>Ga0114950_10002013_pt1 | contig 15587 bp, 13 predicted proteins | sample N075metaG_FD_83503 | JGI IMG/M metagenome (GOLD analysis project Ga0114950, IMG submission 83503) | Deep subsurface microbial communities from Kermadec Trench to uncover new lineages of life (NeLLi) - N075 metaG | ecosystem: Environmental > Aquatic > Marine > Ocean trench > Sediment | place... | reverse complement strand
GCGAGGTGAAGGACCTGTTCCTGCGATACCCGTGGCCCGGCAATGTGCGCGAGCTCGACAATGCCGTGCGTCGCGCCGCGACCCTCGAGGGCGGCACGGCGATCCAGGCCGAGAGCCTGCCGGACAGTGTCCGGGCCGGCGGCACCCAAGCCGGCAAGACGCTTAATGCCGGCCCGAGGACCGGCGAATTCCGGCTGCAGGACCGGATGCTTGTCGACCTCGACGCCGCCGCGGCCGGTGCCGGCACCGATCCGGCGGCTATTCCCGAGGAAGGCCTCGACCTCGAGGAGCACCTCGCCGAGATTCGTAGCGGCTACATGGTGAAGGCCCTCGCGGACGCCGGCGGCGTGCAGAAGAAGGCTGCCGCCAAGCTCGGGATGTCGTTCCGCTCGTTTCGCTACTACCTCGACAAGCTCGGCCTGCGCGGCGGCGAGGGCTCCTAGCCTGGGTATCGCAACGCCCTCCGCCTCGATGCCCGCCCGATTCCCGCCCGATGCTCCCGATGCCCCGCAGCCCGCCCGATGCTCCCCGTTGCCCCACGCCCCGCCCGAGCATTGACAATAACTGTCACGGACGGGTGACAAATCGCGTCCGCGGCGCCGGCGGGTGACAGGATTGGGCGGCGCTGTGTACGTAACTCAGGCTTTTACGCTGACCGTTAACGACTAACGCTGGTTAACAGTGTCTTATAAGGTCATTTTCGAGGGTTGGCATGGCGATTGCTACTTATCGCTGTAGATAAATTGGTTTTGAACCCGGCACCAGGTCAACGAGCTTTCGGAGAGTTGGTGCTTACACAAACAATCCGGGGCAGCGCCCGGTAGCCAAGCCAGGGGATGTCCCCGGGAGGCAGATAGCCATGATTAGCAAGATTCGCACCACGCTTCGACGCGACGAGGGCTTCTCCCTCATCGAGCTGCTCATTGTCGTTGCGATCATCGGCATCATCGCCGCGATCGCCGTTCCGCAGCTGATGAACGCGATGGATCGCGGCCGCCAACGCCGTAGCATGGCCGACATGCGCAACATCGCAACCGCCAACGGCACGTACCGTGTCGATACCAGCGCCTACGCTTTGACCCTCCCCGGGTTGGAGCCCGCGTACATGCAGGTGGTGCCGCCCGGCGACGGTTGGGGCACGGCCTGGGTCTATACCGTCGACGCGGCCAACGACTCGTACACGATCGTCAGCTGGGGCTCGGACTCGAGCTCGGGCCCCCCTGCGCCGACTCCGTGGATCAACGATCCATACACTCCGGACATCTCGCTGACTGACGGTCAGTTCATCGACGCTCCGACTGGCCAGTAAGACTCAACTAGCCAGTTCCCTTGGGGGCGAAGCCAGGCTCACCCGGCTTCGCCCCCTTGCCTTGTCTTGAAGTTCCTCCAGGTTAAGGGATCGCCGTGCTCCAAGTAGCCGTAAGCGCTTTCGGAGCCTGGGCCCTCGGCCGTCGGCTAGCCCGGCTAGGGGGATCCAGATGGCGTTTCCCTCATCCGGCGCTCCGGTTCGCAATGGAAACCGCCCTGGGTTTCCTGGTCGTCTCCTACGCCTGCTTCGCTCTGTCTTTGACGGGGCTCGCCACTCCCGTTTCCTTCGGGGTCCTTTTCTTCGTTCTCACGCTCCTCGGGGCACTCGAGCTGCGCCGGATCACCTTCTCGACAATCACGGCGAGGGTCACATCGTTTCTCGGTGAGGCGCGCTTCGCTTACGCCATTCCGCCGATCGTCGCCGGCTTGGCCTACACGGCGTGGGTTTATCTCTCTGCCCTGCTGCCCGCCACCGGCATCGACGAGCTCACGTACCACTTGGAGGTCCCCAGGAGAATCCTCGAGACCGGCGGAGCTACGGTATTTCCCGACAACGTTCGGGCCTACTTCCCGCAGTTCGGTGAGATGTTGTTCCTCTATGGGATGGCCCACGGAGGAGAGTTGGGAGCCAAGCTGTACCACGCGCTCTTCGCGCTCCTGCTTGCCCTCGCTCTCTATGGCTTCTCGAGGCAATACGTCTCGCGGGGGTTCGCCCTTCTGGCCAGCGCGCTGTTTCTGTCCGTGCCATCGGTGATGGTGATTTCCTCCTGGGCCTATGTGGACCTGCACTTCGCTCTGTTCGGCTTTCTCGCTCTCGTCGCGCTCCTCCGCTACTTCGAGGAACGGAATCTATCTTGGGCCCTGGCTGCCGGAGTCATGGCGGGGGGGGCATGGGCCACCAAGTACACGGGCCTGCAGCTGTTGCTGCTGCTCACCCTATTGGTCCTGATCGAGCAGTTGACGGGCAAAGACCGCCGGCTTCCCGTGGCGGCCATTGCCACTCCAGCCGTGGCCTTTTGCATTTTTCTACCGTATGCACTGCGAAACTGGATCCACACGGGTTGGCCGCTTTATCCGTTCAATGTGGGTCCCTTCGTCCTCAAACCGGACTTGAACTGGGACCCCGAACGGGCCGGGCTGCTGCTCGCCTGGCTCTCGGGTTTTGGATCGTCTGCCGAACAGTCGCTTGTGGATGTCCTGGTGGCCCCGGTGCTTGTTTTCCTGACCGCCGGTTTCAACGATATCGCTGCCTACGACGGCTTTGTCGGGCCTGCTTTTCTGCTGATACCGGTGCTCTGGTTCCGCGGCACGAAGCCCCGCGAGGCCCGTCTCGTTGCGCTCTTTTGCCTGATGTTCTTGCTCTACTGGACGGTCACGACCCGACAGGTTCGCTTCCTGATTCCCGTCTTGCCCGCCCTTTGCTTCCTGTTGGCAGTCGGGTTGTCGAACTGGCGATCGAGGTTCCTGCACGGACTGATCATCGTCCTCATCCTCGTCAACGTAGGGGTCGGAGTACATCAAGTACTGAGGCTGGACCCATGGGCGTTCTGGACCGGCAGGGAATCCCGTGAGGAGTATCTGAGCAGGCGCGTCAGCGGCTATCCGCTCTATCAAACCGCCAATCGACTTCTGGGGCCGCAGGATCGGGTATTTCTGGTCAACATGAGGAACTTCGGTTATCTGCTGGATTGCAATTGGCGGGCGGACTTCGTGTTCCAGCACTTCACCCTGGGGGAGGCCTTGGAAGCGGCGTCCTCGACCTCTGACATCGAAGAATATTTCCGCTCCAGGCGGGCAACCCATCTCATGATCGATGAGGAGCTTACCCTGACTCCAGACGCGTTGGACCTTCGCCAGAGGACGATGTTGGAGGCCTTCATGCGGGAGCATGGCTCCCTGGTAGCTCGAAATCCGCTGCAGCCCGGCCAATCCCTGTGGCGACTTCGCTAGCCCGCCGGGCAAGGTCCATGATCGACGTCGAATCGAGCGCTTCCACTTCGCCGCGGCCGGCGATATCAGGATGGCGTAGACAAGCGCCAACGTTACATAATGTTGTCTTATAGAACACTAAGGCTAAGACACTCGGAGCTTACTTTCGCCCATGCCTGGTGCACGAAATCGGGCCGCGGAGCAGTCCGACCGCATGTCTGATCGTCGTTGGCAGGGTGCCGCGGCAGACAAGGGCCGAGACGCCTACATGAAGTCACCGCGTGGCGCCCTTGTTGGAGGTCTGCTCCTGCTGTTCCCGGTGCTCGTTGTGCACCTGGCGCTGGGAGAGCTCGCGTACGACGACGCCTACATTCACTTCCGCATCGCCAGACACCTCGCCAGCCATGGAGTGCCTTTTTTCAATCTAGGCGAGGCTGTGATGGGCAGCTCCTCGAGCGTCTGGACGCTCATGCTCGCTCTTCCAGCCTCGCTCGGGTTGTCACTGCCGGCGACCGTCCCGGTACTCAACGCACTATTCACCACCGCGGGCGCCGTCGCTTTTGTCCAACTGCTAAGCCGCTTGGCTCCGGCAGCCTCGGGCACAATGATTTGGCTATTTGTCCTCCCATACGTCTCGATGGTTCATTACGCCAGCATCGGACTCATGGAGACTCCCCTGGCGCTGCTGGCCCTGGCGCTGACCCTCATCGCCGTCTTCGACCATCGACCCCTGGCATTCGTCGCGGTTGGCGCTCTGCCCTTCTTTCGCTTGGAATGGGCGGTCTTTGTCGTACTGCTGGTTGGCTTCCAGGGTCTCAGCCGTGGCCGATGGCTGCGAACGGTACTACTCACCGCGACCGGCGCCCTGCCATTCGTCCTCTACAATTTGGCGTACTTCGGCACGCTCATCCCGCATGCGATAGGAGCCAAGAGGCTCGTATACAGCCTCACCACAGCGGACTTTTTCGCCATCTTGTCGGACCATGCGGCACCTTTCGGGCTTCTGTTCAGATGGTCGGTGGTGAGCTTGGTCGTGCTCGCCGCGGCAGCCTACTTTGCGAGCCGAGGCGCAGCCCTTCTGATGCCGCTGCGAGAAGGTGTCAAGCAGCCCCAGTTTATTTCCGTGCTCCTCGTGGTGGGCGGTCTGGGCATCGCGCTGACCTACTTTGTTGCTCGAGGGTTTGTTTTTCCCTGGTATGTTCCGCTCTTCGCGGTGCCCATCGTGTGCGGTGTCATTGCCCTGGGTTTGAGCCAGTTCAGTAAGCGGCCCGAGATTTCGTGGGCCTGCCTCTTGGTAATCGTCCTGATTCCCCATGGCTATGAAATCGGGCGCACGACGGTCGCCGCGGCGGGTCGCCCCTACCTATACGAGAGGTTCGAGGTCTTGGCGCGGGTCCGCACTTACATGGACATCGGTGCCCGGCTCGCGGCTGCCATGCCCAACGCGTCGATCATGGCGGCGGAGATCGGCGGCCTCGGAGAGACGTTCCCGGGCCACATTTACGACGGTGTCGGCCTCGTTTCGCCCAAAGCGCTGAAATACCATCCGCTACGTGTTCCGGAGCAGCGCATGCTTGGCTATATCGGCGCCATCCCGCCGGGCTACGTGGAGGAGGTTCGGCCGGAATTGATCGTCGGGATGGATGAGTTCGTTCGGGCTGTCCTGGCAAGCCCCGTTCGGAGTCACTATACAATTCGTCGTACCGACATCTACGGGCCCGCGGACGCGCTCGTATTGGCGTCCGACGAGCTCTGGTATAGCCGCTTCATCCAGACTCTGGTTCGCAACGACCTGCCGCAGAGGTAACTAGCCCGGATATCTCATCGCGCTTCTCCGCGCCCGCAGCAGGAGGGCGTTGCTAGCAGGCCGTGGTGAAAGTGTGATGGGTCTGGTTGTGACCACAAGAGGCCAGATGCAAGGCGGGTCACGGCCCGACGATCTTCCAGAGGGACGCGGGCCAACCCCCCGCGTTACGGGCGAGTAGCTCCGCTTGCGTGTTGAGGAATTCCATCAGGAGTTGGCGCTGATCGGGATCCAGGGCCTCGGGCGCCAGGGTCAACAACTCATCGATCATCAGATGGGTGATTCCCTGATCGAGAAGTTTCTGGGCGAGCTCCGGCGCCGTAGTCGAAGAGTCCAGGAGTCCGATCAAGTTCCAGCGCTGAAAGATGAAGTCAGCTCGCCACCGACACTCGAGCAGATAGCCGATGTGTCGCATATCGACCAGATAGACGACATCGTCCGGCCCCAACCGTCGATTGGCTTCCTCGTAGATGGGGTAGATCTGGATGCGGCGTCGCCAAAACTCTTCGCGTGTTTCATTGCCGGCCCAATAAGACCATGGACGCTCGCTCGAGTTCCAGGGCCGTGCTGTCAGGTTCTCCCGTACCCCTAGGGTCAGGCTCACCAGCATGAGCACGATCACGAGTCCGGTCAGCAGTTTGGCTCTCCACCGAGACAGCTGAGACAGCGCGAATGCCAACAAGAAGGCCAACATCGGCAGCACAGGAAACAGGAATCGTACCTGCAACGTGGTGGAAGCCCAGTAGTAGAAGTACGACAGGCTGAACAGAATGATGAGCTTGACGTCCCGCGGTTTGTAGGTACGAAACAGCAGCAGGGGAACGAGCAGGAACACCGGTCCGATCATTCCGTCATAGGCCTCGAACTTCCAAAAGCGAGCGTTGACGAAGACCAGCAAAGGCGCAAGAAGCCTGTCGACGACGCTGTAGGTCTCGCCGGTTGCGCCGTAGAAGCTGAGGAAATCCATGTACAGCCCGCTTCGCTCCGCATCCCAGTTGATCTCCGGGTTCAAGGGAAGATTTGCGAGCTGAAAGGGAAAGAACGGCCACCCCGTCGCAACCCAGGTGCGCACCAGGTATGGCAAGAACATCAAGAAGGCGACGGCGGGGATGACGATGACGGCAACGGGTATCTCCTTGCGTCGGGCGAAGAGATGCTCGGCGAGGATGACCAACATGAGCAAGAAGACGACCTGCATCCCGGTGTACTTAGTCGCCCAAGCTCCTCCCGCCATGATCCCGGCGACGAACAACCAAACGGACGATCGACTGTGGAAGTACTCCAACACACCGACGAGGGCGAGAAAGACGTAGAGGGTGAACGGCAGGTCGACGTAGGCAAACGGCAGCGTCTGGACCACCGATGGCACCGTCACGAACAGCATGGCCGCCAGGAAGGCCCAGCGGCTCGAGAGATGCTTCCGCGAGAATCCGAAGATCGCCAGGCAAAGCAAGATTCCGAACAGCGCATGGAAGAGCTTGGCAGCCGAGTCGCCCGCAATTCCCAAGCCGTAGAGGAACAGCATCTCACCGAGCTGCGGAAAGTAGGCGTAGATGTTGTCCGGAAAGAAAACCTGCCCCCCTTGCCGCAGGATCTCCCGGGGGACCTCGAGATGATAGACGAGCGAGTCGAAGCCGATCGGTGGCAGCTGGGCGAGCAGAATGATCCAGGTTCCGAAAGCCGCGCAGCTACCGGCAAGGAGTCGCGGTATGGCTCCTTGCGGCATGGACTTCGCGCATCCTCGCCGGACACCGGCCCAGTCCACGTTTTTGAGGTGCGCCAAGGTGAGCAGAGCGAGTGCGCCCAACAGCGAGTAGAACGTAAAAGGGCTGGCCCACCCCAGAAGAGCCGCGGCAAAAACGAGATGGGAGACGATCAGCAGGCCGATCGCCGTTTCGGCGGCGAGCTGCAGGGCGGGGTGGGCAAAACGCCAACGGGAACCGACGAGGAGGTGACCCAACGTCCACGCTCCTGCGGCAGTCACGGCGACATGGACGACGCTCGAGACTAGGGAGTACATCCGCCGCTCCTTGACAGAGTCCTGAAGGGAGGCTGGGCTGAGGTTCGCACACTACAGCTTGTTCAGAACGTTCGCCATCGTGCGTCGAATTGACAGCAAGTGTCAATATCGTGCGTCGAATTGACAACAAGTGTCAATCGGGATGCCGTGGTGTGGCACCTACGGCCTTCGGCGTGGGCTGTCTCGCGCGCTCGACATGACGGCCACGGTTGTTTGTGCTGTTCAACGCTGATCAATAATGCTTGAATTTGTTTTCCAAGATCTCTTGGCAAGGTTGGCATACCCCTTGCTACATCTTCCTGACAGACAGTTTTTTTGATGGCGGCGCATTGGAAACCGGGCTCAACTGACTTCGCCACCTTGCCTTTTCGGCCAAGTTTTCGTGCGGCCGGGGCTCCAATCGGCGCCCTTTTGATTATCATCACGCCGGCATGTCGATCCTGAGATTCCACAACGTGGAGAAGTCGCTTCCGTTTGGCTTCTGGCTTCGCAAGAGGGAGATCCTCAAGGGCGTTTCCCTGTCGGTGGAGCAGGGCGAGATCTACGGCTTCCTGGGGCCCAACGGGGCGGGCAAGACGACCGCGATCAAGTGCCTCTTGGGTCTCCTGTATCCGGATGCCGGGGAGATCGAGCTATTCGGCGAGAGCGGCCCGACGTTGGCGGCCCGCCGTCGCCTCGGCTACCTGCCCGAGCGCCCGTACTTCTACCCACATCTCAAGGGTCGCGAGCTGCTCGAGTATTTCGGCCGCTTGTTCGGTATGCGCGGCGCGGCGCTGCGCAAGAAATGCGACGACCTTCTCGGCCTTGTCGGGCTCCCCGACGACGGTGAGAAACTCACCGGCCAGTACTCGAAGGGAATGCTGCAGCGCCTCGGCGTTGCCCAGGCGCTGATCAACGACCCGGACCTGGTCATCCTCGACGAGCCGATGAGCGGCCTCGATCCGATCGGTCGGCGCGAGGTCAAGGGCCTGATCGAGTCGGTCAAGGAACGCGGCGCGACCGTGTTTTTCTCGAGCCACATTCTCTCCGATGCCGAGGCGCTCTGCGATCGGGTGTGCCTGCTGGTCGACGGCCGTCTGCGGATGGAGGCGCCGCTCGACGATCTTCTCGGCGAGCGCGTCGAGTACTGGGAGGTCGCTTGCGAGGGCCTCGCCGTCGACGCCCTGAGCGGGTATCAACGACACGCCGTGCAGGGCGGTCTGAGTTTCTACAGGCTTGCCGACGAACCCGAGGTCGACCGCTGGGTCGATGCAGTTCGTCAGGCCGGCGGCAGGGTGTACCGGGTAGCGCCCCAACGGATGACACTGGAGGACTATTTCGTCGCCGCCGTGCAGGCGGAGGGTGAAGCCGATGCTCCCGAGACCACCGCGAGTGACACGCCTTGATCGGCGCCGCCTACGCGATCGCCCTCAATACCTTCAGGGAGGCGGTGCGCGACCGGATCCTGGCGGTGTTCTTCTTGTTCGCCATCTTGATGATGGCGTCGTCGACGATCCTCTCGTGGCTGACGGTCGGCAGCGAGCTGAAGATCGTCACCGACGTTGGCCTGGCGGCGGAGGCCTTCTTCGCCACCCTGATCGCCATCTTCGTCGGCATCAACCTGGTCTACAAAGAGGTTGAAAAGCGAACGATCTACGCCGTGCTGGCCAAGCCGGTGCCGCGCTGGCTGTTCATCGTCGGCAAGTACTTCGGGCTCATGGCAGTGCTGAGCGTGGTGATCACGCTGATGTCGATCTTCTATCTCGGGCTGGTGTGGTGGAAGGGCGGAGTGTTGCCGCTCCACCTGGTGGGGGCGCTGATGTTGAGCTTGTTCGAGGTGTCGATCGTAACGGCGGTGGCGATCGTGTTTTCTTCGTTCACCCCCCCCATCGAGGCGGCGATTCTTACCGCCGGAGTGTGGGCCATCGGGCACCTGACCTGGGGGCTGACCGGGTTGATCGAGCGGATCCCGAGCGCCACCGCAGGAACCGTGATCGGTCTCATCTACTATGTCTTGCCCGATCTGCAGACGTTCAATATTCGTGCCCAAGTGGTTCACGAGCTCCCCGTGTCAGCGTCGTATTACGTCGACGCCTTCGTCTACGCGGCCGCCTATACCGCCGCGATGCTGACGGTTGCGGTGCTGATCTTCCGGCGGCGGGATCTGAAATGAGTCGCCGCTCGAGGGGTCAGCGGGGCGGCGCTTCGGTGCTCGCCCTGTGGCTGGCGATCGCCGGCTGCGCGGCGGTGTGGATCGGCGCCCAGCGGGCCACCGATCGGGTGCGCAATACCTGGCCCGAGGCGTATCCGCTCCTGCTGTTGCCCAATGGCCGCTACCTGGCGGCGGCGAGCCTCGGCTTTCGGATCATCCTCGCCGACACCATTTATCTTTGGAGCATCCAGTACTACGGTCACCGGCGCACGCCAGAGGGGCGCCTTTACCTGCAGCACATTTACAGCACGATCAGCGACCTGGATCCGCTGTTCATCGAGTCGTACATGACCGGAGCGCTGTGGATGGCGTCCGACATGTCCGATCCGGCGATGGCGATCGAATTGCTCGACCTCGGGATCGAGCGCAATCCCGATAGCTGGATTCTGCCGTGGGACGCCGGCTGGTACAGCTACATCGCCCTGGTGGACTACGCCGCCGCCGAGCGCTACTTCGCGATGGCCTCCGCGCACACCGACGCGCCGGCCTGGGTGGCGCGGCTGCAGGCTCACATGGTGAGCGAACAGGGTGACCTGCGGACCGCCATCGTGATGTGGGAAGAGATCCTCGTGGAGGCCGAGGCGAAGGGCGACGAGATGTCGGTGGCGATCGCCGGGAGGCGAATTCCGGACCTTTACTCCCGCTACGCCATCGGCGAGATAGAGGGCGCCATCGAGCGGTTCGAAGCGGCGCAGGGACGGTCGCCGGATTCGCTGGCGTTGCTCGTTCGTTTGGGGATGCTCGACGACTTATTTGCCGACGAGGAAGGCCGGCCGATCAACTGGGTCGGCGACCCCTTCATCTACGATCCGAGCACCGCAACCGTCACCGACCCCGCCGCCGGATCGGCGCCCGACTTGCGGTGATGGTCGCAAGCCTGCTGGCCCAGTTCTACCCTCTGACCCTGGCCGAGTTCTTCGAGCTCCTGCCGCGGCCCTGGATCGCGTCGTTCGGCGGCATCTTCGGTCTGACGATCGGGTCGTTTCTCAATGCGGTGATCTACCGACTGCCGCGCCAGGTCAGTGTCTCGAAGCCGCGGTCCTTCTGTCCCAAGTGTGAAAGCCTGATTCCGTGGTACCGAAACATTCCGGTGATCTCGTGGATCATGCTGGGTGGCCGCTGCGGTGACTGTCGCGAGCGGATCTCGATTCGCTACCCGCTCGTCGAGCTGGCCGTCGCCGTTCTGTTCGCCGCCGCCGTCTATCGGTGGGGGGTTTCATGGAGCGCGCTCTCGAGCATGATCTTCGGTTGCGTCATGCTGCTGCTGGCGCTGGTCGACTACGACTTCAAGCTCCTGCCCAACGTCATCACCTTGCCGGGGACGGCCATCGGGTTTGCCCTCTCGTTCGTCGATCCGCGCGTCGCTTGGATGGATTCGGCGATCGGCATCGTCGCCGCGGGCGGGCTGCTGTACCTGACAGCCTGGCTCTACTTGAAGCTGCGCGGCCTGCAGGGGATGGGCATGGGCGACGTGAAGATGATCGCCATGATCGGGGGTTTCGTCGGCTGGCCGGGGGCGCTGTTGACGATCTTTCTCGGGTCCTTGTTCGGGTCCGTCGTCGGCGTCAGCCTGATGAAGATCAAGGGGCGCGAATGGGATTACGCACTGCCGTTCGGCACCTTTCTAGCGCTGGCCGCGGTGATCGTGGATTGGAGCGGGCCGGAGCTGATCGCATGGTACCGGGGAATTTTGGGCCTGGGGATTACGAGTAGGTAAATCTCAAGAAAAGGGGGTGGCATCTGCGCCCGCGAGTTGCGACAATGTCCCCATGATTTCTCAGATGCAGCGCCGACCGCGACACCGTGGAGACAGGCATCAGAACGGCTTTTCGCTCATCGAGCTCACCATCGTCGTTCTCTTGCTCGGTCTCATCGTGATGGTGGGAATGCCGAACCTGCAGGATTGGTTGGAGACCTACCGCGTCCGTACCGCGGCGCAGTCGATCGCCTCCGACCTGCAGCTGCAGCGCATGCGCGCGGTCAGCCGAAACACCCGCTTCACCCTGGCGTTCGACCAGGCGAATGGGACCTTCACGCTGTGGCAGGGTGACCCGGTCAACGGGTACACCGATCAAATCAGCTTGGTGCCGGTGGTGTTGCCGGTGGGCGTTACGTTTACTGACCCCATCGACGATCCCATTGAGCTAGCCTGGCAGGGCAACGCTGACGTCGCCGTCTTCCATCCCGACGGCAGCGTTAACGACCGGCTGGCGCAAGACGACACGATCACGCTGACGAACTCCATCGGCGACTCGTTCCGTATCGTCATGAACCAGATGACCGGTAGGGTGCAAGTCCTCGAAGGCGCTTCTTAAAGCGAGCGCTCAGCACGGCGATTGCGACGTTGCGCTTGTTCGGGCTCCCTCCGACGTACTTTGAGTACGCCTGCGGTCGCCCTCTCAGCGCGCCCCTTGCACTCGCCGCGCTGAGCGCTCCCCGATACTTCGGCGTCCCTGTGCGCGCTTGGTGTTCGCGTTCCTTACGAACGCTCTCTGGTTCGGCGTGGTACATGACGCTTCCCGAATCTGCGTGCCCCTCGTCTTCGTGTTCCTTGCGGCGCTCGGTTGGGTCGATTCAATGATTGTGAGTCGGGAATCTTCGGGTCCGTGGCCGTCCCATCTATTGGGAGGCACGGATGTCGAAACAAACAACGGGCGGTTTCGCCCTCTTGGAAGTCGTTGTCGCTCTGGGAGTGCTGGCGATTTCCACTCTGGTGATTGCGCAGGCGCTTGGGGCAGCCCTCGAGTACTCTCGGGCCGCTGAGGCGGCCCGGCAGGCCACGGCTGTTGCGGCGGCCATTGCCCACACTTTCGACGAACGTGTTGAATACCCGGCCGGCTGGAGGGTTGCCGGTGGCCCCGGGCCCGACGGTTTGCCCGGGACTCGCGACGACATCCCTCCGGACGGACCGGGCCCCAGGTGCTGGAGCCGAGTGGTCCTCGACACCTCCCGTTGGGTTCGCGTCGAGGCGACCTGTTTTGGCGGCACGGCGCCGGTCGGAGACGTCGTTGGGTCTGGCTCCGGTGCGGTGCGTACCGGGGGGCGGTTGGCCCGGAACGTCGCCTTGCTGCGCCTGCGATGATGCCCATGTCTCAACGGGCTACTGGGGGGACGACGCACCCCGCTGAGATATCCGGGATGCGGGGCTTCTCTCTGCTCGAGCTTCTCATTGCAATGCTGTGCACGGCGCTGGTCGCCGGCGCCGTATCTTCAATCCTCGTCGGGACGGCCTCGGCAAGCCGGCGAGAGTGGACGGCGATCCGCGCCCGCAGTATCGCCCGAGCCGCAGTTTCCGGTGTTGCCGGCGATATCACCCGGGCTGGCAAAGGTCTCGAGGGTGCCAACACGGTCCAACGCGGTGGTGAGCGGATGCCGATCGTCTCGTCGAATGGGGCGTCGGGTCTGCGGGTTGTCCGAACGCTCGCTGATGCCGTCGAGATCATCGCCGTCGTTGCCCCTGGGTTCTATGAAGTGGGAACGATCGAGGCCCTGGTCGTGGGTGGATCGGTGGTCGGCATCGACCTTCCCGGCCGGCCGACCGCGGCGCCGCTACCCGTCGGTCGGGTCGCACGGCTCTCCGCGGGGATCCTCAACGACGAGGTCTTCGTGGCGTGGTCACCGTCCGAGGCCCTGAACCTGGCGGCGTGGGGTGAGCCCCGGGCGCTGGTCCCGGTGCGGGTTCGGGAGTACGAGGCGCGAGCTTGGGCTGGCGCACTGCAGTTGCGGCGTCGCGATGAAGGGGGCTCGTGGCAGCCGATCGCCGACGGGCTCGAAGAATTTCATGTCGCGTGGACCCTCGATACTGATGGCGACGGCATCCCGGACGCCCGTGCCACAAGCTTCTGGGGCCTCGGCAGTGGGCGTGCCTGCGGGCTGTCACTCGAAGCCCGAGTGCGGCCGTGGCGTAGCCGATCGGACGGTCCTTCCACCGCGCCTGCGCGGCGCACCGAGTCGGCGTCGCGGTGGATCGATCTGCCGGCGTGTTAGTGACCCACCGGCCTGCGGGCGCCGAGTCCGGCAGCGCCCTTCTGCTCGTTGTCGGGACGACGGCTGCGCTCGGCACCTTGGCCGCCGCTCTACTCAGCACCTCCCTGCTCGCCTACGAAATCGCCGCGCTCGATCATCAAGGGGCGCAGGCGCGGTTGCTTGCCGCCTCGGCGCTCAGCGCCCTCGCCGGTGAGCTGGCGGCCGGCCGGCTCCCGGCTCCGCAGGCGAGCAACGAAATCGTCTGGACCGAGGACGTGCCGTCAGCGGCGGGCACGGAAGTGCCCGCGGGCTGTCGCTTCGAAGTTCGGCTCTCGGTTGCGACCGGGCCCTACGGGCAGCCGCTGTACGACTCGTCCACCCCACCGGCGAGGCTCATTGACGCGGTTGCCGAGGGTCGTTGCGGTCGCGGCCTCGACGTCCGCGAAGGACGCTTCGCGATCGCCGTCGATGGATCCGTGGCGCGCCTGTACTAGCCCACCCGTTGAGAAGTCGGGGCTAACGTTGTTCAGTACCCTGTTGCTGCGCTCGTCGATCCGTGTTGGCTGCTATCCTTCGACATGCCCGCCGATCGCAGTGTCCAGCGGACCGAGCTGGAAAATCACCTCGTCGTCATCACCGAGCGTGTGCCGGCGGTACGCTCCGCCAGCCTCGGCGTGTGGGTGAAGATGGGTTCGCGCTTCGAAGCGCCCGAACAGGCGGGTATCTCCCACTTCATCGAGCACATGCTGTTCAAGGGAACCACCGATCGCTCGGCCAAGGAGATCGCCTTCCAGATCGATGCCATGGGTGGTCAGCTCGACGCCTTCACCACCAAAGAGCACGCTTGTTACTACGCCCACGTGCTCGACGTTCACCTCGAGGACGCCTTCGAGTTGGTCTCGGACATCGTGTTGAATCCGCTGTTCGAGGAGGACCAGATGGAGCGCGAGCGGGCCGTGATCCTCGAGGAGCTGGCCGCCGTCGAGGATGCTCCGGAGGAGTTTCTCTGGGAGGAGTTCAGCGCCACCTTCTGGCTCGATCACCCACTCGGCATACCGATTCTAGGTACCCGTGAAACGATCGAATCGCTCAGCCGCGAGGATCTCAGCGTCTTCTTCCAGCGCGCCTACGAGCCGGCGAACATTGTCGTCGCGGCGGCGGGACACCTCGACCACGCCGAGGTGTTGGAGCTCGTCGAGTCGACCTTCGGGGGGCTCGACAATCACGCCGCACCTCTGGAACTTTTCGCGCCGAGGACCTTCCAGCACTTTCGGATCCTCACCAAGGAGGAGCTCGAGCAGGTCCACATCGCGGTTGGCTGCCCGGCCCCCTCGATCAAAGACAAGGAGCGCTATGCCGCTTGCTTGCTCAATGCGGTGCTCGGCGGCAGCGTCTCCTCCCGCCTGTTTCAGCGCATACGGGAGGACCACGGCCTCGCCTACAACGTCTATTCCGCCCTCGAGACCTACGCCGATGCCGGGTGCTTCTGGATCTACGCCGCCACCCGCCCCGACGCGGCGGCCACGGTGCTCGACCTCGTCATCGAGGAGCTCGGCGTGTTGCGGGAGCTCCCGGTGTCGGACGAGGAGTTGTCGCGCATGAAGGAGAATCTGAAGGGGAGCGTGATGTTGGGGCTCGAGAGTACCGTCGGCCGCATGAGCACCCTCGCCCAGCAGGAGACGTACTTCGGCCGCACCTTCGACATGGACGAGATCCTGGCGGGTATCGACGAGGTGGATGTGAAACAGATCCAGGAGCTGGCACAGCGTGTCTTCGCCGACGAGGGCATCGCGGTCGACGTGCTGGCCCGGCGATCGGTGGCCGACGAGCTCACCGGCCGTTTCGCCGACGGGCTCATCCTGCCCGCCGGTAGCCGCCTGGCCCCGGCGTAGGGGCGCCATGCGCCGGCGCTCCCGCCACGTTCGTTGGCGTATCCGGCAAACAGCCTTGGTGGTTGCCGTGGAATTTGGTCGTCTCGAAGCGTCGGGATAGAATCGCCGTAGCTCGCTGCCTACTTCCACCTCGGCAACGCATCGTGTCCGACAACTTTTCCGAGCCCTCGCGATGATCGGCCGCTACATGCGCCCCGAAATGGGCAGCATCTGGAGCGAAGCGGCGCAATATGCTTCCTGGCTCGAGGTCGAGGTCGCCGCCGCCGAAGCGATGGCGGCGCTCGGACACATCCCCGCCGAGGCCCTCGACGATGTGCGCCGTGCGGTTCCGCCCGATCCCGAGCGGGTGGCGGAGATCGAGCGACGCACAGGCCACGACATCATCGCATTTCTCGAGGCTATCGAAGAACAGAACGGCGCCGGCGCCCGCTACCTGCACCTCGGATTGACCTCTTACGCCGTCCTCGACACATCGCT
>Ga0114950_10002011_pt1 | contig 15590 bp, 12 predicted proteins | sample N075metaG_FD_83503 | JGI IMG/M metagenome (GOLD analysis project Ga0114950, IMG submission 83503) | Deep subsurface microbial communities from Kermadec Trench to uncover new lineages of life (NeLLi) - N075 metaG | ecosystem: Environmental > Aquatic > Marine > Ocean trench > Sediment | place... | reverse complement strand
GCGTGTGACGACCCTGTCGGGTGTCGTCGATCAGTTATTGGACATGGAAGTCAGCCAGGACGGTCGTTGGCTATTCGTGGCGGATGCCGGTATAGGGGGGGACCGGATCGTTCGGCTCGATCTGGATCTCGGACTCGATGGTGTCGAGGCGTCGACGGCCTGGGCCTATCCGGGCAGTCTGCAAGATGGTTTCACGCTCCTCGAAAATAACGGCAAGCTCCTGCTGGCTTCGGGGGAAGGGCGGATCTTCGATGCGGAGACGGGCCGCGAGTACACCGCTTCACCGATCATCGGCGCGAATGATGACGGTGTGTATCTGGACGCAGCCCTCTATGGAAACGTTCTGTGCGGCGTTGATCGCGCGCTGGGCCCGATGACGCTTACGTGTTGGGATGTCTTCTACGACCTCGAACGGGACCGGGTCGAAACCGGCTCTCGGGGGAGATTGACGACGGGCACGAGTGGTCGTGATGTGGCGGTGAGCCACGATGGATCCCGGGCCTATCTGGCGCAATCCTCTTCGGATGAATTCACGGTCGTCGATACTTCGACGCTCTCGGTGTTGACCACGCTCGAGGGCGAATTCTTTCCGGTCGCCGTCGAGGTCGGGCCGGATGATGCGATCCACGCGGCGGCTTTCGTTTCGGATGATGATCGTGATTTCTGGGTCTACGAGCCGGAGAATTACAAACGGCGGCTTCGGGAATCGCTGTCGGACGAGGGGGACGGAATTCGTGCACGTCAGGTGGGGGTCGCGGCGGATGGCCGAGCGACCGTCATTCTGTCCGATCGTCCCGAGACCTTGATCGTGAGGGACTACTGAGGGCGGATGAAGTCGGATCGGGGCGGATCCGACCGTCAGGTGGGGCTTTTCGGGGGACACCCGGGATCGATCACGAGCGGGCGCCGGACTAACGATAGTCGTGGGAGGCGGGCATCTTTTCATCCTGTAGGCCGAGCGGCACGACTTCGCGTGCTCGCACGTGGATGACGCCATCGACTCGCTGGAGTGGGCCTGCGATTTCCAGCAGCGAAGCCTGGTGGAGCGGCACGCGAAAGCGTGCGGCGATGTCCGGGGTCAGGATGGCGTTCGATAGACCCGTCTCGTCTTCCAGGGTGACGAAGCAGAAGCCCTTCGCCGAGCCGGGGCGCTGCCGAACGATGGCGTGGCCCGCTATGCGTACATAGGCGCCGTCGGGGGTCTCTCGAAGCGTTGCGGCGGGGAGGATGCCACGCCGGTCGAGGGCCGGACGGAGATGGCGCATGAGGTGGACCCCGGTCGTGAGCCCCGAAAGTCGATAGTCCGCGAGGGTCTTTTCGATCTCGCTCAACGGGGCGAGGGGTGATGCCGGATTCGCGAGCCGCTCCGCCGGTTTCGCGATCTCGCGTCCGGCGAAGAGGGAGTGCGGATCGCGTTCGAGGGCGGCGACCTGCCAGAGCGCGTCACGGCGGGAGCCGGGTGCATCCCGGAGTCGCGAGAGTGCACCGAGCTCGGCCAGGGAATCGAGTTCGTCGCGATCGAGTCGGGCTCGACGCACGAAGTCGCCGAGATCTTCGTAGCTGGCCTGCTCGCGCTGATGGACGATGCGGGCGGCGGTTTTGGTCTTGAGGCCCCCGACCGAGTCGAGGCCGATCCGAGCGGCGGGCGGCCCCTGGCTTCGGTTCCCGGTCGGAGCGCCGACTTCGAGGTCGGCCCGCTCGCCGGAAAAAAGAACATCGATCGGGCGGACTTCGACGCCGTGGCGTTGGGCGTCTTTCACGAGGGTTGCGGGGCTGTAGAAACCCATGGGCTGGGCGCGCAGCAGTCCGACCAGGAACGCGGCGGGGTGGTGTTGTTTGAGATAGGCCGAGGCGTAGGCGATCAGGGCAAAGGACGCTGAATGGGATTCGGGGAAGCCATAGAGCGCGAAGGAAGTGATGTGGAGAACGATCTGGTCCTCGGCTTCGCGCGAAAATCCCTGGGCACGCATCCCGGAACGCAGACGCTCTTCGATCTTCCCCATTCGCTCGACCGAACGCTTGAAGCCCATCGCCCGGCGCAGTTCCTCGGCTTCGCCTCCGCTGAAGCCCGCGGCGGACATGGCAATCTTGAGGAGCTGCTCCTGGAAGATCGGGATGCCCAGGGTCCGCTCGAGAATCGGTCGCAGCGATTCATGGGGATAGGTGACGGGTTCGCGGCCCGCGCGACGGTTCAGATAGGGATGGACCATCCGGCCGACGATCGGACCCGGACGGATGATCGCGATCTCGACGACCAGGTCGTAAAAGGTCTTGGGCTTCAGCCGCGGTAACGTCGCCATTTGTGCGCGACTCTCGATCTGGAAGACGCCGATCGTGTCTGCCCGACGCATCATTGCGTAGGTATCGGGATCGTCCGGCGGAAGATTGGCGAGATCGACTTGCTTGCCCTCGTGCCGCCTGATGAGTGGGATCGTCTCTTCGAGCGCTGCGAGCATGCCCAGTCCCAGCAAGTCGATTTTGATGAGGCCCATATCCGCGCAGTCGTCCTTGTCCCATTGCACGATTCGTCGGTCGACCATCGTGGCGGGTTCGATCGGGACGACCTCGTCGAGGCGGCCGGCGGCGATCACGATTCCGCCGCTGTGCTGCCCTAGATGGCGGGGAAGACCCTGAACCGCACCGATCAGATCGATCCAGTGCTGCACGTCAGGGGAGTCCGGGTCGAGCTTCGCCTGGCGTAGACGGTCGATGAATTCGCGCTCGACCTCGTTTTGCGGGGCCGCGTCGCTGCTCTTTGCAGTCTGGCTCTTCGCGCGTCGTTCGGCGGCGCTTGCCCGTGGCATCGAAGGGAAATCGAGTCTCGCGACGAGTTTGGAGAGTCGCCCGATCGCTTCGGGATCCTGGCCGAGGACCTGTCCCATCTCGCGTACCGCCATCTTGATCCGATAGGTGATGACGTTCGCGGTCATGGCGGAGCCCGAGCGGCCGTATTTGGAGAAGACGTATTGGATGACCTTCTCGCGCTGGTTGCCGGAGGGAAGGTCGATATCGATGTCGGGCCATTCGCCGCGCTCTTCCGAGAGGAATCGTTCGAAGAGCAGGTCCATGCCGACCGGATCCACGGCGGTGATTCCGAGCGCATAACAGACGGCACTATTGGCAGCGGAACCGCGGCCCTGGCAGAGGATCCGCTCGCGAGTGGCAAAGGACGCGATGTCCTCGACGATCAGGAAATAGCCGGCGAGATCGAGCTTCTCGATGACGTCGAGTTCATGGGCGAGCTGTTTCCGGACACGTGCGCTGGGGTGTTCGCCGTAGCGCTCTCGTGCACCGATGCGGGTGAGTTCTCGCAAGCGGCTCGTCTGCGTCTCGCCCGGGCGGAGGGGGTACTTCGGGAATCGATAGTCGAGGTGATCGAGGGTGAATTCACAGCGTTCGGCGATCGCGCGGGTCGCGAGGATCCATTCGGGTCGGTCGCGAAAACGGCGCACGATTTCTTCGCGGGAATGCAGATGGCCCTCGCCGTTGGGCGGGAGGTGGCGTCCGACGGTGTCGAGGGTCTTGCGTTCGCGCAGACAGATCAACGCATCGAGCAGTCGCCGATCCTCGGGCCTCGCGCAGCGAACGTCTCCGGTCGCGACGACCGGGACACCGCGCGCTTCCGCCATCGCCGCTGCGCGACGGCCGATCCTTTCGATTCGCCGATCGAGAAGATGGGAGACATCGACCGAGAGGCGATCGCCGAAGGCTCGATGGGCGCGATCGAGCAGGCTGGGATGGAGCCACTGGTCCCCGCGGAGAAGTATGCTCCAATGCCCCGCCTCGGCTTCGAGTTCTTCCCAGCGGACGCGGATCAAATTGCGTGCTCGGGCTTCGCGCGCCTCGAGCACTTTGTCCCGCCGCGAATGCGCCCGGCTGATCAGCCGACAGAGCCGCCGCCATCCCTCCGCCGACTCCACCAGCAGCAGCACCTGATCCGGCCGCGCAAAAGGATCCGAGCCCGACTCTCCTCCTGAGCCTTCAGCGCAAGCCGCGCCAGCGGCGAGAGGCGCGCATGCGCCGACCGAAACAGCCGCTCCGAGGATCGGCCGGATCCCCGCTGCTCGGGCAGCCCTGTGGAAGCGAGGCGCGCCGCTGACGCTGTCGCGGTCGGCCGAGGCGAGGGCCGAGTGCCCGAGATCCGCTGCGGCCTGAACGAGGTCTTCCGGGTTGCTGCAGCCTTCGAGAAAGGAAAAGGCACTCCGCGTACGGAGTTCGACGTAGTCCTGGGGGGTTGCCATGCCCTATTTTCGTCTTATTTTCGCCATTGATCAATCGTATACTTGGCTCATCCTGTGTCTTCTGGAAAAAATCAACCGACGGCATGATCCCCGCGGTCGCGTGCCCCCGGCCGAGGTTTCCCCGCGCCGTCAGGAAAAGATCGACTCTTGATTGATGCCCGATCCGATGCCCGATCCCATTTCCGACCGGAAACGACGCTTTTCGCCATCGGGGCCTCTGCTGGCCGCGAGCCCTCCCCGATGAGCACGTCGCGAACCGTGCTGATCGTCGATGACGAGGATCAGCTTCTCCGCCTGATGACCCGGATTCTCGAGCGCGGGGGCAAGCGGGTGCTGGCTGCGGCGACTGGTGATGACGCGCGACGGCTTTTCCGAGCGCATCGGGCCGAGATCGAGATCGTTCTGCTCGACGTGATGATGGCCGGTGGCGCGGGAGCCGAGACGCTCCTGCCGGAATTTCTCGCCGAGCGTCCCGATCTCGACGTCATCTTGACCAGCGGTGACGCCTTGCCCGAGGCCCTCGAGATCCTACTCGAGCGGATTGGAGGCCGTTTCCTGCGCAAACCCTTTGGTCCCCGTTCGCTCCTCCCCCTGCTCGAGCCCGTGGAGTCCAAGCGACCCGATCCGGCCGGGTTATCGAGTCTCGCCGATCCGGGGGGTGGTTAGGTGGCGTCGATCATCGTCGTCGGGGGAGGATTGGCCGGGTTGGTGTGTGGCGTTCGGTTGTTGCGCGCGGGTCACGAGGTCGAACTCTTCGAATCGGCTGCGTCGGTGGGTGGGCGGCTTCGGCCGATCGAAACCGACTACGGCCTGCTCGAACCCGCGGTCGGTGAGATCGGATGGGGCGACGCCAATCTACGCGCCCTGGTCGCGAGCCTCGCTCTCGAACCGAGCGGCGAGGGGCGGGTCAAGCGGGCCCATGCCCTGGTATTAGGCGGTCGCTTGCATCGTCCGCCGCCGCTCCGCGTATCCGAATTCCTGTTTCCGAGAATTTCGCCGAGGATGGATCGACCGATCGACGCGGTCTTTCGCCGCCCGCCGCGCTGGCGGGACCGCCGCCCGGTCGTGCGGGCGATTTGGGATTCGATGAAGCAGTCGAGCCTCGAGGTGCCGGACTCGGTCCATGCGCTCGACGATGTTCCGTGGCAGCGTGCTTCGATTCGAGCTTTCGGGACGCGCTGGTGCACGACGCGTCTGTCGCCGGCGCTCCTCGCACGGACGGGCGTCGATCTCTCCGCCGAGTCGGCGGCGATCGTGATGCCGATGTTGGGTCGGCTGTTGGCGGGTGCCGGGCGTTCGGTCCCGCTGGTGGGGGGGCTCGCGAGTCTCGTCGACGCGTTGGCCGAGCCGCTTCGTATCCGGTTGGGCTGTCGCGTCGAGAGGTTGGAGACCACGACGGACGGGGTCCGCGTTCGCTACCGCACGGGTGGGCGGTCCGGGGGTGCGCTGGCAGACGCCGCGGTGATTGCACTGCCCCCGAGCCAGATCTTGAAAATCTGCCCGAAACTCAGCCCGGCCGAGCGCGGCCATTTCGAGTCGATCGAACCTCGTCGCTCGATCGTGATCCACCGGCGCGTCTCGCAAGACGCCTGGCTGCTGCGTGGGTTGGCCGGGGTGACTTTCGTGCCCGGCGAGCTGCCGGAACTGCGCGACCTGCGGATTCTGGGCCCGGCCCCCGAGCCCTATTCGTCGAATCCCTTCTGGGTTCGGATCTCGCTCGAACACGAGTCCGTCGAGGCCCACTGGAATGACTCCGATCAGGCGTTGATCCACAAGCTCGATTCGACCTTTCGCGGCTCGCCGCTTGGAGCCTTGCCACCGGGGCCGTCGCGCGTCGAACGCCTCGACGAGATCATCTCGATTCAGGGGCGCGGCGCGTTGGCCCGACGCGAGCGATTCCAAAGGCGCGCCGAGCGTTCGCCTCGTCTCGCCTTCGCCTCTGCAGCACTCACGACCCCCGACCTCGAAGGGCGGGTCACCGCGGGGATGCGCGCCGCCGCGGAAGCCACGCGTGAACTCGATTGCTTCGAGTCGTGACGATGTTGCGGGCTGAGTCGGTATGAACTCTTCTTCGGCGTATCCGCGTGCGACCGATCGCCCTCGATGCGTTCTGCACGCCGACATGGATGCATTCTATGCGTCGGTCGAGCAGCGCGATCGTCCGGAATTGCGCGGTCGGCCAGTCGTTGTGGGCGGGGCGGGGCCGCGAGGTGTCGTCGCCGCAGCGAGCTACGAGGCGCGGGAGTACGGCATCCACTCCGCGATGCCGAGTGGCGAAGCGAAGCGACTCTGTCCCGACCTCGTCTTCGTATCCGGTGACATGAAACGTTATGCGACCGAGTCGCGGCGGATCTTCGAGATCTTTCGGACCTTCTCTCCGCTCGTCGAAGGCCTGTCCCTCGACGAGGCTTTTCTCGACATGACCGGCAGCGAGCGTTTGCTCGGTCCGGCGCGTGAGGTGGGTGAGCGCCTCCGTCGGGAAGTCCGGGAGGCGACGGAGTTGCCCATCTCGGTCGGAATCGGCCCGATCAAGATGGTCGCAAAGATTGCGAGCGGGGCGGCGAAGCCCGATGGACTGGTCGAAGTCAGGCCCGAGGAGGTCCGATCCTTCCTCGACCCGCTTTCGGCAAGAAAGATCTGGGGCGTCGGCCCGGTCGCGGGTGAGCGGCTCGATCGCCTGGGCTACCGGACGATCGGAGACCTGGCCCGCGCCAATCCCGACACGCTGTACAGCCACCTCGGCGATTGGGGGCGCTCGATCGGACGGCTCGCGCGAGGCGAGGACCTGCGCGAAGTCGAGCCCCATCGCGAAGCGGTTTCGCTGTCCGAGGAGAATACCTTCGAGCGAGACGTGGCTGATCGGTCGATTCTCGAGGCGACGATCATGACCCATGCCGAGGCCGTTGCGCGCCGCTTGCGACGACAGGGCTTGTTGGCGCAGACGGTCGTGCTCAAGTGGCGACTCGGTCGAAGGGCGAAGGAGGGGCCGCGGGGCTATCCGGTCCGCACCCGACAGCTGACTCTCGCCGAGCCGACCGACGATGGCGAGGTCGTGTCTCAGGTCGCACGATCGCTGCTCGCGGATGCACTCGCCGAGCCGGTGCGATTGCTCGGCGTGGGTGTCAGCGGACTCGTCGAGGGCGATGGACGCGCCAGCCAGCTTTCGCTCTTCGAGGTCGCGGAGGACGCAAAGTCGATTCAGGCACCGCTTCGCAAGCGAAAGCTCAACCGGGCGCTCGATCAGCTCGCGGATCGCTTTGGCGACGACGTCGTTCGACGCGCCAGCCAGGGCGAGGCCCGACATGCGACGCTCTCGGGGCAGTGGAAACGAGGCAGTCGGGACACCCACGGCCCGGAAGCAGATTCGGACTGAGACGCGGGTCGAGATCCAGATCGAGGCGAGTCCGCTCGATTCATGAACCCCGTCGCGAGAACGTCAAGAGTGCTGAAGATCCGCGGCCCTCGGACCGAAGGCCCGCGCAGACGTACTTTCACTCGCGCTCGCTGATCGCGCGCGCTCCCATCTTACAGGCCGCAGGGGGGTGTCGTGGAGATTCGGTGCTCTTGGCGTTCGCAGCAGGGTGTTCTAGGCCATGTCCCAGCGGTAGACCCGCATCGGCGGCATGTTAAGCAGCTCGAGTTGAATGGTGGCCGGGCCGAAGACCTGCTTTCCGAGGGTATGGACCACGTCTCGGAACTGATAGGCGACGAAGCGTCCGCCCGGGGCGAGGCTGTCCTTCACCGACTGCAGGATTGAGAGCCCCAGCTCCTTGGGCATCGTCGAGAAGGGGATCCCCGAGAGTACGACGTCGGGTGCGCCGTGTGAGTAGAGCAGGTCGTGTTTAGCGAGCGCCTCCTAAATGTCGGTGGCGCTGCCTTCGTGCACGATCAATCGCGGGTCGCGGATCGTCTGTGTGAGAAGTTCGCAGAAACCGGGGTTGATCTCGATTGCCAGGAGAGTGGCGTCGGGACCCATGGCTTGAAGCAGCGCCTTGGTCGTGCCGCCGGTTCCGGGGCCGAGTTCGATGATCAGGTTCGCTTTCGCAATTTCTGCGGTGCGCGTGATCCGTCGCTCCATCCAGCGGGAACTGGGGATGATCGAACCGACCTCTTTGGGTCGCTCGAGAAAACCGCGCAGGAAGGCGATCGGATGGGCGGGTTGGGGAATGAGCGGGTGGGGCGGATTGGACTGGGCGGCCTGGCTGATCTCGGGCAACAGAATCTCCTCGAACAAGGGATCGATTCTAGTCGTAGAGGCCGTCGATTTGCCAGCGTTTCGTCTTCCAATCGAAACAGAGGCGAAGAACGCTGCCGTCGCTCATCTGAATATCATAATGGTCGACGGCAAAGTGTGCGGATTTTGACCACCAATGCCCGGTCGTTCGCCAGGGGCCCGCTGCGTTGACCACTTCTCCCCGACTGATTGCGCTGCGCAGATGGGCGGGGCGCCCCCCTTCGAGGCGAACCTCTGCGTGAAGTGGGGGGCGAATGGCCCGCATTGTTAGTCGGGGGCCGCTCGGGGGTGTCCGGATCGTTCGGGAGGTCGTCCGCGAGGGGATCGGGGAGGTCGCCGGGGAGGTTGTCCGAGAGGGTATCTGGCAGGATGAAGAGGAGCCGTCTCGGGGTCGAGATTTCTGTTTTCGGAAGGGCTTCAGGGCGAAAGCGTCGAGTCGGTGATCGTCTGCGATCTCGGGGGATCCGATCCGATCACTCCCGCAGATCGATTGGAGCTCGGCCAGTGTCTGGTCGAGTTCGCTCGGGCTCGGACCCTGGGGCAGAAAGAGGTCGAGTTGTTCGCGACGCAGGGGCACGCCCTCACAGAGAAGCGCGATGCCCTCGATCGGGGCTGGAGGCGGATCGCCTTCGATCGCCAGGCGCACCAGCCGCAGAAGCACCCGCTCGTCCTGGCAAGGCGAGTTCAGGCCGACCCGCAGACTCCGTTTTGCGCCGCCTTCGAGCTGCATCGCCAGCCGGAGCCGCGTACAGCCGAGCGCGCGGAGCCTCAACCGTTCGACCAGACGTGCGATGAGTCCGCGCAGAACGAAGGCGAGGGGTTCGAGATTTGAGATCGGGACCTCGAGATCCTCGCCCTCTTCGATCGTCGTCGTGCGGGGTTCGGCCAGCGGAGGCTCCGCTTCTTCCCCGCGTGCCCGAGCGACGAGTTCGAGCAGGCCTGGGCCGAGGCGTGCGGCGAGGTCGCGGCGGGGGATCCGTAACAGGTCGTGAATGCGATGGATGCCGAAGCGGGTGAGTGCCTCGGCCGTGCGGTCGTCGGGGTCGAGCAGGTCGATGGGAAGGGGAGAGAGGAACTCGATCTCGCGGTCTGGAGGGAGGATGAGTGTTGTTTCGGGTTCATCGCTCGAGGCTCCACTGCCGAGGCCACTCGAATGGGTGGGAGAATGGCGGAGAGAATGGGAGAGCTGGCGAGCCGCCAGTCGCGCGACTCCGCGTGAAGAGGCGAGGGCGACGAGGCCAGAGATCCCCGCCCGTTCAGCGCGGGCGTGGAGCATGGAGGCGAAGCTGCGCTCACTCTCCTGACGGGCGCTGCCGTGGAGCGCCTCGATTCCCGTGGCATCGACGTAGACGGCTGCTTCCGAGGCAAAGATCCCCGAGCTGCGATCTGCGAGTTCGGCTCGGGGTGCCAGGGAGAGCGCGATGTCGAGGAGTGCCTCACGGGCGGTTCGTTCGAGGATGGGCGAGGCGATGCGGACCTCGATTTCGGGACAGACCGCACGTGCCTGGGGTAGTGTCTGCCCCGTGCGCACGCTGTAGCGCGCGGCCTCTCGGGAGACGGCGAGGATCTCGGCGCGTGCGCCCGGGCCGCTCGTGATTGCAAGTGCTCGGCCGTGCAGATCGGGGCTCGCTCGAAGCTCCGCATGCAGCGGTAGGTCCGGGACGAGCAGGCACGCGATCCGCATCGCCTAGCTCCGCCGGGCTTTGTGGGACGCCGTGTGTGGGGAAAGCGGCGAGCGCGGGGAAGGCGGCGAAGGTGGGGGCGAAACAGCGGGCCCGGGCTCCGCATGGATCGTCTCCGCGCGAATCGAGAGCGCCACTTTTCCGCCGGTCGGCCGGCGGCGATGACGGCGCAGGATGGCGTGGGTTTCGATCGCCTCGAGCAGGCTGGGAGGCCCCACGAAGTGCGTGCTTCGTGCCTGCATCTCGAGGATCAGCTCGGCACGAGAACCCGTCACGGGCTCGCCCGACAAGACCACCAGCGCGGTACGGGTCCCCGCGGCCAACCGGGCCAGCCGTAGCCAGGTCACATCCTTGATCCCGGTCTTCTGTGGGTTTTCCGGCAGGAAGAGGTCGAAGATGATCAGCTCGAACCCCTCTGTCTGAAGCAGGCGATCACAGCTGCGAAGGGCCTCGTCCTCGCAGCGGGCGCGGACCCAGAGCAGGCGATCGAGGTCCGCTTCTTCGCCCCCGCGGTCGAGGATCGCTGCGAGAGCGGAGTGCGGATCGAAGGCATCCGCGAGGTCGACCCAGGCGGCGAGCACACCCTGCGCGAGGGTTTCGGCGAGCAGGCCCAGCGCGAGGGAGGTCCGGCCCGAACTCTGGCCGGCATTCCGATGCGCGTCCTGATGTGCTTCCTGATGTGCTTCCTGATGTGAAGGGGAGGCCCCGCAGATTTCGCTCAGGCGGCCAGCGGGAAACCCACCGCCGAGCTGCATGTCGAGCTCCGGGAGCCCCGTCGCATGAAAGCGAAGGGGGCCCGAGGCATCCCGAGCGCCTGCGGCCTGCGAAGCGCCTGCGGCCTGTGGCAAAGCGCCTGCGGCCTGTGGCAAAGCGCCTGCGGCCTGTGGCAAATAGTAGGAGCCGGGCTGGATCTGGGAACCGAGATCGACGAGCAGGGCCTCGAGTGCGCTACTGCGAGGGGGGCGAGACGTTCCGGTCGAGCCTTGAAGAAGAGGTCGGGGGCCACGATGAAGAGGCAGACCGCTCTCGATCTTGGACGCGCGGGGCGTTCGAATCCGACGAGCACCGCCCACGGGACCGCTTGCCCGTCCGACCGGGGAGTCGGGGGACGCGGGGGGCATCGCTCTACTTTCGCTTTTTATTCGCTCCTGTCAAGGCTTGAATCAACACGGCGAGCGCTCTTCGGGTGCGATCCAGGTCCGTCCGTTCTCGATCCGGACGCGCCCGGCTGCGATCAATCGGATCGCTTTGGGGAGGAGTTCGCGCTCGAGCGCCTGGACCCGGGCTGCGAGGCTTTTCGGGCTGTCGTCGTCGAGGACGGCCACGGTGCCCTGCAGTAGAATCGGGCCTTCGTCGTAGCCCTCGCTTGCGAAATGGACCGTGGCACCCGTCAGCTTGACGCCCTTTTCGAGTACAGCTTCGTGGACGTGGTGCCCGTAGAAGCCCCGGCCCGAGAAAGCCGGGATCAGCGCCGGATGGACGTTCAAGGCACGTCCTTCGTAACGGTCGCGTAGCTCGAAGGGCGAGAGAAAGCCGAGCAGGCAGACGAGGTCTGGTTCGAAGCGTGCGAGCACCTCGTGCAGCGCATCGTTGAAGGAGCGGACGTCCGGGTGTTCGCGGCGTGCTACGGCGACCGCGGGAATCCCACGCTGCTCCGCGCGTTGCAGCCCGAAAGCGCTCTTCTTCGACGACACGACACACACGATTTCGGCCGGCAGGTCCGCGTCGATGTGTTCGAAGAGGTTCTCGAGACTCGTCCCGCTCCCGGACAGGAGCACGGCGATTCGGAGCTTTCCCCCGGTGACCCTTTGTTCGACCATGTTCTCGTCCCCGCCCCGCCCCGCCGTCCTAGCGCGAATGAATCGTCGATCCTCGACGCCAGCGGGACTAGCTCCCGAAGAGATTCCGGTAGATCTCGCGCGCAGCCGGCGAGCGATTGAGCGTATAGAACTGGATCCCATCGACCCCGCGTGCCAGCAGCTCCTCACATTGCATCGTGGCCCAACGTACGCCGAGCGCGTAGGTGGCTTTGTCGTCGCCGTCGACACGCTGGAGTTCGGCTTCGAGTTCCGCGGGGAACGCTGTTCCGTTCATGCCCGCCATGCGGCGGATGCCCGGGACCGTTGCGATCGGCATGATGCCCGGAACGATTGGAACCTCGATCCCCGCAGCGCGGGCGCGATCGACGAAATCGAAGAAAAGCGCATTGTCGAAGAAGAAATTGCTGATCAGGAAATCCGCGCCCGCCTCGACCTTGCGCTTGATATTCGCGATGTCGGTGGCGGGGTCCGGCGCCTCGGGATGGGTTTCGGGGGCACAGGCGGCGCCGATCGAGAAGTAGTCGCGGTCCTCGCGCCGGGCGATATAGGCGACGAGTTCGTTCGCGTACCGGAAGCCGTCCGCGGGCTCCTCGAAATCGGGATCGTCCTGGGGCGGATCGCCGCGCAGGGCCAGAATGTTGTGGACGCCTCCCGCGCTCAGCTGGTCGAGGATGCTGCCCACCTCTTCGGGGTGAAAGCCCGTGCACGGGAGATGGCACATCGTGACGAGCCCGATTTCCCGAGTGATCTCGAGGGTCAGATCGACCGTCTTGGACCGGGTGCTGCCGCCGGCACCCATCGTGACGGAGACGAAGCCCGGAGCGAGCTGCTTCAGTTCCCCGATCGTTCGGAAGAGCGTCCGGTAACCCGCATCGGTCTTGGGCGGGAAGAATTCGAACGAGATGATCGGCTTGCTTGCGCCCTGGTAGATTTCGGCGATCGACATGGCGTCAGCGTAGCATCGAAGCACCTCTCGACGGGGTTCCGCTCCGTGTGGCGAATCCGGAGGGGACCGTTGACGGGTGGGAAACCACCGGCGAGACTGCGGCCGCCGATTTCGGTGACTCGCCGCGGCCTCCCCGGGTGGCCTGCGCGTAACGTGAACAGAGCGGGAGTAGCGAAGATGAGCGTGCTCGTGACCGGGTCGGTTGCAGTCGATCACATCATGGTCTTCGAAGACCATTTCAAGAATCATTTTGTCGCCGACAAGCTCGAGAAGCTGAACGTGGCCTTCCACGTTCCCTCGATGACGAAGAAATACGGGGGCACCGGAGCGAATATCGCGTACAACCTCTGTCGCCTCGGTGTCGATCCGATCCTGCTCGCGACCGTTGGCTCCGATCTCGGGGCCTATGCGGATTGGATGGATGAGAGCGGGATTCGTCGGGATTACCTGCGCGTGATCGACGACGAATACACCGCCGCGTGTTTCATCACGACGGATGCCGGAAACAACCAGATCATCTCGTTCCATCCCGGGGCGATGGACCGTGCTCACGAAGCGCACATCGCCGATGTGACCGAAGACTTTGTGGTCGGGATCGTCTCCCCCAACGGTCGTCAGGCGATGATCGAATACGCGCGGGACTTGAAGGCGCGCGGTGTGCAGATGGTGATGGATCCCGGGCAGGGCCTTCCGATCCTCGATAAACAGGATCTGCTGACGGCGATGACGGGCGCGGCGGTCTATATCGTCAACGAATACGAGTGGGAGCTGACCCGCGAGAAGACCGGCCTCGGCGAGGACGAGATCGCCGAACGGGTCGGTGCCCTGATCGTGACCAAAGGCGAGGAGGGGTCGCTCGTGCGCCGCGGAGGCCTGTCGACGGGAATCACGATGGAGACCGATCGGATCGAGATTGCTGCAGTCGTGGCAGAAGAGGTCGTCGATCCGACGGGCTGTGGCGACGCCTATCGGGCCGGCCTGCTCTACGCACTCGCGAATGGACTCTCGCTCGAGGTCGGGACCCGGCTGGGAAGCCTGATGGGTTCGATCAAGGTCGCGCGCAGCGGACCGCAGGGAATCGAGTTCGACCTGGCCGCGATTCGCGATCGCTACCAGAAGGAATTCGACGAGACCTTTTAGGGGCTCGTCTCTTTGCCGGACCGGGTGGCGGCGTGCTTTGGTCTGGGGTGGCGTCTGGGGTGCTTAGTGGGCATGCAGTCGGATTCGCAACGGCCCGATCCGGGCTTCGAGATCGTCGTGATCGGCGCCGGCGTCGTCGGTCTCGCGATTGCGGCGCGGCTCGCTCGGCAGGGTCGCTCGGTGCTGATCCTCGAACGCGAGACGGGAATCGCCCGGGGCATCACCAGCCGAAACAGCGAAATCATCCACGCCGGAATCTACTACCCCGCGGAGAGTCTGAAGGCGCAAATGTGTGTCGAGGGCCGGCGGCGTCTCTACACCTGGTGTGAAGAAAAGCGCGTCGACCATCGCCGGCTCGGCAAGTTGATCGTCGCCACATCCGTCGCCGAGGAGTCAACCCTCGAGGTTCTGCTGGCGCGGGGCCGAGCGAACGGGGTCGAGCATCTGGAGCTGATCGATGCTGCAGCGAGCCTTGCCCTCGAGCCCGAAATCGCGGCGCGGGCCGCGCTGCACTCGCCGGATACGGGAATCGTCGATGGGCACGGACTCTGTTTGTCCCTGCTCGCCGAAGCCGAATCCGCCGGTGCGGTCCTGGCCCTGGCACGAAGGGTCGAGGGGCTCGAGCCGCGGTCCTTCGGCTGGCGGGTCGAAGTGCGCGCAGAGGGGGGCGAGGCGGAGCAGATCGATACGGGATGGGTCGTCGATGCGGCAGGCCTGGATGCGGATCGCGTTGCGGAGATGGCGGGCCTGCCGATCGATCGCCTCGGTTGGCGTCAGCAGCCCTGCAAGGGAGATTATTTCGCACTCGCGCCCGGAACGTCGAACGTGCCGAAGCGGTTGATCTACCCCGTGCCCGGACAGGCGGGCCTCGGGATCCACGCGACGTTCGACCTGGCGGGCCGAGTCCGATTCGGACCCGACGCGGAATACGTCTCGGCGCCCGGCTCGGGCTCAGATCCCGACCTCGCGGCCGCTGCGGGGTTCGCCTACGACGTCGACCCCGCGAAAGCCATGCTCTTTCGCGAGGCGGTGGCGCGCTATTGGCCGGCGATTGGAGAGGCCGAACTCGTTCCGGATTATGCGGGGATCCGGCCGAAGCTTGCTGGACCCGGCGAAAGCTTTCGGGATTTCGTGGTCGAGGAGACTTCGGACCATGCGGTGCCGGGCTTCGTCGCCTGCATCGGGATCGAATCGCCGGGACTGACTGCAGCGCTCGCGCTCGCGGAGCGCGTCGCATCTTGGGGAGCGGTCTGAGCGCTGCCTCAATCAGCTGGCTACAGCAAGGCTTCGCAACGCAGAGCGCGGGGATGCATCGGCGGGCGGGCGTCGCGACGAGTCTTGGGTCAGGCTCCTAGCCAGACGACCGAACAGCCCATGTTGTCCCCGGCCTTCTGGCTGCGATGCGCGCGCATCGCGACTTCGACCACTTCGCGACAGGTGTCGACCGCCCGACGGTCCAGCGGCGAATCCAGTTCGGCGCGTGAGACGGCGTTGAAGACCGCGCGCCCGGGGTTCTCGAGGCCGATC
>Ga0114950_10002010_pt1 | contig 15593 bp, 12 predicted proteins | sample N075metaG_FD_83503 | JGI IMG/M metagenome (GOLD analysis project Ga0114950, IMG submission 83503) | Deep subsurface microbial communities from Kermadec Trench to uncover new lineages of life (NeLLi) - N075 metaG | ecosystem: Environmental > Aquatic > Marine > Ocean trench > Sediment | place... | reverse complement strand
CCACGCGTCGGCCATGACGTTCGATGAGCGCTCGGTCGTAGTAACGCTCCAACGTTGCAATCCGCTTGCTGACCGCCGACTGAGAGATCTTCAGAACCGTGCCCGTCTCCATCATGGTGCCGGTCTTGGACAAGGTCACCAGCGTTTCCAGATTTTCGATCACGAAGTTCTTCTTTCCATTTTGGCGACGATTATATTCCTTATATTCGCTTTTTTCATGTAACGAAACAGTGCTCAAATTGTTGTTCGACCCTGGATCCACCGGAACCGAATGATATTGAATCTCGTCCTCCTGCTCAGCGTTCTCGGCACCAGCATCCTGTCGGGCATTCTCGGTATGGCGGGCGGGATGATTCTGATGGTTATTCTGGTTTCGACGGTTTCCGTCGCGGCCGCCATGATGATTCACGGTGCTGTTCAGGCAACGGCCAACGGTTCACGAGCCTGGTTCCTGCGCGGCCATATTCAATGGCACATCCTCCCACCTTACCTGCTTGGCGCGAGCACCGTCCTCGGGCTTTTTACCGCGGTCACCCTGGTACCCGACTCGGCGCTCATTCTTATTCTAATCGGCTCGTTCCCATGGCTTGCGCGGCTGAGCCCTTACCTTTCCGGGCTCGACATCAAGCGCATGCCAACGGCTTTTGCCTGTGGGGGCGTCGTTACCGCGGCACAACTTCTCGCAGGCGCTTCAGGACCCCTGCTTGACGTCTTCTATCTGAATACACCGCTCACTCGCCATCAGATCGTTGCGAGTAAAGCCATCACCCAGACCATCGGCCATGTGCTGAAACTCGGCTATTACGGGCTCATCATCGGTGTGAACGAATCGATACCTGCCTGGTTTTATGGGATCGCGATGCTCACCGCCATATTCGGGTCGAGAATCGGCACCCGTTTGCTGGAGAAACTGAACGACGAATCGTTCAAGACCCTGAGCGGCCGCGTGATTCTCACCATCGCCACGGGTTGTATCGCCAAAGGAGTGTTGGATCTCGCCGGATTAACCGGTTGAGGGTTTGACGACAAACAACAGATCACCCGCATTCACTTGCTGGCCATTGGCCATATTGATGCGAGTGACCTCAAACTCCATCTCCGCGTCGTACAGTTCTGCCTCGATGTTGAAATCCGCCAACGACAACGGGGTGAATATCTTCATGGCTTCGAGTTGGCCCAACGTATCGTTGACGGAAATCTTGTCCCCGACTGCCACAAACTGCGGCTCGCCAGGCGTCGGTGTGGTATAAAAAATTGCCGTGGTTGGCGACAACACCTTGAGTTCATCGCTGTCTTCGATCTTGATGGCAGCCAGATCGATAGCTGCCAGTTGTTCACCTGCCGCACGCTCTATCTCATCGATGAGACTCTTTGCGTCAATTCTCTGCAAAAACTCCGGGAGGTAATTCGTATCGTAAGTACCCTCTATGTAGACCTCGTCTTGTAAAACCCGTTTCAACAACGGAATGTTGGTACAGATTCCGGTGACCCGCACACGTTCAAGGTAAGCGAGCAATTTATTGATTGCCCGGCGGCGACCCTTGGCGTGGACGATTACCTGAGCCAGCATGCTGTCGTAGTACGGAGAGACCAGCTTACCGGCACCCGCCGCCTCGATGACCTCCACGCCATCCTCGTGGGGGAATTCGAAGTCGACGATTTTCCCGGGGTGCGGCCGGAACACCAACTCACCGCTCGCCGACATCTGAACTTTTTCGGCCGTCACTCTTGCTTCAATCGAGTACCCGTCACTGGTCGGTGCGAGGTCCGCAATGGATTCACCCGAGGCAATTCGAAATTGCTGAGTGACTATGTCGATTCCCGATACCCATTCGGTCACCGGGTGCTCGACCTGCAGCCGGGTATTCATTTCCATGAAGTAAATTTCGTTCGAGTCGAGATCGTAGATGAACTCCACGGTTCCCGCGCCAACATAGTTCACCTCATCGGCAATAGCCGCCGAATATTCAAGCACCGCTTTTTCGAGGTGCTCGGGCAACATCGTCGAGCCGGATTCCTCGAACACTTTCTGCTTGTCGCGTTGCACGCTGCAATCCCGCAGACCCAACACCTTGGTATTGCCATGCGTGTCGCGCAGAAGCTGCACCTCGATATGCCTCAGCGAGGTAATGTACTTCTCCAGGTACACGTCTCCGTTACCGAACGCACTACGCGCTTCAGCGCGCACCCGATGGAACTGCTCGTGAAATTCGCTCGCAGTTTCCACCACTTGAATCCCCTTTCCACCACCACCGTGTACCGCTTTGATGAGCACCGGATAACCGATATCTTCAGCCACTTCGGCGGCTCGCTCTTCGTTGGTCAAAATGCCGTGACTGCCAGGGACCACAGGCACACCGAGGCGCAGGGCCGTATTGATGGCGTTGGACTTGTTACCCATCGTTTCCATGCTGGAAACGGGTGGGCCGATGAAGTTGATACCGTGGCTGCGGCAAAGCTCGGCAAACTGAGCGTTCTCCGAGAGGAAACCAATTCCGGGGTGCAGGGCATCCACACCTTCATGTTCCGCCACACTCAACACACTCATGGCATTGAGATAACTTTCATCCGGTGTGTTGCCGCCGATACAGACGACACTGTCACGTTCCCACAGCATATCGACCGCAGCGGATTCCATGTCCGGGTCGGACTGAACCAGAACCACCTCGATGTTGTTCTTCTGCGCGATACGAATGAGTTTTGCCGCAGTACAACCGCGTGCGTGAATCAAAACCCGTCGTACCGGTTTGATCAGATCGGCATCGGTATGTTTGGGTCGGTGTGCAACCACAACCGGACGTTGTTGACTCAGCACACCCGACATCACCCGAAGCACCACGTCCGTTACCGACTCCTGCGGCAACGGAATCTCCGGATCGATGCGCCTGAGTTCGTCGTCGAGTTCATTCTGGAACGGATGTTTGACCAAGCCCTGCATCGCGCCCGGTACCTGTGACAGGTAGTTGGAAAGGATGCCGTTCAACGATAGGTTCGAAGGCACGAGGATCTGCCCCGCAAACGGCATGCTCGTGCCCGAAAAGTAGTAGGTCTGCACCAGAGGATGAGTAACAAAACTTGCTTGCGCGCCTCCCACACAATCGCCGTACCCGAACACGATCACCGGTAAATCATGATCTCGTACAAAGCGCGTAATACGATCGTTCACCGCAGCCATGGAAAAAAGCGCACCGGCGCCTTCCTTTGTTTGCATTCCTCCCGATGAAATGAAGCAGATAACCGGAAGATGCTGCTCGGCACACTCCACCAGCAGCTTGCAAAATTTCTCTGCACTCGCCATGTCGAAACAACCTGCCTGGAAGGCAACGTTCGAAACAACGACACCAACGGGCAATCCCCCTTTGTTGTCTTTGAAATTGGCAATTCCAGTAACAATCCCGCACGGAGGTATGTTCTTGGCCAGTGCGCTTTCTATAGACAAACGAAACCCGGGGAAATCGCAGGGATCCGTGCTCAACAAATCGCCGAACCGCTCTTCAAAATCGGTGAAGTAGGTTTCAATGAAAGTCTCAAAGCCAATATTGCTGCGATTCTTAATATCGCGCAGGACGTTTTGAATCAGCAGGTCCCGGTAGGCGATGTTCAGCCGGTTCCAGAAATCCTTCTTACGCCCGATATTTTTTGGGGAAATTCGTCCGTTATAGGCTCTGCCTTCGCGCTCGGACTGTACAAACGAGAGCAGCAGGTTCTCAAACAGGTGAGTGACCACCACAAACAATGTATCGGACAGATGAGCAAAACTGATCTTCTTCCATTCTTCCACCGCCCTGAAAAACTCAAAGCCTTTGGGCATCTTTATGACACGCAGGTACCAATCGATGAACTGCTCGCGCAAGTCGAGCGCACGATCGCTGCCGGCTCGATCTTCACTTATCTCACCCAGCGTGATTCCCCTGGCAGCAAATTCGAACGGTGCTTCGATCAATTGACGAAGTGTGTTCTTGGACAGTGACTGCCCCGACTGGGCCTCTTCGGCGATAGAATCGAGGTTGACGATGATCTGATCGTAAACAGAATCGAAAAGCAGCAGATTTTCACATTCAGCGACGAAGTCACGACGCAGATCATCACCGATGAGAACATCGAGCACGGTCATGTCACTCCTCGGCACAGGCGAACCACCCATATCGGCCGCGTCGATGAAGTCACCATAACGATCGACGAGAATGGCACGATTGACGGCAACATGCGAAGCACCACCATTACTGAGTGCAAGAAACCGTCCGCCCTGATCTTCGATCACATCATTCAGCCGTCTACCCGTAATCACCAGATTCAGATCCGCGGTAAGTTGATTACTGAGAAAAACATCGGACTTCTCATCCACACCACCTTCGCGCAGCAGCTTTTTCCCCTCATGGGAAAAACCATCGCGCATCACCCCAAGCAACGTTGAATCTGCCCTGAGCGCTCCAATGAGACCCCGTGAATTGTTGAGATCGGAAATCCGCAATATCTGGCGGATATCCTGGTGATTGTTGAGAAATTCTTTCAGCGCACGCAGATTTCCTACCGCTTCCGCCTTCCAGCGATTAAACAGGAAAATGCCAACGCTGGAGATCAGATTAGAACGAGCTTCTTCGTAATTCTTCTTTGGTTCGCCAAACAACAATTGCGCAATCCGGCCACGTTCGTCATGCACAACCTGCTTCTTCTCGTTGTAATTTCGCCACGATTTCGACAACGCGTCGTCGTAGACCACTTTGTCGGGATCCTGCAACCACTTGAGAAACGTCTGGCGCCGTTCCAGTTCGGCGCGTTTGTCGAGTTCACCGGTGGGAAGTTCCTGATTTGACAAGCGTCCGTATTGTTGGGTGCTCGTGGACTTTATCCGCTGACGCACCTTGAGATAACGCAGGTAGCGGTAAGCCACACCAAAAACGTTTAAATACTCCGTTGGGTTCCTAGTCAATTTCAGTGACGCGCCAGCCTGCATGCGTTTGAGTTGCTCCGATGGATTCAAGAATCGTTGCAAACTCTGTCGATAGTGATCGAGAATGTATGGGTTTTCAGCGACGAATTCCTTGACACGTTCTTCGATACGCTGAACCGCGCCGACAATCGCAATCCGCAGATTTTCCAGCTTCTCGTCCGTTTCCCCTGGTACGTAATCAATCACGCCGTCGATGTTGCCCTGGGTATGCAACTCACACGCGGACAAACCGACATATTTCGCACACTCCTGCCACGACAGATTCAGCCTGCGTGCAATACTGGCAAGCCCCTTGGGTTGAATAGTGCTGAACACACCGTCGCGTACCGAGAGAATCATGTTGCTTGCCGCAAGGGGGATCGCACCACCGGAGTAACCGAGGCCAAAGATGATGCCAACGTTGGGTACGTCGACGTTGCTCATCTCGGTAATGAGCCGCGAAATGCTGTGAGCCTGGTTTTCCCGGTTGGCCTGCTCTTCCGCATCAGCCCCGGGCGTATCCATCAATGCAACGATGGGGATCGAGCGTTTGGCGTACTCCTGCAACCGGTCGGCGGCCAGCAGATGATGCTCGGGCATCCACATACCGTTTTTTACCGAACGATCGTGAGCGATGAAACCAACCGCCCTCGTTTCTCCATAAAAATCCATATCCACGATCGCTGCGTAGAATGGTCCTCGGGAAACTTCTTCCACCACCTGGCCGAGTTGAGCGATGACACCGGGGGCTGCGGTGCGACCCGGGTCTTCGGCCCGAGCCACCACCTGCTCGATATAGGAATCTATATCCAGATTGCTCAGGAGTTCGCACTGGCGCTGAATCTCCGAGTCAGCCATGAGGCCCGGAAGCAGTTCTTCGCTTTCAGTACTGGGGAAAAGGGAGAAGTCTTGAGCTAAGCTCTCTGCGATGAGATACAGCCTATCTCCTTCAAGGAGCGTTTTATCCACGGCTGAAACAACTAGGTGTAGAATTCGGCGGTACTGTAATCACTTGCCTCTGGATAATCAAACCTGCTCGCTAAGTTTAAGATTTTATTGAAGAAAATGATGATAACAAACTTATCCGTCCGGTACCCTACCCGGAACCTCGCAACACCTTCACTATCATGACCACCTTGAATTGCGCAGTGCTCACGGTTTCAGATACCCGCACCGCGGCGGATGACACATCGGGTGACCTGCTGGTCGGTTTTATCGAGGAAGATGGCCACTCACTCATAGCGCGTGCAATCGTCACAGACGACATATATCAGATACGGGCGCAGATTTCCCAGTGGATCGCAGCGCCCGACATCACCGTCATCGTCTCCACGGGAGGCACAGGCTTTACTGGACGCGACAGTACGCCCGAGGCGCTGCTCCCTCTTTTCGACAAAACCATCGATGGGTTTGGAGAGCTTTTTCGCCAGATCTCCTATGCAGAGATTGGCTCCTCGACCATTCAATCCCGTGCTGTGGCTGGCATCGCGAACGGGACGCTGATTTTCGCCTTGCCAGGATCTGGCAACGCCGTACGCACAGGGTGGGAAAAAATCCTCCGCAATCAGCTGGACGGCAACTTCAAACCCTGCAACTTCGTGGAGCTGCTACCTCGGTTCAAGGAGTAAATGGGATCGGCTCAACTTCAGTGGGGAGAAGAAATCCGGCGACAAATAACGATCCTTCGCTGTCGTCAACCTGATCTCCTGCCGTCCGTGACCAATTCAGATAGAATGCTGCGCTTTTGCCAGTACCCAGACAATAGGTTTGCCATGGTAACTATGCTTGCGATCCAGGAACTCGACGCGAGCAAAGTCGACAGGTACGGCGGCGCCTGCGCCCAGGGTCACCCCATCGGATCAACTGGCCCTCGGCTCATCGCCAGGCTTGCCCTTGCGCTTGTTCGTCTCAATCTCAAACGCGGTGTGGCGGGGTTGTGCATCGGCGGTGGAGGGGCGACTGCCGTCGCGCTGGCCCGGGGTTGAGTCATCTGGCAATGACCAGGCTCAGTGCCTACAATCTGCGCGCATTTTAAGGTGAGGTAGACGACTGACCGTGTCCAGGCTTCCAGTGATCGTAGGCTTTGGCGGGATTAATCCCGCTGGAAGGATCTCGTTTCATCACGCTTATCGACGTCTCGTCGTCGACGCGCTATCCGAAGCGGAAAAAACCCGGACTTATCAAAGCCTCGCAAGCCTGATGAATCTTACCGGCGACCCGAACGACGCAACGGTTCGCGATTATATAGATGCCCATACCCTCATTCGTAAGATCGAATCCTACGATACCGAAAGGGTTCTCTGGCAGCGTTCAGCAAAACTAGCCGCCGTCAATAGCCAGCCGCTGGAGTTTGTTCTGGCTAAACGCCAACTGCCCGACCGTATACCCCCCGATTGGGAGGTCACCGTGTTGAACGATCGCGAGGTGAAAGTCCGTGCCAATGATCAGCTCGACGTGTTGTTCCCCGATTTCCGTCGTGCAAAAGTATCGAGTGCGGGCCAGGTTCCCACTGGTTTCGACCCTGCGACTTTATACCAGTCGCGAAATCATCCGCGTGGATTGCAACTGACCGTGTACGGCGCATCGGATGCACTACGCAGCATGGGTATCGGGCTCGATGAGCTGAAAAACCGAGTCCCCCCGGATCAGTTTGCCGTTTACTCTGGAAGCGCCATGGGCCAGCTGGATGCCGACGGCTACGGTGGCCTCATGCAGAATTCACTCCTCGGAAAACGCCCCACATCCAAGAATACGGCCTTGGGCCTGCCGGAAATGCCCGGGGATTTCGTCAACGCCTACGTGCTCGGCTCACTAGGCGACTCCGCGGGAATCATCGGCGCCTGCGCTACCTTTTTGTACAGCATGAAGCGCGGCCTCGATGAGATACGCATGGGCCACAAGCGGGTGATCATGGTGGGTAATGCCGAAGCACCGATTGTTGCCGAAGTGATCGAAGGTTATCGCACCATGGGGGCGCTCGCCGAAGACGAAGAATTGCAAGCGTTGGATCCGGGAGCCACGGAGCCCGACCATCGGCGCGCCTGCCGACCGTTCTCCAGCAACTGCGGGTTTACCGTTGCCGAAGGATGCGTGTTCGCCGTGCTCATGGATGATGAATTAGCCATGGAACTCGGGGCGGAGATTCTCGGCTCGGTCGGTGGTGTTTACGTCAACGCCGACGGCTTCAAAAAATCTATTCCCGCCCCGGGTGTGGGCAACTACCTGACAGTGGCCAAAGCCATGGGTGTCGCGAAGAGTATGCTCGGGCTTGACGGGCTGCGGCACCGCACGCACATGCAGGCACACGGTACCGGGACCCCACAAAATCGTGTTACCGAATCCCATATTCTTAACGAGTTAGCGAAAACCTTCGGTGTCGAGAACTGGCCCGTGGCGGCAATCAAAGCCTACGTCGGCCACTCGATGGCGCCTGCGGGAGGAGATCAGTTGGCGGCCGTACTCGGCATATGGAAATACGGCTGGCTGCCCGGCATTACCACCATCGATCATATTGCCGAGGATGTTCACCACAGCCATCTGACGTTGCCGATGGAGCACCTGGAACTGGACAGAAACCAGATGGATGGTGCGTTCGTCAACTCGAAAGGGTTTGGCGGTAATAACGCCACCGGGTTTTTTCTGACGCCAGCCAAAACCGAAGAGATGTTGCAGCGACGCTGGGGCAAAGACGCAATGCTCGCGTACCGACGTAAGAACGAAGCGGTACATGCGGCAGCCGTACAATATGACGATGCGGTGGATCGAGGCGAGATCAAACCTATTTATCGATTTGGCGAAGGGGTACTCGAGGGGGTTGATCTGGATATTTCCGAGAGTGCCATTGGGGTGCCGGGTTACGCCGAGCCGGTGAATCTGGACATCCCCAACCCCCACCCGGATATGTTCGGCGATTGACGCCTTCCCGGGGTGGTCCTGGAACGGATTATTTTCGGCCTCAAAAAGATCCAAGGCCAGCCTGGATTAGTGGAGGGTTTCGGTTTGGTCTTTCAGGTCCGCCAGGCGCGATGAGGCGTATTCGGCCAACTCGCCCTGGGGGGACAGGCGCAGCACCTGTTGGAATGCATCTTGGGCGGCGGTTATGCCGCCCAGTCGCAGCCAGAACTGGCCGCGTTCCAGGTAGAGGTGGGGGTTGTTTGGGGACAGTGCCAGTTGGTAATCGAGCATCTCGAGGGTTCGATACCATTGGCCATCGTTGGCATATTGGTGTTTGAGATTGTTCAACATCCTGAGTGCGACTTCATCGGGACTTGCCGTGGCGAAATAATTTCCGGTATCGGCAATGTCCCCAAGTTGCTCGAGGCAATCTGCTTCGCTGGTTTCGCGCATGCGGTGCGGATCGATTAGAGTCTCGTTGACGCGAACGAGAAAGTTACCCGGGAAGTTCACGCCTACCGCCCGGTGACCGAGCTTTTTGGCCAGATGAATCAACAGCACACCAAGGCTGATTGACAGGCCTCGTTTCGTTTCGAGCAACTTGTCCAGGCAGCTCGCAACAACGACGGAACTCGCATCGGTGTTACCACTGAACCCGGCTTCGCGCAAATATACCCAAGGCGCATCCCGGTGGGTGCAGGTTTCGATTAGCTTGGTCGTCTGTTTCTGAACTTCGCTGAGATCGGCAGCGCTGTCAACCGCACAATTCACGAGCAACGCGGCGTCGAACTCTTCGGCACGAGGATCGGCTGCAAACGACTCGAATCGCTCTATCAGTTCTTGATGCATGCAACTATTAGGCAGTTGACGGTTTGTAAGCAGTTGACGATCTGCTACCTGGCGGCTGACACTAACTCATTATGCACTAAGCCAATAACTTCGATACCGCTTTGATGAGTTCCTGGCGGCCAAAAGGTTTGGCGAGCGTCATGTTCGCGCCGATGAACCGAGCCGTTTCCAGATAGTCGGCGGGGCCGACCCGGCCGCCTCCGGATATCGCGATGATTGGCATATCTCCACAATATTTACGAATATCGGCAATCGTTTCGAGCCCTTCCTTTTCCGGCATGATCAGGTCCGTAATCACAAGATCGAAAGAATCGTGCTGAATCTTTTCGACCGCGCGTCGTCCATTTTCGGCGACGGTAACCGAGTGACCTTCCAGACGCAGCATCTCACTCATCACATCTAATGCTTGTGCGTCATCGTCTACTACAAGAATCGAACTCATGCGCCTTGCCATGCTGTGCTCACTGGAAGTCTAGTACAAACTTCTCGAACCGAGCCTCACGATGCGCTTCTAATGTTCCCGCGTTTTGCGAAACTGAATGTCTGGCCAGCGTTCCTGTGCAAGCTGCAGGTTCACCCGCGTGGGTGCGAGATAAGTGAGGTAACCACCCCCGTCAATTGCCAGATTATTCTCATGTTTACGTTTGAATTCCGCCAGTTTTTTGTCGTCATCACAGTACACCCAGCGCGCGGCATAGACGTTGGCTTCCTCATAACCACAATCCGCGAGATATTCATCCTTGAGTCGGTAGGCGACGAGATCGAACTGCAACGCGCCCACAGCACCGACAATCAGTTCGTTTTTGGCAATCGGCTTAAAAACCTGGCTTGCACCTTCTTCAGATAACTGATCCAGCCCTTTTTCCAGCTGCTTGCGCTTCAGCGGATCTTTGGACCGTACCCGGCGAAACAATTCCGGGGCAAAGTTGGGAACACCCTTGAATTTAATCATCTCTCCTTCGGAAAATGCATCACCAATCTGGATGGTGCCGTGGTTGTGCAGGCCGATGATGTCTCCAGGGTACGCCTGTTCGGTCTGCGTACGTTGGCCCGCCATAAAAGTTACGGCGTCGGTCACCTTGATGTCTTTGTCGAGACGAACATGTTTCATGCGCATTCCATGTCGATAACGACCCGAACAAACCCTTAAAAAGGCGATTCGATCGCGGTGTTTTGGATCCATATTTGCCTGAATCTTGAACACGAACCCAGTGAACTTTTCCTCGTCCGGCAACACCACCCGGTCCTCGCTTTCCCGTGCCTGCGGTTCGGGCGCATAAGTGACAAAACCATCGAGCATCTGTTTGACGCCAAAGTTGCCTAGTGCGGTGCCAAAATAGACCGGTGACAGGATGGCAGATCGAAAGTCACCGAGATCAAACTTGTGACTGGCGCCTCGAATCAACTCGATCTCTTCGCAGCATGCGTCAAAAGCATCACCGAGAAACGACCGCGCTTCATCGCTTGCGAATCCCTGAATCTCCGAGAAGGGGTAAATATGATGGCCATGTCCTTGCTGGTAACAGATGATGCGGTCTCGAAGCAGGTCATACACGCCTTTGAACTGGTGTCCCATGTCGATTGGCCATGTCATCGGCGCACAGTGGATTTGCAGAACGTCCTCAATTTCGTCCATCAGCTCAATCGGATCGCGAACATCCCGATCCAGCTTGTTGATGAACGTGACGATTGGCGTATCGCGCATCCGGCACACCTCCATCAGCTTGATGGTCCGCGGCTCAACGCCTTTAGCGCCATCAATCAGCATCAACGCCGAATCGACCGCGGTCAACGTCCGGTAGGTATCTTCAGAAAAATCCTCGTGTCCCGGTGTATCGAGCAGATTCACCATGGCATCGCCATACGGAAACTGCATGACCGAAGTGGTCACAGAGATACCCCGTTCCTGCTCCATTGCCATCCAGTCCGAGGTCACGTGCCGATCGGATTTACGTGCCTTTACCGTACCCGCCACCTTGATGGCGTCGCCGAACAACAACAACTTCTCCGTCATCGTGGTTTTCCCGGCATCCGGGTGAGAGATGATGGCAAATGTTCGCCGCGATGCCGGGGACGATGACGGTCTCATCAACAATTACTCGCTAAAGCCACTGAAAAAGCCGCGCATTATACCCATGGTGTCGAATCATTTCGTCCGAGGATTCGCAAGACGCTAGCCAAACGTCGACCAGGCTGGAATTCTTCGCTGATCAGGTCATGAGACCCGAGGCCCAGGCCTCACCTCAAAATAGCGTTCCAGGTCCAACACGAGCACGCGCGCATCTTCGTGACCGAGATGAGAGGGATAGTAGTTCTTACGTTTCCCCACCTCTTTGAATCCGATGGATTCATATAACCGCACCGCCACCACGTTGGATGGTCGAACTTCCAGAAATAGTGCCAGCGCACCTCGCTCAAAAGCTCGATCTATCAGGTGTAATGCCAACTGACGACCGAATCCAAACCCTTGTTCGTCGCGGCATATGCAAACGTTCAGCAGATGCCCATCACCGGCGCCGACAGACAGCACCCCGTGGCCAATGATGCGATCGCTGCTACACAGCACCCAGCATTCGTGGTTCGCCTCGATGCAGTCGACAAAGATGCCCCGTGTCCAGGGAAACGCGTATGCACGCACCTCGTTTTCTATGACCAAATCCAGATCCGTCAGGACCATGGGACGAGGCTCGAGCAGGTCAGGCGAGTTTGAATTTGCCGCCATAGCCGCTTCTTCTGTTCACTGTCGGCGCTCAGATTCTGTAGCGGGGGAATGCCTATCAGCTTGTCGCCCGGCAATCCGCCAGCCAACCAATTAACCACGGTATCGGTTGCGAGAACCCAACGTGCATCACACTCCTGCAGCTGTTTTTCCACAAAGGCACCTAAGGCTCGGCAGCCGTCTTGTGATTGCAGTTTGGTAACGCCCGCAGGCGGCCAGGTGAATTGTGCTTCGCGCACCGAGATTTGCCAATCACCCGCCGTCGCCGCCAACAAGTCGGTCACGAGTCGACTATTGCTTTTTCCAACCCCGTGAGGTTGGCGAGACTCGTGAAGCAGCAGGACTCCCGGTGCCGACACGCAAACCACTGCAATGTCTGTTTTCACGTTTGCGGTCTTAACGGGTTCGGCAACGGGCGATTCCGGGAGCGGGTCAGCCGTTTGCGAGGACGGTTCGGCGCTGACCTCTGTCGACGCACCAGTTGCAACAACGCGAGAGGATCGGGCAGCGAGCACGGGTTCTTCAGCCAGCGTCTCAGGCGCGGTTCGCAATAACCAGACATCAATCCCAAGCTCGCGCAACAGCGCCCTTTTTGCCATATCCATGATCGATGCGTTTGCCCTTCGGTTGACTCAACATTGTACACTTGGCAGCCCGCGCATCCAGGAGTTGGAGTTCGCGAGGAAGGAGTACGCATTCATGAAGTACCTGACAGACGACGTTCGCATCACCGGCATGGAAGAAGTCATCGCCCCCGAAGACCTCATCGCAAAATTACCCATAACCGATGCAGCATCGGAGTTGATATTCTCCAATCGCAAACAGGTCGGAGAGATTCTGCGTGGGTTTGATAAACGACTACTAGTGATTATGGGTCCCTGCTCTATCCACGACCCGCAAGCGGCACTGGAATACGCCGCTCGCCTGGCCGAACTAAAGCACAAATACCACAAGCAGCTGCATATCATCATGCGTGTTTACTTCGAAAAACCTCGCACAACTGTCGGTTGGAAGGGACTCATCAACGATCCCAATCTCAACGATTCATTCGACGTCAACCTCGGACTGCGCGTCGCGCGCGGGGTATTGCGCGACATCGCAAATCTTGGTCTTGGCAGCGGTACGGAATACCTGGACCCGATCACTCCTCAGTACCTTGGCGACCTGGTCAGCTGGGGGGCCATCGGCGCCAGAACCACCGAGAGTCAGATACACCGGCAACTGGCATCGGGGCTGTCCTGCCCCATTGGATTCAAGAACAGCACCGACGGTTCGATTCAGGTCGCAGCCGACGCCATCAAATCGGCCGCTCATCCGCACATTTTTCTCTCCGTCACCAAACAAGGTCACTCTGCCATTTTTTCGACGGCCGGCAACGAGGATTGCCACATAATCCTGCGTGGTGGTGGTGGCAAACCGAACTACGATAATCCTTCCGTGCACTACGCGAGTCGATTACTCGAACAGGCAGGTCTCGTTAACAGGGTGATGATCGATATGAGCCACGCCAACAGCGGCAAAGATCACAAACAGCAGATTAATGTCTGTGACAATATCTGCCGTCAGCTCGATGCGGCCGAATCTCGAATCTTCGGAGTTATGATCGAAAGCAATCTGACCGAGGGCAGTCAGAAAATCACCGCACCAGGAGAAATGACTTACGGAAAAAGCATTACGGATGCCTGCCTCGGTTGGGAGGACAGCGAAGCCTGCATAGATGCTCTGGCAACTGCCAGCGCCGCGCGTATGAACGGGACACTGGCCTAATTACCGGATGGTGGAATTGAGGGAGTAGCGAAACATCAACCCGCGGCTGACCACCGGTTCGCCGTCCGCTATCCTGGGCGAGTAGCGCCGGCTGCTGACAATCCTGATCGCAGTATTCGATAACGCCTTCGATGTTGATTCGGCAATCGTAGGATTAACGGCAAAACCATTCTCATCAACATCAAAATAAATGATGACCGAGAGGTCGCCTCCCACTCTCTCGACACCACTGGAGTCCCGCGGTGTGAGAGCAGCGAGTGGTGCAATACGTTTACCCTGGTAGAGAACGGTTGGGTTCGCATATCCCTCAACGGCGTTAGCCAAGGCATAAGCGATTACATGCTCGGTTGCGGCATCGCGCATTTCCATCGTTTCCAGCACTTGGACGAGTGACTTGCGGGTCGCCGAGTCGAGTTGCCGCGCTGCCGGTTCGGGTGATTTGAACGCTTCCAACGCGCTTGTGAGCATTTTCAGCGCCTCGTCGTTTTCTTCGTTGGCGAATTCAATTTGACCAAGGTTGAGTCCCGCCAGCCCCGCGCGAATATCGCCGTTGCCATATCGTCGAGTATAAAAACCGTAGGCATCGCGGAGATATCCGGATGCTGCTTTGAGCTCCCCCGCCTTGGCCAGGCGCAGTCCCGCATTAAGTGTGATTTTTGCTTCAACCAGTTCGTTTCCCTGGCCTTTAACAATCTTCAAGACGCGCCGATAGTATTTGAGAGCCTGTCGTGTATTGGTTGCAACGGTTGAGTTGGCGAGTTCGACCAACACGTCCATCAGTTCAGATGACTGGCGGCCGTGATATGCAACCTTCGATTTGAGGGAAAGCTCGAGTTGGACGGTAGCTAACTCATTTTGACCATCGCGCAACAACTCTCGCGCATAATTCATGCGCAGGTTAGCCACGTTTTCTCCGCGAATGTCGAAGGAACGCAACCCTTCGGCCAACGCCTCCTCCGATGAGGAAAGCGCCAGGGACCAGTTCTTTGAATCCCGCGCACCTCTGTAGGTTTCATAGAGTTCGGAAAAGGAAGCGGTGAGAACCTGTGACGAACCCAGGCAAACCGCACACAACAGTAAGGCATTCAGGTAACCGGCGAACAATCTGGTCATGACAGCACTCCCCTTGCTTTCGGGCGACGCTCGCTTGAGTGATGTTAACCTTCCTTGGCTTCATCACAAGTTCAACCACGAACAAACGCACCATTCAAATTGCGCTTATGCGGCAGAAGTTTCAGTCATGATTTACTTCGGATTGCAACCAGATGTTTTAGGAATCCGAATGACAAGCCTCGAGAAGGATCTGGACCGGTTTCAACCCTTGTCAGCATCTATCGTGCGGTCGTCGAATGCTTCAAACGGGGCCGTCGTTGGGCTCATTGTCGATTTCATCGATCTCGCTCAGATCGATGTCGCCCCGAAGCAGTTGCACAT
>Ga0114950_10002009_pt1 | contig 15594 bp, 14 predicted proteins | sample N075metaG_FD_83503 | JGI IMG/M metagenome (GOLD analysis project Ga0114950, IMG submission 83503) | Deep subsurface microbial communities from Kermadec Trench to uncover new lineages of life (NeLLi) - N075 metaG | ecosystem: Environmental > Aquatic > Marine > Ocean trench > Sediment | place... | reverse complement strand
CCTCGTCGACTGGAAGCGGCCCCGCCTCCAACTGTCGATCCAGGGAATCGCCCTTGATGAACTCGAGGACGAGAAAGCGGAGACCTTCCGCCTCCTCCAGGCTGTAGATGGTGGCGATGTACGGATGGTTCAGCGCCGCAAGAAGCTTCGCCTCTCTCTCGAGGCGGGCGAGACGATCCGGGTCGGCGGCGAGATCCTCGGGCAATAGCTTGATCGCGACGTCGCGCTCGAGGATGGTATCCCGCGCGCGGTACACCTCACCCATGCCGCCCTTGCCGAGCAGCTCCAGGATCTCGTAATGACCGAGGGTCTTGCCGACCAAGATGGTAGTTACCTGGTAGGGGAAGGAGCGACACCAGCCTATTCGGTCGAACCGGTCGCGATCAACGACGCGAAGGAATCGTTGCGGGCGCCCGGGCCGCACTCGTAACGGCACGGGCACCATACAATAGCGGACATGAAGCGCGTCTTCATCATCGAAAACCCCGCCGCCGCCCGCTCAACGCCGGGCGGCCTCGAGCGCGTCGAGACCACGCTCGCCGCGGCGGGTTGCGAGACCGCCAGCGCAACTACCGAAGGCCCCGGCGATGCCACCCGCTTGGCTGCCAACGCGGTCGCCCAAGGGTTCGACACCATTGCCGTATACGGCGGTGACGGCACCATCATGCAAGCCGTCGAGGGCATGCACGGGGCGGACGTCACCCTGGGGCTGGTCCCGGGCGGCACCGGCAACCTGCTGGCGGGCAACTTGCGCATCCCGCGAAGCCCGGACCGGGCGGCCGCCATCATCGCCGGCGGCGAGCCCCGAACCATCGACCTGGTGCGGCTGGAAACCGGCGAGGGAACACGTTTCTTCGCCGTCGGGGCCGGCACCGGCTACGACGCCGACATGATGGCGCAAACGACCGCCGCGCAGAAACGACGTTGGGGCATCGGCGCCTACGTCGGTTTTGTGTTGCGTACGGCGCACCGCATCCGCCCGGCGCCGGTAACCATCACCGTGGACGGTAGCGCCAAGCGGTATGAGGCGTCCTCTGTTCTGGTGGCGAACTGCCCGGAGATTCTGCCGCCGGTCCTCAAGCTCGGGGCCCAGGTCGCCTTCGACGACGGCGTTCTCGACGTCATCGTGGTCAAGGCGCGCGGCTTCCTGGGCGCCACGCTGGCGGTGTGGAACCTGTTGCTGCTGCGCGAAACCTCGCGCGTGCAACGTATTCGCGGGCGCCAAGTGCGCGTCGAAACCGACCAGCCCCAGGTGGTGCAGGCGGACGGCGACGTATGCGGCATGACGCCGTTCACCGCCACCGTGATCGAAGGCGGCCTGACGGTGATGGCCCCTGCCAGAAGAAACTAGCCCGGACGCTCGCCCGAATCCGGAAACAGCGTCAAGACCACCGTGGGCTCGAGAATCAGGCTAGCGCTGGAAGTACTTCTCGACGATCCACGGCGGTTGCCAACGGTCGGGCTCGCGCTGCAGGCTGCCGAGGTCGATCTCCCGGGGCTGCGGGTTGTCAACGACCAGCGGCTCGGTGTCGCCCAGCCTCGCTTGCCACTCAACGAGCAACGCGGTCAGCTCGTCGATGAGGCCGGCGTACTCCGGGTCAGCGGCCAGGTTTTCGATCTCGGTGGGGTCGGACAGGAGGTCGAAAAGCTGGGTCTCGTCGACCTGCGGGTAGCGAATGAGCTTGTAGCGCTCGTTGCGGACCGATCGCGCCAGGCGGGTATAGGCAAGAAAAACGGAGTCGCGCACACCTGTCGTTTCGCCGCGCCAGATGCCGGAGAGATCCGCGCCGTCCAGACCGGCCGGTGTGGGTGTGCCGGTAAGGGCGGTTACCGTCGGGAAGATGTCTAGCAGGTAGGTGAAAGCCTCCGACTCGCCGTGCGGAACGCCAGGACCGGCGAAGATCAACGGGCACCGTTGGCTGTGCTCGTAGATGTTTTGCTTGCCGAGCAGTCCATGGCTGCCCAGCGCCAGGCCGTGGTCGGCGGCATAGACGACGATGGTGTCGTCGGCGTGGTCGCCGGCTTGCAGCGCATCGAGAATGCGCCCTATCTGCCCGTCGAGATGGGTGATCAGCCCGTAGTACTCGGCGATCTGGTCACGAATGACCTCTTCCGCCCGCGGCCAGGCGGCGAGCTGCTCGTCGCGCGTGGTAAGCGCCCCGCCCCCGAAGTTGAATGGGTGCAGGGGCAGAAAATTATCGGGCAAGGGGGGAGGGTTCTCGTCGTAGTAGTCACGGAGCTCCTGCGGCGGCATGCGTGGATCGTGCGGGGCAGTAAAGGCTATGTAGGCGTAGAAGGGTCGCTCTCCGCGGTAGTTCTCCAGGAAGTCGATCGCCGCATCGGCGAACAACTCGCTCGACAGTTTCTGCCCGACCCGCTCGTTGCTAAGCTCGCCGGGGCCGACCAGATCGACGAGCGGTACCTGGCTGTGGTCGCTCATGCCGCCGAAGAACAGCGCCTGTCCGCGCTGGAAGCCTTGCAACCAAGATTCCTCGCCGTTGTGCCATTTACCGGTCGCGAACGTTACATAGTCGTTCTCGCCGAGCAGCTCGGGGAGCAGCGTGGCACCACTCAGGTCGTTGGGAACCCGGAAGTAGGCGCGCCCGGTGTTGACCATGGCGCGGCTGGGCACGCAGACGGCGCCACTGTTGGAGCCGAGGTTGTAGTTGTTGCGGAAGCTGAATCCCGCTGCAGCCAATCGGTCGAGGTTCGGCGTGCGGATATTCGGGTTGCCCCACGCTGCGATGGTGTCGGCGCGTTGGTCGTCGGCAAACAGGAAGAGGACATTGGGACGTGTCGTCATCTGCGCCGCGTCCAGCCGCGGTTCCTGGGCCGGACCGCAACCCACCGCGGCGATCACGGCAATCGCGAGAATCGTTCTTCCGACCATCCGTCTGCCTTTTGCTTGACCAGTCATCCCATGCTGCCCTCGGCGAGTCCTAGGTTCGGTTAGTCGAGCAACCCTTGCTCGCGCATCCAGTCTTCGTTGAGCTTCGAAAGGTAGCGCTCGCCCGAGTCCGGAAACAGGGTCACGATCAGCGCATCGTCGGGCGCCACCCCGGATGGGTCCGAGAAAGCCTCGATGTTTTGCGCGACAACGCGCGCGCCGGCCGCCGCGGCGCCGCCCGACGAGCCGGTGAAGATCGCTTCGTGGCGCGCCAACTCCATGGTGGCGGCATAGGCGGTCTTGTCGTCGATGGTGACAATCTCGTCGATGTAGTCCCACCAGACGGTTTCGGGCATGAAGTCCTCGCCGATACCGTCGATGAGGTACTGGTGGATCTGCTGCGCCGGCGGCAGCTCGCGATGTTCGATGTAGTAGGCGTAGACGCTGCCCACGGTATCGACGCCGACGACGCGGATGTCGGAGTTCTGTTCCTTGAGGAACTTGGCGACACCGCTGATGGTGCCGCCGGTGCCGACGCCGGCGACCCAGTGGGTGATCTTGCCGTCGGTCTGGCGCCAGATCTCCGGGCCGGTCGATTCGTAGTGCGCTCCGGGGTTGGCAGGGTTGTGGTACTGGTACGGCAGATAGGCGCCCTGCTCGTCGCGGATGCGCTCGGCGACCTTGTAGTACGAGCGTGGATCGTCGGCCTCGACGTTGGTGGGGCACAGCCGCACGTCGACGCCGAACGCCTTCAGCAATGCCACCTTCTCGTTGGGGATCTTGTCGGGCACCGTGCAGATCATCTTGTAGCCCTTGAGCGCGGCGCACATCGCCAACCCCAGGCCGGTGTTCCCCGATGTCGGCTCGACGATGGTGCCGCCGGGCTCGAGCAAACCGGCCTTCTCGCCCGCCTCGATCATCGCCGGACCGATTCGGTCCTTGACGCTCGATCCCGGGTTGAACGACTCCATTTTGACGGCGATCAACGGCCCCTCACTCCAGAAGCGCCGCAGCTTCACCAGGGGCGTATCGCCCAGCGTTTCGAGGATGTTTTCGTAGATCTCCATGGAGCGGTGAGGATAACAGCGGCGGCCCGACTACGCTGTTCGGCCAAAGGGCGCGCTCCCGTAGGATTCCTTCACCCTTGAACAGGGGTTCTGAAATGTTTGAGAATAAGAGCATGAAGACAACAGTTGATATTCCAGAAGACGAACTTCGGGAGGTCCTGCGCAACACCGGCGCGGCGACCAAGCGAGAAGCCATCGTCACCGCCATCAGCGACTTCAACCGGCGACGCCGGCTCGGCCGGTTGGCCGAAAAATTCGGCACCTTCGATCACTTCATGTCGCACGAGCAGCTCCATCGTCTTCGTGAGGAAGACTGACATGAGAGGCTCCGTTCTCGTCGACACCTCCGCCTGGATCGATGCGCTGCGCAGCCTGGTCGCCGCCTGCGCCTCACACCACGGCCTCAGTCTCCTGCACCACGACGATCATTTTGATCGGATCGATCGCGCCTTGGGGCACGGTGACGCCTGAGCGGCGGAGCCACCCCTGTCTTCAGCACGCTGCTAGTGAAAATGTCGGCGCAACAACTCGAGGCTCTTCGGCACGCCGGTGGAGGAGTCTTCGCGGCCTTCGAATTCGAGCGAGATCCAACCCTGGTAGCCGGCGTCGCGCAGCATGGCGGCGATGCGGGCGTAGTCGATATCGAGCGTGTACCAGCGGCCGCCGCCGTAGTAGGTCTTGGCCTGCACCAGCGTGATCGGCGTTGGGCTGGCCGCCATGGTCTGCAGCTGCACGAAGCGATCTTCGAAGAAATTGCCGGTATCGAGGGTGATCTGCAGCCAGGGTGAATCGATGGTCTCGACGATGCGCAGCACACCGGCGGCGGTGCGCCCCAGGCCCCAGTGATTCTCCAAGCCCATGACGACGCCGTATTCTTCCGCCTTGGGAAGGATCCTCTCGATCGAGTCGATGGTCCATTCGAAGCCCATCTCCTCGGTCAATCCCGCGGGGATCGGCTCGATGCCCTCGTCCTCCATCAACTGGTTGAAAGACCCGGTGGTCCCCCAGCGGCCGGTGTTGATGCGCATGGTGGGGATGCCCATGGCGTTGGCGAGCCGTAGCTGGCCGATGGTGCGTTCGATGTTCGCCTCACGCCGCGCCGCATCCGGATAGAGGAACCCCTGGTGGGTCGAGAAACCCATGAGCGTCATGCCCAGCGTGTGGGCGCGCGTCTTGAGCGCCTGGAGCGCCGCATTGGATTCGTCGTCCATCTGGTTGTGCAGGATCTCGACGCCATCGAAGCCCATCCGGGCGGCAATATCGATGCACTGCAGCACCGTGGTGCGCTCGCCGTTGTAGCGGCTGAACGAGTAGGTAGACACGCCGATGGGGTTGCCACGCGTCGCGGCCGAGGCTGCCGACTGTGACGTCGGTCGTAGAACAGACGCGCCCGTCGCCGACGCGGGGCCGCCAACCACCAAGCCCGCTCCAACGAGCGAAATTCCGCCTCCAACTGCGGCTGTTTGCTTGATGAAACCGCGCCGGTGCATTTTCATAGGTCTAGTCCCTCCCGGACACAGAGTCGGCGGCTCGACAGCCGCGCTCGAAACCGGCCCCATCCTCGCAGCGATTGGGCTCGGAGGCAACGGAGCCGGACCACAGTCGAGAGTTGCCACCACGGCGCCCCGACCGCGGTCAGCACATCAAACGAGGTCAGCATGAGCGAAGTCACCCAGTACTCCCGGCGCGGCGCGGTCGCCGTCATCTCCATCGACAGCCCGCCGGTCAACGGACTCGGACACGCCGTCCGCGAGGCCGTCCTTCGCTGCCTGGAAAGTGCTCTGGGCGACGACGAGGTCGCGGCGGTGGTCATCCACGGCGGTGGCCGCATGTTCTCCGCCGGCGCCGACATCAAGGAGTTCGGCACCGACCTGGTGCTGCTGCCGCCGACGCTCCGCGACCTGATCGACGCTGCCGAAAACGCCGGCAAGCCGGTGGTGGCGGCGATCCACGGCGTCGCCGCCGGAGGCGGTTGCGAGTTCGCGCTGGGCTGCCACTACCGCATCGCCGCGGCCGATGCGCGCATCGGCCTGCCCGAGGTCACGCTGGGCATCATTCCCGGCGCCGGTGGCACCCAACGGCTGCCCCGCATCATCGGCGTTCCCGCAGCCCTCGATTTCATCGTCCAAGGCAAGCTCAACCCCGCCGCCAAGGCGTATGAGGTGGGCCTGGTCGATGAACTGTTCGAGGGCGACGCGGCCGACGCGGGGGTCGCCTACGCCGAGAAGCTCATCGCCGCCGGGCGCGGCCCACGTCGCACCCGCGAGCGCAACGAGCGCGTCGAGGCGGCGCGCGGCAAGAAGGAGATCTTCGAGCAGTATCGCGAGGGCTCCTCGAAGAAAGCCCGCGGCCTCGAGGCCCCACTGGCAGCGATCGAATCGATCGAGAACGCTACCAACCTGACCTTCGACGAGGGCATGGAGGCGGAGCGCGAGATCTTTGCCCGCTGCGTAGCTTCGGAACAATCGCAGGCGATGCGGCACGCTTTCTTCGCCGAGCGCCAGGTGGCCAAGATCCCCGACGTCCCCAAGGACACGGCTACGCGCGACATCGCCAAGGTGGGGGTGGTGGGCTGCGGCACCATGGGCCAGGGCATTGCCATGGCGTTCGCCAACGCCGGCATCCCGGTGAAGGTCCTGGAGGTCTCCCAGGACGCTCTCGACGCCGGGCTCGACAAGATCGCGAAGACCTACGATTCCTCGGTCGCCAAGGGGCGCCTGAGCCCGGAGGACGGCAAGCGGTTCCTCTCCAGCATCGCCGGCACGCTCGATTTTGGCGACTTCGCGGACGTCGACCTGGTGGTCGAGGCGGTGTTCGAGGACCTCGCCCTCAAGACCGAGATCTTCGGCAAGCTCGACGCCGTGTGCAAGGAGGGCGCCATCCTGGCGACCAACACCTCGACGCTCGACATCAACAAGATCGCCGCCACCACGTCGCGCCCCGGCGACGTCATCGGCCTGCACTTCTTTTCCCCGGCGCACATCATGCGGCTGCTGGAGATCGTGCGCGGCGACGCCACCGAAAAGGACGTCGTCGCCACGTCGCTGGCGCTCGCCAAGCAACTGCGCAAGACCGGCGTGCTGGTCGGCGTGTGCGAGGGCTTTGTCGGCAACCGCATGCTGCTCCCCTACCTGCGGGAGGCGTATTTCGTGCTCGAGGAAGGCGCCCTGCCGCAGCAGGTCGACAAGGCAATCTGCGACTTCGGTTTTCCGATGGGGCCGTTCACCATGCTCGACATGGCGGGGCTCACCGTCGGCTATCTCATCCGCAAGCACCAGGCCGCCACGCGCCCCGAGAATGAGCGCTACTCCGACATCGAGGACCGCATCGTCGAGATGGACCGACTGGGGCAGAAGACCGGTTCCGGCTGGTACAAGTACGAGCCCGGCAACCGCACGCCGGTTCCCGACCCCGACATCGAGAAGCTGGTGGTCGAGACCTCCGAGAAGCTCGGCATCGAGCGCCGCGAATTCAGCGACCAGGAGATCATCGAGCGCTGCCTCTACCCGCTGGTAAATGAAGGCGCCAAGCTGCTCGAAGAGGGCATCGCCCTCCGCTCCAGCGACATCGATGTGGTGTGGCTGTACGGCTACGGGTTCCCGCGCTTCCGGGGCGGCCCCATGTTCTGGGCCGATCTCATCGGCACCAAGACCATCTACGACAAGCTGGTCGAGTTCGAAACCGTGCACGGCGAGCTCATGAAGCCGGCAGCCTTGCTCGCCAGGCTGGCCGAAGAGGGCAAGGGATTCTCCGACCTGTGATCGCCCCGCCGCCGCGCACGCTGGATGAGTGGGAAGAGCGCATGGGCTGAGGGCACGGCGCTCCGCCCCCTACAAGAAGACTGTCTTCGTCAGCTCGGCCTCCGTCCTCTGAGGTCCACGCTCTATCGAGTATCGTTGAGCGAATGGATATTCATTCCAACAAGACAGCCATCGACGTCGTCGATGTCGTCGAGTACAAGGAATTCCGCCAACGGCAGGAAGACTCGAGTGTCGCGGTGGTCGACGTCATGCCGCCGACCACCTTCAAGCACGGCCACCTACCGGGCGCCAGGAACCTGCCGCTGGCGCACGTGCTCGAGCTCGCTGCGGATGTTCTTCCCGACAAGCATCAGGAAATCATCCTCTACTGCGCCAGCTTCACTTGAACCGCCGGCGAGCGGGCGGTCGTCCTGCTGCAGGAGCTCGGCTACACGCGAGTGCGCGAGTACGCCGGGGGGATGGCCGACTGGCTCGAGCATGGCGGCAAGGTCGAGTCCGTTGCTCGCCGGGTTCGTGTCCGCCTGAACGCCAAGGGGCGCCCCCAGCGCACCCCTGCCGCTGCGACGGGGGTGACGTTGACACGAACCGGTTCGTTGGGAGACCGGCTTGTCGATGCGCTGGTTCTCCATCGCAGCATCGGCGGGCTGCTGTGCATCTGGCTCGCCATCGTCATCGGCTTCGGCCTGGTGTACTGGATGGCGGACCTGGCCGGCACTCCCTGGATCGATAGCGACCTGGGCGGCCCAGGCAGCCTCGCCGACCTGGCCAACGCCATCTACTTCAGTTTCGTCACCGCGCTGACCATTGGCTACGGCGACATCAGCCCGCTGGGCGCGGCGCGCATACTCGCCATCATCGAAGGAGCAGCCGGGCTGCTGATCTTCGGCTTCGTCATCTCCAAGCTGGTCTCGCAGCGGCAGGAACAGCTCGTCGAGGACACCCACCGCCTCGCCTTCGAACAGCGACTCGGGCGGGTGCGCACCAACATGCACCTGGTGCTGTCGGAGTTGCATGTCATCACCAACATGTGCAGCGACCCATCGGCCCCCGCCGCCCGGGTGCGCATCCGCGCCGAGAGCACACTGGCGATCTTCGAGGGGGAGCTGCGCACGGTGCACGATGTGCTCTACAACCCCGAGCAGATGCCCGAGGAACAGGTGCTCGAGTCCATCCTCGCCGGCATCACCGCCGCCCTCGAGGTACTCGGCGAACTGCTCCATTGCATGCCCGCAGAAAGCCGCGACTCACCACTCTTTCGCACCGAGTTGCAACACATTCATCTACGCGCCCTAGAGATCTGCGCCGACTGCGTGCCCCGGGAATACGCCAAGGACCTCTCCGGCTGGATGGACCGGGTACGGGAGCAGGCAGAGAAGCTGGGCTAGATGGCGGCGCGCAACGGCGAGCATCAGGAGCGCCTGCCTCCCAGCAAGGCCTGGCCGCTGATCAAGCGCTTCTGGCCCTGGGTGCGCCCGCATGTCGGCTACGTGTGGGCAATGGTGGCGCTGCTGGTGGTGAGCACCCCCCTGCCCCTGGCATCCCCGTTGATCGTGCGGCGCGTCGTTGACGACGCGGTGCAGAACTCCGACCGCAGCGACATTCTGTTCTGGGGGGGCGTACTCGTGGGCATGACGCTGTTGAGCGTCGCGTTTGCCCTCGCCATCGGCTACAGCACGACGCTGTTTCACACCAAGGTAATCCGCGACGTCCGCCTGCAGCTCTACTTCCACATGCAGCGCCTGTCGTACCGGTACTACGGCGACAAGGAAGCCGGCTATTTAATGTCGCGGCAAACCGATGACGTCGGCAACCTGCGCGGCGTCATGGCCGACTCCTTCGCCACCGGCGCGGTCGATCTGGTGCGCGGCATCGGCTTTGCGGCGATGATCTTCTACGTGGAATGGCGCATGGCCCTCGGTGGGCTGGTGCTGGTGGTGGCGATCTTCGGCTTCCAGTACGCCATCTCGGGAACGATGCGCAAACTGGCGCGGCTGACGCGCGAGAAGTGGACCGAGGTGTCCAAGGCGCTGCACCAAAGCATCTCCGGCTACCCTTTGGTACTGGCAACGGCTTCCGAGCGCCACGAGGCGCGCCGCTTCGCCCACGTCTTGCACGACAGCGTGCGTGCCAACCTGCGGCAGGACATGTTCTTCCTGCTCACCCGCAACGTCTTCCGGCTCATCGGGGGCGTCGCCCCGACCATCATCGTGTTGGCGGGTGTCTACCTGATCGTCAACAGCGAGCTCAGCGTCGGCGGACTGTTCGCCTTCTTCATGTACTTGATGCAGATGTTCTCGGCCTTCGGCACGGTGGCCAGCCTGAACCCGCGCCTGCAGAGCTCGTTGGCCTCCCTCGAGCGCATCTACGAGGTCCTCGACACCGAGCTCGAAGTGGTCAGCCCGGCGGGCGGCCGCCGGCCGAAGAGGCTCGAGGGGGCGGTGACCTTCGAGAACGTCGGCTTCGAGTACGACCCCGGCCGGCCGGTATTGCGCGACATACGGCTGGTAGTACCGGCGCAGACCATGGTCGCCCTGGTGGGCCCCTCGGGCGCCGGCAAGACGACGCTGGCGCACCTGCTGCCGCGCTTCTTCGATCCGGTGGCCGGGAGAGTTCTCATCGACGGGCACGACCTGCGGGAACTCGACCTGCACTGGTACCGACGGCACCTCGGGCTGGTGCCCCAGGAGATCTTCCTGTTCGACCGCACGGTGCGCGACAACATTACCTACGGCAGCATCGACGCCGACCCGGCGCAGATTCGCGACGCCGCCCACGCTGCCAATGCGCTCGAGTTCATCGAACAAATGCCGGACGGCTTCGACACACTGATCGGCGAGCGCGGGGTGAAGCTCTCGGGGGGTCAGCGACAACGCCTGGCGATCGCGCGCGAGATCTTGCGCAACCCGGCAATCCTGGTGCTCGACGAGGCCACCTCGTCACTCGATTCTGAAACCGAAGCATTGATCCAAGAAGCTCTCGGCGTGCTGCTCGCCGGCCGCACCTCGTTCGTCATCGCCCACCGCCTGTCCACCGTGGTGCGCGCCGACATGATCGTCGCCCTCGAGCAGGGGCGCATCGTGGAGGTGGGCTCCCATGATGAGCTGCTGGCCGCCGGCGGGCTGTACGCGCGGCTGTACCAGTCGCAGTTTCGCGGCACCTAGCTGCTAGCCCGCATTTCTCAACGGGTCGCGAAGTGGGCGGGCGCAAGGGGCCGCGAGACCAGGCGCGCGCCGATTCGGGAGCGGAGGCGCACGGAACAGTACGCCGAGCATCCGAATCAAGCGCAACGCAGTCATCGTGGGCCATGGCGCTCGCGCAGCCGTGACCCGTTGGTCTTCCCCTTGACACCATCGCGCCGTTATGAGATCGGTAGGGACGGTCGTCCTGAACTGGTTCGAGAAGTTGAAAGGAGGTTGGTGCGATGAAACCTTGGCTGGTTGCGTTCACGACAGCGTGGCTCTTGAGCACGGCGCTCGTCGTCCCCGAGCACACGGGCATCATCGCCACCCCGTCGGCACAGCAAGAACAGCGCCGCTTCCTGGGACCCGATGGCGACTATCTTCCATTCGACACCGACGCCGCCGTGCTCGAGTTCCTCAGCACCGCCGAGGAAATTTCAAGGGACCGCATCCCCGTGGGGGTCACCCGGCCGCAGAAGGTCATGCTCGAGAAAGATGGGATCCGCGCGTGGGCATCGTACAAGGATGTCGACGAGACGTTCCGAGGACGGATGAACGACGGCAGCTACGCCATGAACCTGCGAGACTACTTCATGTTCGAGCGCGCCGCCTATGAGCTGGCGGGAATGCTGGGCCTGGACAACGTCCCCCCGACCGTAATCAAGCGATTCGGTCGCAAACGGGCCGCGTTGCAGATATGGATCGAAAACTCCATGACCGAGCTCGACCGCGCCAACGAGGGCCTGCGGGCTCCGAAGGCCTTGCAGTGGATCCGGCAGTGGCAGGTCATGTACCTCTTCGACGACCTGATCGGCAACATCGACCGGAACGCCGGCGACATCGTCATCGACCGCGACTCGTGGAAGCTGTGGATGATCGACCACTCACGAGGGTTCCAAAAGGATTCCAAACTGCGCAACACGGAAAAACTCTCGTCCTGCAGCCACGACCTTTGGGAGAAGCTCCAAGCCCTCGACAAGGAAGAAGTGGCCGGTCGGCTAGGCGAGTACCTCACGTCGTACGAGATCGACTCGATGTTTGTGCGCCGCGACGCGCTCGTGGAGCACCTCCAGGCGCTGATCGACGCACATGGCGAGGGCTCGGTTCTATACGACGCAAAGCCATAGCGCCGGGAAGCAAGGAAACAGGCTACCGACCGCGCAAGACATTGCCGATGATGCCGCCGATATCGCCACGACCGCCGCTGCTGGTGTGCGCCGTCGGCAAGCGCGGGATCAGCCAGTCGAGGAACGCCTGGTTGGAGCGCGTCTGCAGCCACACGTCGCCGCGGCCGGAGAACTCGCACACCAGCCCTTCGCCACTGATCAACGCGGTGCAGATCCTGCCCCTGGTGGCCTACTCCGTGCCCATGCCAGCACAGCTTCTCTTCGGCCTGATCCCTTCCTATTGGCCCATGAAGATGGTGTGGCAGGCTGCCGACGGTCTTCCGTACGCCCCCTATCTCGTCGCCGGGTTGGCCGTGAACCTCGTCGCTGTGGGATTATCAGTGCATAGGTTCGAACGTATCGCGCATCGTTGAGTAGCTGGGAGGCCCCCGATCTCGAGACATGTCATCGACGGCAACACGCAGGGCATCCAGCCGTCGCAGCGCAAAGCGCTCGAGCGAACCTACCGACGTCGCGTCCCACCCGATGAGGTCGTCTCCGCCGAGCTCGCCCGCCATCTGACGGAAATTTCCAGTGACCTCGGTCGTCAGGTCGGCGTGCTGATCAGCCGTGACGGTGCGATCCGTAACGTCATTGTGGGCGACGCCACCCAGCTCATGCTCCCCGACATCGGACGCCTGCGCGGGCGCGGCGGACGCTTTCGCGGCCTGCGGCTGGTGCATACGCACCTGAAGGGAGAGCCGCTCAGCGCCGATGACCTCAACGACCTGGCGCTGCTGCGGCTCGACATGGTGGCCATGGTCGAGGTCGGCCCCACCGGCCTGCCGGGGCGTGTCGAAGCCGCCCACCTCGATCCGGGCGCCCTCGCCATCGAGGACGACGAGGACAGCGAGCCCGCTGGAAATGCTGCTTCCCGCCACCGTGGAGACGGCCGGCCGGCTGCGCGCGACCCCTTTGTCCACACCCACGCGCGCAACGTGCAGACGCTCTACCTCGATTTCCAGTCCACCATCACCGCGCTCGAGGACGAGTTCGCCCGCGTCGTGTCGAGATCCGCCGGGGCGGCCGGCGCGGAGCGCGCTCTCGTCATCGGCATCACTCCCGACGACGACCGCTTCGACGAGACCCTGGAGCTCGTACGCTCGGCGGATGTGGTGATCGCGGGGACCTCCCGCCAGCGGCGCCACCGCATCCATCCCAAGACGGTGGTCGGCAAGGGCAAGCTGCAGGAGATCGTGCTCGACGCGATGCGACGCAACGCCGAGGTGGCGATCTTCGACATCAACCTCAAGCCCGCCCAGGCACGCGCCTTCGAAGACGCCACCGGTCTCAAAGCCATCGACCGTACCCAGCTCATCCTCGATGTCTTCGCCCAGCGCGCCCGCAGCGGCGACGGCAAACTACAGGTCGAGCTGGCGCAACTGCGCTACTCATTGCCGCGCCTCACCGAGAAGGACGCCGGGCTGTCGCGCCTCACCGGCGGCATCGGCGGGCGCGGACCCGGTGAGACGGTCATGGAAATCGGCCGGCGGCGGATTCGCGACCGCATCCGCGGCCTGGAGAAGCGCGTCGAGCAACTTTCCAAGCAACGCGACTTGCGGCGCCGCCGGCGGCGGCGCGAAGGCATCCCGGTGCTGTCGATTATCGGCTACACCAACGCCGGCAAGAGCACCCTGCTCAACGCCCTGACCAACAGCGACATAGAGGCCGCCGACAAGCTGTTCGTGACGCTCGACCCGACCAGCCGGCGGCTGCGCTTCCCGCGCGAGGGTGAAGTGGTGATCACCGACACGGTGGGGTTCATCGCCGACCTCCCGAAAGACCTCATCGCCGCCTTCCGAGCCACCCTCGAAGAGCTCGCCGATGCCAACTTGCTGTTGCACGTCATCGACGCCGCCGACCCGCAGGTCGATGAAAAGATCGGCACCGTGGAAGGACTCCTGCAAGAGCTCGACCTGTCGCACCTGCCGATTCTGCGGGTGCTGAACAAGACCGACCTGCTACCCGATGACCACGTCGCCGACCTGGCGCGCCGCCTCGAGGCGGTCCCGGTCAGCGCCGCCAACCGCGACGGCCTCCCCGGGCTCATCGCCACCGCCGAGAATCGTCTCGGGGTCAGCCTACACGGGCACCGCCGTACCGAAGCCGAGGCAGACTGGGCGCACGACGCCAAAGCGACGGACAGGTGAAGGCCATTCTCAGGTATTCACCAAGCCGCCAGGCGACTCCATGACCAACCCGATTTCGAGCTTCCTGCGCCGGCGCAGGTACGGCGAAGAGGTGATCGTGGTCTCCGGTCTGCCGCGCTCCGGGACGTCGATGATGATGAAGATGCTCGACGCCACGGGCTTGCCCATCATGACCGACCACCAGCGCACCGCCGACCAAGACAACCCCAAGGGCTACTTCGAGTACGAGCGCGTCAAGGACCTCGCCGAAGAGACCGACAAATCCTGGGTGCGCGACGCCCGCGGCAAGGTGCTCAAGGTCATCTCTCATCTGCTCGAGGCGCTGCCCGACGACAACTTCTACCGGGTCATTCTCATGCGGCGGGATTTCGACGAAATCATCGCCTCGCAAAACAAGATGCTCGTCCGGCGCGCCGAAGAGAACCCCATCGAGGATGCAGCGGCGAAAGAAGCCTACATCCGCCATCTGGTCGACCTCCGCTTCATGGTGCGCAGGCGCCCCAATTTCGAGATGATCGAGGTGCACTTCACCCAGGCGCTACAAGCACCCCAGACGTTCGTCGCGGAGGTGAGCGCCTTCCTCGGCGGCCAACTCGACACCGCTGCGATGACAACGGTCATCGACCCGGACCTCTACCGCAATCGCAAGCCCGACCTCGTTCGGGCGTCTCCGGACTAGCCCCGGCGCCCGCGAACTTGGAGGTTGAGGAACTCGACGAACACCGAAAACCCCATGGCGAAGTAGATGTAGCCCTTGGGGATATGGAAGCCGAGCCCGTCGGCGACCAGCGACATGCCGATCAACAGCAGGAAGCTGAGCGCCAGCATCTTCACCGTCCGGTGCGCCTCGACGAAGGTGCTCACCGGGCCAGCCGCCACCAGCATGACGCCGATGGCAATGACCACCGCCGCCACCATGATGCGGAGGTCGTCGACCATGCCCACCGCGGTGATCACGGAGTCAAGCGAGAACACCACGTCCAGGAGCATGATCTGTACGATCACCGAGCCGAACGAAGCCGCCACCTTGGTCGTGCCGCCGGCGGCCTTGCCTTCGACGCTGTCGTGGATCTCGTGGGTCGCCTTGGCCAGCAGGAACAGGCCCCCGACGATGAGAATCAGATCGCGGCCCGAGACTCCGTGCCCGCGCACCTCGAACAGCGCCGTGGTGAGCCGCGCCATCCACGCGATGGTGAACAACAGGGCGACGCGCATCAGCATGGCGAGCAGCAGTCCTACGGTGCGGGCGCGCGGTTGCTGAGACTGCTCCAGTTTGCTCGAGAGCACCGAGATGAAGATGATGTTGTCGATACCGAGGACGATTTCGAGGACGGTCAGCGTGACGAGAGCGATCCACGCTTCGGGGCTGGTCAGGAGTTCCATG
>Ga0114950_10002007_pt1 | contig 15601 bp, 15 predicted proteins | sample N075metaG_FD_83503 | JGI IMG/M metagenome (GOLD analysis project Ga0114950, IMG submission 83503) | Deep subsurface microbial communities from Kermadec Trench to uncover new lineages of life (NeLLi) - N075 metaG | ecosystem: Environmental > Aquatic > Marine > Ocean trench > Sediment | place... | reverse complement strand
TCGATCCACTCGCGGGTTATTGTCAGCGGTGCGTCCGGAACCACTTCGTCCACGTAACGGCAACCGGCGACCGAGGCGACGCGCTCATCCATGGAAAGGATCGGCTCCCGCTTGTAGTTTCGCACGACCTCATCCGAGTGGACTCCCACCAGAAGATAGTCGCCTTGCTCACGCGCGGTGCGGAGGAAATTCACGTGGCCGTAATGAAATAGATCTGCCACCATATCTACATACACTTTTGTAATCGCGAGGCCTCCTAAGTTGATTGACGTACAGAATCAGGAGAGTTTCACTGATGCCTGATGTTAGGTCGCCAGAACTTTCACCCTGCCTGATGCGACTTCAGGATCTGGCCTGTAGACATAGTCGATGCCGGGCTCGAGCTGCTCCGCGTAAAGCACTTCTTCGTGACCGCCGTGCCGGATCGTCACAATGTAGTAGCCGGCTTCTGGGAGATCGAGGCTCGTTTGGCCGTCTTGACCGGTCGTTGACCGCACGAGACCGGACAGGACAGTCGTAGACGCGACTACGACTTCGGCTCCCACGACGACGCGGTCGTCGAAATCAAGAACCTGAAGGCTTCCGGTGTTCCGTCTTGGCAGGAAACGCCGTACGAAGTTCATGAACCCACCAGAATTGGGGGTTGGTTCGTCGGGCATCAGATCCAGAACGGCTTGTTCGAATCCGGTTTTCTTCGGGATCATCCACTCCGACCCGTACTTCAGACGAAGATACTCCTCGGCGGGATTCGGAACGTTGAACGGCACGCCCAGGAATTGGATTGGCTTTAGATCTGTATGCAGCTCGACCGGTATCTTGACCATCGGCCATTGGTAGATGCTGCCTTCGACGACACGGTAACAGTTCCAGTCGAGCGGTGTGTCGAGCTTGCTCATTTCCACGCTTACCCCAAGGTCGCCGTTCGTGACGATCGCGTTGAAGCCGCGTTTGCGAAACTCGGCGACGACCGGCTCAATCAAATCCTCTGTGAGTCCGTGCACTCCGATGATCGAACCGATGTCGAGGTCGTCATCCCAGTCGATGAAGGCGCCATCACGGACCGCCCCGAGGCATGTACCGTGTCGCAAGAAGAACACCACTTCAAAATCATCGAGGACCGCTTTCGCCTCTTTGAGCACTCTTTCGGCCACGGACATATCCATCGGCACAATAACCGCCGGCTTCGTATCTAAAGGACTGGGTTCGGACATGGCCACACACTATTTCGCTGAGCGATAACAACGCGGAACTTGTTCATAGGGCTCTGCGGAGAACATCAAAAAGAGCCGTTGCGCTATTCGACCGAAAGACCGGTCGGACAGGCGACGCCGGTTCCGCCGAGGCCGCAATAGCCTCCCGGATTCTTGGCGAGATATTGCTGGTGGTAGTCTTCCGCGTAGTAGAACGTGGCTGCCTGAACAACCTCGGTCGTGATGGGATCGTAGCCCGCCGCGCTCAGCCGCTCTTGGTAGGTCGCGAGAGAAGTTTCCGCTGCCTGGGTTTGTGCGTCTGAATGGGTATAGATCTCGGAACGGTATTGGGTGCCGATGTCGTTTCCTTGCCGCATGCCTTGCGTCGGGTCGTGGGCCTCCCAAAACACTTTGAGGAGCTCTTCATAGGCGATCACACTCGGGTCGTAGACGACGAAGACGACCTCGTTGTGACCCGTTCGTCCGGAGCAAACTTCGTGATAGGTGGGGTTCGGGGTGGAGCCACCGCCATAGCCGACAGCGGTCGTGTGCACGCCGTCGAGCTCCCAGAAAATTTTCTCGGCTCCCCAAAAACAGCCGAAGCCGAACATCGCGGTCTCGAAGCCTTCCGGAAAAGGCGGTTTCAAAGGATTCCCGTTGACGAAATGCGCATCCGGTACGGCCATGGGCTCATCGCGGCCTGGAAGAGCCTCTTCAGGTGTCGGTAGCGTGAGCTTTTTGGTCAGAAACATCGTGTCCTCCGCACGCCAAGTCTATGCGCGGCGCGCCGAAAGACGCAAGTTTGTCCCCACTAGGCCCTAGCGAAAGGCGTCGCGCGCTTTGATTTTCGCGTCGAGGAAGTCCGCTTTCGGGACGTGAAGTAGCTCGTCGAAGAAATTTTGGATGGCTCCGAGGAGCGACTCGCGCAGATCGGCCCGCAGCTCGGGCGATAGAGGTTCGGACATTGTTTTGTCTGTTGTGCGGTAAAGGATATTCCTTCCTTGATATTGTCACTCTCGGCGTCGGCGGGGTCAACACGCCTATTCGGCGCGCAAGCTCGCGAGAAGCGGCGCACGAGAGACCGCGGCCACAGCGAGAAGCGAGGACACGAAGCCGCTCACGACGACCGCGCCGAGCAGCACGCCCAAAAAGCCGCCGCCGAAGCTCCCTCCCCGGGAGACGAGCGCGGGTGCTATGGCTACGAGTGCTGCGAGACTTCCGGTCAGAAGGCCCAGGAACAAAAGGAGACCGTTCTCAGCTGCGATCATGAGAGAGAAATGGCGGGTTTCGTAGCCCACGGCCCGTAGAAGCGCGAGCTCGCGTCGCCGCTCGAGCACGTTGCGCAGAAGTACCACCGCCAGCCCAAACGTTCCGAGAACGAGCCCGAGCCCACCTAGCATTTGGAACGTGGACAAGTAAGCGTTCTCCACCCGATGGTAGCCCGCGAGCTTTTCGCTCGTGCTCTGGACGTCGAGTCCGAAATCCGCGAGGCGGCCCTCGAGAAGCTCTTTCGCCGCGTCCACGCTTGCGGCCGGCGTGTCGATGAGGAAGAAGCGAAACCCGTCCGCTTCGGGAAAGTGCGCGAGGAAATTCTCTTCCGAGCTCAGAAGCTCGCCTTGAAAAATGCTATCGGCGAGCGTCGCCACGAGACGCAGCCGAAGAGGCGTCTTCCCTACCCGCGACAAAAGAAAATCCTCGCCAAGGTTCAGGTGGAGCACGTAGGCCATCGAGTTCGCGTCACCTATTACCGGGATGACCGGACCCGCGCCGTCGGAAAAGCTCTTTCGGAGCAAGAGCCAGGGATTGGCTTCCTCCTCTGGCGTCTCCGCGAGCGACTTCGAGAAGCGAAAGCGGCCTTCCTCGATGAACGCGTCGTTAGCGGCGAGAAGTCGCGGGTTCTGCGGCCGGTAGAGGTTCAAGCAGCTGGCGTCGTCTCCCGGACGCAGCCGGAAGGTCTGGATCGCAAGGTCGAGCGCGTCCGGGTCGTCCGGATAAGGCAAGTTGGCAGCGTCCCGTCCCTCGAGCGTGTTCGGGTCCCAGTGAAGCGGAAGAAGCGACTCCGCCATGAGCGGATAGCCGCCACTTCCCGAATCCCGCGCGAGATCCACGGCGCCGTCGTTCTTGCGAAACCCGTCGACGGCAACGATGGTAAAGCTCGCGAAAGCAATGAGTGCGATCGCCACGAGACTTCGGCCGGGGCGGTAGGTTGCGTTGCGAAAGCCGAGCCGTGCCATCGCTCGTACACCCTGCCCGGAGACGACGCGCTTGGCCTCCGCTTTCAGCCAGAGCCATTGAAACAACAAGAGAGAGACGAGAAGCAAATTCCCGGCCCCGAAGAATCCGGCGACTTGGTTGACGGCACCCGTGCTCGCGCCCGCGACGAGCAGCAAGCCGAGCGCGAGTGCGCTCCATGCGAGCCGAGAGCTTCGCGCTTTAGGCGCGACCGTCTCACGACCTGTCTCGCCAGCGAGCAAGTTTCGCGGCGAGATTTTCTCGAGATGGCGGAGCGTCCAAGCAATGGCAATGACTGCAGCGCCGCCGCCGCCCACGACGCCGATAACCAGCGAAAGCGGGCTAACGTGAAGCGTCAAGAGCCGTGTTCCGACGGCATCGACCCACCACGTTCGCAATCCATACATGATGAGCCATCCATAAGAAACCGCTATGACAATGCCCAGGAGTCCCCCGATCACCGAAAGGACGACGCCTTCGAGCATGAAAAGGCGGCGCACGCGCTGCATGGGAAAGCCGAGCGCAAGGAGCGTTCCGATTTCGCGAAGACGCTGCTCCACGCCAAGCTTGAAGAAGAGTCCGGTGAGCATCAGCGCGGCGACGACGAGAAAATAACTGAAATAGACGAAGTACTCACCGAAGTCGGTCGCACCCTCGGATGCCCGCACGCCTTCGGCCCGCGCTGCAATCACGGAGAATCCAAGAGCGAGCGGATCGAGCCGCGCCCGCAAGCCTTGCTCGAAGGCCTCCGCGTCCGCCGACGCCAGGCTCACCCGAATCGAGGTCAGCTTCCCCTGACGCACGGGCCAAATCCTTTGCCCACGCGCAAGACGAATGAACGCCTTCGAGCTCGTACGGTACGCGTCCCAATATTCTTCGTCTTTGTCTCGAACGCGCCGAAGGTCGATGGGAAAAGGCGGCTCCCAGTCGCCAAGATTATCGGCGCTCGAGATGCCCGGAAATTCCGGAGCCACTTCACGATCGACAGCCCAGCCTTCCATCGGGATGACCGCATCTACGATGAACTCGGCGCTTTCGGTCTCGATGAGGCCGTCGTCGCGCCAGAGGTAGTACTCTAACGTCAGCGCGTCGCCGCGTTTAGCTTCGAGATCGGACGCCGCCCACTCGTTGAGCACGAGGCTCGGCGAGCGTATCTCTTCGGCGGGCACGAGGCTCTCATAGGTGCGGTTGTCGAGCGCCGTAACGAGAGAATACGGTACTTCTCTATCTCCGACACGGAGCGTATTTGCGAGATAGGTCAGAATCGAAGCTGTCTCGAGCCCTCGTTCGGCCGCTTCGTCGCGCACCGCTTGTACGACGGGGTCGCTCAGCATTAAAGCGGACGATTCGACCGCGTAGCCCTTTTCGGAGTCGAGCGCCCGTAGCCTGACGCCCAAGTCCGCGAGCGTGGCCGTCTCCTGAAGCCTCGTCTCGGCATCACCGCTCTCTGACCGGAATGACAGCAGAATCGTATTGACGCTTCCCTCCTGCCCGAGATCGCTCTGCAAGCGCGACAAGGGCAGGAAAACGGCCTTCACGCTGTCTTGTTGTGGATAGAGCGAAAACTCCCGCGCCACGGCGGCTTCTTGGGTCAGCCGAATCGTACGTCCGGTATTTTCTTTGAACCCGTGCAGCGAGCCTCGGGACACCGCGGACGGCTGCTCCACCCGCAACAGCAAGCTGTCCCCGGAAGCGCTTCCGAGCTCTTCCATGAGGCTCGGCGTCAGCGCGGCGCCGCGATCGGAGAGCTCCGGATCCGCCACGCCGTGAAAGGCCCAAAACCGCGCGTCCACTCCATAGACTTGGACTTTTGCTCGACGGCGTCCGCTCGCCTCATGCGTCAGCATCCCTTCGAAGGCAATGAGCGGAACGGTATCGGGGCCTATCTCCTCGGCGAGAGCATCGCGAAAGAAAGTATTCGCCACAATAACGCTCTCCGTGTTGCCTAGACGCTCCAAGAAGAGCTCCCGCAAACTTCCGCGAACCGAGTCCCCGACGAGAAGCGCTCCGGTGAGAACCCCCACCGCAACGGCAACCCCAAGCACCACCGCAAGGTTGGTCCGCCAAAAATACCGAAGGCTACCCGCAACTAGCTGCGCAAATGTCATGCGATCACGTCCGTCACTATGCAAGAGAGGTGGGGATAAAAGCTGGGCATGTTTCTATCTCCATATCCCCTCCTATCTCCACATCCCCTTGCTTTTGAACAGTGGAAAAAAGAGAAAAGACAAGGAGAGGTGGGGATGGGAGGGGAGGTGGGGATAAAGAGCACGCACGGTTCCATCTCTATATCCCCTCCTACTACGCATCGGCCACGCTTGATTCGATGCGACGGAAATCGGCGCGCTCACGCGCGAAGTTTACTAGAAGTCCTGTCTGCCGCTTCGTCGCTTTCAGATATGAACGAATTTGTGCGTAGTGAATGGGACCTAGTTGGTCCACCGTCTTGAGCTCTAGAACCACGCGGTCCTCGACGAAGATGTCGAGTCGATGTCGGCCGACCTCTTCTCCCCGATATTGGACCGTAACATCCTGCTCAGATTGTGCCATCAAACCAGCATGGTCGAGCTCGATCAGAAGGGCACGGCGATAAACACTCTCGAGAAAGCCAGGCCCTAGCGTCTGATGAACGGTGATCATGCATTCGATGATTCTTTGGGTAAGCTCACGATCGGATGAGAAATGATCCATAGATTTATCCCCTTATCCCCTCCTGTCTCCACATCCCCTTGCTTTTAAACAGCACGCCTCACCTCTCACAGACCGCGCTAGAGAAGTACTCCGCCTTTGAGCTCCATGCGCTTGGGGAAGCGGCTCGCGAGCGCGTCACTGTGGGTGACGACGACGAGGATGCGCTCGGATCGGGCTTCGAGGTCGAGAAGCAGGGATGCGACGGGCTCGGCGGTCTCGGAATCCAGGTTGCCCGTCGGCTCGTCACAGAGGAGAAGCGCGGGATCGAGGATGAGAGCCCGTGCAATCGCGACACGTTGCTTCTCGCCGCCTGAGAGCTCCGCGGGGCGATGCGTTAGACGGTCCTTCAGGCCGACCTGATCGAGAAGGGCCTCCGCGCGCTCGCGATGGGCGCCAGGTGGGGCAACCAGGGTCGGCGCCAAGACGTTCTCGAGCACGTTGCATTGTGGAAGCAGGCAGTGGTCTTGAAAGACGAAGCCGATTTTCTCGTTGCGGAAAGCTGCGACTGCCTTGTCGTTCAGCGCGAAGGGGTTCTTGCCATCGAGCTCGACGACGCCCGAGCTCGGCTTGTCGAGTCCGCCGAGCACAAAGAGCAGCGTGCTCTTCCCTCCGCCCGATGGGCCCATGATGGAGAGCGCGTCGCCGCGCTCGAGGGTGAGCGAGATCCCCTTGAGGACCGCGAGAGGTCCTGAAGGTGTTGGAAAGTTCTTGACGAGCTCTCGTGCTTCGAGCAAAACGACCCTTTCCGGCCCTCACCTATCAAGAGGCCCTTTCAGGCCTCCTGATAGGCTCGCGCACGAAACAAGAAATCGATGATATTACCCTCGTGAGGCTGTAGCCAATTGAGACGGATCGTCGGGACGGGACCGACGTTGAGCCGGTCGATGTGGATGGCGTCTCGGAGCTTGCTCCGGAAATCCTCGTCCGATGTAATGGCGCTACCTACCAACGTACTACCAATCGTGGCGATCATCTTTTCCTGCGGGCAGTTCACGACGGAGACGAAGGGGAACATATATTCCTGATTCGCGAGCCAGTTATCGGGAGACTCACAATGGATGACCGTCGGCCTGAGATAATCGCACCGCTCGCGCGGGACGAGTCGCGCTTCGTCCTCTCCTCGATACTTTCGGGTGACGTCCTCGCTCCCCGCCTCTTCGAGATGCTGGTCGATCTCGTTCGAGATGGCTTCCGCGACACCGGGCACGGTAAAGGCCGCGAGCGCGCTTTCTGGGTCTTCCGGGGAAAGGGGCGCCACCGGCCCCAAACGCTCCGCGATGGCTTTCGCTATCTCCTTCGTGTGGCGTGACGCCCAAATGCCGGAGCAGCTGATACAGCTCCGCCCGCTATTTACCAGTACACTGTCCACCATGACGTCGAGATAACTCTCCCAGTCGTCCACGACGTCGTCGCCGAGCAAGATCTTGCTGAAGCCCGGGCCGTGCACTTGAACGCGCGGATCGCCTTTGTAGCGCTCGACCGTCGCCTGGCCGCCAAAGATCATGCTTCTGTTGCAACTTTTGAGCACCGCCGCGCCGATATCCCCGAGGCCCGGATAGATGGAAATCGTCTCTCGAGGCACGCCCGCCTGGAAGAACGCTTCAGCCATCCGATAGGGCGTCCACGGCTCCTGCGGCCCGGGCTTGAAGACGAGACCAATTTGGAGCGGTATGACCGGCATCCACAGCGTGTGCACGCCCGGTGAGTTGGAGGGCAACACCAAGCCGAGCACGGGTGATTGCGCCTGATAGCTCAACGTTACGCCGCGCTCTTCGACGCCGTAGCCGGCGCTGAGAATCGAAAGGTCCAAGCCGCGCGTGAGCGCGTCGAGCACCTCGTCCATGCGGGTCAGCACGAAATGGTTTTTCTCCATGTTCGCGCGGCACATGTGCTCGGGAAGCCCGGTCGTCGCGGACTGGTACTTCACAAAATCATCGGGCCCCTGTGTGCCGTTTCCGAGCGGGAGCTCCTCTTTCATATAGAGATCCGCGGCCTTTTTTACCATCGCGACGAGATCCCGTGGCGGGATCTCTCGCAACACGTCGCGTGCCCTTTGTGCTTTACGCATGTCGCGCTCGATGAGTCCGCCTCCCGCGAGGCTCACGGTCGCGAGCTCTTCACCCGTGTCGAAATGGACAACGGTGTCTTTTTCCAAGCTGTCGTAGGGCTTTCCCCAACGAAGAACGGGAATGTCAATCATGAGACCTGCGCGAGTGCTAGTACACGCCGACCGTCGTGGTCGACGCAAGCTTCTGGAATGGCCGGACGCCGCTGACGCCGTCCCACGGATAAGTTTCGTAGGGCTCTTCTCGCTCGCCCTCGTCGCGCTCGAGAAAGCCGGGCACTAAGAACTCTTTGGTCAAGGTCGTGAGACGAACGCGACCGGACTCTCCATAGCCGACCACGGTGCGCCCGTCATCGGGATCGACGACTTCGATAACCGCCCGCGGTTGCGGCGCGTAATAAGTAATCTTGTAGCCGTCATGCGGCCCGACTGGCTTCGAAGCGGCAAGACCCATCAAGGTATTTCCATAGGTCGGCGTGATGTAGACGCCGTCGAGAAGCTCTTCGACCGCAAAGCGCGTCCATTGCGGGGTGAATTCGGTCCCACCGGAAAAGATCCCCGTAAAACCCGCTTCCTTGACACTCGAGCCTTCGTCCTCGAGCCTCAGCGCAAAAGCCTCGAGGAGTTTGGGAGTCGTGAACAACACCTTCAAGTCGTGCCCGGCACTCAAGAGCGTCATGGCTTGATCGATCACATGGCTCTTATAGGCCTCGAGATGCTCCGTCCAACCTTTGTTGATGAGCTTTACCACCCAACGAGGATCCAAGTCGAGTCCGAAACAGATGCCGCCGCGGTACTGCGCGAGATGCTCTACGGCGAGTCGCAAGCGGCGCGGCCCGGACGGCCCGAGCATGAGCCAATTCGCGCCCTTCGGGAAATGCTCTTCGGGAAGGGTCTCGCTGAAAAGCTCGTAGTCGATCCGGAAGTCGTCGATCGCCACGCGGCTCTTGGGAATGCCCGTCGTGCCCCCGGTCTCGAAGACGTAGATCGGACGATCCTGATACGCCTTTGGCACCCAGCGCCTTACCGGGCCTCCCCGGAGCCACTCGTCCTCGAAAATCGGGAATCGCTGTAAATCCTGGAACGTATGGATGTCTTTGCGCGGGTCGAAGTCGAGCTTCTCCCGGAAGTCGAGCCAGAAGGGTGTTCCTGTCTCGGGATCAAAATGCCATTCCACAATCTCACGCACGTGCGCGTCGAGCGCTTCTTTCGCGCGCGCAATCTTCTCTTCGATTTCGGTGCTCAAGTTACTCAAACCGTGACTGCTCCCGTCTCCACTTGCTGTTTTTCAGAAACCGGCTTCCGTCCACCGAGTTTCTCGAAAACGGCGACTGATTGTCGCGCCATGTCCGAAACAGAGTAATGACGCCGTACGCCTTCGAAGCCCCGTCGCCCGAGCTCCCGGCGCTCGGACGCGTCGAGACACAAGCGCGCCAAGGTTTCCGCAAGCGCAGCGGGGTCGTTTGCGTCGACGATCAAACCGCCGCCTGTTTTTTCCACGATCTCGGCGAAAGCGCCCCTGCGCGGCTGGACTACCGGTGTCCCCGCCGCCATCGCTTCAAGGAGAAAGATCCCTTTCGGCTCTTCGTAATCCGTTGGCACCGAAACCACGGCCAGCGAGCGCAAGAACTCGATCTTCTCTCGCCGATCGAGCACGCCGTGATAATGGAACTCGTCTCCGAGCCCGTAACGCCGCATGTCGCTTTCGGCTTTGGCCAGATAGTTGCGGTGCTCGCGTCCGAGATAGCCTGCGACCTCGAGCCGCGTCGCGGGCAGGTCGTTACGCTCGCGCAACAACCGATAGGCCTCCACGAGATTGTGAAGCCCTTTCTCGGGTGCTATGCGCGCGAAGTAGCCGATCTTGAGTGGGCCCTCGCTTGGTTCTCCGGGCTGATAGCCGTCGAAGTTGATACCGAGCGGTACCATGGTCATCTTCTCTGGCGGGATCGCGAGAAGCTTGCCCATGAAATCCGCGTAGTAGTCGCTCACCGCAATGAACGCGTCGACGTGCTCGACCTGTTCTCGGATGAGCTCGAGGGCCTCCGCTCGGTGGGAGGCCGGAAGACCGTCGAGAAACAAGTCCTCCCCTTGCAGCGTACACACAACGGGTACTTTGAGCGCTCGTGCGAGCGGGAGCGCAAGACCGATCATGAGCGAATTGGGCAGGACGATGACATCCGGCGTTGGCTGCGCTTTTAGCCAGTCAGTCAGCTTGCGGACTTCCTTTTTCTGAAAGCCGTGCTCCCCCTTCAACGTCGAGACGGTGAGCTCGGCGAGCTTCGCGGGGTCCGTCGAGACCGAGATCTTGCTCAAGACCTGCATGACCCATTTCGAGTCGAAGAGACGATCGATGAACTTGGGTGTGCGGCGAAACAAAGGAACCGTCTGCTGAAGATAAACGTTGACGCCGCCGTAGAGAACGCGCTTCTCGCTCACGTTGGGCTCGTCGGTGCGCGTTGGCGTATAGATCGGCACCAAAGTTACGTCGTGCCCTTGGCGACGAAGCTCGGTTGCGAGAGCGTTGTCACGAAGACAACTACCGCAATACATGTTCGCCGCGCCGGCGGTGATAGCCAGAATTTTCAAAAGAGCTTCCCTAGCGCCTCCAAACTAGCATCTTATTGCGTCGGAACGATCCTCGCAACTTACTCTTGCGCTTGACAATGGCTCGAAACGGCCCGAGGCTGAGGCAAATGCGTGGTCGCTATGGAGCCGTCACCGTTCTAGTTCTCGCTTGGGCCGCGCCCGCCTGGGCCCAGCGAAGCGAAAAAGCGGCGAACAAGCCGAGCCGATCAGATCGTCTTCGACTTCTCCTTCGACTACGACCCGGAAGAGCTCCGCGAGCACATCATGAACAAATTGCGGTGGAAACGCATATGGGGCCCTATCGGCATTGCCGGGTATCACATCCCGCCAGCCGCGGAGACGGGTCCCTACCTCGGCCCGCCCATGCAGTTTTGGAGCAACGGCTGGGGGACCAGCCTTTGGCGTGACACCGTGACCGGCTGGCCCCTCCAATAATCAATCGTTGGCCGTTAACTATTCGTCCGTCCAGCTTCCCTCGAAAAGCGGCTCGAGCGGCAAGGACTCGGCGCCGTTCTCTGTACAAACAGCATATTTCGAGCGCTCGGTCGCGTACATCGAAACGCCCGCGACATCGCCGTTCTTGTTGGCCACGTAGAAGGTCAGCCCGAAGCTAGGAAGGCCACGGCTGTTGAGAAGTCTTTTTTCGACCGTGTTCGCTTGAACCCGCTTCAAGGCAGCCATGCCAGCATCTTTCGGAGATGCACCGCGGCGCATCTCTTCGACGACGAAGAAGGAGCAAAGCCCGTAGAGATTCGCTTCACCCCGCCCCGTCGAGCCCGCGGCGCCGACTTCGTTGTCGACATAGAGGCCCGCTCCGAGAATGGGTGAATCGCCGACGCGTCCCGGGATCTTCCACGAGAGCCCGCTCGTCGTCGTGACGCCGCAAACGTCTCCGTTCGGCCCGACGCCGTTGCAGTTGATGGTGCCCCAGAAGTGATCTTCATCGATGAGCCCTTCGCGCACCATCGAAATACCCGCCTCCAGGCCGGCTTCGGCGCGCTTTTTTGGGTCGAGATAGTGGCTCGGGTCGATGCGACGCTTCCACTCTAGCCAGCGCTCGCGAGAATGTTCCGTGTTCAAATCGTCCTCGATCGTAAAGCCCATATTGCGCGCAAAGCTCTGGGCGCCGTCGCCGACGAGGAGGTGATGATCGGTGTGCTCCATCACCGCATGAGCCACCGCCGCGGGCGTTCGCACGCCCTCGATCGCGGCGACGCAGCCCGCGCGCTTCTTCGGACCGTGCATGCAACACGAGTCGAGCTGCACGACCCCGTCCGCGTTCGGCAGACCGCCATAACCAACGCCAGCCTCCGTCGGGTCGAGCTCCACGATCTCGACGCCCGCGATGAGGCTCTCGAGAACGTCTTTACCGCTCGTCATCATACGAAATGCGCGCTCGACGCAAGTCTCGTCGCCGCCGTTCTTGTACCTATTGCCGTTGCCCGAGGCGATCACGACCGGCTTGACACTTTGCGGCGTGATCATGGTCGGCGCGGCTGCAACCGTTTGCGAGGCCGCGGCCAACCCAGCGGCAGCCGCCCCGGATTTGACGAACTCCCGTCGACTCAGTTTCTTGCTCATGGTGATTGCTTCCCTCCTCATCACTTCTTAGCCTTAGTGCAGCATCATACAGCAAATTAGATGAACACTTCGACCGTACCCTGCGCCCGGAGCGTCTCGACTTCCGTCTCGAGTCGTTTTTGCAGGTTCAACTTCTTCAAGAACTCTTCAATCCGCGCCTGCACGTCTTCGTACGGGATCAGCCCGCCGCCGCGGCGCTCGAGGAGCTTGAGAATGTGGAAGCCGAACTGCGTTTCGACGACATCGCTCATTTCTCCTATCTCGAGAGCCATGGCGGCCGCTTCAAACGGAGGCACCGTTTCGCCTTTGGACATCCACGGCAGCTCGCCGCCATTGTCCTTGGAGCCCGGGTCGCCTGAGTTTCGCCGCGCGAGGTCACCGAAATCCTGTCCGACCTCGATCATGCTCCACAGTGCGGTAGTCTTTTTGTATGCGGCTTCTTTGACTCCGGGGGGCGCGTCCGCGGGCACTTGGATGAGAATATGCGCGACGCGAAACTCGGACGACTTTTGCATCGCTTCCGGGTTGCCGTCATAATATGTGCGTTTTTCCTCTTCGGAAACCGTAACCTGCGGGACGAGGTCGCGCTCCACCATCCGCTGAATGCCGATCTCTTTCTTGAGATCCAGCTTAACCTGTTCACGCGAGATGCCTTGTTTCGCCAACGCCTCCGCGAAGGCCACCAGGCCACCGAAACTCTGGCTCTGGTTCTCGAACTCGCTCTCGATCTCCGCCTCGGTCGGAGCGAGGTTCTTTGCTTCGACGGCTTGGTAGAGAAGCTCGTCGCCGATCAAATCATCGAGGACGCGCCGATAGAAATCGGGAGGCACCTCGGACGGCGGAATCTGCGCTTTGAGCGCTTCCGCTCGTCGAAGAAGCTCGGTTTTCGAAATCTCGAGACCGTTCACCTTAGCCACGATCTCGGGGAGACTGTTCGGGTTCGGAGCCTGTTGGGAGAGCGCGTTGGCGCACGAGGCGCTAAACACGAGTGCTCGGACGAGCCACCGGCATTTCATTTGTTGTCCTCCTGCGGTAGACGCATCCAACTATCTTAAGCCTTGGCCCGGTCGAAGCCAAAAGCGCACCTGATGCCAGGATGTTGTTAGACTCCGAAGCCGTCGATGTTTTGGTCCCGAGTCTTCCTACCCTTCGCCCTCGGCTACTTCGTCTCCCAGTTGTTTCGCTCGGTGAACGCGGTGGTCTCGGCGGACCTCATCGCTGAGCTCGCCATCGATGCATGGACGGTCGGTTTTCTTACGAGCGTGTATTTTCTCGCCTTCGCAAGCGTTCAGCTCCCGGTCGGGGTGGCTCTCGATCGCTACGGGCCCCGCCGAACGGAGGCCGCTCTTCTGCTATTCGCGGCCTTTGGCGCCCTCGTGTTCGGAGCCGCTGAGACGCCGAACGGCCTCGCACTCGGCCGCGCGCTCATCGGTCTCGGCGTCTCGGCCTGCTTGATGGCTTCGTTCCACGCTTTCATCCTTTGGGCTCCTCCGGCGCGCCTGCCTTTCATGAACGGCTCGGTGATGGCGGTGGGCGCCGCTGGGGCGCTCACGGCCACGGTCCCGGTGGAGTGGGCGATCGGCACCATCGGTTGGCGGGCGCTTTTTAGCTGGCTATCGGTGGCGACCGTCCTATGCGCCGCAGTTTTGTTCTTCGTGGTGACCGACAATAAGAGCGCACATCCGAAGGAGAGTCTCGGAGCGGTCACGCGCGGCCTGGCCGATGTCTTTCGCAGCCGTGTCTTTTGGAGCATTGCTCCGTTCTCGATCATGCATCAGGGCGCCTATCTCTCGATCCAAAGCCTTTGGGCTGGTCCATGGCTTGCGACGGTCGCCGGACTTCCGCGGGATGAAGTGGCCACTCATCTCCTGATGCTCGCCTCTGCGATGGGCGTCGGCTTCATCAGCTTGGGGTTTCTTGCGGAGCGGCTCGGCCGGCTCGGCGTCCCCACGGTGGCCGTCTGGATCGGCTCGTCCATTGCGTTTCAGTGCGCCCAGCTCGGCCTCGTTCTGGAGTGGACGCGTTACGCGCGCGGCCTGTGGTCCGCGTTCGGCTTGTTCGGGGCAGCCGGCATGTTGAGCTATGTGATCTTGACGCGCACGTTTCCGGTCGCGATGGCGGGCCGCGTCAATACCGGGCTCAACGTCTTCGTCTTCATCGGAGCTTTCGCGCTCCAAGCGGGCATCGGCGCCATCGTTCAACGCTACTCCGAGCCTGGCGCGCCGTTCTCGCCGGAAGGCTTTCAGATGGCGTTTGGAACAACGCTAGCACTGCAGACGCTCGCTCTCGTCTGGCTTCTCGCGAGGGCACCGTGGCGTCAAGGCACGCGGGACCACTGATTGTGGACCATCACTTCGAGCGGGCCATCCCCTTCTGAGACTTCGAACATATTCATTTCAAACGTGACGTACGAGGATTCTGTTTCAATTCAGCCCTCCCCGATTGGCCCTCGCCGATATAAATGGCTATCGCTCCGACGCGGCCGCATCGAGCTCCTGACGGACCATACTCGTCAGTTCCGTCGGCTTGAACGGCTTTCGTAAGAACGGGGCCGCAGGGTCGATGGAACCTTCTTCCGCAAGGGAGTCGAACGGGTAGCCTGAGACGTAGAGCACCTTGGCGTGCGGGCACACCGTCTTCAACCTGGCCACAAATTCCCGTCCGCCCATTTCCGGCATCACGACATCCGTAACGACCATTTGAATAGGACCCTCCTGTTGCTCGATTCTCTCCAGCGCTTCCTGGCCATTTCGGGCTTGCAACACGGTGTATCCCTTGGCAGTCAGGATTCTTGTCATGAGTTCTCGCACCGGATCTTGATCTTCGACAATCAAGATAGTCTCGTTTCCAACCGTTGATCTCTCATGGGTCACCGATGGACCGGTCGCTTCAATCTCTTCCTTGGCTCTCGGAAGGTAGACCGTGAACGCCGACCCGACGTCTGGCTCACTCGAAACGACGCTGATGAGAGGCAATCACGAGCGTGGCCGGCCGACGCAACAGCCTAGTTTCACAAACTTTCACAATTTAAGGTGAAATGTGTCGAAACCGGTTAAGCGCTGGTCCAAAACGGCGGCGATCAGTCTGGTCCACTTTCGAATCGGTAGGTGCAATCAGTGGGAGAGAAGGAGTTCGACCAAGTAGCGCGCCTGCGACGAGGTCGTGAGTATTTCTGCCACGGCCCGGTCTCACCGATCGTTCCCGCAACACCGTCGCACGCTGGCTCGAGCGGGCCTCGGGAGCGGCTGAGCTATTC
>Ga0114950_10002004_pt1 | contig 15603 bp, 12 predicted proteins | sample N075metaG_FD_83503 | JGI IMG/M metagenome (GOLD analysis project Ga0114950, IMG submission 83503) | Deep subsurface microbial communities from Kermadec Trench to uncover new lineages of life (NeLLi) - N075 metaG | ecosystem: Environmental > Aquatic > Marine > Ocean trench > Sediment | place... | reverse complement strand
TCCACCTGGGGCACGACCGTTCTGCGGGCGAGATCGCCGAAGCAGCGATTGAGGAGGACGCCCACGCCATTGCTGTCACGTCGTACCAGGGCGGGCACATGGAGTTCTTCCGCTACGTACGGCACCTGCTCGACAATGCCGGTGGCAAGGACATATTGATTTTCGGAGGTGGCGGTGGCACAATCCTGCCCGAGGAGATCGACGAACTCCAGGCCGAGGGAGTTGCCCGTATCTATTCACCCGACGATGGTCGCTCTCTCGGACTCCAGGGCATGATCGACGACCTCCTCTCCGCCGCAGAACATCCCCAACCTGCACTCGAAAACATGGTCATAGCAGTACGAGCAGGCGACAGCCGAGCGATTGCACGAGCGATCACCATCGCAGAGAACAACGACGAGGCCCGGTCAACAATGCTGGCGCAGTTGTCTGACGGCCAAGAACCTTCCGACGTTCCAATCGTCGGATTCACCGGAACCGGGGGCTCAGGCAAGTCATCCATTCTCGACGAACTCGTCCTTCGCTTCCGAAGAGACTTCCCGGATCACAAGATCGCCGTGATATCGGTCGACCCGACAAAACGACGAACAGGAGGCGCCCTTCTCGGCGACCGAATCCGCATGAACGCCGTTGAGGGACACAACGTCTACATGCGATCGCTTGCCACCCGCCAGGCGAACCTGTCGATGTCCCCAAACGTTTCGGCCGCCGTCGAGATCGTCAAGGCGGCAGGGTTCGACCTCGTCCTCCTCGAAACGTCCGGTATCGGCCAGTCGGATACGCAAATCGTCGACGCATCAGACATCTCTGTCTACGTCATGACCCCCGAATATGGTGCAGCAACACAGCTCGAAAAGATTGACATGCTTGACTTCGCCGATGTGGTGGTCATCAACAAGTCGGATCGAAGCGGAGCGGGCGACGCCCTTCGAGACGTGCGCAAACAGGTACGACGCAATCGGACGATGTTCGACGTTCCCGACGAGGAGTTGCCGGTCGTGGCAACAATCGCCTCACGCTTCAACGACGATGGCACACAACAGCTCTACGAACGCATTATGACTCTTGTGCGCGAACGATTCCCCGATGCCCTCGGCGACGTTCGACACAGGACAGGGCGCGGGGGCGTCGATCCGATCATTCCGCGGCGTCGGGTGCGGTACCTCGCCGAAATCGCGGACACCATCCGCACATACGACGCCGAGGCGGAACAGGCAGCGAAAACAGCCGCTGACTTGCAAGCCCTTGAACGCGCTGCATCGCTTTCGCCCAACAGCGACCTCGCTGAGCTCATTGCACAGTTCCGAAACGAACTTCCCGACGGGGTGCTGCGCGACGTTGAGTCGTGGGAGGATGACGTGGTCCGATACTCAGGCGGTCCTGTCTCCTACGAGGTACGAGGACAACAGATACAGATCGACAATGAAGTCGTGACGATGTCGGGTACGTCCTTCCCGAAGGTTGTTCACCCTGACTTCGACGGGTGGTCCGATCGCGTCAGGTGGCTGGCGCAGGAGAACCTGCCAGGGCACTTCCCGTACACGGCCGGTGTGTTCCCGTTCAAACGTCAGCAGGAGGATCCTGCTCGCATGTTTGCCGGTGAGGGCGGTCCGGAACAGACGAATCGACGATTCCATTACCTCGCTGCCGGTCTTCCGGCGACTCGCCTCTCCACGGCGTTCGACTCGGTGACGCTCTACGGCCAGAACCCCGACCGTCGACCAGACATCTTCGGAAAGGTCGGCAACTCAGGCGTCTCGGTAGCAACTCTTGACGATGCCAAGAAGCTGTACTCGGGATTCAACTTGTGCGACCCGACAACGTCGGTGTCGATGACGATCAACGGCCCTGCGCCCATGATGCTGGCATTCTTTTTCAACACGGCTGTGGACCAGGCATGTGAGCGCTACATCAGGGAGAACGATCTAGTCGAGCCCGTCGGACGGGTACTGGATGAGATTTTCTCAGACAGCAACCGGCCGCTGTACCACGGTGACCTGCCGCCGGGCCACGACGGCTCCGGCCTGATGCTGCTCGGAGTGTCTGGTGCAGACGTCCTCGACGCCAACGTATACGAGACCATCCGAAAAGACACCCTCACCCTTGTTCGTGGCACAATCCAAGCCGACATCCTCAAGGAGGACCAGGCGCAGAACACCTGCATCTTCTCAACAGAGTTCGCGCTCTCAATGCAGGGGGACATGCAGCAGTTCTTCACCGACAACGCCGTTCGCAACTTTTACTCGGTGTCCGTGTCTGGGTACCACATGGCAGAGGCTGGGGCCAACCCCATTAGCCAACTCGCCTTCACGCTTGCGAACGGATTTACGTTCGTGGAGTACTTTCGCTCCCGTGGCATGGACGTCAACGACTTCGTTCCGAGCCTCAGTTTCTTCTTTTCGAATGGTCTCGACCCTGAGTACGCGGTCATTGGTCGGGTGGCTCGTCGTATCTGGGCCAAGGCGATGCGTGAGATGTATGGGGCTGGGGAGCGGTCTCAGAAGCTGAAGTACCACATCCAGACCTCAGGGCGGTCGTTGCACGCCCAGGACATTGAGTTCAACGACATCCGCACAACACTCCAGGCGTTGTACGCCATCTACGACAACGCGAACTCTCTGCATACGAATGCCTATGACGAAGCAATCACGACGCCCACGGTGAACTCCGTGCGCCGCGCCCTTGCAATCCAGCTCATCATCAACAAGGAGCTCGGCCTTGCGCGCAACGAGAACACGCTCCAGGGGTCGTTCATCATCGAGCAGTTGACCGACCTCGTCGAGGAGGCCGTGCTTGCAGAGTTCGATCGACTCTCTGACCGTGGTGGTGTGCTTGGTGCAATGGAGACGATGTATCAGCGTTCCAAGATCCAGGAGGAGTCCCTCAAGTACGAACACATGAAGGACTCAGGGGAGCTCGAACTTGTCGGGGTCAACATGTTCCTCTCCCCAGAGGGTTCGCCCTTTGTCCGTCCGACAGAGATTATCCGGTCGACCGACGACGACAAGAACGTGCTCATCGGCGACCTTGAGTCGTTGCACGAGCGTTCGGAGAAGAAAGCAGCCGTGGCGTTGCACGACCTTCAGCAGACCGCCCTTGCAGGAGGGAACGTCTTTGAGGCTCTCATCGAAGCTGCAAAGGTCTGTTCCCTCGGCCAGATGTCTGACGCCCTCTTCACCGTCGGTGGCCGGTACCGACGCAACATGTAGCCGAAACGCTGGCCTTCTCCCCGGGCTGGAATCGCACGACTGTTCAGCTATTGTCGCTGCATGCAATCAATGCGTGTCCGTCGAGAGCCGCCACCATTCCGACGGGTATCCGTTGTGAGAACGGAGTTCATCTCCCCGCATCTGACCCGGGTCGCTCTGTCCGGCCCAGAGCTTGAGGGCTTCCGCCTCGTCGAGCCCGCCGCGAGCATCCGGCTGCTGCTACCGACTGATGGCGAACTGGTGATGCCGACATGGGATGGGAACCTGTTCCGACACAGCAACGGCGACCGGGCGACGATCCGCACCTTTACACCTCGCAGGTTCGACGATGACTCCTTGGAGCTACACATCGATGTGGTCCTTCACGAAGGTGGTGCTGCTTCGGCTTGGACCAAAACCGTGGAACCGGGGGAAATGGTCGCAGTGTCGGGACCGGGTCGTGGTTACCGATTCGACTCAGAGGCCACCGCGTTTCTGCTTGCAGGAGATGAGTCAGCCATCCCCGCCATCTGCCAGCTACTTGAACACCTTCCGAGAGTGCCGATTGCCGTCCACCTCGCCGTCCGGTCAGAGGACGCCAAGGTCGATCTCCATCGCGATGTCGACGTCACCTGGTATGTGGCGTCCGATGGGTCGCCGTCCTACGAGACGCTCTCGAGGGCGCTGAGCACAGTCGAACTTGCCTCGGGTGTGCACGTTTGGGCCGCCGGGGAGGCAGCCGAGATGCACCGCATCCGGAAGCACCTTTTCGACAAGCGCGACTTCCCGCGATCGAGAGCGACGATCCGCGGGTACTGGCGACGCCGGGATGTGGAGACTGATTCCCCATAGCCGACTCTTCCGTGGGCCAGAGACGCCATATATGAGGTCTACAACCCAGGGTTGCAGACGGAATTGGTGTCAGTATTGGAGTCGTGAGCTTCGGATTTCGAGGAGGCCTGGGCCTGGATGAGCGAAGAGGTCGGCCATGCCGGAGGCCAGCTCGGTGGGGGTGTCTGCGGCGCGGCCGAACATGTCGAGGGAACTTGACATACCTGCGAAGGACGGGTTCTTGAGCGATGTGGCCCATACATGGGTTCCTGCAAGCTGCTGTTCCGCGGTGATCTTGCCGAATTCGTCGTTCGACAGGAGAACCACCTTGACATTCAAATCGTACTTGGCCACAGTGGCAAGTTCCATCGCGTATTGTCCGAAGCCGCCATCTCCTGCGATCGCAACGATGGTGAGATCTGGATACGCCGCGGCCGCACCGATCGCGGCCGGCAGCGCGTACCCGATCGAGCCGAGCCATCCACTCATCACAACTCTCTGACCGGTGGCTTCAAAGTACCGGCCGAACGAATAGGTTGTGTTGCCCACGTCGAGCGCAACGATTGCGTCGTTCGGAATATGTGCGCTCAACTCGTGAAAGATCGCGGCACTCGTGAGCTTGCCATCGGCATCTACCTCACGTCGTGCGCTCTTGCGCGCCCTCCACCATGTCCATTTGGACTCGAGCCACTCCAGCAACTCGGGTCGCTCGCGAGCATCACAGACCTTGAGCAATGTCTCGGCTGCCTTCTGCGCGTCAGCGAGCGCAAACACTGCAACGTTGGCGGTGTTCCGGCGTGCAGCGAGTGGGTCTATGTCGATCCGCACGACGGTCCGCTTGTCCGTAATACCTGTGTGAGGTGCCATGCCGCCACCGAAGACGACAATGAGGTCAGATCTTGTCTGCATGGCTGCCGAAACGGGTGTGCCAGATCTGCCGAGGACCCCTGTGGCGAGGCGGTGCGTTTCGGGAATACAGCCCTTTGCCGGAAAGGTCGTCGCCACCGCAGCATCGATGCTTTCGGCGAGTTCAAGTATCGACGCAGCCGCTCCCGTCCTCGCAGCGCCACTTCCAATGACAAACATGGGGTTGTCGCTGCCAGCTATCAGTTCAGAAATGGTCTTTGTGTCAATATCCGTCAGTCCGAGATGGTTGGGCACCGCTGTTGGCAGTCGTTTTGGCTGAGGGACTGCGGGGAGTGTCTGAACGTCATCGGGAATAACAAGATGAGAGACACCTCGCTGTGTCACGGCATAGTTCAGCATGTCTGTCGCAACCTGGGGCCCGTCGCTTGCTGACAGACGTTTCGTCCACCCTGATGCCGGGCCGAGGGCCTCGGCAAGCGGGACCTCCTGGAATGCCTTTGTGCCAAGCAGGCGAGTCGGAATCTGACCGGTGATCGCGATGAGCGGTGCGGTCGAGAGGTTGGCGTCCCACATGCCCGTGTACAGATTCGTGGCTCCCGGGCCTGCGATGGCGAAACAGACAGCCGGACGCCCAGTCAGCTTGCCATATGCTGAGGCAGCAAACGACGCGGCGCCTTCGTGGCGCACGCCAATGAAGCGAAGGTCACCTCTCGCCTCGGCCGACCGTAGCGCGTCAGCAAAACCAAGATTCGAATGGCCGACGATGCCGAACACGGTGTCAACACCACCTTCAACAAGTCGGTCGACGAGTTGTGTCATGAGCGTGATGTCGTGGGTGACGGGTTCCGTCACCCCGATGTAGATGCCGTCGGATCGTTCCTCGACATCGAAGGAGTCGACTTTGTCATCGAATGGCCCCGGCGTCTCACCTGATTGCGGGTCGTACTCGAATCCGTGCCACGGACAGATCAGCCAGGAACCCTCAATGAGTCCTTCTCCGAGCGGTCCACCCTGGTGAGGACATCGGTTTGCAATGGCGCCCCAGCCCTGATCCGTTCTCGATAACGCAAGCGCATGGTGCCCGGCCTGCACAACGGTGACTTCCCCGACATCGATTATGTCTGCGGAACCAACCCGAAACCATGTCAGTTCAGACGTCAAGACAGGGTTTCCCCGAGTTCGTTCAGATCACGACGTCTCATGGTTGTTCCAGTGTGATGGACACGCGTGCCCCTTCGAGTGGTTGGTCGTTTGTATCGAGCGTACCAACGAAAAGAACGGCCGTGCCGGTTGGCCCGTCATCAATGACTGTCGACAATGACTGCCACGTGTCTGTCCAGCCGCCAACAGTGACAGAGCGATCAACAACGGCAGCGTCGTCGACCGTCAGACGTATGTGAACCGCGAGGAGACCCGGTTCAACGTATCCGTCCACCACAATCGGATACGGCGACGGCCCTGGTGTCGGGCTGACAATGGTGACCGATTGTGTTGACGTCACGCCAATGGGCACGGCTGGACCATCGGAGCGGACAATGTCGATGATCAGGGTGGCCGGAGAAGTCGTTGTGAACGCTCGGGCTGTGAGCGGTACTTCGTCAACTCCTTGGATGTCGACGAACATGATGCCCTCGGTGTCACGCACCACATACACCGACTCGACGAGGGACCCCTCAATAAGTGTGTCGGCAATCGCCGAGGCATCGACCTCCGGCGGGAGAACAACGCGGATGATCCCGGCAAACGGAATCACTGACACTCCAGATGGCCCGAGTGTCGATGCAGGTGCGCCTGATGCGGTTCCGAACACAATTGTGACTCTTTCGCAATTACTTGAAGGATCCCAGCGAACCTGAGTCAACGACGTTGCGTCGCCGGCGTTCTCCCCGAGAGCAGCGACAAGCCCGTCGTTGTTGAATGGAAGGTCGCCCGACAGACAGATCTCGCTGCTTGCTTGGCTTGTAGTTGTTGTTGCGGCGGGTTGTGTGGTCGTCGGGGGCTGACTCTGGACCGTGGGGGAGCACGCGGCCGCGATCAGCGCGAGCACAGCAAAAGTGGGTATCCAGCGCATGGCTCGACATTACCTCTCATTGCGGTTTGATGGACTTGACAAACGGTCGGGAAAACCCGACAATAAGGTCACGGTTGGGAAGGACTGATTGTGAGCGGGAAGAAACGGATGCCGATGACTGACGGATACCGCACGTTTCTCATTGTGTGGGGCGGTCAGGTTGTCTCGATAATCGGAAGCAGCCTGACCTGGTTCGGGATCAGCATCTGGGTCTTTCTCGATACTGGATCGATCACGAGTCTCGCAATCATCCTCCTCGCAAGCCAGCTTCCGAGGACGCTGCTATCGCCTATTGCCGGGACATACGTCGACCGCTGGGACAGGCGAACCTCGATGATTCTCGCTGATGCTGGGTCTGGTGCTGCGACCCTCGTCATGATTGCGCTCTACCTGACAGGTAATCTCACACTGCTCAGTCTTGGGCTGATTGCAGCTATGTCAGGGGTGTTCCAAGCATTCCAGATGCCCGCGTACCAAGCCGCAACGTCGCTACTGGTGCCGAAGGAACGCTACTCCCAGGCCTCTGGGATGATCATGCTCGCCGAAGCAATGGGCAATCTTGTCGCCCCCGCCCTCGGCGGAATCATGATTGCGATCGGCGGACTTGGACTGCTCGTCGCAATCGACATGGTCACGTTTCTCATCGCACTCGTCACACTGCTCATTGTCCGGTTCCCCAAACCGCCGGTCACGAAGGTCGGAGAAGCTTCTAAGGGGTCCGTTTGGTTTGAAACCAAGTTCGGGTTCCTACTCATATGGAACCGGAGGGGACTCTTCTGGCTTCTTGTATATTTCGCTACGATCAACCTTGCCTTCGGTGCGATCTCGCCTCTCATCACTGCTTATCTGCTCTCGATCACGACTGCGTCGACTATGGGAATTGTGTTCTCCCTCGGTGCAACCGGCATGATCGCTGGCTCAATTGTTGCCTCTGCGTGGCGCGGCGTCGAGCACAAAGTGGCAGCAATAGTGGCACTCGGTGCCGTGCTCGGTGCCGCCGTTGGAGCAGTTGGGGTTGCCAGCACGCTTCCCTTCATCGTCCTTGCGATTTGGGTTGCTCTGTTCACTGTTCCAATCGCGGGCGCCTTCAGCCAGGCACTCTGGATGCGAAAGATCGAGCCAGACATCCAGGGCAGAGTCTTCGCAGTTCGCACTGCCGTCGCATCAGCGGCGGTGCCGCTGAGCCTTATTCTTGTGGGGCCGCTCGCTGATCGTGTATTCGTGCCCCTTATGACCGGAACGTCCACCCTCGGAATCTGGCTCCAGGGATTCTTTGGCACCGGCCTCGCAAGCGCCTACGGGTTGTTTTTCGTTTCCGTTGGACTGTTCGTTGTGGTTTCCTCGATGGTGGCGTGGTCCGTGGGCGCTCTACGCCATCTCGAGAGGGATATCCCAGACGCGGCAGGTCTTCCCACCGAGATCGACGAAGAGGCCGTCGAAGCGACCGTTCAGCACGAACCGCAGGTCTGATAGCTTTCGTTGATGCCACTTGGAGCACCAGACCCAGAACTCGCCGTTGCACTACTCACCGGTGATCGGCCCTCCGACGATCTGATCGCGGAAGCGTCACGCCTCCGCAACGAGGGGCACGGCACCGTGATTACCTACTCACGCAAAGTCTTTGTCCCCATCACAACCATGTGTCGCGACACATGCACCTACTGCACCTTCGTGAAGCCACCCGGCGCGGGAGGTGAGTACCTCACGCCAGAGGATGTACTTGCGATCGTCACGGCAGGAGACGAGCTCGACTGCACAGAGGCCCTGCTGACGCTCGGTGACAGCCCGGAGGACAAATGGCCCCAGGCTCAGGAGTTTCTCGACGCCCACGGTGTGGAAACAACAATCGACTATGTCGTCCAGATGTCCGAACTGATCCGCTCTGAGACTCGGCTTTTCCCGCACGCAAACCCAGGAATTCTTAGCGAGGATCAGATTCGTCAGCTTCGACCAACAAATGTGTCCATGGGGCTCATGCTTGAGAACATCTCTGAACGTCTTACCGAACCCGGCATGCCACACCACAACTGCCCTGACAAGGTTCCGTCGATTCGTGTCGAGACGATCCGCGCAGCGGGACGCCAGATGGTTCCCTTCACGTCAGGGATCCTCGTCGGCATAGGTGAGACGCACGAAGAAGTTGTAGACAGCCTGTTCGCCCTTGCGGAACTGCAAGCCGAACATGGACACCTCCAGGAATTCATTATCCAGAACTTCAGGGCCAAGGCAGATACCCGGATGCGTTTCTCGCCAGAACCCGAGATTCCGTACTTCGTGCGAGTCGTTGCGCTCGCCCGTTGGATTCTCGGCGCGGAGGCCAATGTCCAGGTCCCGCCAAACCTCACAGACGACTTCTCCGTGTATCTCGATGCAGGCATCAATGACTGGGGAGGGGTGAGTCCGCTCACGATCGACTGGGTCAACCCCGAAGCCCCGTGGCCTCACCTCGAAACTCTTGCACAGGTGACGGCGTCACACGGATTCGAGCTCCGCCCACGCCTCCCGGTGTATCCCGAATATCTGACGAGCGAGTGGATCGATCCTCAGTTGCTTGTCGACGCTTCTGCCCGATCCGATGCTGGTGGTTATGCAGCCATTGATACGAAAGTGTCCGCGTAGTGCACAAGGTCACATTCCTCCAGACCCGACCCGCAGAGCAGGTCAATGAGAATTGGGCGACGACACGACGAAGGGAAGGTTCTCTCGCTGTCGAGGTAGCAAATCCATCGACGGACGACGTGGTCGCCGCCCAGAAAGGCGGATTACTTCTCGTGAGTGGCGACGGAGCAGCGGCCGCACCAGCGTACGCTGTCAAGTCCGACGAGACGAAGGCGCTTCGCAAGCGAGGTGTCGAGGGGTGGAGGATTACCATTGTCTCCTCCGGAGCTGCAATGCACGATCTCGACGCAATCGTCTTCACACGTGCAGCGTTTCTCCGCACAAGCCGCTCGGCCGTCGCTAAGGCGGTTCAACTCGCCCAACTACCCGGATGCGACGTTGTCGTGTCGACATTTGTCGACACCGTTGAAGATGCCGTCGAGGCTATCGGCAACGGTGCGGGGGACCTGCTGCTTCGCGACTGGGACTCCGAGCGCATCGGGCAACTGCGCGACGCTCTGGCACAGGGACAACTCGTCGAGCGCACAGCGTTCCCCGTCGGAGTCGACTACGACGTGGCGTCTCGAAGTCTTGAACCGGGAGCGTTCGCCTCATACCTCAACCAGATAGACGGAAGTGGGCAGGCACGACCACGAGGAGAGTGGGCACCCGGCCGCGACGTGCACACGCCTGAGTCCGACACGCGTGTATCGGCAGCGTGGCCAGACGATGCGTGGACTCAGGGCAGCTCAAGGACACTCAACGACGCATCGGAGCAGATCGCGCCAATCCTGCGTGCAGCTCTCAACGGCGAAGCACCGTCGAGAGACGACATCGAGCTGCTGTTTGGAGCTCACGGAGGCGATATCGAGGCCATTGCCGACGTTGCCGACACTCTTCGTCAGAAGATTGTTGGTGACGACATCACCTTCGTTGTCAACCGCAACATCAACTACACAAATCAGTGTTATTACAAGTGCGGCTTCTGCGCGTTCTCCAAAGGCCCACGATCGCTCGACCTCCGCGGCGAACCGTATTTGATCTCAATCGACGAGGTGGTCGACAGGAGCCAGGAGGCATGGGAGAGAGGTGCAACCGAGGTCTGCCTACAAGGCGGTATCCACCCTGACTTCACCGGCCAGTTCTACATCGACATTGTCGAAGCCATCAAAGCACGGGTCCCTGACATGCATATCCACGGCTTCACGCCGCTTGAGATTTGGCAGGGAGCAGAGACGCTCGGCACAACCGTTCGAGAGCTGCTTGTGCTGCTCAAGGACGCCGGACTCGGCACTCTTCCCGGCACCGCAGCGGAGATACTCGACGACGACGTGCGCCTTACGTTGTGCCCGGACAAGATCCGCACAAGCCAGTGGGCCGAGGTGATGCTCACTGCGCACGACATTGGTCTGCGCACAACGTCGACCATCATGTTCGGCCATGTCGACAGCCCACGATCGTGGGCGAACCACATCGAGGTCATACGCGAGATTCAGCGCCGCACCGGCGGATTCACGGAGTTCGTCCCACTCCCGTTCGTCCACATGGGATCACCGATATGGCTGAGGGGACACGCACGGCCGGGTCCGACATGGGACGAGGTGATTCTCGTCCATGCCGTCTCGCGTATCGCGTTCATTGGGCTCATCGACAACATTCAGGCCTCATGGGTCAAACTCGGTCTTGAAGGTGCAGAGGCACTGCTTCGCTCAGGATGCAACGACGTTGGCGGAACTCTCATGGACGAGTCGATATCTCGTGCCGCGGGTGCTGATCATGGCACCGAGGTCTCCGCATCTGATTTCCGCAACCTGATCTCTGATCTTGACCGCAACCCTGTACGACGTAACACGCTGTACGACGCCATCGAAGTGGGCCTTTCAATTACCTGACGCCTCAGACCCTGGCACCGAATCGCCGTCTCGTTTGTTTCGCGGGTGTGTACCCTTGAGACGTCATGACAACACCGGAAGGCGAATCGGTCAAGGAGCAGCTCTTTGAGGCTGCGCGTGTGCTCATAGGGAAGATGGGATACGCCGAACTCTCCCATGCCGACCTGACCGCCGAGGTCGGAATCGGTCGAACCACGTTCTACGAACATTTCACCTCAAAGGAAGACCTTCTTGTCCAGATGGTCGTTCGCGATCTTCCGCCCCTCGTAGCTGAAATCGTCGACTCGGTCGATCCAGCCCTGCCCGCTGATGAGCGGCTTGGTGCCCTCGCATTGGGTCTTGTCGAATTCGTCGGCACAGACCATATCGGACTCATCCTGCACACTGACGTGCCCCATCTCTCCGATGAAGCCCAGGCGAACATCGCAGAGGCCCACACCGGGCTGTCCCTTGCATTTGCATCCACATACAGGGATGGTGTCGAGACCGGACTCTTCAGAACCGTGCCCCCGCGGCTTGCAGGCCGTATGATGGAGCAGATGATCATGACCGGCGGCAAAGCAGTCATGCAGTCCGACGACCCGATTGCCGACGTTGCCGAGATTGCGGAACTCACCTCCGAGATGGTCGTTGCGGCGTTCCGAATCCAAGGGACATAGTTCGCTGTGAGAATCAGTGTCGTAACGCTCTTCGAGGAGTTCTTCGACTCGCCACTGCAAGTGTCTCTTGTTGGCAGAGCACTATCCGACGGTCACATCACCATCGATTTTCACGACCCAAGGGACCACGGAAATGGTGTGCATCGACAGGTGGATGACGCCCCCTACGGGGGTGGTGCTGGCATGGTGATGATGGTCGAGCCGCTCGCGAGGACTCTTGAGCCGCTCTCCGGCTCACATCGAGTTCTCTTCAGCCCAACAGGAACACCATTGAATCAATCGACACTTGACCGGTTTGCGGCACTTGAACATCTGACCCTTGTCTGCGGCAGGTACGAGGGCGTTGACCAGAGGGTTGCGGATCACTTCATTGATGAGGAAATCTCTCTCGGCGACTTCGTCCTGCTCGGTGGTGAAGTGGCGGCAGCCGCGGTTATTGAAGGAGTTGCACGTCTCGTGCCTGGAGTGGTTGGCAACCCGGCCTCGACCGAGTTCGAGAGTTTCAGGGACGGACTACTTGAGGAGCCGGTCTACACACGGCCGTCAGATTTCCGCGGATGGTCCGTACCTGATGTCCTGCTTTCGGGAGACCACGGCAAAATAGCGGAGTGGCGCGAGGCACAGCGAATCAAACGAACCAGTGAGCGCAGGCCCGATATGATGAACAGAACCGAGGGGCTGTAGATAGCGAGGCCGGATAGAATACGGTCCTCACCCCCTCACTCTTTCTAGCCGGAGGCCCCCCGTGAACACGATCGAAGAGATCGAAGCTGGACAGCTGCGCGACGACATTCCTGAATTCTCACCTGGAGACACGGTGCGCGTGGACGTTCGTGTCATTGAAGGCGGTCGCGAACGCATCCAGGCATATGAAGGCGTGGTTATCGGTCGCAAGGGCGGCAGCGGTGCACGAGCGACGTTCACAGTACGCAAAATCAGCTTTGGTGTTGGGGTCGAACGAATTTTCCCGCTTCACTCGCCCATCATCCAGACGATTGAGGTCACCCGCCGAGGCGACGTGCGAAGGGCAAAGCTGTACTACCTGCGTGGCAGGGTCGGCAAAGCTACCCGCATCAAGGAGAGGCGCGACACCTAGTCGCCACACTCTCGCGAACGCAGGGTTTGTTGGCGGAACAGGTAATGTTCCTTCGTGACTTCACCAGACCAGACCCAGGATGCCGCTGTGCCACCGTCGGATACGGATTCCACGCCACCTCCTGAATCGGAATCTGCAGAGCGGGAAACCCAACGCAGAGGCATTCCGGGATGGCTCGAGTTTCCGCTGCTGATCCTCGCGGCGCTGCTTATTGCTGTCGTGATCAAGACGTTCCTCTTCCAGGCGTTCTACATCCCGTCAGCGTCGATGGAGGACACCCTTCAGGTCCTGGATCGTGTCCTTGTCAGCAAGATTTCGTACGCCATTGGAGATATTGAGCGCGGCGACGTGATCGTATTCGACGATCCTCGACCCGGATTTGAACAGCCAGACGAGGACGCATTGCAGAGGGCAATTCGCAACCTGAGGGAGTCAATCGGTCTGTCAACGCCGCAGTCAGAATTCATCAAGCGTGTGATTGGCATTGCTGGCGACGTCGTTGAGGGAAGAGATGGTGGCGTTTGGGTAAACGGGGTAGCCCTGGTGGAGCCCTACGTGAAGGAACCAGACAAGCCGATTGGCGAATTCGGTCCTGTCCTTGTCCCAGAGGGTTCGCTCTTCGTCATGGGCGACAACCGTCATTCGAGCCAGGACTCGCGGATGTTTGGTCCCATCCCCATAGATGATGTCGTAGGTAAAGCCGTTGTCATTATCTGGCCGCTTGGCAGACTCGGCGGAGTCTGACTCTTCGGTTTCCCCGCGCGACTGTGGACAGCCAGTGGATTCCTGTCTCACCTGTGTGATTTTATGCGCCTATGAAGACACGAACACATTGTGAACTCGGAACCCTGGGTGAGACGATTGCCGTGCGCTTTCTCGAAAGCAGAGGGATGGAGGTCGTTGATCGAAACGTGTACGTCAACCGGGACGAGATAGACATCATCTACAGCACCGGACGGCGTTTCGTTGCGGTTGAAGTCAAGACGTCGTCCGCTGGAGCCAATCCGTTTGATGCGTTGAGCGAGGAGAAACTGCGCCGCGTCGTGCGCGCAGTTCGAGGCTACCGGTTACCGATAACAGCGCTTGACGCGATTTCGGTCGCTGTGACAACATCGAGCGTTGAGATCCGGTGGTTGCGTGGAATACCGTGACGAACTCAGTCTTCTAGGAGCGTCGCGCCTCTTTGTGCCAGCACCCTCGGTGCCAGTGGCGCCGGAGATCAGGTTCGTGCTCGGGAAGCACCACAAGGTGCCCGATTCCGACGGCAATTGTGCCCTCGCAGCCCGGGCAGATGTATGACTTTCGCGCCTGGTACGGCTGTATGGGGTGTACGACATGGTCGCCGTAGATGCCAAGGACGACACGGTTCGTGACGCAGGAGTGACCAGTGGGGGAGGACATACGATGATGGTATGGGTATGTGCGGCACATCGCTCGCGGCGAGTCGCACGACTTCACTGGACGGTACGCTGAATCACGATGCCAGGCTTTCTCACCACAACAGACAGCGGTCCTGTACGCACACTCACCCTGTCGAACCCGGGTCGCAAGAACGCTGTCCCATCAAGCGGATGGATGGACCTTCGGGACGCCTTCCGCGATTTCGAGGCGTCCACTCAACGTGTACTTGTGGTGACCGGCGCGGACGGCGACTTCTGCGCCGGTGCTGACATGGACAGGACGGCGCTTTCTCCGCCGAGCGCATCCGACAATGCTGAACGGATGCGTCGAACGAACTCCGCCGCGTTCGCACTCAACCGGCTGACAAAACCGACAATAGCGGCTGTCGACGGTGTTGCGGTTGGCGCAGGCATGAATCTTGCGATTGGCTGTGACATCTTGATTGCGACAGACCGCGCGCGATTCTCGGAGATCTTTGTGCAACGGGGGCTGACGCTTGACTTTGGCGGCACATGGCTTCTTCCCCGCCTCGTGGGACTACAACGTGCACGCGAGCTGGCTCTGACCGGGCGAATCTTTGGAGCAGAAGACGCACTCGAGATGGGCCTCATCTCCGAGATCGTCGATCACTCCGATCTTGTTCGACGGACAGAGGAGCTAGCGTCCTCGCTTGCTGCAGGGGCACCGCTCGCGCAGGCCATCATCAAACGAGCACTGGGTCGCTCGTCTGAGATGTCATTCGAACAATCATTGGCGTTTGAGCAGCAGGCCCAAGCGATTCTTCTTGCGTCCGACGACCTCACCGAAGGTGCAGCCGCATTCATGGAGAAACGAGAGCCGATGTTCAAGGGCAGGTAATGCAGCCATGACTGCTTCGTACTTCACTCGTTCAGATGGCGACTGGTTTCGGCCTACTGAATACGCGCGTGGTCCGTGGGACGAGGCATCGTGTCATGCTGGACCAGTGACAGCGCTGCTCGTGCGGGCGATCGAACGGCTC
>Ga0114950_10002003_pt1 | contig 15603 bp, 11 predicted proteins | sample N075metaG_FD_83503 | JGI IMG/M metagenome (GOLD analysis project Ga0114950, IMG submission 83503) | Deep subsurface microbial communities from Kermadec Trench to uncover new lineages of life (NeLLi) - N075 metaG | ecosystem: Environmental > Aquatic > Marine > Ocean trench > Sediment | place... | reverse complement strand
GAGCGGATCGGTGAATGCCGGGGCGAACAGTTCGCCGGTGTCGTCGATCACGCCGCGACCGGGATCGGCCGGCCGCGCCATCCACGCCAGGCCGCCGATGGCGGCGGCGGACGCGAGGAACAGGGTTGTCTTGACGAACTCGATCATGTCTATCTCTTCATGCTCTTCATGCTCTTCATGGAATTCCTGATTCGCGCGGCGGGCACGCCGACCCGTTCCATCCGCCGGCGCCGGGCGTAGACGAAGACGGCCAGCATGATGGGAAGGATCGGCGGAAGGACCACCGCCGCGAACTTGAAGCCGTCCTGGATGCGCCGGATCTCCAGCGCGAGGCTGCGCTCGGTTCGCTGGATCTCCCGGTCGCGCTCGCGCCCCAGCCGCGCGCTGATGGTCTGCATTTGACGGTCGTTGGTCTGAACCGCCGCCTGGACCTCCAGCGTCATCTGCTTGAGGTCGACCCCCGGGCGATTCTGGAGACGCTGGATGGCCAGGGCGAACTTGGTCTGCTGCTCGGCCTGCTTGCGGTCGAAGTCGGTCTGGAACTGCTCGGCCTCCTGGTTGGCCTGGTCGATGATCCCCTGGGTGCGGGCGGCGACGCGGGTGAGCGTCCGGTGCACGGGCCGCCGCTTGCGGATCTCGATGAAGCGGTCGTCGCCGGCCAGGTAGTCCAGCATGTTGAGGACCAGCGTCACGTTGTCGAATTTGAGGTCGAGCGGCTCGTCCGGCCCCGTGCCGCGTCTTCGGAGGTTAAAGAACATCGAGTACAGCATGTCGATATCGGTGGCGAGAATCACGTTGATCGTGCCCTCACCCGTTGCGACGGGGCCGGTGATGTGCGCCGCCATCGTGTAGGTGGTTCCGGTCGTCAGCGTGTGCCGACGTGCGGGGTCCAGGGCGCCGGCGCCGAAGATCGACCGTTGCCTCATGTCGTTGTAGCTGATCAGGCCGGTCCGCGCCCCGGTTGTCAGAAGCGGCGTAAATGCGAGCGTCGAACCCGGCAGCTGCCGCAGCGTGCCGCCGAACATGAGCAGGACCTGCTGCAGGCCGCTCGTGACGTCGTGCGATGGGTTGAACGCATCGGGTGTGCCCGAACCCGATCCGATGAAGACCAGCTCGCGCGGCATGTCCGGCAACTTCGGGTACGGGTTGTAGTCCTCCCACACGACGTCGAGGGGATCGACGCGGACCTGCAGCAGGTCCCAGAGCCCCTGGATGTCCCCCTTGGCCGGCAACGGCGGGCGTTGCTGCTGGAAAAGGTTGTTGGCGCCGGGCTGCACGCGCGGCGCGCTCGTGGCCGCGACACGGTCGTCCTGGACCGGGAACGGGTCCTCGAAGATCGCCGTCGGGATGCCCCTGCGTATGGCATCCATGACGTTGTCGAGCTGCGCCTGGGGAAGCGTGGACGGCTGCACGACCAGCAGGGCGTCGAAGTCGCCGATCGGCGCGGCGGGACTGACCTGCTCGGTCTCGTACTGCTTGTTGAGCTCCGCGATGATCTGCTCGTTGGGGCGCGTGGACATCGTCTGGATGTCGAAGCCGCCGAAGAGACGCGCGTCGGTGGTCACGATGCCGATCCGCCGGCGCGTCTGCTGGCTCACGGTCGCGACGGAGCGCACCACTTCATACTCGACGGGAATACCGCTGTCGAAGAACGGGACGACGACCTTGTCGAGCCCGCACATGAACGCGACGCCCAGGAAGATCGCCTCGACCTCGAACTTGCCGCTCGACGTGGACTGCACGGAGCGGGGCATGATCCCGAACTGCTCCTGGGCCTCGACCGCGAACTCGCTGAACACCTCGGTGTCGCGGATCCGCACGATCACGCGGTCGCGCGCGATCGAGTCGATTTCGCGCAGTATGTTCAGCAGCGTGGCCCGCGTCTGAACGTACCTTTCGGGGACCGTCGGGCTGATGTAGGCGTCGATGTACACCGGGCGCTCATCGTTGAGCGAGTTCAGCAGCGTCAACGTCTGCGGGCACAGGCTGCTGAGCCGCTCGCTCGTGGCGTCCACTCGCCCGCCGGACCACGTGCCCAGCACGGTGAGCCCGGCAACCATCGCCATCAGCGCCAGGACCCGGATCGTGTAGTGCAGCCCGAGCGGCACGGCGGCACGCCGCCCTGCCCACAGGCGCCGCCGGATCAGGACCACGCTCACGTAGAGCATGACGACCGCGATCGACGCGAAGTACAGGACGCCCGACAGGCTGATCACGCCCTGCGAGAAGTCGCGGAACTGGCCGGCGATGCCGAACTGCTTGACGGCCCGTGCCAGCTCGCGGCCATGGATCACGTCCGCGTAGGAGGCGAACACAAGCGGAGCGTTGAAGGCGATCGCGAGGATGAACGCGACCGTCAGGTTGCTGGTGAGGAACGACGCCGTCATGCGCACCGAGAGCAGCGCCGCGCCCATCAGCCAGTAGCCGATGTAGTTGGCGGCGATGAGACCGAAGTCCGGCGTGCCGAGCCCGACCAGCACCACGACGTTGGACCCCGAGAACCCCAGCGCGACCGTGAAGATCGCCAGCGTCGCGAGGTACTTGCCGATGACGACGTCAAAGTCGCGGGCCGGCAGCGTGAGCAGCAGCTCGTCGGTGCCACGCTCGCGTTCCGAGGCCCAGACGCTCATGGTCACCGCGGGGATGAACACGAGCATGATCCAGGGTATCCGCCGGTTGAGCTGATCGAGGTTGGCGAGGTTGGCGTTGAAGAAGTCGTTCGGCCAGAAGGCCGCGAACGCGGTCATGAGCACCAGGGCGCAGATGAACACGTAGCCGATCGGGCTGCTGAAGTAGCTGACGAAGTTCCGCTTGAATATGGCGGCGACGACGTTGGTTCTCATAGGTCTACGATCCCCGGCTCAGGCCGCTGCTGTGGTCAGTTCCCTGAACCGCTCGTCGAGTGATTTGCCGCCGGCGTGAAGCTCGTCGGTCGTGCCGTCGAAGACGACGCGCCCCTCGTTGATCATGATGATGCGGTCCGCCATGGCCTCCACTTCCTGGAGGATGTGCGTTGACAACAGGACGGTCTTGTCGCGTCCCAGGCGGCGGATCATCTGGCGGACCTCCCGGATCTGGTTGGGGTCGAGCCCGGCGGTCGGTTCGTCCATGATCAGTACGTCGGGCTCGTGCAGCAGCACCTGGGCCATCCCGACACGCTGGCGATACCCGCGGGACAGTTTGCCGATCGCCTTGCCGATGACCGAGCCCAGGGCGCACATGTCGATGACGGCGTCGATCCGGTCGCGCCGCCGCGCCCCGCGGAGCCCGCGGGCGGCGGCGAAGAACTCCAGCAGCGACTTGGGCGTCATGTCGTCGTACAGCGGCCCGTTCTCGGGCAGGTAGCCCAGCCGCGCAGCGCCCGCGAGCCGGTCGGTGGCCATCTCATAGCCGGCGATCTTCGCCGTGCCGGCCGAGGGTGCCAGATAGCCGGTGAGCAGCTTCATCGTCGTGCTCTTGCCGGCGCCGTTGGGACCCAGGAACGCAGCCACTTGGCCGCGGGGCACGGTGAAGCTGACGCCGACGACCGCGGCGAAGTCACCGTAGTACTTGGTCAGACCCACCGCCTCGATCATCGGCGGACCGATGGGGCTGGCGGGGGGCTCTTTGGCTTTCGTGCTCATGGTCGATGGGCCTCGGTGGGGGACGAAGCATATCAAATCGACGGGTCAGGCGGGCCGGTCTCGCCCTTGCCCGGGTAGGGACTGATCCGGTCCCACTCGTTGGGGTCGGACCGTGCGACCACGGCCACGACCGGCTCCGTGTCCGAGAGGTTGTAAACCTCGTGGGGTACACCCGGCTCAATGAAGATGAAGTCGCCGGCCGCGTTTTCGACGGTGTACTTGAGCCCCGGCCCGTAGTCGTGGCGGACGCGGCCCTGCATGATGTAGAGCATCAGCTCGAAGCCGTCGTGGATGTGGGCGTAGGCCACGCCACCCGGCGGGACGGTGGCGACGTTCATCGACAGACGCTGCGCCCCGACGTTCTTGCCCGACATCCCCGCGCGGTAGAGAATGTTGTTCCAGTCGCGACAGTTGGCGTGCTTGCGGATGACGGTGATCCCGTCGTGCCCGTCGATCTTCGGACCCTGCCTGTCGGCCATGGGGGTACTCCTTGGTCCGATCGTAGGCCCCTCGTACAATGCCTACCATGGCCTCGTTGCTGGTCATCTCGGGCTCGACCGCGGGCGACTACTACCTGCTTGGCCGAGACCCGGTCGTCATCGGCCGCGACGAGAGCAGCCCGATCCAGATCGTCGACGAGGCGGTGAGTCGCAGACACCTGCGGATCAGTCCGGGTGGCGACGGATCGTACTCCGCCGAGGACCTGGCGAGCGCCAACGGCACGTTCGTCAACGACATACGGATCGACACAGCCCGGTCGCTGGCCGACGGCGACGTCGTGCGTATTGGTTCGACGGAACTCATGTTCAGCGCGGTCGACTTCGCCGACGGTGAGACGGCGTTCCAGCACTACCGGCAGCATGGCGAGCGTGACAAGAGCACCATTATTCACAAGAAGTGAGCGGTGACGCGGGCACGGTTGAACTCGCGAAGCGTGCTCAGCCGTGGAACGACGCCCGAAGACACGGCTGGCGTCGCTGCGCGACGTCAACCGTGCCACCCGTTCTTACTCCGTCGTCGTGATGTCCACGTACTCGTAGTCCTGGCCGTTGAGGAAGCTGGCCAGCCTCGTCTTGCGCACCGGGTGCTGGAGCTTGCGGATCGCCTTGGACTCGACCTGGCGAACGCGCTCGCGGGTGACCTTGAAGATCCGCCCGACCTCCTCCAGCGTGTAGGTGTATCCGTCACCGATGCCGTAGCGGAGCTTGAGAATCTCGCGCTCGCGGTAGGTCAGGGTCTTGAGCACGTCGTTGATCCGCACCCGCAGCATCTCGCCGGTGGCGGTTTCCGACGGCGCGACCTGCCGTTCGTCCTCGATGAAGTCACCGAAGTGCGAATCCTCCGACTCGCCGACCGGCCGGTCGAGGCTCACGGGATGCCGCGAGATCTTCATGACCCGGCGCGTCTCATCGACGGTCATCTCGGCGCGCTCGGCGATCTCGCCCGTGGTCGGCTCGCGGCCGAGTTCCTGGACGAGGTGCTTCTGGATCGTGCGAAGACGCGACATCGTCTCGATCATGTGCACGGGCACGCGGATCGTACGGGCGTGATCGGCGATCGCCCGGGTAATGGCCTGGCGGATCCACCAGGTGGCGTAGGTCGAGAACTTGTAACCGCGCTTGTACTCGTACTTGTCCACCGCCCGCATCAGGCCGGTGTTGCCCTCCTGGATGATGTCCAGGAACGGCAGGCCGCGGTTGCGGTATTTCTTGGCGATCGACACGACAAGACGCAGGTTGCCGCCGGAGAGATCCCGCTTGGCCTGCTCGTACTCGTTGAAGACCATCTCGATCTGGCGGACACGGTTATCGAGCTCATCGGGCTCGTCGAGAACGAGACTGCGAATGCCGTCGAGCTCCTCCTGGCGAACGTAGAGGTCCTCGGGGTCGTAACGATCGGGTTGTTTGCTGGCCCGGTTGAGTTCGGCCTTGAGCTGCTTGAGCTTCTTGTTGAGCGACTGCAGCTTGCGGAACAGCGGCTGGATCTTGGCGGTGCGCAGGCAGCACTCTTCGAGGAGCGTCGCGAGCTTGCGGCGGTGGCGCACGACGTCAGCGGCGATGCGTTTCCGCGTCGCGTCGTCGGCGTCCTGGAGCTCGAGCCATGCCTCCTGGTTCAGACGCAACAGACCGCGGACGGTCTGCAGGTTCACCGGGATCCGCTTGGCGATCTTGGCCTTGGCGTTCTCCTCGGCGGTGGAGATCCGCATGGTGCGGTCGAAGGGCAGGTTGCCCTCGTGGACCTGGTGGAGGATGTCCACGGCCTCGCCGGCGGCGAAGTCGGACTCGAGCACGCGGCGACGGAAGATCATCCGCGTCGTCTCGATCTTCTTGGCCAGCCGGATCTCCTGCTCGCGGGTGAGCAGGGGGATGGTCCCCATCTGCGTGAGGTACATGCGGATGGGATCGTCGATCCGCTTCGAACCGCTCTCCGCCAGTGCCTCCTCGATGACGGCCTGGGCCTCGGCCTCGTCGAGCAACTCGTGCTCGCCGCGCTCCCGGCGCTCGGCGTGCGACGCATCGACGTCGTCCGCGACCGGCTCCTCGTCGTGGATCCGAACCTTCGGCGCCGACACGCCCTTGTTCGGGTCGTCGCGTTTGAACTTCAGGTTGGTCTGCAGCGGCGCCTGGAAGGTCTGGTACTTGTTAATACGCACGATCTCTTCGTTGACGAAGTTGATATCAAGCGTCTCGATCGAAGTCAGCAATTCGTCGAGCTTCTCCGGGTCCACCATCTCGTCCGGCAAGGCCGTGTTGATCTCCTCGTAGCTGATCCACTTTCGCTTGGCGGAAAGCTCGATCAACTCGCGGAGGGGCGGGTGCATGTCGGGAAAAAGTGCTGTCACTGCCATTGCTCCAGTCTGTTCCATGCGTACAAGGGCGGACCCGTCACGTGCGGGCGCGCAGAGGGATTGCGTCGGGGATATATCCTTGCTTTCGCCTTAGCTCCAGCAATTTTTCGATGGCGCCCTCGCCGCACGATTCACGTGACCGACGATAGGCATCCAGATCGCGGCGATAAAGCTCTCGATCGGCAAGTCGCCCCAGGGCGTCATACCGGTCGCGGAGGAACTCGGCGGGCGACTCCTCGCCGACGGCGATCCGCTGCTCGGCCTCGATATACAGTTCGCCGGCGAGGCATCGCATCCGGGGATCGTCCAGGCGGGCCATGAGTTCCTGGACGGTGAACGACTCGTCCCGGCCGAACCACCCCCACACCGTCTCGGCAAGGCACCGCAGCATCGGGTCCATGAACCCCTGCGGCCCCAGCAGGCTCGACACGGGCTCGGCCGCGACGGCGTCGCCGCCGAGCGACTGGTGCCGCAGCGACGGCTGGAAGATCAGCACGCCCAGCAGGTCGCGCTCGGCGAGGCGGCGGGCCTGCGGCACGTCGGCCTGCTCGGAGAACAGGTTCGTGGCCGGCGCGTGGTCCATGCCATCCATGCCATCCTTGTCATGCTTATCGGGCCCCTCGGCCGCCACCGGACGCCGGGGCGCCGATCGGCCGCGCGGCATGGCCTGCTCGATGTCCTCGATGCGGACCTCGACCAGGTCCGCGAGCTGCGCGATCACCGGTCGCTTGCGGACGCCGGGCAACCGGTCGAAGCCGAGGTCGGCCAGTTCGGTCAGCAGCGCCTGTAGAACCCGATGACGTGCGGCGGGGCCCCGGGCCGACCGCAGTTCGTCCTGGAAGCGGGCGACCTTGTACGCCAACGCATCGGTGGCCCCGTCGAGCGCGGCCCTGAATCGGTCGATGCCGTCGTCCCGCGCCAACAGGTCCGCCGGATCGTCGCCGTCGGGCAGGACGCAGATGCGCACGTCTATGGTCTCGGCGAAGAACAACGCCACCGCGCGGTCCGCGGCCCGGCGGCCGGCCTCGTCGCCGTCGAACAACACCACGACCTCCTCGCACAACCGCTTGAGAATCTGCACGTGTCGTGGCGTGAGCGCGGTACCGAGGGTCGCCACGACGTTGCGCAGCCCGGCCTGGTGACAGGCGACGACGTCCGTGTAGCCCTCGGTCACGATGACCTGTCGGGTGTCGATGATGGCCCGCTTGGCGAGGTGCAGCCCGTAGAGCGTCCCGGACTTGTTGAACAGGGGGCTCTCGGCGCTGTTGAGGTACTTCGGTTCGTCGTTCTCGTCGAGCCGCCGGCCGCCGAAGGCGATGGGGCGCCCCAGCTCGTCGCAGATCGGGAAGATGAGCCGGTTGCGGAACGTGTCGTAGTGACCGTTGCCGTTTGTGCGCGGCTTGATCAGGCCGGCGGCGACCATCGCGCGGACCGAGACGTCCCGGCCGGTGGCGTGCCCGGCGATGCTCTCCCATTCCGCGGGCGCGGCGCCGATCATGAACTGTTCGGCGATCTCATCGCCCATGCCGCGTCGCTGCAGGACGGCCCGGGCGTCGGCGCCGCGGCGGTCATTCACCAGGAAGTCCCGGTAGAACTCGGCGGCCAGCGCGTTGGCCAGGCGAAGCTCCTCACCGGCGGGGCGGTCGGACTTCGCCCCGGCCGCCCGGCCTCGCTGCAGGGCGATGCCGGTCCGCTCGGCGAGCAACTTCAAGGCGTCGGGGAACGCCATCTTGTGATAGTCCATCACGAAGTTGAACGCGTCCCCGGCGGCGCCGCAGGCGTGGCACTTGTAGAACGCGTTGCCCTTGTGGGTGACGACGGCGAACGACGGCGTGTGGTCGTCGTGGAACGGGCAGAGCCCGACGTGCTCGCGGCCCCTGGGTCGCAGGGGAACGTGCTCGGCGATCAGTGCGACCAGGTCCACGGACTCGCGAATCCGGTCAACGTCTGTCCTGTCAGCAAACCCAGACACGCAGAATCAGCCTCTCGGAATCAAACTGCATTCGCGGTCACGTCACACCCCCGGCGTGGTCCCGTGCACCGCTTCTCTCAGGTCGTTCACGACTGTTGTGAGGGCCCGACTCGCACGCGTGTCGTTTTTGGGTGCTCGGCGTTGCCGAAGCGATTCCCCGAATGTTCGACGTGCGATCGATCTAAGCAAAACGTTATGCCGGAATCCCGCCGGGTCAAATCTGCGATGGACAAAATCGCGGCTTTCGCGAAGCGGCCGACGCGCGGGCGGCGAGCGGCCAGCGCCGATGGTCAACCCCGGTACGTTCAGATTGCCCGCGTCTACGGGGATTCAGGCAGTTTCCTGCTTCTGGATCCGGGTGTAGGCGTACTTCCGCTTCAGCGGCTTGACGACCAACCCCTGCCGAATCGCCCTGGCCGAGACCTTGATCCGCTTCGGCGTGCCCTTGATCACGGCCGTGACCGTCTGCAGATTCGGCTTGAAGGTGCGCTTCGTGCACGAGGTCACCTTCGTCCCGACGCCGCCAAGGTGCTTGGCCCGCCCGCGGATGCGGATCCTGTTCCCGGTCGTCGTGCGAACACCAGTAAAATGGCAGACTCTGGGCATAGCGGGGAGAGTATAGCCCCCCGTCCCGCCGAAGCAACACGCGTAATAGTGGCACGGGTGAGCGAATCTCCCCCGTGATCCGACTGCGGTATTCAGGGCAGCGATCGCCTCCGCCGGGTCAGTCGTTGCCGTCGCAGCGGCCGGCGACGCCCGGAGGTACGCCGGAGTCAGGCGGATTCCTTCGCCTGACGCTGTGCCAACCTGTCGAGGGAGAGTCCGTTCTCGATCGATTCGGCGTCGAGGATGTAGGTCACGCCGGCGGACTGCGACTCCGGCAGGTCGTACATGACGTCGATCATGAACTCGTCGAGGACGGCCCGCAGGGCGCGGGCGCCGGTGTCGCGCTTCATGGCCCGCTCGGCCAGCAGGTTCAGGGCACACTCCGTGAACTCGAGGGTCGCGCCCTCGAGGCTGAACATGTGCTGGTACTGCTTGATCAGGGCGTTCTTCGGCTCGGTGAGGATCTGCATCAGCGCGTCGCGGTCCAGGGGCATCAACGGGCAGAGGATCGGCAGCCGGCCGACAAGTTCCGGAATCAGGCCGAACTCGAGAATATCTTCGGGCGTGACCTGTATGAGCACCTCGCCGGAGCGCTGCTGCTTTGTCTTGTCCTCGACGGCTTCCGAGGAGAACCCGATGCGCTGCCGGCCGAGGCGCTTGCGGATGATGTCCTCGACGCCGACGAACGAGCCGCCGCAGATGAACAGGATGTGGGTCGTGTCCATCTGGATGTACTGTTGCTCGGGGTGCTTGCGCCCGCCCTGCGGCGGCACGTTGGCCAGCGTCCCTTCGAGCATCTTCAGGAGCGACTGCTGCACGCCCTCGCCGGACACGTCGCGCGTGATCGAGACGTTGTTCGAGGTCTTGCCGATCTTGTCAATCTCGTCGATGTAGATGATGCCGCGTTGGGCGGCTTCGCGGTCATAGTCGGCCGCCTGCAGCAGCTTGAGCAGGAGGTTCTCGACGTCCTCGCCGACGTAGCCGGCCTCGGTGAGCGTCGTCGCGTCGCCGATGGCGAACGGCACGTTCAGGATCCGTGCAAGCGTCTTCGCCAGCAGCGTCTTGCCTGTGCCTGTCGGGCCGATCAGCAGGACGTTGGACTTGTCGAGTTCGACCGGAGCGTCCTCGTTCTCGATCTGGGTCAGCCGCTTGTAATGGTTGTGAACGGCAACGGCCAGGGCTTTCTTGGGCTGGTCCTGGCCGATCACGTACTGATCGAGGAACTCCTTGATCTGTCGCGGCGCCGGGATGTCGGAGAACAGGGGCCTCGCGCTGGTGACCCGCCGCCGTTCCTGCCGGAAGATGTTCTGGCACAGGTCCGTGCAGTTGGAGCAGATGTAGATGTCGTTGGGACCCTCGACCATGGGCCCGACCTCGCGCGAGGTCTTGCCGCAGAACGAGCACGTGGTCACTTTCCGCCCGCGGAAACCGCTACCGCCGTCGTCGCCGCCGCCGCCGCCGTCACTGCCGCGCGGGCCGCCACCGCCGCGCGGGCCGCCACCGCCGCGCGGGCCGCCGACGCCGGCCTTCGACGAGCCTCGTCGGCTTCCACCGGATCCGGCCGCGTCCGACGGCACCGGCAACCCGGCCGGGTCATGATGCTCTGTACTACTCATGTGTTTCTCGACGCCAGTGGGCGCACGAACCGATCGACGACCCCCATGACGCTAGTGTATCGGGCTTCGTGTACAACGTCTAAAGGTTCCAGCATGATTGGCGGATTCGGTGATGGATTGTGCTTTTTGCGCCGAGGTATCGGACGCGTGGCGGTCAGGAACCGGTTGTTTCGTCGATGTTCGTGCTCTGGGACGCCGTTGGTTCCGATCGTCGTCCGATCATCGAATCCCGTGCGCGGACGTACTGCTCGTCGCTGAGTTGACCGGACGCCTTCATGTCGCGCAGGTCCTGGAGCGTGAAACCGCCCGCGCCGCCGTCCGATTCGCGCCTGGCAGAACGCCGGACAACCCAGATGCCCGCCACGCCGATCGCGACCACGCCCGCCAACGCCACCAGCCAGGGCAGGATGCTGGCGAACACCGAGCCATCCGACGCGGGGGTCACGTACCGGTCTTCTTCGAGGTCTTCTTCTTTGTCGTGGTCTTGCTGGAGGTCTTGCTGGACGCCTTGGTCGTCGCCGCACCCGTGGCGGCGGCCGAGATCTCGTTCCACTGCTCGGCGGGGACTTCCTCGATGCGGGCCTTGGCGATCACCCGATCGGCCGCCTTCTGTTCAAACACCATGCGGGCAACCTCGCTGATCTTGCCCGTCCGGGCGAGCTCGGCCCGCAGCTGGTCCGGCCGCTGGCCGTGCTGAGCGGCGATCGTCGCGATCCGCCCGTTGACCTCCTGCTCGGAGACGTCGACCTTGAAGTGCTCACCGAGGCGACGCAGCACGAAGAAGAGCTTCAGGCGGTCGCGGGCCTGGGACTCCGAGTCGCCGCGCATCTCGGCCAGTTGGCGCTCGACGTCGTCCGGTGCCAGGCCGCGTTCGAGCAGTTCGAGCCGGTGGCCTTCGAGCGCCCGGGCCGCCTGCCCGGCGGAGAGCTTCTCGGGCAATTCCATTTCGACCGCATCGAGCAGGTGCTTGTAGACCTGCTCGCGCATGGCCGTGGACTGCTCCTGGTCGCACTGGTGCTGCAACGCCATCCGCATCTGCTCGCGGAGGATCTCCTCGCTCTCAACGCCGAAGATCTCCAAGAGTTCCTCGATGGTCGCGCGAACGGGCCGTTCGGCCTCGATGATGCGGAACGCGATGGTCAACTTCGCGCCGCGGATGTCGTCGCGCTCATGGCCGTCGGGGCCGACCGCTTCGATCGTGAGCGTGTCACCGACCGCGTGGTTCTTGAGTTTGTCTGTGAGCCCGTCGATCATGAGGCCGAGCACCGGGCCCTTGCCGCCGTCTTCGGCGCCCGGGCAGACGATGACGGCCTGCTCGTTGTCAAACAGCGGCTCGTCCTCGCCCTCCTTGGACAGCGTGACCTGGCCGAGCACCCGGTCGCCCTCCTGAAAGTCCCCGTCGATGCCGGTGGCCGTTCCGAGCCGGACCTGCTGCCGCGAAATGCGATCCGTGATGTGCTCTTCGGTAATCTCCAGCAGCGGCTTCTTGACCGCGACGCCAACGAGATCCGGCAGTTCGAACTCCGGCACCACCTCGACCTCGACGGCGAACGAAAGGGGCTTGCCCGCTTCGAGTTCGAGCTTGTCGGTCGGCTCGGTCGGCTCCGGCTCGCCCACGGGGTGAATGTCGTGCTCCTCGACGGCCTTGGCATAGGCATCGGCGATCAGCTGGTTCTTGGTCTCCGAGCGGACCGAGGAGCCGAACTTCCGCTCCAGCAGCTTCCGCGGGGCCTTGCCGCGGCGGAAACCCGGCAGCGTGGCCTCGTGCAGGAGGGTTCCGATGGACTCCTCCAGCTTCTCCGAGACCGCCTCCGGCGGGATCGTGATCGTCAGGCGCTTCAGCGCGGGGCCGACGTTCTCGATCTTCACATCGGGGGAAGCGCCCTTGGATTGGTCGGTTGCGGCGGTGGAGTCAGGCATAGAGCCTCAACGATAGCAGAACGGTGCGTTGAAACAAGAAAGAGCGACGGGTGGCACGGTTGAGCTCGCGAAGCGAGCTCAACCGTGCCGCACTCTATCTCTATGACCTATCTCTGGAACAGCATCTCGCTGTACGTCGGCAACGTCCAGAGATCCGCGGGCAGGATCGCCTCCAGCGCGTCGGCGGCCGCGCGGGCCCTGGCCATGGCCGGCACGAGCTTGTCGCGGCAGTGCAGACCCTGACGCTCGGCGTCCTGGATCGTCTCACGCTCTCGTTCCTCGTTCGCCGCGACCGTCGTGGTCGCGCGGAGGCGGTCGACGAGTCGGACCAGATCCTGCAGTTGACCCCACGTGTCCTCGAAGTCGACACCGGCGCTCTGGGCGGCGGCGACGGCCTGGGCAACCTCGGTCTGGTACCGCAGCGCCGCGGGCAGCACCATGGTCCGCAACATCGACACGAGCGTCCGGGCCTCGATGCCGATCGTCGTGTTGTACTGCAACCACAGCACTTCGACGCGGGCCCGCAGTTCGCGTTCGCTGAGCACGCCGTACTTCTCGAACAACAAGACGGCCTTCCGGGACTTGAGCGTCGGCAGTGCGTCCACCGTCGTCCGCAGGTGCGGCAGACCGCGTCGGGCCGCCTCGTCGTGCCACTTCTCGTCGTAGTTGTCGCCGTCGAAGACGACGCGACGGTGTTTCTTGACGATCTCCTGCAACGTGGTCTTGACGACCTCTTCGATCCTGCTTGCCGACGGCTTCGAACCCGCCCGTTCCTCGAGCAGGCCGGCGACGTGGTCCAGCGACTCGGCGATGATCGTGTTCAGCACGGTGTTCGGCCACGCGATCGACGTGCTCGAACCGACCGCACGGAACTCGAACTTGTTGCCGGTGAACGCGAACGGGCTCGTGCGGTTGCGGTCGCCGCTGTGGCGGGGAATCTGCGGCAGCGTGTGGGCGCCGAAGCTCAACTGCCCGCCCTTCTTGGTGGAGGTCGTCTGGCCGCGTTCGATCTGGTCGAGGATGTCGCTGAGCATCTCGCCCAGGAAGATCGAGATGATCGCAGGCGGCGCCTCGTTCGCGCCGAGGCGGTGATCGTTGCCCGCCCCGGCGATCGACGCGCGGAGCAGGTCCGCGTGCAGATCGACCGCTCGGATGACCGCGATGAGGAACACCAGGAACTGCATGTTGCTGTGCGTTTCCTCGCGCGGGTCCAGCAGGTTGACGCCGGTGTCGGTCGCCAGGGCCCAGTTGTTGTGCTTGCCGGAGCCGTTGATCCCCGCGAACGGTTTCTCATGCAGCAGGCAGTGCAGGCCGTGGTGCGGGGCGACCATCCGCAGGACGTGCATGAGCAGCATCTGGTGGTCGGTGGCAACGTTGGTGTTCTCGTAGAACGGCGCGATCTCGAACTGGCCCGGCGCGACCTCGTTGTGGCGGGTCTTGACGGGCACGCCCAGCTCGTACAGCCGCCGCTCGACCTCGGCCATGTAGCCGAGGACACGCTCGGCGATGGCGCCGAAGTAATGATCGTCGAGCTGCTGGCCCTTCGGCGCGGCGTGGCCGATCAGTGTCCGGCCACAGATCTGCAGGTCCGGACGCTTCCGGAAGAACTCTCGATCGATCAGGAAATACTCCTGCTCGGAACCGAGCGTCGTGATCACCTGGTTGACGCCCTTGTCGGTCCCGAAGAACTTGAGGATCCGCATCGCCTGCGTGTTGACCGCCTGGATCGAGCGCAGCAGGGGGGTCTTCTTGTCCAGCGCCTCGCCGGTCCACGACACGAAGGCGGTGGGGATGCACAGCGTCGACTCGCCGTTGCTGCGCAGAATAAACGCGGGGCTCGTCGCGTCCCATGCGGTGTAGCCGCGCGCTTCGTACGTGTCGCGGATGCCGCCCGACGGGAACGAGCTCGCGTCGGGCTCGCCGCGGATCAACTCGTCACCGGAGAACATCGCGATGGCGTGGCCGTCGCCGTCGGGTGACAGGAACGCGTCGTGCTTCTCGGCGGTCGATCCGGTGAGCGGTTGGAACCAGTGGCAATAGTGCGTGCAGCCGTGTTCGAGCGCCCATTCCTTCATCGCCGCCGCGACCGTGTTGGCGATCGCCGGGTCCAGGGCCAGGCCCTGGACCGTGGTCCGCTGCAACGTGCGGAAAACATCCTCGGACAGACGCTTCAACATCACGTCACCGGTGAAGGTGAGCGAACCGAAGATGTCGGTCACTGAGCTTGAGACGTCGTCGCGATCCATTTTCCGTGGCCGGGCGGACATGTCTGGGGGGTTATCGAACGGCGATAAAGTCATCGGGTTTCCTCGCATCTGTCGTAACCACCAACGCCGGCGGTGATGCGGGGAGTATCAGCCCCAAGGGGCCCTGCGGCAAGCCGTGGCCGGAGGCAAACTCAAGATATTGTGGTACACCAACTTGGCGACCCCGCCTGTTGTGGAAAACCTGTCAACGCGGCCCCGATCGGCAGGGTCCCTGGCCCCGGGCCGGGTTTGCCGCAAGTTCGGCCAGGAACGAAGCCGCGGCCGCGGCCGGCCGTTTCGGATCGCTCGAATCGGCCGCTTCGCCCATCCTGCGGACGATTGCAGAGCCAACGATAGCTGCGTCGGCCGCCTGCGTCGCCGCCGCGGCCTGCTCGCGGGTCGAGATTCCGAAGCCCACGCCGATCGGCCGGTCTGTCACTGCCCGGACCGCCCGGACGCGGTCGGCGACATCCGGCAGCGCGTCCTGCTCGCCGGTGAGACCGAGCCGGGCGAGCACGTACACGAACCCGGTGCATCGCGTGGCGATCGCTTCGGTCCGCTCGGCGGTCGTGTTGGGCGCGACCAGCAGCGTGAAGCTCATGCCGTGCCCCGCGGTCAGTTCGTCCAGCGGCCCCGGTCCGCCGGACACGTCGAGGTCCGGGACGATCAGGCCGTCGAAACCGGCCTCGGCGGCCTCGGCCACGAAACGCTCGGGGCCCATCCGCTCGACGATCGACGCGCTGACCATTGCGACCAGCGCGTGGGTGGTGTC
>Ga0114950_10002001_pt1 | contig 15611 bp, 10 predicted proteins | sample N075metaG_FD_83503 | JGI IMG/M metagenome (GOLD analysis project Ga0114950, IMG submission 83503) | Deep subsurface microbial communities from Kermadec Trench to uncover new lineages of life (NeLLi) - N075 metaG | ecosystem: Environmental > Aquatic > Marine > Ocean trench > Sediment | place... | reverse complement strand
TCTAAACCCTTGTTCGGCTTGGCCGCGTCCTCGATGACGCATATGTCATCCGGTAGCGCTAAATCCCCGGTCCGATCGCCGGGCAGCACCGCATCGGGTTCGGTGAACGTTATTACGTTGGCGATTTCTCCAGGCGTCAAATCCGGGTTAACACAAGCAGCACAGGCACCCACCGCCCAGACCGCAAAGAGATCGGCAAAAAACTCCGGTGTGCCACCATGGGCGATGATCACCCGACTTTCCGGTCCGACACCCGCCTTCTCCAAAGTCGCAAGGCGCGCGACGACGGCGCCGCGCAGTTCCGCAGCCGACCATTTGCATGCCCGTGCCAAGTCACTGACTTCACCGATCCGCGCCAGATCGAACACCGCACGCTCCATGTCCGTTTCCCGTATTGCCAATATGCCCAATTTCCGGGCGGGCCTTGTTGTGTCTTCCACTCACAGAGCCATGATGGTCGCGCCCATGTTCGCCGGCTAGAGCGCATTCAGGAAAAGTGGGCCCGGTTTTCCGTCCGAATGCGCGATAAAACAAAGACTTAGAGCACGCTCAAGGATTCCATCTTTTGTCAACGTGCTCTAAGGCGCATGGATTAAGTTTACCCTATCTGACGTCGCCCAAGGCATCCAACAGAGGCTGAAGATGCTTTTCGTAATTGCGCCAGCGTTCGACGGAGCCTTTATAAATAGGTTGACGAACCTGCCAGCGGCTTGCCGTGAGGACGGATCTCGATGCCTTGTAAAAGGTCAAACATTCATCCGACCACGGAAGATCAAGATAGTCTATCACTGCCCGCGATTTTCCTTCCTGGTCGGCAACTATATCTTCGTACTTCACTTCCAAGATCCGGCCGGGCAGTACTTTTTCCCAATGATCCATAAGCCGCATGTAATGGGTGTAATAGGTGCCCAAGGATGACAGATCTTTCTTATAGGCATGAAAGTCGTTGAACGATTGGGTATAAATGGAAAGGCAATTATCGAGGGCGTTTCTTTTGGAATGAATGATCTTCACGTTAGGAAAAAGAAGTGCAATCAATCCGACATTTTGGAAATTATGCGGCATTTTATCGGTGACGAAATCCGCATCCGTCGAGTGCCGCTTTATATCCCACAAATAAGAACGTGCCAGGAATTCCACGCCCATCTTGGACATATACTCCATATTGCTGGGATATTCCGGCGATAGTGTCGGATGAAGCTCGCAATATTCCACGGACCTTTGGGCCAACTTATTTAAGTATTCGAGCTCCCCGGCGCCGTGTATTTGCGGATGGCTCGATATGATTTGTTCCAACAGGGTGGTGCCGGACCGCGGCATGCCGACGATAAATATGGGCCGATTTGACTGGCAGCCGTAATCTTTTCGCTCGGCAAAAAACTCCTCCGTAAAGACATCGATAATTTTGTCGATATGAGTGACGAATTTATCGACGTCGCCCTCGGCTTCGACGGCCGCATTAGCTCGTCCGAAATAGTGAAAAGCTTTGTCGTAGTCGCCCATGTCATCGAAAATCTTTCCCAAAGAAAACAGCAAACCCTTTCTTTCAGCGCCGCCTTTTTCATCCGGGCTGGCAAGCTCTTCCATCTTCTCAAGTTCGGGTGGTGCTTCTTTGAATTTCTTAACCTGGGCAAGGGCAGCAAAGCCCGCACCGTTTGTCGGCGATTTTTCCATTCCCTTTCTTATGAGTTCTTCCGCTTCGGTTAACTTACCTTCATCGTGTAGCAGGCGGGCGAGACCCACATAGCCGCCGGGACGTTCCGGGTGGTGTTCGATCAGACTTTCGTAACAGATCGTCGCATCTTGCGGCCGCCCGGCCATTCGATAGGCGGACCCTAGATTGTTTAAGGCCTCGACGAATTCCGGATTGATCGCCACTGCTCTTTCCAAATATTTGATGGCGTCTTCCGACTTGTAAAGTTTCGAGAAGGTGTGTCCCAAATTATTTAGGATGACCGGATCGCGCGGACGCAACATGGCGGCCCGATAAACCAGCTCGAGCCCCTGCATCAGCTCGCCTTGGGTCGCCTCGAGGGTGCCCAGCAAATTAAGTGCGTCGGGTTGATTGGGATTTTGCGTCAGCACGCCCCGGAAAATGGCCCGGGCTTCATCCACCTCATTGTTGCGGATATGCCCAATCCCCTTTTCCAGCAAAGCTTGAAGCTTTTCAATCTGCTCTCTCTGCCGAGCAGGCATGGCGGCCCGGCCGCCCATAGGCGACCCCAATCCGGGAAGCTGGGATGACGATTGTTTGGACTCCACCATGTACCTGATCCTTCGCCTGTTGATGTGCCGGCAATTCTAGAGACCAGCCCGATCCCGCACTTTAAAGCATGCTCTTTCAGTTGTCCTTTATCGGCCAGGGCCGCGTCTGTAAATACCGGCCTGACATGGTGGCAGGTGTTATCCGTTTTGACGCCCCGGGCCATTTGCCGGACGCGGCATTGCCGGTTTTATTCGATAAAATGCCTGACGCCGCCATGAAGCCAATCTGTTGTATTTTTGCCACAATAGGCCACAAATAAACCCTAGCCCAGGCCCTGGTTTGATTGCCGTATGTCGCCGCCAGCCGGCATTTTTGTTGTCGTATCATATTAGAGCACGTTCACTTTATTTGGAATCGCTAACGTGCTCTAAGCCTTTGTTTTGTCGCGCATTCGGACGGAAAATCGGGTCCACTTTTCCTGAATGCGCTCTAGTAATACGCGGGCATTGATGCGGATACGGGATATATCTTCGGCGGTCTCGCTCATGGCCAATGCCCGGTATGAGTTCACCCTGTCGAACAATTAATGGAACCCTTATTATTAGCGGCGGCATCGGCTATGAGTTTGCCCCGGGCGAGACGTCATTGCCGGCCAATTGAAGAGCTCCACCATGGGTCGAGTTTTATTCTGTTTCTTGTCTTTTTGCCTGTGCGTTGCGTGCGAGGAATCCGGTCCAGACGTCACTCTCGACAACGTCTTCAACGCGCAGATGGTCGAAGATTACGACCTGGTCATTAGCCTTAGCACCGACATATTGGACCAGTGGGGGGTGTCTAAGGAAGACAAAGTCAAAGCCTATACATTCCGAGGCGGCGGCTATAGCAAGCTCGAGCAATACGAGCCCGCAATCGCCGATCTTAGTGACGCCATCAAACTCGACCCGACGTGGCGATTGGCCGTGCTTGACCGCGCTGCCGCTTATCAAGCGATTGGCTTGTATGCCGAAGCCGTCGAGGACTGGACGGAAATAATAAGAACAGATCCTCAACATGCCGAGGCGTTTGCTCAACGCGGTGAGGCGCGTGCCGCCTTGGGTCAACATAAATTGGCGATTGAAGATTTTACGCAAGCGGTGAAGTTTAACCCGAGTGCTGCCAGATCCTATAACCTGCGCGGCCTTTCCTATCGCTTGCTTCGCCAATACGAAAGCGCCATCCAAGATTTTACCGCTGCCATTGAAATCAAACCGGCGTTTCTGGCGGCCTTGAACAATCGGGGCTTGGCGTACAATTCTCTGGGTCAATATGCGCGTGCGATTGAAGATTACACCATAGCGCTTCGACTCTTTCCAAGATACCTGATGGGCTACAATAACCGCGGAATCAGTCTTGGTTTTCTCGGACAGCACGAAGCGGCTATCCGCGATTTCAATACGATCATTGAGTTCAATCCGGAAGACGCGTTTGCGTTTAATAACCGATGCAACGCCTATGGCAAGCTTGGCGAATTAGAGCGTGCCATCGAGGACTGTAACAAGGCCATCGAGCTCGATCCGAATTATGCATATTCGTTCTTCAATCGCGCCACCGCTTATGGCGCGCTCGGCGAATTTGGCAGCGCTATTGAGGACTACACCAGAGCCACAGAACTCAATCCGAAATATGCCGAAGCGTTCAACAAACGCGCACAGGCTTTTGAAGAACTTTCGGACAAACTGAAAGCCATCGAGGATTATACGAAGGCAATTGAGCTTACGCCAAAGAGAGCCGTGCTTTATCTTAAGCGTTGCGCCGCTCTCGGTGAAATTAGCGAATACGGCGAAGCCCTTACGGATTGCAGCAAAGCGGTTGAAATGAATCCGGATTCACCGCCCGTTTTCAGTCAGCGTGCGCTTCTTTATCAGAAACTTGAACAATATGACGATGCCGTAAAGGACTGGGATCGATTTATCGAATTAAACCCGAATGTTTATGCCGCCTATATGAACCGTGCACTCGGCCTTAAAAAAATGAACCAGTATGACCGGGCGGTCGACGATTACATCAAAGCCATCGAACTCAATCCGGAATCCGAATCGGCGTTTCTCGAGCGCGCCGGCGCTTATGAATCCCTGGGTCAATTTGATCGTGCCGTCGATGATTACGGCAAAGCCTTGGAACTCAATCCGGAAAACATTGCTTCCTTCACGAATCGGGCCAACAATTTCTTACGACTCGGCCAATACGAAAAAGCCTTGGACAGCTATGCCGAGTCGATAAATTTGGACCCAAATATTGCCGGAACTTACTTTGATCGTGGTCTGGTTCATATCACGCTCGAACAATATGACAATGCGATTGAGGACTACACCAAAGCCATAGAACTCAATCCGATCGATGCCGGCGGATTCGTTATGCGAGGCGGCACGTTCGGCGTGATGGGCCAGCTCGAGTCCGCGCTCGAAGATTTCAACAGAGCGATCGAATTGGACTCGAATGACGCAACGACGTTCGTTCGACGCGCCGCCGCCTTTAACGGGCTTGGTCAATATGACCGCGCCGTTGACGACCTCAATCGCGCGATTAAACTCGATCCGGCCGATGGCACTGCCTATAACAGCCGCTGTTGGACAAACGCCAAACACCTTGGCCGGTTTGAAGCGGCGTTGCCCGATTGTGAAACGGCTGTAAAGCTTGATCCGGCGTCGGCCAACGCCCTGCATAGCCTCGCCTTCGTCCATGAGGGCCTGGGTGACCGCGGCCTCGCCGTCGAGGAATACCGGCGTGCGCTCGAGATGGATCCAGATCTCCAGGCGACAAAAGACGATTTGGCGCGGCTTGGCGAACTTTGATATGGCACACCAAAAGGGTGGTCTTGGCGGCCGTGGATAGATTATCCTTAGGGTCCTTCCGGTTTTGATAGAATCAAAACCGGAAGGACCCTAAGTTGTTGTTTTGTCGTGTTTCCGGACGGAAAATCGGGTCCGTTCATCCCTTCAATCGATCCGCCGGATCGATTGACCTTGGCAAGGAAGGTCTTCACTCCTGGAAACACTCTAGGGTCAATATTGGACGGCTTGTGGTCCCTGCCGAGAATTTGGATAAAGTACCGGGATGGGCACAAGAAAGCGCGCTAAATCGGCGAAAAGGGGCCGGTGCGGCAAGGTGTTGTGTTTCCGTTTCCACTGCTGAGGGGGGTAATCTCATTCATGGATGAGTCGCGACTATTGCTGATAGAGCGTTTTCAGGAAAAGTGGACCCGGTTTTCCGACCGAAAACGCGACCAAACTGGAAATCTAGAGCATTTTCATGAGTCAGTTAATCTTGGAAATGCTCTAGCCAAGGGGAACCATCAATGATTGCAGCGATTGCGTCTTGGAATCTTCCAGCGCCAAAACGATTGCTTTTCCTCGGCACAATACTGGTGATCGTGGCGACTTCGTTTTGGATGGGGTCGCGCTATCCCGAAATAGACGAGAAGGCGTTGATGGGCGAAAACACCATGCTCGAGGATCCGCTTGGGTTCCAAGCTTTGCTTCAGGTCGAGGATTGGAATCCGCTGTGGCAGCGTGTCACCTATTCGACCATAAATTGGATCGACACCAATAAGCGCGGAATGACATTCGGCATTTTTCTCGGCGCTATCCTTCTAACTCTTGTAAAAATGCTTCGTAGACGCAGTTATTCCAGCGCGGTCGGCAACACTTTATTGGGAATCATTATGGGGGCCCCCCTTGGCGTTTGCGTGAATTGTGCGGCGCCGGTGGCCAAGGGCTTACATCATGCGGGCGCCCGACTTGAAACCACACTGGCCACCATGATCAGTTCGCCAACATTAAACGTGGTCATACTGACAATGCTGTTCGCGTTGTTTCCGCCTTATTTGGCGATAACAAAACTTGTGGCCACGCTCGTGTTTATCCTTGTGATCATTCCGGTCATGTCGCGCTACGTTTTCGCCGACGAAGTTAGACAAACCATAGAGAACGAAGCCTGCCTGTTGCCCGAGTTGGACGATTTTCCGGACAATGAAGGTTGGCAAGCGGCTTTTGTCGAGGCGGGCAAAGATTTGCTCGGCAATCTTTGGTTCATCGTCCGAACAACCATGCCCCTTATGTTACTGGCGGGCTTTCTCGGTGCGCTGGTGGTTTCCTTGATGCCCCTGGAAACCATCGCGGCTTTGGATACGGGAATCACGACCATGCTCTTGCTGGCTCTGGTCGGAATTTTCCTGCCCGTCCCCATGGCCTTCGACGTGATTATTTGCGCCATCCTGTTGGCCGCCGGCATGCCAGTGGCCCATGTCATGGTGCTACTTTTCACTTTGGGGATATTCAGCGTTTATTCATTCTTCATCGTCGCCACGACCATCTCGAAACGGGTGGCTTTCGGCTTGGTCGGCGTCTTGATGGCGACCGGCATCATCACCGGATACATTGCCGGCCAATATCACGACTGGGAACTGGACCGGATGCTCGAAATGTACCGGCAAAGTTCATCTATTGATTTCATCGGCAGTGCCAACGCCGCCGAGACGCAAGAGCAAGTGGCGGTTGGCGTCGGCATCCCAGCTGAGTCTGAAGAATGGGAGGCAGGGGGTGTTGACGTCACCAGTGTGGATTTTCAACCGCGTTCCCCGGGCGGCGAAAAACTATTTACCCGATACGAAACCCAAGCCTTCGGAATCGATATGCCGATTCTGTTCAGCGGAAAGGATTTTTGGAGCCCGTTCTTTCACGAACGAGGCGTCGCATCGGGAGATTTCGATAATGACGGTTGGGTCGATATCCTTCTGGGCAGCGAGTTGGGTGTTCATCTTTATCGCAATCGAGAAGGTCAAGGCTTCGAGGGCGGATTGTTAAATGTTCCCGGTGTCGCCGGGCTCAATACCTTTGTCGTCGCATTTATCGATATCAACAACGATGGCTGGCTGGATATCTATTTTACCGCCTACAACCAAGGAAATTATTACGCACTCAACCAGCAAGGGGATTTCGCCAATAGCACTTTGGTCAAGATCGAGAATGCTGGGGCCGTCCACACCCAATCTCTCACGTTTGGTGATATCGACTCCGACGGCGATCTAGATGGCATATTAGGCAATTGGTATTACGGCAATGGCGGGCCCCGGCCGCTTGTGCACGATGCCCTCAATAAGATCCTTATTAATAAGAACGATGCCTTCAGCGATGCCGATATGATTTATCTTGATGGCTTGCCCGGAGAAACATTGAGTGCCTTGCTATCGGACTTCAACCAAGACGGTCATCTGGATTTAATTATCGGTAACGACTTCAAGGAGCCCGATTATTATTATTTTGGCGATGGTGCCGGTGGATTCCGCAAGATCCTGAAACAAGATAACATCATTCCGCGGACGACAACCACGACCATGAGTATCGACACCGCGGATGTCAACAATGATCTCACCCTGGAAGTATATGTGACGCAAATAGCGGCACGGGCAACCGGTGCTTCGGCTCAGATCTACCGCCGTCCGTTCGACGATTATTGTTTGGAAGTTGCCGAGGAAGAGGACCGCGTCATTTGCGAACGCAATGTGGAAATCAGAGAGGCCTTCCAGTTGAAGCCCAGTGATCCACCGACAGACATTGAAAAGTGCGACACGATCGCGGGCAAATATGAAGGGCAACGGGACGTGTGCCGAGCCATGTGGCTGATGCAGATGGCCAGAACCGAGAAAAAGCGGGAATTGTGCGATATGATCGACCCGGCGCAGGAGCGCGCCGCCTTTATTTGTCGAAACAGTTTGAGACGGGGAAGAACCGCATCAATCGAAGAGAAGAGTTCTCTTATTACGCAAATTCGAAATGACAATGTATTTCTCGTGCGCGGCGAGGATGGCCGTTTTACCGATGAGGCGGAAGCTTTCGGACTTCAGACAACCGCCTGGAGCTGGACCGGAAAGTTTGCCGACGTGAATAACGACACGTGGCAGGATGTGCTTGTTGTCAATGGCACGTGGTGGACCAGGCCGGGACTGGGGGTTACGTCCAACATGTTCTTCGTCAACAATCAAGGGGTGAAATTCGAGGAGAAGACGGCGGAGTTCGGTCTGGAAGATTTTGCGGTGGTCAGCGCCTATACCTATTTCGATATGGATAATGACGGCGATCTGGACATTTTGACCAATGCGGTCAATGCGCGACACCGGCTCTATGTCAACAACGAGACTGAAAATAATTCGATCGCATTCGATTTGAGGGATCACATCGGCAATCGCTTTGGCATCGGCAGTAAAATTATCATTCACTATGGCGAGAATGGGTCGCTGCACCAAATACGCGAGATCAAGTCGGGCGGCGGCTATCAATCCTTCGATGCCCCCATCGCCTATTTCGGCCTCGGCAAACACGAGGACGTCCAAAGAATTGAAGTGCAGTGGTCCACTGGCGGCGCGACCGAAATTGACGGGCCGTTCAATGCCAGCGCGAAGCACACCATAACGCGGCGAGAGTAAGTTTTACCTGCTAGAGCGCATTCAGGAAAAGTAGGCCCGGTTTTCCGTCCGAATGCGCGACAAACAAGGACTTAGAGCACGTTAGCGATTCCAAACAAAATGAACGTGCTCTAGAATTTTCTAGATCTCATGGTCACCGGTCAACCCAATGACGAAAAAATCTATGTATTAGCCCGCGACGTGCATATCGTCGCGGCGAATACATTACCGCCGGAAGTAAGAGAACGTTCCAAATGCGGCCTGGACGATTATGTCATCTATCGTCCGCGGTCGAGAAATCCTGCGGCGAAGGTCACGAAGGAATACGTCGAATTGCTCAAGACCTTCGACAAGCCTGCGACCATTCCCGATGCCGTCAAGAATTATTTATCCCGCCAAAACTTAGAACTGAATCAAACCTTTGAGGGGTCGCGCGCGTTTTTGCTGTTGATGAGGCGGTTGCGCTATCTGGTTGAGCCCGGCGCGGCCGACCAAGAAAGCTTAAAATTCAGCATGACTGCGGGCAGCATGATCGATGATATGGAAGTCATCCGGGGCGTGCGCATTACAAACGATCGTGAGATTTACCGGGTACGGATTCGGGCAGAAGGTAAAGATAAAGTGTCGGCGCTTAAAATCTCCCGCGAGGAATGCCCCCCGAGATCCCTGGAAAGACTAAAACGGGAAAAGCACGTCCTGGAATTGCTCGATGGCCAACTTGCGCCTCGATTGGAACGCTACGGCACCCATGAGGGACGTCTCTTTCTGCTGCTCAGCTGGATCGAAGGCATTGGATCACGCAAGAGATTTAAGGAATATCGAGAGTCAGCCGGTGGACTGGATCGCATGTTGCCGGCCGGGCTCGAAATCCTTTCGGAATACGACCGGCTCCACAAACGCAATGTGGTGCACGGCGATGTAAACGGCGGGAATATTCTCATAGACGACCATGGTCAGGTTTCGCTTTTAGATTTTGAGGTCGCACGAGTCTTGGGAGACGAACATTCGCTTGGCCCCTTACAAAGAGTCGGGCACAGAAATTTCTATGAGCCCGAATTCGCAAGGGCCTCTCTTTCCGGGCAACCGCGCGCCCTTGTCACGCCACTCGGCGAGCAATATTCGATTGCGGCACTGCTGACTTTCTTAATTAGCGGGCGGCCTTATTTGAATCTTGCCTATGAATATAAGGTATGGCTCAGACAAATCATTGAAGAAAAGCCGCTGCATTTATCGGAGCTTGGGGTCACGGGGTGTGATCGCGTTGGTGACGTCCTCATACGGGCTTTAGCCAAGAAACCGGAGATCCGTTTTGATTCGGTGGCAAGCTTTAAGGACGCTTATGAGGCGGCTTGCAAGGAAGATCGCAACGCCTAGAGCATTTCCGAGATTAACAGAATCGCGAAAACACTCTAAGTCCCTTGTTTGGTCGCGCATTCGAACCCAAAAACCGCGTACACTTTTTGTAAATGCGCTCTAGCTGTGATGGCGCAGCTTTTCCCCACCTCCATTTTGTTGCGAATGGTGTATCCGTTCGGCACATCTGTTCCTTATTAGGGCGCATAGCGCCGTTTTGACCACCGTTAATCTCCGGATTCCGGGCTCCTCGACAAGCTAGGGTGGTACGCCTTGTGCATAGGTAACGCCAACGCACGAACCCTGTTTTGAACAAGTGTCACTATGTTACGGTTTCAGTCTCAGTCTCTTCTCAGCGGTCGGAGCCGTGATGATCCGACGTCGGGCAGGACGATTGGTAAGGTTCAATCTCACCGCAAGGCCTTAAAGCAAACGAGTTGGAGACCTGTTAGATGACAATATCCTTTCATCAGCGCCGTGTTCTGGTTGTTCACAATAGCGCGTATATGCGCGCCGTTATCTCCGACATGGTTCATGCTTTCGGATTTAAGGACGTGGTCGAGGTGGCGCATAGCGCATCGGCATTTGAAAAACTGGGGCGCGATAAAATTGACCTGGTCATTGCGCAACATGAAGAAGATGCACCGGTCGGCGTGCAGCTTACGGCAATGGTACGAAAGTCCAAGGACAATCTCGATTACAGTCTACCCATTATCTTAATCAGCTTGAGCTCCGATCGTGACGTCTTGAACCAGGCCTATAATTGTGGGGCGGATGCCGTACTTGCGGTGCCCATTGTGGCCAAGGCTTTTTACTCGACTATATGTGCTCTTTTCAAACACGAGCCATCGCAGGTGCAATCAAGTCACTATGCCGGTCCCAATCGACGCAATTCTGATAATCGCCCGACTCATCAAAATGAACGGCGCCTTAGTGAGATCTTGGAATTATATGGAGGATCGGACGATTTTCATCTCAGATCACGCAATGGCCGATCTTGACAAAGATAGCCCCCCCACCAAACGAATTCTCTAGAGCGCATTATTTGTTTTCATCACATATTCGTCACATGTCCGTTACCGTTTAACAACAATACGCCGCACCACAACTTTTCCCTAGATCACCGTCCGTTGTCATGAACGATTGCACCACCACGCGTTCACGCGTCATTCAGCAAACAAGGTGCTTACTTAGGTTCATATGGAGCAATCGGCCGTGGGGCTGAAATGAGGAAGGGAAAATGCAATGCCTTCAAATAAGATGAAAATCGCGTTGAGCGCGCTCTTTATAACCGGAGCCATGGCCTATGTGGCGCCGGTGTCGGCGCGCGATTCTTACTCGAAGCCCCGGATCGGGTTCAATATCGGAATCGTTCTCGGCGATCGTCATTACGATCGGAATCGAGGATCCTACCGGATAGACGGTTACAGATCGGGCCGTTGGTATGCCTGGGACCGCCCGCTTCGTCGGCATATTCGGAACCGGAGATATGGCGGATTTGATTGTCATCCGGCGTTCATGTTCGGATATCGCGACTATAACCGAACAAGGTTCGAAGCGATCATTTGTTATGATCGCCGCGGCAATTACTATGTCGCCCAGGGCACACACAGAGCTTTGTCTCATTATAACGGGCGGCGATGGATCGGTCTCGGTGGGCGAAGATGGTCCAATAACAAATGGAATTGGCGTGATGTGCGGCGGCGAGATAACTCCAGATGGTGGGATCGCGGCGAGCGCCGACGAGATGGTCTGAGACGGCACAATGATGATAACCGGAAATCGACCCGTCGCGGCGACCGACGACAGTGGGATAACGCCAGACTTGTCGACAACCGGTGGTCAAATGACGGTAAACACCGGCGCTAATCGGTCCTCGGCTTAAAGTCCAACTTGCCTCAATCGGAGGGGTCGGGTCGAATTCGACTTGACCCTTCTCACTATCGACTGTTACGGCCCAAAATCCATCTTCGCCACGCGTTCGTAAATTTAAAACTTGATCACAGGCGGTAAGAAGGCGTGAGACCAAACTTCGTAGGGTGTGATACCACTTGAAGAATAGGGATCGCCGAAAACCTGGTCTTCGAACCAATTGCGTCGCATGGCATCTTGGGCGGCCAGGTCTTCGTCCGTATAGGGTTGATCTTTGCGCCGCTCTAGCGTGTCCATATAGGCATCAATAAACGTCTCATAAATGTCCGTCATAAAAAGATAATTTTCTTCGGTCACCGACATCATGGGATAGCCGAAAAAAGTGGCCCCCACGCAGGCCAGCTTGCGGTGGAATTTCTCGTTGGACGCTAATTCCGTGCTATTGCATAAGCGTTCCCTGAACGGCGCGCCATCAACCCCATGTTTCGCAAAGACCGCGTCCAAAGCTTCCTTCATATAAGTCAGATCTTCGTCCTGCGCGGCGCCGCGCAACAGGTTCAACGTGCCGCCGACGGCGGTCGACCCGTCCGGATAAATTTGTAAGACAAAGGCGGCGTGAACTTGACCCATCAAAGGTGATTTCGCATGGACGTCGATACCGTAATAGCGGCCAAAGACGGTCGGTCTTTGGATATCGGATGTCGGCTTGAGGATTTTGCCCGTCATTCGTCCGATTTTTTCCACCACCGGACCGCGACCCACCCTGACGTAATAATCAGCAAAATCAAAGTTGAGCTCTTTGCTTTCCTCGGCCAGAACGCCGCCGTTAAGATCGCGTGCCCGCTCGAAAAATTTGGCGTCCATGTCCGACAGAAAAGTCAAAAAACGAGCCGCAATGGCCTGCTGATCTTCGTTCAAGCCCTCGACGCCGTCATTGGGCCCGGCCGCAACAATCGCAGGAAAAAACACCGCCATGCCGGTCAACAGCATGCCTAGGAAAATCGCAACGGGCCGCGCTTTTGCGGGCCTTAACGGACTTTTTCGATTCATGTCATCCTCCCTTGCCAAGGTCTGAAAGTATAACAGAAAACTAGGGGAGCGTTCACCAAATACATGAGTTGGCCAATCGCCGTTAATTGTGCGTGAACAGTCTATTTCTAGAGCGCATTCGGACGGAAAACCGGTGCCCACTTTTCCTGAATGCGCTCTAAGTCGAATTGTTTGGGCTTATTCATAGTTTGGTTTATACATGATGGTGAAGCTGAATAAGAATACGGAACCATAAAGATGGCGGAAGATTTTGAGCATAAATATGTTGGAATCGTTGCGGCAATCATCGGGGGTGTTATCCTGATATTGGGTTTGGCCGGTCTTGTTTTAAGTCTTTCCTGACCAATGGTTAGATGATGTTGAGCGGCCCGGTTCGTTGGGCCGGGTTGTTTTGCGCGCACGATCCGCTTGCCCCCGCCGGCCGAGAGGCTCGATCCCGTTTCGGCGGTGCGGCCGTCAACGTCCAACACCACCCGGCCCGGCTGTATGGCGCGCCTCACTTGACACGAGGGCCCTATCCGTCGCCAAATAGTATGGATGGGTCGGGGGTAAGGGCTCAATGGATCATTTCTCAATGGAACAGTTAAAGCCACATATCAAGAAATGGGTGTCGGTTACGGCGCGCAAATTGCGCCGTTTCGGGTGTGCCCTTCTTGCTGTATGCTATTTCATTGCCACCACGACTATTGTTGGCCCGGTCATCGCCGGCGAATGCCCTGAGGGGCAGCGAGGCGAAATCGCTGCACACCATGCCGGTGATAGACATATTCACGATGTGAATTGCCCCCATTTGGAATCACGGAACTCACATGACATAAGCGGTCGACAGGCATCTCGGCATCTCGTGTTCGAATATTGCGTGCCCATTTTGCCGGGCAACCACATGGGCGTGACCAATTGGGACAATTATTTGCCTTCTACGCAAGTCGCTGCTGATCAAGAGATAATAGATATTTACGTTCAGCCCGTTGCAACACAACCGGCATGGATCTCACCCGCTCCTCCCGACAAAATCCCCATTTAACGCATACATCAATTGAGTTAGGCCGCGCTAAGAAGGCTATGCCTGCGAGTCACGGACACTAGCATTCCGTGTCTCCGCAACATATCCGCGGTCTAACTTCAGTCGTTTACACTTTCGTTTGAGGAGGATGCAATGAGCCCATTGCTCAGAAGTTACATCGTGATGGTTACATCAATTCTTTTTATTGGCACATCGAGCATCGGTGATTTTAGTAGCGCTCATGCCCATATGGCACTGGTGAACGCAACGCCGAAACCCGGCAAGACAGTGACTGAAAGTCCGGAAGTCATCTCGCTGAAATTCAGCGGTAAACCAATCACCGTGATGGTCCATCTTTTCGACGGTGACGACAACGAACTCGACAACGTAAGCAAGCCGGTGCTTGACGGTAGGAAGGTGACCATTCCCTTGATCTCGGAACTGCCGAATGGCGCCTACAAGGTGACAATTCGCGCCGTCTCAAAAGATGGGCACGTGGTTGAAAGTGCCATCAAGTTCACGGTGGAAATCATTGAGCAAGATTCGGACACTGGGCCCATTGCCGCCACGACTGAGTGACTAGAGCGCATTCACAAAAAGTGTACGCGGTTTTTGGGTTCGAATGCGCGACCCCATAACGAATCTAGGCCACGTTCCCTGATTCAATGAATTGTGAACGGGGTCTAGAGGGGAAGCGACGAACCGATGATGTCCAAAAAATAATCAGTACGTGAGGGGAATAACATTATGAGTAATCGAACCTATCTTTGTGCAATAGCCTCGGCCATCACAGTCGGAGCTTTCATAATCGGCAATAACATAGCCTATGCTCACCATCCGTCCCCGGCCTTTGGCGGAGATACGGGGGGCCCTATCAGTACGATTGCAGCGGCGACTTTGCCGCAGGGAATCTTGTCCGCCGGCATAGACCTCCAATACATAGATATTGACCAATTCTCGGATGAAGAACTCATAGCTCGCGCCGAGGCAGATCTTGATCCACATAGTGCGGATTACGTGCTGATACCATCCCTCGGGGCGGCCTATGGCGTCACTGAAAACTTCACGGTGAGCTTGTCTCTGCCATATGTCCTTCAGGACAATTTTCGCGAGGTGCATCATCATGATGAAGTTGAAAACCAGGGCGCCATAAAAGGTTTCGGAGATCTCTCTGTGCTGGGTCAATACCGCTTTTTCGAGGACGCGGCTGCGCAAATCGAAGTGGCGTTGCTGTTCGGGATCAAGTTGCCCACGGGCAACACCCACGAGAAAACTCCGGAAGGCGAGCGGCTCGAGACCGAACACCAGCCGGGTTCGGGATCTTGGGATCCGATGGTGGGGGCGACGGTTACCAAGCGGTTCGGTAACACGTCGATCGACGCCAGCTTTCTATACACCATCGCGACCGAGGGTTCCCAGGACACCACCTTGGGCGACCGGTTCTTTTATGGATTGGGCGCCACCTATCGTCCGGAAGCGGAAATCGGCGAAGCCGCGTGGGATCTGATCTTAGAGGTGAACGGAGAACACGTAGACCAGACGAAAGTAGGTGGCGTCGTGGAACAACACGGTGGCGGACACATCATTTATCTGTCCCCGGGTGTTCGCTTCAACTCGCCAAATGCGTGGGCGGCCTACCTGTCGGTAGGGATTGCCGTACTGACCGACATGAACGGGGCCGAGCCGGA
>Ga0114950_10001999_pt1 | contig 15626 bp, 12 predicted proteins | sample N075metaG_FD_83503 | JGI IMG/M metagenome (GOLD analysis project Ga0114950, IMG submission 83503) | Deep subsurface microbial communities from Kermadec Trench to uncover new lineages of life (NeLLi) - N075 metaG | ecosystem: Environmental > Aquatic > Marine > Ocean trench > Sediment | place... | reverse complement strand
TCAGCGCGTAGTCGCCGGCGCGTCGCACGCGGGGCGCATCGCGAGTGCCATCCGGATGGAGATCCCAAAGATGTTGCTCGCCCTCGAGCACGAGGACTGTGGTAGTCGAGGTGTGCCGATGGATCGGACAATGACCACCATCGCCGTTCCAGCGCACCACCATGTCGAGGGTGCCGGCCGCCAGGTCGTAGCCGAGAATTGTGTAGTCGTGGCGAACCTTGTAGGAAAGTCCGGGTTCGCCCAGCACTTCCCGCCATCTGTGGAGATCGGGATCGAAAGAACTCTGGGCCATTTCGGGACCCTCCTTGCTTGGATCTCGGTTCGGTCATAGACATCTAGCAGCATTCGATGCCGGACGTCGACCACGGCCGAGGACGCGATCTGGCGCGCTAAGCTCCGGAGCGCACCTCCCCATTGTCCTTTCCGGAGTCGCCCCATGACCATCCTTTTCTTTGTCGTCGTTCTGATTGCTGGCGTTGCAGCGGTGCTCTTCGGTCTGGCCCACTACTGGGCGAACACGCCCCACGGCCGCATCAAGCCGATCTTCGCCCTGGTGTTTCGATTGGGACCGATCTTGAATCCCAGCAGCGCAGAGCGTGCGATCGGCGCGGCGGAAATGGATACGCCAGAGCAGATCGCGAAGGTGCGTGCGGATTTCAAGAAGAACACGGCCCCGCTCTCGAAGTCCGTCGAGTTCAAGGGCCGCATCCGGAATCGAAAGCTTCCGGGAAGTCCCGCTGGTGAATTGTCCGTTCGCGTCTATACGCCGGATGTTTCCCAGGGCAGGGGTCGGCTACCGATCGTTGTCTACTTTCACGGCGGTGGCTTCGTCGTGGGTGATCCAGACTACACGGATGCCGCCACGCGTATCCTGGCCATGAGCACGCCGGCCGTGGTGGTGAGCGTCGACTACCGTCTGGCGCCCGAGCATCCTCTTCCCGCCCCGGCGGACGATTGCGAGTTCGCCGTCAATTGGTGTTTCGAGAACGCCGAGTCGCTGGGGGCGCGGCAGGGTCCGCTGGCCGTCGCCGGAGACAGCGCTGGGGGCAATCTCAGCGCGGTGGTGGCCCAGCGCGACGCTGCAGCGGGTCGGGGAAGGATCGGGCTGCAAGTCCTGATCTATCCCTGTGTGGATGCGACGCGCAGCGACCGTGCGTCGCAAATCAATTTTGGCAAGGGCTACGGTCTCAGCAGCAAGGATATGGAAGACTGCATGCGCCACTACTTGCCGGTGGGCACCGACCGGGCCCATCCCGACGTCTCGCCCCTGCATGCAAAATCCCTCGCCGGCCTGCCGCCCGCCTACGTGATCACGGCGGGCTTCGACGTCTTGCGCGACGAGGGAATCGCGTATGCCGAGGCGATGCGGGCGGCCGGCGTCAGCGTGAAGCACGTGAACGAAGCGGCCATGCCGCACGGCTTCATCACCATGACCCGTTTGTGCTCCGAGGCCCAGACGACGCTCGAGGCGATCGCATCCGAGATTCGAGCGATGGCCTAGCGCGCAGTTGCTCTAGCCCAGTTCCAGCCCCTTCATCCCACCTTCGGCTCGCCAGTCCTCGAGGATCTTCACGAACTCGCCCGGCCCGCCGAAGAAGAAGCCGTTCTGGCGGCTTGCCTTCCCGGGCATCCCCTCATTGTTGTAATAACCGGGCGTGCATTTCTCGGAGAAGTCGGATCCGCTGTTCGCGAGCTGGATCACGCTGTCGACCCACCCGGTCTCGGCTTCAGCCGAGACCTCGAGCGACTGGATGCCCTTCGCAAGGGCGCGCTCGATGATGTAGGCGATGTGTTTGGCCTGCTCATTGATCATGTGGGGGAAGTTCACGGTCAAGCCAGACTGGGCAATGCTCATCATGTAGGCATTGGGAAAGCCGCGGATATGCATGCCGTGAAGGGTCGTGACACCGTCGGCCCATTTTTGAGTCAGGGTCACACCCTTCCGTCCGACGAGCTGGTAGCCTGCTCGCCGCGCGTAATCCGTTCCGACCTCGAAGCCGGTCGCGTAGATCAGGCAATCCAGCCGGTATTCCCTGCCAGCAACGACGACCCCCTTTTCAGTCACCCGTTCCACACCGGCGCCCTGCGTATCGACAAGGCTGACGTTGGGGCGATTGAAGGTCTGAAGGTATTGGTCGTGGAAGCACGGCCGCTTGCAGAACTGGCGGTAATAGGGCTTCAGCGCTTCCGCGGTTCTTGGGTCCTCCACGATGGATTCCACACGCGCACGGATCTGCTCCATCTTCATGAAATCCGCGGTCTCGATGGTCCGGGCCAGGCTTTCGGGAGACAGGTCCGGGTTTTTGTCCGTTTGTAGCATCGACAAAAGCTTGCCGACGATGTCGGTCCAGCCGTCGTTCACCAGGTCTTCCTGCTGGTAGCCGCCCGTGGTGAGAAGTTGGAAGTTGTTCATTCGACTCTGGTGCCAGCCGGGCTCGAGGTGGCTGGCCCATTCCACATCGGTCGGGCGGTTGTCTCTCACGTCGATGGATGACGGTGTACGCTGGAAGACGTAGAGGTGGCCTGAGTCCGCTCCGAGGTGGGGCACGCACTGCACTGCCGACGCACCGGTCCCGATGATCCCCACGTGCTGGTCTCGGAGACCTGTCAGGTTGCCGTTGGAGTCGCCGCCCGTGTACGCGTAGTCCCAGCGGCTGGTGTGGAACGTATGGCCCTTGAAGGTCTCGACTCCCGGGATACCGGGCAGCTTGGGCCGCTGCAGGAACCCGTTCGCCATGCAGACGAATCTGGCCTTGATCGCGTCGCCGCGATCGGTCGAGACGATCCAGCGCGAGCGGTTCTCATCCCAGCGCACCTCTTCCACTTCAGTCTGGAAGCAGACGTTACGGTAGAGATCGAATTTCTTGCCGATCGCCTTGCAGTGATCGAAGATCTCCGCGCCGCGGCTGTACTTCTCCACGGGGACGTAATCGAGTTCTTCGAGCAGCGGCAGGTAGACGTAGGACTCGACGTCGCACGCGATGCCCGGGTAGCGGTTCCAGTACCAGGTTCCGCCGAAGTCGCCTGCCTTTTCGATGATGCGGATGTCTTCGACACCGAGTTGACGCAGGCGAGCCCCAGTCACCAGGCCGCCGAAGCCGCCTCCAATCAGCACCACGTCGACCTCGTCCGTCAGCGGCTCTCGCGTGTACCCGGGCACGGCGTACGGATCGTCGACGAAGCGGGAAAACTGGCCCGTGACCTCCAGGTACTGGTCGGTGCCATCGACGCGAAGCCGCTTCTCTCTCTCCTGGCGGTATCTCTCGCGGAGCGCGGCGGGATCGAAGCCCAGGTCAGCGGCTTTCGGGTTGCCCGGGCTCGGATCATCCTTCGCAGCCGTCATCTTCCCTTCTCGATACCAACGCGGATTCTCGTCAGCATTCACACGAGCCAGCCGGCGACCGCGCCCCGGATCGATGCAGAAAAGAGTTCTGCGACATGAATGAATATTGAACCAATTTACGGTTTTCGGCAATATTCACTCAGCCATCGCCTCGATCCATTGGGCTTGGCGGGAGCCGATGTTTCCGGCCGGTACTCGGCGCGGGGTAGACGAAGGTATCGTGATGCAGCAGGGCCTGGCAGGATTCCGAGTGCTCGATTTTTCGGATCAAATCGCGGGTCCCTATTGTTCGAAGCTGTTCATCGACGGGGGCGCCGAGGTCATCAAGGTCGAGTCGCCGGAAGGTGATTCACTGCGGCGCTGGTCGGCGACGGGTGCCGACCTGCTCGGCGAGGACTCCGCTCTGTTCACATTCTTGAACGCCGGCAAGCAGTCGGTCGTCGGATCAGCCGCTGATCCACACGTCGAGGCTCTGCTGGCAGAGACCGATCTCGTCATCGAAGCCCATGGTCTCGAATCCGACGCAGGGGTACGTCTCGACGTAGCCCCGCTGCGAGCGTCGCATCCATCGCTGGTTGTTCTTTCGATCACGCCCTACGGCCTGACGGGGCCATGGGCGGATCGCCAGGCGACCGAGTTTACACTCCAGGCAGAGTCGGGGTCGATCGCTGTCCGGGGCCTGATGGGCGAGCAGCCCTTCCAGGCCGGCGGACGCATCAGCGAGTGGGCGGCCGGGGTCTTTGGTGCCGTTGCGGCCTTGCCAGCCGTGTTTCGCGCGCGCGCGACCGGGCAGGGCGAGCATGTGGATTTGTCGATGCTCGAAACCGCGAACCTGGTATTCACGAATTTCTCGGAAACGATGAATCGGCTCATGAACGGGAGCCCGGAGGATCCGCCGAATGCCTTTCTGGCGCAGTCGGTGGAGACGCCGTCCATCGAGCCGACCGCCGATGGTTATGTCGGGTTCTGTACGAACACACGGCAGCAGTTCTCGGACTTTCTGCTGATGATCGAACGCCCGGATCTGCAGGAAGATGAACAGCTTGCTCAGTTCGCGGGTCGGATGATGCGTTTCGCAGAGTGGAATGAGATCATGCGTGGTTGGCTGCCGAAGAAGACAACGGCCGAGATCATCGAACTCGCTTCGTTGTTGCGGATTCCGGTGGCTCCGATCTGCAATGGCGAGACCGTGCAGAAGCACGAGCAACTGGTGGCGCGTGGGGTCTACGGCCCCGATGCGGCCGGCCGATTCGTTCAGCCCAGGCGCCCGTATCGCATTGATGACGTCGATCCGCCGTCTCCCGGTCGGGCTCCTGCCTTGGGGGCGAATACTGAGTCGCCTTGCTTTTCATCCGAGCCTGCGGCCCGTGGAGCAATCTCGGCGAAGCCGGGGGACCGGCTCCCTCTTTCAGGTCTACGCGTCCTCGACCTGACTGCCTGGTGGGCTGGGCCTGCCGCTACCCACATACTGGCGACCTTCGGTGCTGAGGTGATTCGCGTCGAATCGGCGAGACGTCCAGATGGTCTGCGCCTGGTCGGGGGCATGATGGCCGCCCACTACGATGAATGGTGGGAAGCCAGCACGCACTGCTTGCATGTGAATAGCAACAAGCTCGACATCACTCTCGACCTCACCAAGCCGAAGGGGCGTGAGTTGCTCGAGAAGCTCCTGGTGGAGTGCGACGCGATCGTCGAGAACTTCACTCCGCGCGTACTCGAAAATTTCGGACTGAGCTGGGATCGGGTGAGGGAGCTGAATCCGAACGCGCTGATGATGCGGATGCCGGCTTTCGGGCTCTCGGGCCCGTGGCGTGGCAATACAGGCTTTGCGCAGACGATGGAGCAGCTCTCGGGGATGGCCTGGTTGACCGGCCACCCGGGCGATCAGCCGCGGATTCCACGCGGACCTTGCGATCCACTGGCCGGCATGCACGCCGCCTTCGCGTTTTTCGTCGCCCTGGCGTGTCGAGGTGTCTCTGGCCACGGTCATCTTGTGGAGAGTACGATGGTGGAAAGTGCTCTCAACGTGGCCGCAGAGCAGGTGATCGAGTGGAGCGCCTACGGCAATCTGATGCAGCGGGATGGCAATCGCTCGCCGCTCGCTGCACCCCAGGGTCTCTATCCCTGTGCGGATGGCGAGCCCGGGGCGGAGAAGTGGCTGGCGTTGTCAGTCGTGACCGATGCCCAGTGGCGCGCGCTACGCGCGGCCCTCGGCGCCCCCGACTGGGCAATGGACTCCAGTTTCGAGACCCGAGCGGGCCGTCAGAAAGCCCATGACGCGATCGATGAGCGTCTGGGTGATTGGACGCGCAAGCGCGAGCGAGCCGAACTCGTGGCCGAGTTGCGCGGCCTGGGCATTCCGGCGTCCGAGGTGGCGAATCAGTGCAAGCTCTTGGAATCCAATCCCCAGTTTCGAGCCCGCGGTTACTTCGAGACGCCGGAACATCCGGTCGTTGGATCGATGCCGCTGCCGTCACTGCCTTTCCGCTATGCGAGCATCGATCGCTGGCTCCGGACACCGGCAGCCACGCTCGGCCAACACAATGAAGCCGTTTTGAGCGGAATTCTCGGCCTGTCGCCCCAAGAACTTCGTGATCTCGAGGCCGATGGTGTGATTGGAACTCGTCCCGAGGGTCTATGACTGCGAATCGGTATCCTCGAGGGCCTAGGCCACGGGAGAAAAAACATGTCTAGCATGCGCTTCAACCATATGGAGCTGACGCTCGCACGGGGAAGCCTGGATGCGAAGCTGCGAGAAGATATCCGGAGCTTCTACGAACGGGAGCTGGGATGGACAACGCTCGACATCCCTCTGCTTGGCCAGAACACCCTCTACCTGAGCCCTGACGATGGCCAGTTCATCCTGCTGGCTGAGAGCGATAAGCCGATGAACTCCCCGGGGTACGACCATCTGGGGCTTCTGGTCGAGACGCGCGATGAGGTCGATGCGCTCTTGGTACAGTGCAAGAAGTTCCGCGAGCAAGATGAGAGAATGAAGATCAAAGAATACGATGACCTGAAGCAAGGGCCGGTGACGGTGCGCGCCTTCTATGTCAAGTACCTCCTCCCGATCTACTTCGACATCCAATGTCTGGAGTGGGAGCCTGGGAGCCAACCCGAGAAGCGCTGGCGCTACGGCTGATTGAGAAGATCGAAGTTTTCGAGCACGACGCACCGCTCGATCGTATCGGCGGCGCGACACTCGGCGGCATCACCGACCTGGACGAACTCGAGCACGGCAAGCGCCGGGAAGGCGTCATCTTCGGCGCCGAGTCCTTCGCCTTCAAGATGTTCGTGGGGCTCGGGCCAGTGATCGCGGAGCTGGTGATCGATTTCGCTGGGATCGTCCCGGAGATGCAGCCCGGCGATGCACAGCAGAGCACGATCATGGTCCTGGGGTTGGGCCAGGGCGGGACCTCGTTCATCCTGTTCGTGGTCAGCATAATGTCTCTGAGGCACTACGATCCGGGTCAGGAACAGCACGAGGGCGTTCTGCGTCGACCCGCCGGGCTGAGTGCAGCGGTCAGCGGCCGGGCTGCCGGCAGAAAGCGGCGATGCTGCGAGCCGTGTCTCGACTGATCTCTGGACAGACAATCGGCAGTATCTCGGTTCCGTGTATCGTTCCCATGACTTGGCGACAGCGGGTCTCGACACCCTCCCGCAGCAGCAGCCGATAGAAGTTGATTCCCTCGTCGCGCAGCGGGTCGCACTCGTTCACGCTGATCACGGTGGGCGGCAGGCCGTGGACGTCCTCGCCCTTGGCGAAGCCGGGCCACGCCAGTGGATTGCGCTTCTCGAGCTCCTCGATCCCGTAGGCCATCGCGCCCTGATTGTTGTGCAGATCGAGCAGGATGCCGTTGTTTTCGATCGAAGACGGGTTCTCGTCAAGCGGCCAGGTCCCCGCGATATAGGGGCAGAGTGCGTAAAGACCCCGGATCAGGTCGAGGCGCCCCTCGCGCTTCAGGCGCAAGCCGGTCGCGAGCGTCAGGTTTCCGCCGCCGCTCTCGCCTGCCACGATGATCCGCTCTGGATCGATGTTCAGCTCTGCGCCATTGGCTGCGACCCACTTCAGCCCGGTCACGCAGTCGTTGAGTCCGGCTGGGTAGGCGGCCACCTCGGGCGCCGAGCTGGGCGTGATCGCGTTGCGAAAGTCGACCATCGCAACGGTGACGCCCTGCGCCGCGATGATCTTCCCCCAGGCGCGGTAGTTGCCGTCATAACAGGACATCATCCGCATTCCGCCGCCGTGGATGTAGTAGACGCAGGGCAGGGGCTCGGTTGACTCCGGCTGGATCAGCTGGATCTTGATCGTGTTGCCATCCGGCTCGGAGGTGAACTCTCGGGTGGTGATCGTGAGACTGGCGGAGGGTGCGACATCCTCGGTATCGCACATCTCCATGAAGTCCTTCAGTGCCGCGGTGGCGGCCTTGCCAGCCTCGCTGTTCGCTTGCTCGAGGAGCTCTTCCCGGCTCGCAACATCCTTACCGGGGGGAATCGCCATCGCGCCGAGCAGGGTCTTGATGCGCGGGTCGATCCGGGGGTCGTCGAGTAGCTTCGAATTGTGCATGCGGCTCCTCTCGTGGAGACCAAGATTCTATCAGAAGCGAAACGACAGCCCGAAGATTCCGCTAGGCGTGGCCAGAAACTCTAGGAACGCAGCACCAGTGAACGCCACCTGGACACGTCCGCCTCGGGTATCGCGGCGTACGGAGATCGCTGGGCTACCTTGACTTGTGGTGTTGAGGGCGGAACAGAACGGGACGGCTCACGAGGTGCGACGCCGCGCCGCCCTGATCTCGCTCGGCGTCGGGACGGCCGTGTGTGCCGTGAAGTTCGGGGGCTGGTGGCTCACCGATTCGGCCGCCGTGCTCTCGGACGCGCTCGAGTCGATCGTGAACGTGGCGGCGGCCCTGCTGCTGCTTTACAGCGTGATCCTGTCACTGCGTCCGGCCGACCGGAATCACCCCTTCGGTCACGGCAAGGTCGAATACTTTTCGGCCGGGGCGGAGGGGGCACTGATCCTGGCGGCGGCGGGCCTGATCATCGTCACGGCTACGCGCGAACTTCTGCGCGGACCCTCGGTCCACGACGTCGATCTGGGTCTGCTCGTGGTTGGCTTCGCCGGGGTCGTCAACTTCGGACTGGGGCGGTATCTGGTCAGCGTGGGTCGTCGCGAGGGCTCGACCGCCCTGGTTGCCGACGGCCGCCACGTGTTGACCGACACCGTGACCAGCGCCGGGGTCGTGATCGGCCTGGCCGCCGTGTGGATCACGGGATGGAAGCCGTTCGATCCGATCATGGCGTTGCTGGTCGCCGCCAACATCCTGCGCACCGGCTGGCAGCTGCTGCGCGAGGCCGTTGGCGGCTTGATGGACGAGGCCGACCCAGAGCTGCTCGGGAGCATCACCGCCGCCCTCGAGAAGCACCGCCAGCCGTGGTGGATCGACGTGCACGGACTGCGCGCGGTGCGCCGCGGGTCCAGAGAGCACGTCGAGGTACACCTGGTGATTCCGCGCTACTGGGACGCCGACCGCCTGCACCAGGAGGGCGACGCCATCGAGCAAGTCATGCTCGAAAGTGCCGCGATTTCGGGCGGAGTGATCGTGCACTTCGATCCCTGTCGCCCGCAGAAGTGTTCCGGCTGCCCGGTCGAGGACTGTCCGGTTCGCGAAACCCCCTTCGCCGGACGAACTGCCTTGACGCTCGAGCGCGTGATCCGAGAGGACGAGCCTCTCGATCGTCCCTGACCGTCGCTCGACTCGGCCGAATGCGCCGGAGTGTTGGATCTACGCCTTGCGGAACGTTCGATAGCTCGTCGCAATAGATGGTGATCGATCGCTCGAGTTGCTCCACAGCCTCGAGACCGCTGCGGAAGATCAGCCCACCTTCGGCGGGACCGAACGCCTTCTCCAGCAGGTCCGACACGGTCAGCTGCTCGTCGAGGTCGCCCAGCTCGTCCAGCGGCCGGACCGTCCAGTACTGGAGTGCATCTCCGATCACGGTCTGATAGGTCGTGATGCGGATCGGTTCGTCTAGCTTCGGAATCGGCTCGGCGATCTTGCGGAGGATCTCCTCGACGGCCTCCCGTCGTCCCGGTCGTGCGCGAGCCACGCTGATCAGGGCTATCTCGAATCCTCCGGGTCCCGGAAGCTCAGCTCGGAGCGGGACCTTTCTTGGGTGAGAAGCGAATCCGGAGCGTGAGATCGGGGAGGGGCGCGGGTCGCAGGCCGGGGGCCTCGGCCCGGGGTGAAACGCGCGCTGCTGGGGGTCTGGTGCACGCCGTCCGCTCCCAGGTATTCACTCGGATATCACGGGCACCGATGCGGGAACAAACCGATTCTTCGGGCCCAAGACTCAATAGATCGTGTTCTCGGGTGAACGCCGGATCGCGAGCCTGCTGGTTTTGGGAACCGGGAGGCTCCCACTTCTAGAAGGGAGGGGTCCGTTTACGAGGCCTTGGCGATGATGTTGTCACCGAATTGCCGGATGGAGTCGAGCTTTTGCTGGAGAGGCACGCTGTCGGTCAGGTAGGCGTTGCGGAAGCCGACGATGCAATCGGTGACACCCAGATCCTCGAGTCGCTTGATGCCGTCGAGCGTGTAGGCGTCGAGCGAAATGACGTGGATTTCGAATGGCTCTCGTTCACGTCCGTATTCGCGTCGGAGCTCGCCGAGCCGAGCGATGTATGCTTCAAGTTCCTTTGCGTCGCCTCCCGCGTGCATCCAGCCGTCACCGGTCCGAGCCGCTCGCTTCAGCGCTGCCTCACTGTGTCCGCCGATCAAGATCGGGAGCAGCCGGGTGGGAACCGGGCAGATCTTGATGCTCTCCAGGTCGTAGAACTGACCGTGGAATTCGTAAAACTCGCCCGTCATCAGGCCGCGGATGATTTCGATCATCTCATCCATCCGCTTGCCGCGCTGCCTCCAGTCGGTTCCCGTCACCCGGAAATCCTCGGGCCAGGGAGACAGGCCGACGCCGAAGCCGAAGCGGTTCTGGGTGATGACGGCGACCGAAGCGGCCTGTTTGGCAACGAGCATGGGCTGTCGAACGGCGAGTTTCACCACGAAGGTGGTGAACCGGAGCTTCTGGGTGACGGCGCCCATGGCCGGGATCAGTGAGAAGGGTTCGATGAAGGGCTTGCCTTCCAGGAATTCGCGGTTGCCGTCGGGCGTATACGGGTACTTGCTGTCCGAGAACTCCGGATAGCAGATGCTGTCGGGGACACAGAATGATGTCCAGCCCGACTGATCGGCCTCGATGGCCATGGGCAGATACTGGGCCGGGTCGCACATGGATTCCGCGAAGGAGAAGCGCATGGGATCCTTTCGGTGGAGCGCCTCGAATCGGTTCTGCAGCGCGGAGAATTCGTAGCGAAGATCGAGGCTGGCGTCGTCTTCTCAGTCTCGTGGGCCGGGCTTCGACCAACCGTGGTGGGGATGGCGCTTGACGAGTGACGGGTTCTGGAACACGAAGACCAGCCCGATCCCGGCCACGAAGCCGCCGGAGTGGGCCCAGAAGGCCATTCCACCTGAACCCGACACGGAAGTCAGGGCGCCCAGGACCTGGAAGAAGAGCCAGTACGCGAGCATGTAGAGCGCGGGGACGGTAATCCGGGTGATGTAGAAGCCGAGGAAGATCAGCAGGTGGACGCGCACCCGGGGATACAGGATGAGGTAGGCGCCCATCACGCCGCCGATTGCTCCCGAGGCCCCGACCATGGGCACCGTCGAGTTGGCCTCGAAGACGATCTGGCATCCAGAGGCGAACAGGCCGGTCAGTAGGTAGAAGACGAGGAATCGGATCGACCCCATGCCGTCTTCCACGCTGTTTCCGAACACCCATAGAAACAAGAGATTCCCAAGAAGATGGAACCATCCGGCGTGAAGGAACATCGACGTCAGCAGCGTATGCCACGCCGGGTTCGCCCCCAGCAGGCAAGCCGTGTCGGGCGTCAGCTGGAAGAGGGTCCCGGGCACGACCCGCTGAAGCAGCTCCGCCGGAACGATTCCGAATTCACAGATGGAATGGGCCAGTGGCTTGTGAAGACCCAATCCCTGCAAGAGGATCCAGACGAGCAGGTTGGCCCCGATCAGGATCAGGGTGGCCCACGGAGTCCGAAAACTGGGATTGTCGTCGTGCAGGGGAAACATCGATCTTGCGGCCAGAGACTACCGTGGCCTGGCAGCGGGTCGACAGGTCTCACGGGGCGCGTGGTGTTGCCGATAAGCACCTGCGGGAGGGGCCAACGTTTGCGCCAGCATCGAGTTCCCACGCGCTGCTCGTTGGAGGAGCGTCCTCGGGCGCCGCGACCGGCCGGACAACGTGCCGATCGACCGCTCCATCCGTTGAATTGGTTTCGACCGCGGCTCGCCCGTTTCAACGAATGGCTGTACGGCGTCGCAGTCGGACGCTGGCTCCGGCGCCGGCTCGACAGGGCGCTCGAGCTGCGATCCGTAGAGATTTCGCTGGCGCGGCTCGGCCCGGCTCTCGATGGCCTCCAGATCGCCTTTCTCTCGGACCTGCACGCGGGTCATTTCGCGACCGAGCCGGATCTCGTGCGTCTGTTTGAGCGGGTACTGCGCTGTGAGCCGGATCTGATCTGCCTGGGAGGCGATCTGGTGGACGCTCGCCCCGAGGACTGTCGCATTCTGGCGAAGGCGTTGCCGATCCTGCGAGCGCCTCTGGGTGTCTTCGCGGTCCCCGGGAATCACGACTACTACGCCGATCCGAGCCTGCGCCTGTGGCAGCACTGTCTCGAACAGCACGGCGTCAGCGTGCTCTCGAACCGGGGCGTTCGGATTGGGCGAGGTGACGAGACCTTGTGGCTGGCCGGGGTAGACGATCTGAGCGAGGGCGAGCCCGACCTGGCCGAAGCCCTCGACGGTGTTCGGCCCGACGAAGCCATCGTGTTGCTCTCCCACCATCCGGACTTCTTCTTGGAAGCTGCGTTTGCCGGCGTCGACCTGATGCTCTCGGGTCATACCCACGCGGGCCAGATCACGGCCTTCGGCCGGACTCCGCTCAGGCACACGCGGCACGGCTACTGGCACGGGCACTTCGAGCAGCGCGGTGCGCGTCTGTACGTCGGAAGCGGAACCGGAACCACGGCCATCCCGCTCCGGGTTTTCGCTGCTGCGGAAGTCCCGCTGATTCGCCTCATCCGACCTCGCTAGAGTCCCCGCGAATCTTCGACGACTCGTCGACGACCGAGATTTTCGACCTGCTAGTCTCGTCGTTCTGCACGAGACGAATCCAGGCGGGAGGGTCAGGCCATGGGCAGGTGGAGCCGCGACGAGATCGAGGATGCGCTGGAGCTCTTTCGGGAGACGGCGCTCGAGTGTGGAGTTTCGGGCGATTGGAATGCGTGGGTCGATCTCTTCACCGAGGACGCAACCTACGTCGAACATTTGTACGGGACCATGGGTGGACGTGAAGCAATCCGGAAGTGGATCTGTTCCACGATGGCCGAATATCCCAATCGCGAGATGAAGTACTTCCCTCACGAGTGGTACATGATCGACGAGGAGAAGGGGTGGGTTGTCTTCTGCGTGTGGAACCGGATGGAGGATCCAGGTGACGGGAGCCTGCATCAGGCCTACAACTTCAGCCTCCTCAAGTACGCGGGCAAGATGAAGTGGTCGTACGAGGAGGACATCTACAACCCCAAGCAGTTCCAGGACATGATCCGGGGTTGGTTAGAAGCCAAGAAGAAGTGCGAGGAGTCATCGAACGGTTGACGCGACGTAGCGTCACCGCCCGTACACTCGCGACTTTCGCCGCGACGAGCGGCGCGCGCGTTCAAGAGCCCGTCGGAATTCACCCATGGTGGGTTCGAGCTCCGACGCGAGCTTGAAGTGGCCAACCGCCTCGGCTGAGCGTTGTAGCTGTTCGAGAGCCGTGCCTAGCTGGTAGTGGGCATCGGCTGCAAACGGGTCGAGGTGCACGGCTCGTCTGCACACCTCGACCGCTGCGGTGGCTCCGCGGATCTGCCGGGTCAATCGGCAACGGGCGATCGCGACGATGGGTGCCGTCGGTTCGATCTCGGCCGAATGCTCCAGCTGCTCGAGGGCGTCCGGAAGGCGATCTTGATCCATCAACATCACGGCCAGGTCGAAATGGTCGATGTAGCTGTGATGGCGGTTGACCTTGACGATCGGGAGATTGGCCACCAGCCCGGCAGCGATCAGTCCAACGGCAAGCCGGGTGGCTGACGCACGGGCTCCATCCCGAATCCGATCGTAAAGGGAAACGCCCGCGTACACAGCGTAGATTCCGAGCAGGGGCAACATCGGCAGCCGGTAGCGGGCGGTCACGAAGTAGACGACGATGAAGATCGAATGCACCAGCAGGCAGGCCATGGCGGGGAGCTGTTCGCGCCAGCCGCGCCGGGCGAGGAAGAGGCCGGTCAACCCGAAGGGAATCACCAAGCCGTTCGGGAAGGACAGTCCGGTTCGCCAGAGAAGAAGCCAGAGGATCGGAGAGTCGCCGCGATCAGCATAGGGACTCGTGTTCCGCCCGATCTCGGTTCCATTCACCAGTTCTGCCAGCTTGGTGCCCATCAGCCGGAGCCATGCGCCCGGCCAATCGGCCACGTGTCCGAGCGTCGAAGCCAGCAGATCGTCGTTCACCGCCGAGTAGGCCGTGATGCCCCGGCTCGCCGGATCCATGCGAATGCGGTCGTAGAGCTGCATGTGTTCGGGATGATCGAGGCGGTTCACGTCGCGCAGCACCGAGTGGTTCCCCAGGTAGAAGTTGATTCCCGAATTGCTGGCGATCGTGACGAAGCGACCCGAAACCAATCGCGCAACGGTTTCGCTGGCTGAGGCGACGCCGAGGCTCGGTTCGTCGAGGCGCGCATTGCGCCAGGCAACGGGTCCCACGGTGATCGCCAAGGGTGCCAGCAGGGCGATGCTGATCAGCGCGCCCGTTTTCCGCTGTTCGCGCCAACGAGGTGGCAGCCAGATCCAGAGCAGAACGAAGGGGAGCCACAGCAGGGCCACGCCGCGATTGATGGCCGAGAGCGCGATGGCGAGGCCGGCGACGATCCAGGTCGCGGGCTTCGCGCTCTGTCCGCCGCGCAGAACGCACCACAGGGAGCCGATCTGGAGGAAGACGTCGAGGCTTCCGTTCAGGAGCTGGGCGTCGAAATAGATCAGCGGCCCCGATATCGCGGTGGCGATGGCCGAGCCGGCGGCAACACGCAGATCGTCGAAGAGCATGCGGGCCACGTCGTAGACGACCCAGCAGAGCAGGGATCCGAGCGCCGTCTGGACGATCAACACGGCCAGCGGGATCGAGCCGGCCAGCGCATACACACAGCCGATGAACCAGATGTAGAGGGGAGGCCGCTCGAACGGGGCTGCCGGCGGCCAATCTCCGGCGAGCCAGTCGATCGCCCACTGGTGATAGAGGCGTGCGTCGATCGGAAGAAACGCATCCGGAGAGAAGGGGCCCTGCCGCATGGCCCACAGGTGGCCGAGGCGCAGGGCGAGCGCCGCGGCGACGATGGCGATCGGCAGCCAGACTCTGGTGGCGCGCGGTTGCAACAGGATCGTCTCCGGCGCCGAGTATAGGCCGGACTACAGTGGACGACGCCCGTCTTCAGCGGACGGTCACCCGCATCCGGTTCCAGCTGTCGCGGCAGCGCTCGGCCAGCATGCCCACACCCGTGAGGATGATGAGCACACGCGCGACGGTGCCAACGACGGGCGTATGGGTCACGAAGATCACGACCAGCAGACCGACCAGGAGCGCCAATCCAAACGACGTCCAGCGTTCGTCGGCCGGATGGACAATGGCCTTTCCGATCAGAGCGGCGACGACGATGCTTCCGATGTAGATCGCCGCCAGGTACAGGCCGAGCCCGATGAGTGCCAAGGGGATGCCGACCAGGGTGCAGGCAACGATGAACAGCGCGATCGGCATTGCAACCACCACCAGGAAACCGATGGCCATTGCCCGGAAGGTCTCGCCCGGCGTCTCGAGCTTCTCACGGAACACTCCGGGCAGGAGCGCGTGCAATAGCATCCCGACGGCGAAGCTGGCCGTCAGGTGGAGGACGAGCCACATGTAGAATCGGGCCTCCGTAAAGCGCGCGAAGCGCTGGTGGGGGCCGAAGCCCCGTACTCGGGTCGTCAGCTCGCCCCCGATCTTCGCACCGTCGCGGACGCTGACTTCGGTTCCCTCGGGAAGAGCGGCGTCGAGGTTCCCGCCGATCTCGCTCGTGGCGGACAGGGTGACGTCTTCGGCCCAGATTCTTGCGTTCCGGCCAACCTCCCCGCGG
>Ga0114950_10001998_pt1 | contig 15628 bp, 17 predicted proteins | sample N075metaG_FD_83503 | JGI IMG/M metagenome (GOLD analysis project Ga0114950, IMG submission 83503) | Deep subsurface microbial communities from Kermadec Trench to uncover new lineages of life (NeLLi) - N075 metaG | ecosystem: Environmental > Aquatic > Marine > Ocean trench > Sediment | place... | reverse complement strand
TTTTTTTACATTTGGGATTTATATGCTCTCCTTTTCTGTTAGATATTTTGAAATGAATTTTAATTAGATATGGATATTAAGAACGCCAGCAAAAAGGTATTATCACAGCTCGTTAAAGTTTTAGATAAATTGACGGAGAAAGAGTATTCGAGTTCAATTGAAATACTAAGCGGAGCAACCATAGGTCAGCACATCCGCCACACGCTCGAATTTTATACCTGTTTACAGGAGGGTGCATTAATTGGAGTCGTAAACTATGATAAACGAAATCGAGATCTTGACCTTGAAACAATCCCTGCCCATGCAATAAATGTTATTCAATCACTGTTCAGGTTCATTGATGAGATAAAAGATGAAAGAATTGTGCTTGAAATAAATTACGACCTCTACGACGATCATTTACAGACCGTGCAATCCAATATTGATCGTGAACTTTGCTATAACATTGAGCATGCAATCCATCATATGGCATTAATCAAAATAGGCTTACGAGTGGTTTCGCCAGATTTACAGCTACCAGAAGGATTTGGTGTTGCTGTTTCTACTTTAAGATATTTAAAGGAGACTCAGGAAGTCTAATGGCTTTTTCAATATCAAATTTTATTATCCGGCTAAGGAGCTGGGAGTATTGGCCTCTGCCCGTGGTTTACATTCCAATATACATTTACTGGTTTTTCCTGTCAATTCGAGCCAGATCATTTTTTTATTTTACCGCTTCGAATCCAGGTATCGAATACGGAGGTATGCTTGGTGAGTCAAAGATTAAAATCATGGATATATTGCCAGATGATGTAATTCCCAAAACAATATTTATTCCTTCAACAAATACTGCGAACGAAATTCAACATTTGATTAACACAAACGAATTGGCATACCCTGTTATCCTTAAACCAGATATCGGAGAACGTGGCTGGCAAGTTGAAATTATTAATTCCAAGGAAGAATTAGACCAGTATATTGACTTAAACCGGGTCAATTTACTCTTGCAGGAATACGTAAATGAGCCTGTGGAATTAGGCGTGTTTTATTACCGATTACCCAATGAAGAACACGGAAGGGTCACTTCAATAGTTGAAAAAAAATTACTTGCTGTCACTGGTGACGGTAAATCTACAGTCATTGAGCTGCTCAGGATGAGCCCCAGAGGAAAACTCCAGGTAAACAGGCTTTCTGAAACCCAACCTGAGTTAAATGAAAGAGTTCCAGGGTTAAACGAGCAAATTGTGGTTGTGCCTATTGGAAACCATCGATTGGGAACAGCTTTTCTTGATAGCAATAAATACATAAACCAGAAGATTCACGACGTCTTTGACGTCCTGAGCAAAAATATTGAAGGATTTTTTTTTGGAAGGTTTGACATCAGGTGCTCATCCATCGAACAATTAGAAAAAGGAAAAATGAAAATAATGGAGCTCAATGGAGCCGGAGCTGAACCTGCTCATATTTATAATCCAGGATCGAGCCTGTGGAGCGCCTATAAAGTACTACTCTTCCATTGGAAAATAATGTTTCAGATAAGTGTACAAAATCATAAACTAGGAATACCATACCTTGGTTTCCGTGCAGGTATAAATGCCATTCAGGATTTAAGAAAATATAATAAAAACAAACAACCCGTATGATCTGGTTAACAAATTTGGTATTTGGGTTCACTTTTAGTTTTATTGGATCCATCCCTCCGGGAACAATCAACCTAAGCGTGATTCAGCTGGGATTACAAAAACGTCTTGGCGCAGCTTTCAGAATGGCCTTTGCTGCTGCATTTATTGAGTTCTTTTATGCTGCAATAGCAATCAAATTTCAAATGTATATTACCTCAAATCCGGCAGTTCAGGATAATTTCCAGCTCATAACGTCAATTGTTCTCCTCGCATTAGGAGGTCTAAACTTAATGGTACTGTTTAAAAAGCGGAATCCAAAAAACCAAAAAACAAATTCCATTGCATCCAGTGGATTCAGGAAAGGGATTTTGTTGAGTATCGGAAACCCATTGGCGATGCCTTTTTGGATCGCAGTAACAGCTTATCTTCAAAGTAATAAATGGGTAAATTTTGAAGATACAAGTATCTGGACTTATGTTCTTGGGATTTCGCTTGGTACTATAGCCATCTTGATGATTCTGGGGATCGTAGCAAACAAAACCGGGAAATTTATTGATGCTGAAAACAAACTAATAAAAATAATACCAGGAATTGTACTCGTGGTGTTGGGATTATACTCTCTTGCAAACCTTTATATATTTTCATGATTATAGGCATAGCTATGGCCAATATAAAATGCACGCATCATAGTAAATATTGTAATTGGGATTAATGCGTAATGCAAATCCTGCGGAAGGAAATTCCAAATAAAAATCAAAACCAAAAGCCCCCATCCTACAAAAGAAAAGTACTTCTTTCTGATTGAAGAAGGCTTAAATATTAAAAAAGCTGCAAATGCATGCAAAGGAAATGCCCACAGCAAATTGTAATTTCTTGATGCAGCAGCATGATCTGTAAAAACCCACAAGCCAAGCAAGAGTAGCCCGACTAATCCTAAAATAAAGAACCATGAGAAATCCAGCCATTTGCCACGAATCCCCAACCTCCACTGTAACCATGTGATAACTGTACCGATAAACAGCAGGAATGAAAAAACCAATAAAGGGGTAAAAAAAGTTCCAACAGGGACGGAGCTGGATTGATTCAGAATCCTACTGGTATTAACTAAAGGTCGTTCAACACCAGATTCATGGAGTAAAAAAGCATGGTCAAATGAACTTTCAATGAAATCGGGTAGAAACATAAAGTCATAGGCAGTAAGTTCACTATCCATCGGAAGTCCTAAACAAATATCAATACCTAAATCTCCCCATGGGAATTTGTCCTCAAGATATAAATCAGTTAACGCTCTAACTGTCAAATTGTCACCAGCAAATTCCAGGTCGAACCGAATTGAATCTGAAAATACATCAACAAATACATCCCTGATTCTTGTGGCACAATTGTCATAGAAGTAATCATAGAAATAACTGGCATTATCAGGTTGTAAATTATTCTCAAGGTATTCATATACACGCTGAACTTCCGCTGGAGAAAAGTCCAGGTCTTGTTCATGTACAAACCTGTCGTAATACTCATAGAATCTCATAAGTTGTGAAAATTCACCAACTGACAAGAAATAAAGTAAATACCCTTTTGTAAAATTTATATAAAATTCGGGATCGTTATAATTAAATGTTCCGTAGTTATAGGCTATGTCAATCCCAAGTGCCGGATCAAACACTCGTATTGCATTGTGTCCAAATGCACTGTAAAGCTCATCTTTATCCGGGCCCATGGTAATTACACTTATTCTAGCCTCCTCTGTTAGCTTAGTAATTTGCTTTGCTTTTAAAGCTGAAGAACAGATTAATAGAGAAATGGAAACAACTATGATTTTTTTCAATTGCTTATATAACAGGTTCAATCTTCTAAATTAAATAATTAGATTTAGATTTAATTTATTGAATGAGAGAAGTACATGAAAATAAAGGATAACTGGAATTTTTCATCAAAACTTACAGCGCGTAAACTTATTAATGCCTTTAAGATTTACTCGAGTTATCAGTATTCGGTAAAAACGAGAAGTGCCAAAATACATGGTTTACCAATTAGCCTTTCAATTGAACCAACTACGTCATGTAATCTACGTTGCCCTGAGTGCCCTAGTGGATTAAGATCCTTTACCAGGCCAACAGGTATGCTCTCACTTGATACTTATGACCAAATTCTAAATGAGCTTGCCCCAACATTGATGTACCTGATTTTATATTTCCAGGGGGAACCTTATCTGAATCCACAGTTTTTTTCTATGGTGTCTGGTGCTTCTTCTAAAAATATTTATTCCGCAACATCAACCAACGGGCATTACCTCGATGATGAAAACGCAAAAAATACGATCACATCAGGTCTCGACAGGTTGATTATCTCCATCGATGGTGCTGATCAGGCAACATACGAAAGCTACCGTGTAGGTGGTAAACTTTCAAAAGTAATTGAAGGTGCAAAAAATGTTGTTTCCTGGAAAAAAAAGCTTAAATCACGAACACCGCATATAATCTTTCAATTTCTTGTTGTGAAGCACAATGAAGATCAACTTAATGAAATCAATAAACTCGCAAGTGCAATTGGGGTGGATGAAGTAACATTTAAAACGGCCCAGATATATGATTATGAAAATGGATCTGATCTTATACCTACAATAGACAAATACTCGCGCTACAAAAAAGGCAAGGATGGTAAATGGGTACTGAAAAACAAACTAGAAGACAAATGCTGGAAAATGTGGCATAGCAGTGTAATGACCTGGGATGGTAAAATTGTTCCCTGTTGTTTTGATAAAGATGCTGCGCATCAGATGGGTACTGTTCAAAATCAGTCGTTTAATGAAATTTGGAACGGAAGAGATTACAATCAATTTAGAAATTCACTTTTGCATTCAAGAAAGTCGATTGATATCTGCAAAAATTGTACTGAAGGCACCAAAGTGTGGACCTGATTACCAGTTGTCTTGTACTATTTGCAGCAATTCAGCGTGGGTTTCGTTGCCTGCAACAATATGACGTCCGAAAATAAAATCATTCCCTGACTTGAAATCTGTGACCTTGCCACCTGCACATTCTACAATAAATGCCCCAGCAGCCACGTCCCAGGGGTTTAAATTGTATTCAAAAAATCCTTCAAACCTTCCACATGCCACGTAGGCTAAATCTACCGCAGCGCTTCCAAATAGCCTGATCCCGTGGCATGATTTCATCAAAGTGGTAAGGATGTTCATATATCCACTAAGGTTCTCGAAGTTATTATAAGGAAATCCTGTTGCTATTATTCCATCTGATAGATTCTTTTGGTCTGAAACCTGAATTGGTTTATCATTGCAGAAAGCACCCTCCGATGAACCCCAAAAGCATTCGTCTTTATTAATTTCATAAACAATTCCTAAAACAAGCTTTTTACGAATGGTCAGTGCCACACTTACGGAGTAAACAGGTATCCCATGAATAAAATTTGTTGTACCATCTAACGGATCAACTATCCATTGGTAATCGTTGTTGGTTTGTTCTTCAGTCCCTTCTTCAGCCACAAACCCTGAATTCGGTAATAACTTCTTTAATCCCCGAATCAACCTGACCTCAGCTTCTTTGTCAACATAAGACACAAGGTCGTTGAGCCCTTTGGTTTTGACCATCGATCGGTCAAACCTTGTTGCTTCCATCTTTATAAACTCACCTACTTCTTTAATCAGGCTGATGGCAGGATCTAAAATAAGAGATACTTTTTGGTCAATCATACTTTTGTTTTGAACTTTACAAACGCAGAAAGTACAATAAGTAGTGACAACCAAACCGCAGTTCTGCCCATGTACTCTCCGTACTTACTCATCATCGAAGTTACTTCATTATCAGGGTTTTCAGTTGCCAAAAGGAACGACCAGTCCGTAACGGTATTTTGAGAAAGTAATTCAGGACCAAAGGGTAGCTGAAGCAGCATCAGATTTGATATCGCGATTGGTAAAGCAATTGTGATCACAACCATGATCATAGTTCTCCATCTCCAGAGTCGCTTTTGTAGTGGCATACCATAAAAAAATACCAAGAAAAAGAACAAGTTTACAATAAGGATCCAAACAGTTCCTCCAAGCACTCCAGAGTAACCAAACCACTGAATCCATGATGTGCTGTTAGAAAATACATATGCTAAAACCAGCGTATTATTGATTCGATCAAGGTACAAAATCAAAAAATCAATACTCGCTCCGAATAATATGAAAGAAAGGAGGGCAATTGAAAATTTCATCGACCTTCGAATTATTCTGAAGGATACTAATAAGATTGTATTAAAAATGAATAAAAAGATGGCATCTTCAAGATTAGTAAAACCAACTATTCCTTGAAAAAGTGAAATAATCAGTAACCCTGAAATTAAAATGGAGATGCTGGCAAAGGTTTGCTTTTCCCGATCAACAATTGCCAATAATGGAGCATAAAAGAAAAATATACCTATTGGAAATGATGAAAATATTTTTGCTTCAATAAAACAAATGATTGCGATGACCGCATAAATTATCAGATGTTTATTTGATTCCATCTACCACAAGCACAATCTCACCTTTGATATTTTTTCTTCCTTCAAACAATTCAAGTAACTCGTCGAGAGATCCATTTTGGGTTTCCTCGTGAATTTTAGTTAATTCCCTTGAAACAGATGCAAGTCTGTTTCCACCCAGGACTTCAACCAGTTGTGAAAGCAACTTTTTCAACCTGTGAGGTGACTCATAGAATATAATTGTCCTGTCTTCATCCTTTATCTGATTGAGTCTTTTGTTCCTGCCTTTTTTGTGGGGTAAAAATCCTTCAAATACGAATCGGTCGCATGGAAGGCCAGAATTCAGTAAAGCAGGAATCAAGGCTGTAGAACCTGGCAGCGATTCAACCACAATATTATTTTTCAAGCAGGCTCTGACAAGCATAAACCCCGGGTCAGATATTCCAGGGGTTCCGGCGTCACTTACCAGTGCCATCGTTTCCCCCTCTTTCATCCTTCTTATCAGGACATCTGTAATTTTATGTTCATTGTGCTGGTGGAAGCTTTTTAAGCTATTCACAATATCATAATGATTCAACAAAATAGAAGTCTTTCTTGTATCTTCAGCAAGAATTAAATTTACTGATTTTAGTATCGCTATTGCCCTGAAAGTAATATCCCCAAGATTACCAATGGGAGTTGGAACCATTATAAGGGATGGTGGACTTTTATCCATCGATCAATCTGTCGATAGCTTCAGCCAGATTCCGATCTTTTTCAGTTACAACATTTCCAGAATCATGAGTACTCAGTGTAATTTTAACTTTATTCCATACATTTGACCAGTCCGGATGGTGCTCGTGTTTTTCTGCCAATATTGCTACTCTTGTCATGAAAGCGAATGCTTCAGAGAAGTCTTTAAAAATAAACTCCTTTTCTAATTTGTTATTTGATTCTGTCCACATTGTTATATCTTTTTAGCTTTGATAATGTATTGAAATTGAAGTCCTGAGGTATCAATTTCAACAATTTCGAATCCTGCATTTTTTAATTCAGCTATAGCCAGTTCTTTTTTTATTTTTACAGATTCAGATGGCCCTACAGGCATTGCACCCAATTTAAAATCTACCAGTATCAGCTCACCAAGAGGTTTGATCCCTTTGTGGATCTTTACCAGATAATCCAGTCTGTCATCAATGAAATGATATGTATTGACTAGGAGTACCAAATCAACTTCCTCATGTTTGAGCATCGGATCATCAGCCTTGCACAGACGTGTTTCAATCTTTCTTGTGATGCTGTTATCGCCAAGTTCAAACTTTCTGTCTTCAATATATTCCAGGAACCGGTTTTCCACATCAATAGCAATAATTTTTTCAGCATCCGGAGCTAGACGAAATGTGAAATATCCTGTTCCAACCCCAATATCTGCGACAACTTTACCATCAAGGTTGCCCATTTTATCTACAACAAGGTCAGGGTTTTGCCAATAGTCTCTGGTAGGGCTATCGTATTGTTTGAGTATCAAATCAACATTCTCAACTTCATTGTTTGAAGCTGTAGATTGATCTATCTGATTATTTGAAAAGGCCTGGTTATCTTGTTTGCCAGATTGCCGGACACAGGAGACAATTACCAAAATAAGGAGGATGTTCAGAATCTTCACTTTCACAGCTATGTAAGATAGCGATTTTATACCTCAGGCTATAAGGCGATTAAGCCCTCAATCTTTGTTGCAGCTTTATAAATCTCAATTACATCATCAGATGATCCTGCCATTATCTCGGCAGTCAAACTAACGTACTTCCCATTTTTTGAATTCTTATGGGTGACATTATGGTTTGGTAAAAACAGATTTTCAACCTCTTTTTCATGTCCAGCAGGAACAATGAATTTGAACATATACAAAGACGGCCACGAATTACTATTATCTAGTTTTACTTTGAAGTCGTCAAAATCCATTGGTGGATTGCTAAAAGAACTTATATCTCTCATCCACAATATTAGCTCCATCTTTAATTGCCTCAGAGATATAGTAAGAAGTTCTACCTTCACGGCTTCCGGCAATTTGAGTTTTGTAAACCGAATAATCTGCAATTTCAGGAGCTGGAGTAATGTTATCAACAGTAGCAACCATTACTCCTGATCTGGTTTTCAATGGAGCTGAAGTATTACCGGCTTCCATGGTAAAAATAAAACCAATAGCTTCAGGAGCTGCACCAACATTCGGAATTGAAGATGAATTTTCTTTTAAAGCAACCGTCTTATGTACCTTAGCTCCTTCCCCGTAAGAAGCAGCAATTTCATCAACTGAGCCTGATAGAGAAGAAAGTTTGCTAATAATATACTCTGACTTCTTTGCATTAAGAACCGCACGTTCAACCTGGAATTTAACGTCATCAAGCGACGAAGTTCCTTCTTCAATCTCATTCGTCATTACAACAACCACGTAGCTGTCATCTTGCTCAAATACCTCGGACACCTCATTTAAACTTGCCTCAGTAAATAACCATCTAACTATCTGTCGAGTGCTTCCAATGCCTGCAATGTTTGATTGTGTAGCTTCTATATTCGTTGCCTCACGCACCTGATACCCATCTGCTTCAGCACTTGATGAAAATTCAGCTTTATTGGTATTGGTACCGGCAAAATAATCCGCTTTTCTAAATGCTTTATCTATTGTCTCATCACTTGATATAATCGTTCTGTCAATGGATGCTATCTTGAATTGCTTATTGATTTTGACATTCGTAACATCAATGATATGATATCCAAACTCCGTCTCGACAAGGGTATTTAACAAACCTGTTTTAGTTGATCCGAAAACAGCACTGGCAAATGGTTTTACCATCTCATTTTCAGGGAACCATCCCAGATCACCTCCTGTATTAACTGTTGCATCCGTACCATATTGACTTGCCATTTCAGCAAAGTCAGCGCCTCCTTTTAGCTCATTGAGAACTCTTATAGCTTCTGTTCTTGCAATAGATTTTGATTCCGGTGTATCATCCGTCCACTTAAATAGAATGTGGCTGGCCCGTGCAGATAGTAATGTGTCTTCAATAACTTCGATAACTTTATATATTTTGAATGCATCCCGTTCAAGAAAAGGTCCATACACTTCCCCCGTAGTCAGACTAGTAACCTGATCACTCAAGCCTGCAGGTAGTTGTTTCGGCATATATTGAGATAAAAAGTTTGATCCATCAGAATTGATCTTTGCAAAAAGAGAATCATCGTTTACGATTTTAAATTCTTCTATCACATCTTCAATGTCCATTTTGAAAAAAGTGGTGTCTTCTGACGAAGCAATCACCGCGAAGGTGACAAAGCTGATCGACTTTGAAGCCTTTACTTTAAAATCTTCGTTGTTATTCTTCAGGTAACTTTTGAGCTCCGATTCAGTTGCACTTACCAAAGAATCATTCACAGCAGAAAATGGAACGTATAAATAACTAAGGTCGGCGCTTGCAGTTTGGCTTTTATAGAGTCTCCTGGCTTCCTCTTTTGTTACGTATGTAGATTTGTTTAATAGATTTTCATATTTAATCCTTCTACGCGCTGGTGCAAGGTTGCTTTCAAAAGCAAACCATTGTTGTTGCTGCTGTCTCGGTTGAGAACTTAGGTCTCTAAGAAAGTTTGCAAGTATGTTACGATCAAACAATCCTGTTTCCTGGTTAACAAATATAGGAGCTCCGGTTATTTCAGGGCTGATATTTTTACCTTGTACCAGGTCAACAATCTCTTCATCACCAACATTTACGCCAAGTGCTGCGTACTCATTCCTGAATGCCTTCTCAACAATCATTATTTCCCATGCCTGGTTTCTTAGAGTAACCATTTCTCTTTCAGTAGGGTTCCTTCCAAAATTTGCAGTATAGTTAGATGCAAATTGATCAATCTGAATTTGATACTGTTCTAATGTGATTTTATCTCCTGCAATCTTCCCAACGCTATTATCTCTTCCGGAAAAGAGGGAATTGGATCCAAGAAAGTCAGCCAGAATAAAGGATACAATGGCGAAAGCTACGAATCCCACGATTACCTTGCCCATTTTATTCCTCAACGTATTAATCAATGCCATTTCGTTAAATTTTTTTAAGACCGCAAAAATAGGTAGTTAAATAAGAAAAATCAACAGTTATTCCTCCAAAGAGTTGTTCCAGTTCGAAGAACTACTTACTGTCTAAAATAGTAACTGAAACAGTCTCAATGCCACTATGGTGTACGGTATCCACCTTAAATTCAAATCCATCAATCACAATAATCTGGTTTTTAGAAGGAAGATCTTCGGTTATCGAAAGTATCAATCCTCCCAATGTTTCATATTCTCCTTCAGGCAAATCCCAGGAATACTTATCATTCAGGTAATCAATTTCATGTCGGGCACTAAGTAAATAAATATTTTCTGAAAGTTTTTGTTCTACAAGTCCCTCATCATCGTGCTCGTCGCGTATCTCTCCGAATATCTCTTCGATCACGTCTTCCAAAGTGACTAATCCGGAGGTTCCTCCAAATTCATCAACAACCAGCGCCATACTTTTGTGCTCTTCAATGAAATTGAAAAGTAACTCATTGGCCAACATTGTTTCCGGAACAAAAGAAATATCTGTAAGAATGTCACCTATTTTTTTCGGTTTTTTGAAAAGTGCCTGTGAATGGCAGTATCCAAGCACATTGTCAATTGACTCCTTGAATATTAAAATTTTTGAATGGCCACTACCTACAAATGCTTTTTTCAGTTCTTCAATTGAATCAGATTGGTCAATGGCAACAATCTCAGTCCTAGGGATCAAACACTCTCTTACTTTTATTGATTTAAACTCCAACGCATTGTCAAGAATTTTTGTATCAACTTCCAGCTCAGCATTTGTACTATCTTTTTGGAAATACTTAATGAAGTTGTTAAGATCTGTAAGTCCATATACAGGTTTGTTTTCCTCATATTTCATCCCAAATAGCTTCGTTATTATAAATTTTGATAATCCTGCAATTAATAATACAATCGGGTAAATAATGATATAGAATATCCTCATTGGTAATGCAATTGCCCTTAACATCCAGTTTGGGTTGATCATAAAGAGACTTTTTGGAAGAAATTCGGCAGTTAACAACACAATGAAAGTCGATATTATAGTTTGAATAAGAAGTATCCAACCAACATTATTGATTGCATCAGGCAGAATAGAAACTATCCAGGGCTCTAAGATCCTTGCCATAAAAATCCCATATACGACTAAAGATGTTGTATTGCCGATCAAGGTGGTGCTAATAAAATGGGAAGGTTTGTCCAAGAATTGTGTTAGAATTCTACCCGTTATTGCCTTTCCTTTCCCAAGTTCAATATGGAGTTTGTTTGCAGAGATAAAAGCGATTTCTGAACCTGAAAAGAAGGCAGAAAAAAACAAGGATACAAGGATAACAATGATGAATTGCTGTTCCATTACCTCGTTCGTTTCATAAATCTTTTAGATTGCCTGTTCCCCTGTGGTCTTTTTGAGGATTTCACTTTCTCTTTTTTCTTTTCTTCCTTCTGGCCAATTAATCTTGATAAAAAATACATACTTAAAGAGACCATGAATATCCAATACGAGATTTCAAATCCATATATAATAGTTTGATGAACACCAATGATTAAAAATGCAGCAGCAATAAACAGAATGATGGTCCGTGCTCTATTCACTCCTCTAAATTAAATGTTCCCTGAGGATTTTTAATGACATACCTTGAAAAATCCTGTCTTGCTGTCAGCCCTACTCCGGTAAGTATTTGATCATCCGTTTCAATTCTGACAAACTGATCGGTGTAGACATTCTTTTCAACTGGATTCCAGAACAACTCCTCTGTGAACAACATTTCTCCACTCTCTGTGTTTCGAAGCCTTACATTTCCTTCTACCTTCCAAACGTCAGTTTCCTTAGTAAAATAAGCATAATCACACCTTAGTGAGCCTGTAATACCTCCAAACCGATCATAAAACTCAACATACCCTCCTTTTGGCAGCTCCCGATCCCCCGAAATAAATTCATGAAGTTCCGATGTTATTAATTTTCCCCGAATCACTGCCGAATCACTATGCTCTATTACTGCGTTTTCAAGGATTCTTAAAGGGCCGGTGTAGGGCTCATATTCAATAATTTCAGATCCATCACTGCAAGCGTTCAGCATGAAAAAGCAACAAATACCCGATATAACTAAATTTCTAATCATTTAACTTGAAGGTCTGGCTTTCAAATAAACTGTTTCATTGACCCAACATCTGAGTCTCATGGGTTCACCTTCTAGCTTTTCATCTAGAAAAATATCCTGCCTTGAAGGAAATTGACGGAGGGATGATTCCATCATCTTCGTATTTCCGGCTTTCTTGTATTTCTCATATGCGGCAATGTATATCAATCGATCGTAAACCCGACTCTGTAGTTTTGAACACTCCTTAGCACCGTAAAAGTAAAGATTACCTATCCCATTCCAGGCATTCTTATTTCCAGTATCAATCTCCAGTGCCTGCAGAAAATATCCCCTTGAGGAAACATTATCTTCCTGTCGTGCGTACAGCTTTGCCAGGTCAAGAATCACATCAATTTTTTCCTCGTCAGTTTTAGCAAGTTGAATGGCTTCCTTGAAATAAGCAATTGCACAATCAATATCCTCATTTGCAAGGCATCGCTTGCCAATTATTTTATACCCTATTGTGTATGTTGGTTCATTTTCATGAATCATTTTAGACACATTAAAAAAAAGAGCATCATCGGTACATCCTGCCCGCCACATAAAACCAAATATCTTTTTTGCTTGATCAACAGATGGATTGGCGTAGTATTCTCCTCCCATTCTTCCCCTGACAAAATTGCAATCAATTCCTTCTGGTATTGCCTCGGTCAGCAACCTGTCAATCAGGTCCTTTTGAGCTTTAAGGTTTTGACCAATGTTCATTTTATAATCCACTATCATGGAGATCTTATCGTATCGCTCAAAAACCTCTTCCGTAGTCAGGTTATTAAGAACAAGTTTGTTTTGTTTGACAACATCCATGTAAGCCGGCAAGTTGCTATTAAGTACGTCATTTCCTGAAATCCTGAACGTGATGTCAAATTGGTTCAAAAGGAAAGGCAAGTGATCATTAGAGGATCGCAAATATTTGTAAGCCTTGTTGACTTTTCTGTTCATAACATTCACAGAGTCACCAAAATAATGCATCCTTAAGTCATACATCAAAAGCATACTATCGACGAACACTTGTTTATGAACTTCTACAGTTTCATTTATTGCAAGGTTCTCATAGATTTTACTCCCGTTCTGGTAAATCGAAAGATTCAGCTCCGGGGCATTCGTTAACAACCAGATTAAATGATTTGCTGACTGTCTATAATCCTTGAGACTAAGATAATCCGTATAAAGTGCATTGAATTCTTCAGCTTTTACCCGGTCCTCTGGCCATATCCATGCTCTTCCATTTCGTTGAGCAATTAACGGGAATGTAGCTAAAAAATAAAACAGGAATAAATAAACCAATTTATTCATAAGTACCTTATTTCAATTTACTAATTGAATTTCGGTCTTACAAACCAGCGTGAATCATTGAAGGTGATACCAAAATAGACTCTGACAAAATTCTCACGAATTAATCTATTGTCGATGGTTCCCCTGGTTCCATATCTAAGTCCGAAATCCACAGTTGAGAAATTCTTGACTGGTAAAGAAATCCCAAAATTCATGCCAAATTCAGTAATTTGCGTATTCTGAAGGTAGTATGGTGTGTTTTCATAGTTAAATCCAAAGCGATAGGTAATTCGTGAAAAGTAGTTATCAACAGAAGAAATATCTGGTGTAAACTCACCACCCAAGACAAATTTCATAGAAGTTACCAAATCATTGTTTTCGCCATTTGCATCGAGGTAATTATCCCATTCCTGCATGGTTACATCAAAACCGATCATCCATTTGTTTAGCTTCTCAAAGGATACTCCACCGCCATATGAGGCCGGCAATAGGATTGTACTCATTACATTATTTTGAACGGTATCTATCTTGATAGGTGTATTAGTGGTAGTATTTGTAATGATTGTTTGGAACTGCGTTACTGTTATGTCCTTTTCAAAATTATAAATACCCCCAATCGAGACTCTATAATTTTCGTTGAATATTTTCTTGTATGCAAAACCAAGCCCGTAAATGAAATCACCGGCTGTCAATCGGGCACTCGTTGTAGGTACATATGGACCAAATGGTTCGGAAAGTACAATGTTATTTACTTTGAAAATTGAGCTGAACAGATAAGCAACATTTCCTCCTATATAGAGACTTTTTGTAAGTTTTGCTCCTGCAGAGAATATAAATTGATTAAACCCTCCTTCTCCTTTATTAAAAGTAGTTACAACAGCATCAGGATCGCCATTTACTGGTAATTCTGATTTAAAATTATAATTCACCCTGGAGTAGGGCATCATTCCAAAACTTAGCGCAACCTTGTTTTGCTTTAGAGGCCATATCATATTGATGTATCCCAAATTAGCCCCTTGCGCAACTTCCCTGTCTTCCTCCTGCCAGATTGTCCTTGATTCACCTGAAAAACCTGTCGTGAATGAGTAAACCCCATTTTCAGGCAGTAAGGCCGGATTTAGGGTATTCTGAAAGAAATAGCTGCTATTGCTTATACCCAGGCCACCCATGGAATTGTGCTGGACAGTTGCCCTTGAGTATATATCCCCTATGCCAAGTGCAGAGTAGGGCGAAAATGTCTGGGAAAGCGCCATTCCCTGAATCCCAAATACCAGCAATACAACACTACCTAACGCTCTCATCTGCAATATTATGCTCCAAAATCTTGTTTAATCCTACCAATACCAGTTTAGGAACCGCAAAGATGTCGGCTTTTAGTCGTTTTTCAAAGTGTTTTGCTTCCCCACCACACAGAAAAACCTGAATTCCTGGATAAATTTGAAGGTATTGATCAATCAACCCGTCAATTTCCAGAACCATTCCGTTTATAAGTCCACTTTTCATGGAGCCGATAGTTGATTTTCCTATCAATGGTATTTCGGATTCCATTGGTTGCTGGGAATCAATAAGCGGTAGGTCGCGTGTTAAGTTATGCATTGCTTCAGCCCTCAGGCGCAAACCTGGCGAAATAATCCCACCCTGATACACGCTCCCTCTTTCCAATATGTCATAAGTAATACAGCTTCCAGCATCGATGATTAAACTATCCTTTCCTGGTAAGAGTACTGAAGCACCAACAGCGGCAGCAACCCTATCTACACCAAGGGATTCAGGTGTTTTGTAATTTATAGTAATTGGTAACCTGGTATCTTTTGTTAAATTTATCAGGGTACCTTTTACTTCAGGAATAGAATCTTTGAAGGGCCCCACTGAACTTATCAACAAATTATTGGGATCAATCTCCCTGATAATCCGGGGAATATCGTCGTGCGCGATGACACCAATTTCACCTTGCATCTGTTCATTGACAAACGAGGCAAACTTTGCAGATGAATTTCCTATGTCCAGACCAAGATTCATTATTTTTACTTCTTGTGTAACGAAAAGAAACCAAATAAGGTATTAGAATTTATGCAAAAGTACAG
>Ga0114950_10001996_pt1 | contig 15634 bp, 16 predicted proteins | sample N075metaG_FD_83503 | JGI IMG/M metagenome (GOLD analysis project Ga0114950, IMG submission 83503) | Deep subsurface microbial communities from Kermadec Trench to uncover new lineages of life (NeLLi) - N075 metaG | ecosystem: Environmental > Aquatic > Marine > Ocean trench > Sediment | place... | reverse complement strand
GACGGCTGCCAGAATGGCCTTCTTGTAGGCCTCGACGCTGTAGTTCGCGACCTCGGCGGAATCGACCAGATAGGTCTCGCCGCCGCCCTTGCCGGCCAGATCGCTTGCGATGGCGTCGACGCCACTGCCGATCACGAGGCTCTTGACCTCGCGGTCGCTGCCCCCGGCTACCTTATGTGCGAACGCCACCAGCTCCAGGCTGGCATCGCGTAGTTTTCCCTCATTGATTTCCGCTACGACGAGAACACTGCTCATTTTTTCTCTCTTCCGCCGGCCTTCTCTTGGTTTAGAGAAGCCCGAGCTCTTTGATCTTGGTGATGAGTTGCCCGACGACTTCGGCTGTGGATCCCTCGAGGATCTCCGCGGTGTCGCTCTTCGGGGGGACGTAGATCTTCTCGATTTTGGCCTTGGCCGCTGCGGCGCCCGCTTGCTCTGCGACGCCCAGGTCGGCCATGGTCTTTACGTCCATGGGCTTCTTTTTGGCCTGCATGATGCCCTTGAGTGAGGCGTAGCGGACCTGATTGGCGCCGGTCTGAATGGCCACGAGGCAGGGCTTTGGAAGTTCGACGACTTCGAGGGCGCCGCCTTCGAGTTCGCGCTCGACCGTAACCGAGTCAGCGACTTCGAGGTGGAGGACGCCGGTGGCCGAGGGCATATCCACCAGCTCGGCCAGCATCGCCGGGACCGCAGAAGAGTTGCCATCGTCCGACATGAAGCCCGTGAAGATGAGATCGGGATTTTCTTCTTTGGCGATTGCGGCCAGAATCTTGGCGCAACCGAGCACGTCGGATCCGTCGGCATCTTCGTCATTGACGTGGATCGCCCGATCCGCGCCCATGCCCAGCGACGTCCGCAGCGCCTGGGTGACCCGGTCCGGGCCGATGGAAACGACCACGACTTCTGCGTCGTCGCTGTCCTTGATTTGAAGCGCCGCTTCCAGCGCATAAGTGTCGTAGCTATTGATTTCGAACTTGATGTTGCTGTCCTGAATCCAGGTGCCATCGGCATTGACGTCCAGGCGGGCGTCTTGATGGGGAACCTGTTTGAGACACACCATGACCTTCATGGGGGGTAAACCTCCGGAGTTGCAGTGATTTTGAACTGGGCTCGCAACGGGTTCGTCCCGGAGCCCCAAAGAGCGCCGGAACCCTAACGGACGCTCCCCGGCATTTCAACGGGCGCCGCAAACTCGCTCGGGAGTCTCGGGTACGGCCAAGAGTCCCGTATTTTGGGGCAAATCGGGGCAGAACGGGGTGAAAACTGTGTGGGAACCGTGTGGATGAGTCGAAGCTGCGGCGTAGCTGCGCGGTCAGATCGCGGTCAGATCGCGGTGTAGTGCTTGTCGCTCCAATCGAGCAGGTATTGGCAGACCTCGTCGTAGATCTCATCGCTGCTGCGCAGCGACTCTCCCGGCACGGCGAAATTTTCGTCTGCGTCCTCCACGCTGCGGATTTCGGTGGTCGTCCCCATCCGGCGCGCGGTTTTGATCAGCGATCCGAGATCGCACTGGTGGTCGCGACTCCCCTGAACGAACAACGTGGGCGAGGTGATGCGGTAGAGCTGTTCGGCGCTGATGGCCTCCGGCTCCCCCGCCGTGTGCAGGGGAAAGCTGATGAGAAACGTTCCCCCAATGCGAACCTGGCTGGTGGCGATCTGGGCCGCGACCCGAGCCCCCAGGCCGTGTCCGCCGATGAAGACGTGGGCCGGAGAGGTTGTGGGATCCCGGTGCAGGGCGGCGATCGCCGTGCGGAAGGTGCGGATCAAAATTTCGCCGGTGTCGGCACTGGTGGGCTCCCGGGCTTCCGCAAAGGGAAAATTAAAGCGGAGGGTCAGGAACTTTTCGTTCGTCAGCTTGTCTTGCAGGTGCTCGAGCAGCGGGTGGTTGAGGTCGGAATCTGCGTCGTGAGCGATCACCATGGCAACGCGCTGGCAGGTGGGCCACCACTCGGGGATGCCCAGCACGGCCGAAATGGAATCGTTCCCGTGGATCGGTGCCACGAGTGGAATCTGCAGTTCTTTGAATTGTGCGGTTTGTTCGACCACGAAGCCCCTCTGAGGGAGATCATATAGCACGGAATCGCCAAATTATATTCATCGTCGCGCGGCGGCAGAGCGAGTTTGTCGGGTAGCCTGTCCATGGACTGGACCGAACATGGCACGGCAGCCCAGCGAGCGGGAGAGAGTCGAAGTGAGCGGAATCGACCCGGAAGCGCGAATCGAGATCGAGCTGAATCCTCGTGAGCTGCGCCTCTACGACCGCCTACGCGCCACCGTGATCGAGCGACAGCCCGGGGTGGGGAGCGGCTTGCGCGACCTTCTCATGGTTTTACCCGATCTCACCGTGCTGTTGATTCGCTTGACCAAGGATCCAAGGGTGCCGCTGGGCGCAAAGGTCATTGCGGGTCTGGGCGTTGCGTACGTTCTCTCGCCCATCGATTTACTGCCCGAGTTTCTGCTGGGGCCGATCGGCTTGATCGACGATTTGCTGGTGGTGGCCACGGCGCTCTCCCGGCTGTTCAAGAGCGTTCATCCCGACATCGTGCGCGAACACTGGTCGGGGCAGGGGGACGCGCTCGACGCAGTTCACCGGATAACGTCCTGGGCCGATACCCAGCTGACGGACCGCTTGCCGGCCGCCGTGCGTCGTCTTTTCAGGGGTACTCCGTAAAGCAACGTTCCTTGTACTCGCACCAATCGCAGAGTTTGCTGCGCTGCACGGGAAACTCCGTCGTCGCTTCGATGCGGTCGATGAGCTCTCGCGTGTTGCTCTGCAAAGTCTCCAGCTGTTCCGGTGTTCGGGTCGAAGTGCGCAGCTCCCGTCGCTGCAGGTAGTGCCAAACCAGGCGATAGGGTTGTTCGTTGCCAAAGCGCCCCTGCAGCCCCAATTGATACAGCGCCAGTTGGCGATCGCTGTTCAGATCCTTTTGCGACGGGATGTAGCGTCCGGTCTTGTAGTCGTGAATCTCGATCGCGCCGTCCCGACCCCGCACAATGCGGTCGATGACGCCCCGCATGGGGTAGCCGCCTTTGGCTTGGGTGTCCGCTCGAGAGTCGGCTTGTGTGTCGGCGTCGCTCTCGGTCGCGAGATCGAACGTCACCTCCTCTTCTATGCCGAGGGTCTCCGTTTGATCAAAGGGATGGAAGCGGCGGTAGTAGTACTCGATACAGCGCACGCCCAGGTCGCGATAAAAGGACACCGGCGTCCCGCGGCGCACGATCCTCACGCGCTTGCCGTCGTAGTGCTCATCCCAGAACGCGTGGTAGCGGAAGACCACCTGTTCGAGGGAGGGGATCTGACCTCGCCCCACGAATTCGTATAGACGCTCGAGGACTTCGTGGACCCGCTTTCCCATGAAGGCCTCGATCCCCTCGCTCTCCGCGGGGATCTGAAGGATGTACCGATAATGGAACTGGTTGGGGCACTTCTCGAAGCTTGCAAGGCGAGAGTGGCTGTAAGTTGTCATGGGGTCGCCCGGAGAATTCGAAGAGTGAGATGATGGAAGCGAGCTGAATTGAGCTTTAGACGAGAGGTACTCAATCCGTCTGCGAGGTGCCACGCAAGGGGCACGCAGCGGTCGGTTCCAGCAGCTTTCGCGGGCTCAAAAGCGGTGTTCTGGGCCCAGGCGGGGGGTTTTCGAGCGGGCTGCTAGACTTGTTGCTCGCGCCAGGGAAAAAAGGAATACGGGAGATGACGCGCAAGAACGCGGAAGCAAGGAGCGGTCCACGTCTCGTGGGCGCTGACGATCGATTCGAGAGCGTCGTCGACTCACTCACCCAATGCGCCGAAGATGCCCTTTCCCAGGCGGCGTGCGGCGGCATTGTCGATCCGGCCGAAGCCATTGCCTGGACCGAATTCGCCAAGCGCTTGATCCTGTATCAGCGCGACGAAGAAAGCCTGCGCACGGAGGTGCCCGAACTCGCTCGCGGACTTACCCAGTTGTTGTGCGAGGTCGAGTTGCCCGGGGGTGCGGACCCTGAAAGCGTGACCCGTAGCTTCATGAGCAAAGTGGTCGACGTTCGCAACAAACTGGCCCTCGACGTCGAAGCGGCCTACCAGGGCGACCCGGCTTCCCAGAGCTACACCGAAATTGCGGTTTCCTATCCCTCGCTCCAGGCCTTGACGGTTCATCGCATTGCCCATGAGCTTCACAGCCTGGGCGTGCCCACACTGCCCAGAATCATGAGCGAGTACGCCCACAGCACGACGGGCATCGACATCCACCCCGGCGCCGCGATCGGTTCTTACTTCTTCATCGATCATGGAACGGGCGTGGTGATCGGGGAGACGGCCGAAGTGGGCGACCGGGTACGGCTCTACCAAGGTGTGACCCTGGGCGCCGCGTCATTGCGCGACGGTCCATCGCTGCGGGGCCACAAGCGCCATCCCACGGTAGAAGACGACGTCACGATCTACGCGGGTGCCACGATCCTGGGTGGCGACACGGTGATCGGTGCGGGCAGCGTGATCGGGGGCAACGTCTGGATCACCAGCTCGATCAAGCCCGGCTCCCGGGTGATCGCCGAAGCCCCGCATCAGGCGGTGCGCGGCGAGGATCCCGCCTTCGCGGCGCAGTTGAAGTGGGACATTTGACGATGCCGCGTTCGTGCAGCCGTCGGTTCGCTTTGCTTTCCATCGTCGCGTCCTTGCTTGCCTCGATGATTTGCGTCGGCGCGGCTTCCGCAATCGAAGGCGCTCCCCCGTGGAGCTATGCCATGGCCCACGAATTGATGAGCCCGTATTGCCCCGGCCGCACCCTGGCTGAATGTCCGAGTCCCCAAGCGATGGAATTGCGCTTCTGGATCCTCAGCCAAGCCGCCGCGGGGGCGACCGAGGCCGAGGTGAACGCGATGCTGACCCAGCGCTTCGGCGACGTTTTGCTGGCCTCACCTCGCGCAGAGGGTTGGGGGCTGTCGGCCTACGTCATCCCGATCGCATTCTTTCTGCTCGGAGGACCCGTCGTCGTGCTGATCATTCGGCGGCTCACGACCGGGAGTGCCGCCGCAGCGGGGCTCTCAGCTGAACCGGTCTACGCCACCGCCACCGCCACCCCGACCGCCATCGACGCCGATTTGGAGCGCCAATTGGAGAGCGAACTCGGAGAGTTGTGATCCGATGCCCGTGACCGAGTTTTTCTTTCGCATCAGTCCAGACCGGGTCCTCGAGGCAGTTGAAGCCGAGGGTTTCCGAACCACGGGCCATTGCATGGCTCTCAACGCCCTCGAGAACCGCGTCTACGACGTGCGTCTCGAGGACGAAAACCCGGTCGTGATCAAGTTCTACCGACCCGGACGCTGGAGTCGCGAGACCATCCTGGACGAACACCGGATGCTCTTTGCCCTGCGCGATGCGGAGATTCCCGTGTGCGCGCCCCTGGTCTTCGAAGACGGCGAATCCCTGCACGAGATCGAAGATATTTTCTATGCCGTCTGGCCCCGCACCGGAGGGCGCTCGCCGGACGAACTCGCAGACCACGAGGTCGAAGTGCTGGGTCGTCTGCTCGCACGAATTCACAACACGGGTGCGGCGACAAAGATGCCGCATCGTCCGGCTCTCGACGCCAAGACGCTGCCGCTGGCTTCGCTTTCGCTGCTCGAAGCTCGCGGCTTCCTGCCGCCCAGCATTGCCACGCGCTACCGCGACGTGGTCGAAGCGGTGGTGAGCATTTACGACGAGCGCGTCGACGGGATCGAGCAGCTTCCGATTCACGGGGATTGCCACCGCGGCAACATTCTGCGCAACGATGAGGGTTGGTCGTTTCTCGATTTCGATGACATGATGATCGGCCCGGCGGTGCACGACGTCTGGATGATGATCCCGGGGCGCGACATCGAAGCCCACCGCCAACGCGATTGCCTGATCGAAGCCTATGAGCAATTTCGACCCTTCGACCCCCGCAGTCTCGAGTTGATCGAACCCCTGCGCGCCTTCCGCTTCATATTTTACGCCGGCTGGATCGCCAAGCGCTGGGAGGATCCGGCGTTCCCCGACGCGTTTCCCCACTTTGGAACCGAGGAGTACTGGCAGAACGAAACGGACGATCTCGAAGAGCAACTAGAGTTGATCGAATCGGGCAAGGACGTGTTCGAGGAGGGCGACGGTTCGGCGGCGGCAGCGGCAGACGAGGCGGAGGGCGGGCTCACGAACAAGGATTTTTTCTGGGATCTCTGATCTTCCCCCGGCACACTCGCTACACTAAATCGATCTAGAACGCGCCCATGAACATTCGAGGAAAAGCCACGTTCATGTCCGTACTGCCTCCCCACGAGATTCCCGGCGCAACAGAAATAGAGGACGCGATCCTCGCGCTGAAACGCGAGCGTTCCGCGATCATTCTCGCCCACTATTACCAGGAGTCCGAGATCCAGGATCTCGCCGATGTCGTAGGGGACTCGCTGGCCCTGGCTCGAGCGGCCCAAAAGGCGGATTGCGAAGTCATCGCGTTTTGCGGCGTGCACTTCATGGCCGAGACCGCAAAGATTTTGAATCCGGACAAAGCGGTGGTGGTTCCGGATCTCGACGCCGGTTGCTCGTTGGCGGACGGCTGCCCGGCCGATGAGTTCGGCGACTTCATCGCTCAGCACCCCGGGGCGGCCGTACTGACCTACATCAACGCCTCGGCCGAAGTCAAGGCCATGAGCGATCTGATCTGTACCTCGTCAAATGCCGTCCAAATGGTGGAGCACCTGGGCGATCGCCCGATCATCTTCGCGCCGGATCGCCACCTGGCTCGCTACGTCGGCAAGCAGGCCGAGCGAGATGATCTGATCGTGTGGCAGGGAGCTTGCGTCGTGCACGAATTGTTCAGCGCAAAGGGGCTGGCGAAACTCATGGTGCAGCACCCGGATGCCGAGGTGCTGGCCCATCCGGAATGTGATCAGGCAGTGCTCGACCAGGCGGACTTCATTGCATCGACCACCGGGATCATCAAGCGAGCGGTCGAGACAAAGGACATACCCTCGATCATCGCGACCGAAGACGGTGTGTTTCATTCGATCTGGCAACAGGTGCCGGACAAGGTCTTGTACCAGGCACCCGGAATGGACGAGAGCTGCGCCTGCAACCAATGTCCCTACATGCGCCTCAACACCCTCGACAAGCTCTACCTGGCCCTGCGAGACCTCGCGCCCCAGGTTACGGTCGAGGAGTCGATCCGAGTCAGGGCGCTGGTCCCGATCGAACGGATGCTCTCCCTGTCCTGAGCCACTAGAGGCCCGGCCGAGAACTCCCCCTGCATTCGATCGCGCCTGCGACTCTCTGGCCGCGTTCCGCTCCCTGCGCCGTAGCTACGCTACGGCTCAGTCGCGCGCCTCGCCAGAGAGTCGCAGTCGCGATCTCGGTGCGACGGGGGACTTCTCGGCCGGGCCTCTAGGCGTTGCGAGCGTTAGAACTCGTATGCTTTTTTGAGTTCGGGATCGCCTTCGGCCAGCATCTGGGCCAGGTCGATCATGACCTTGCACTGCTTGACCGTGGCGTCGTCCTGCATCTTGCCGTCCAGCATGGCAGTGCCCGAGCCGTCCCCCATGGCCTCGACGACACGCTTGGCGAACAGCACTTCCTCGGTGGGCGGGCTGAAGACGCGCCGCGCGATGGCGATCTGGGACGGGTGCAGGCTCCAGGCTCCGACGCAGCCCATCAAGAACGCATTGCGGAACTGATCTTCGCAGGCCAGCTCGTCCTTGATGTCTCCGAAGGGTCAGTAGTGGGGATAGATGCCGATGGCCGCGCACGCGTCGACCAGGCGAGCCATGGTGTAGTGCCACAAGTCCTGTTGGGCCGTGCGCCGGGCCGAGTCCGGGGTCCCTTCTTCCGGGTCTGTGCGCACGAGGTAGCCCGGATGGCCGCCGCCGACCCGGGTGGTCTTCATCCTGCGACTCGCAGCGAGGTCGGCCGGTCCCAGAGACAGGCCCTGCATGCGGGGTGAAGCGGCGCAGATTTCCTCGACGTTCGCAACCCCGAGGGCAGTTTCCAAAATCGCGTGCAGCTGGATCGGTTTTTTGAGTCCCGCCTTCGCTTCGAGTTGAGCGAGCAGCCGATCCATGTAGTGAATGTCCCAAGCCCCTTCGACTTTCGGCACCATGATGACGTCGAGCTTCTCGCCAATTTCGAGCACGAGGCGAGTGACATCGTCGAGCATCCAGGGTGAATCGAGGCTGTTGATGCGGGTCCAGAGCTGACAGGAACCGAAGTCGGTGTTGCCGGCGATCTGGATCAGGCCTTCCCGGGCCGCCTCTTTTTCCTCGAGTTTGATCGCGTCCTCGAGGTTGCCGAGCAGCACGTCACAGGTCGCTGCGATCTGCGGAACCTTGTTGACCATTTTGGGATTGCTCGGGTTGAAAAAGTGAATCATGCGCGACGGGCGCAGCGGGATCTCGCGAAGCGGAGCCGGGGCCCCAAGGGCAAGTGGTTGAAAGAAATCCTTGGCACTTCGCATAGGGGGTTCTCCTGAGTCGGTCGCGTACTCTATGGCTTCCCATCGGGACGGGCAAGGCAACGAGTACTTTGCCTCGTTGCATTCCGGATGATCTCTCAACCCGGTCTGCAAAACGGTCGATGTCTGATCAGAATGGCCGCGAACAGGACCGCATGACGAATTCGAAATCACTCTCTGTCGTACTAATTGACGATAGCGCGCTTGTGCTCGCCCAACTCGAGGAGTTGATCGAACAGATCGACGGTGTCGAGGTGGTTGCCACGGCCAATGACGGCACCGGGGCGATCCGCGTGGTGCGAGACCACACCCCCGACCTCGCGATCATGGACATCGTGATGCCGCAAATGGACGGACTCGCGGCGTTGCGGGTGATCAACCATAACTTTCCCACGACTCGCGTGGCCATGCTTTCCTCGGTTGCCGGTTCGGCCTCGAAGGCCGAGGAAGCGTTTCGCCTGGGTGCCATCCAGGTGATCGGCAAACCGTTTGACGCTCGCATACTCGAATCTCTGTTCGAGTCCGAACGTGCGTGGCACGACAGTAAGGATTCACAGGACTAGCGCATGGCGGTCAAGTTCTTCGGACAGTTTCTGATCGAACAGGGGGAGATCGACGCAGAGCAACTCTGCGCCGTCCTGGATCTGATGAAAGCCGAAAACAGACAACTCGGAGCGATTGGGGTCGAGAAGGGGTTCCTGCGTCAAACCGACGCCGATTGGATCAACCTTCAGCAGCGCATCACGGACCAGAATTTTGGCGAGATCGCGTGCAACATGGGGTTGCTCGGCGCGCGCGAACTCGACGAAATCGTCGCGATCCAGCTCGAAACCCGGCTGTTCGTTGGTGAAGCGTTGGTGCAGCTGGGGAGCCTCCCCGAAGATCGCCTGCCGACGCTGCTCGATCGCTTCAAACTCGACCAGGCTCCCTACGAAACCGAGCAGCGAAAACTGGACGCGGACCTCGGCCAAAATCCCGCCGCACCCCTGGTGCTCGATCTCTTGCCCAAACTCTGCCTGCGCATGGCGACGGTGCAAATGAAGATCGGTAGCGGACAGCCGTTGTCGAGGCTCACCTCCTATCCGTTCAACGTTCGAGTCAGCATGAGCGGAGCCAAAGGTCTCAGCACCACGCTCGTGTGCGATGAAGTCTTTGGGCGTCGCCTCGCGGCCAGTGTCTCAGGGCTCGACATCGACCGACTGAGCACCGAGCTGATCTACGACGGGATCGGAGAGTTTCTCAATGTGATTTGCGGCAACGTCGTCGCGATCCTCGAACGAGAGGGAATCATCGTGCAGCTCGAACCGCCGGTCCGCGATCAAGCGCTCGAAGCGGGAACGGTGTTCGAGATCGTGGTCAGCGAAGGCGCTGCTTCGTTGGTGCTCGAGAGCCTCTAGCCTGTGTAGTGGCTGCGTCTCTTGGCGATGACGTCGCGGTCCAGCTCGAAGATCTTCGTTCGTTTGTAGCCGGGAGGTGCGTCGTCGTGGTCGGCGCCTTCTGCCCGATCGAACTTGTGCCCATACAAGCGCGATTCGACGATCCCCAGGTCCGGTCGCTCTGGGTGGTCGCGCTTGGCCAGAATCTCAGTGGATGCGTAGACGGTTTCTCCCGCGGCGAGCGGGGCGGTGTGGCGACCGGTTTTGTAGAGGACATCGCCCAGGGTGTTGTCGCCGATGTCCGGGCCTGAAATGCCCAGGCAGAGCGCAAACGGAATGCCGCCGAAGACCACGAGCTGGCCCCCCAGATAGCGCTCGGGATCGAGATCGATCATGTGCTGGTTGCAGTGCACCTGGGAGGTGTTGTCGAGGATGCCCGTGAGGTGGATGTGCTCACTGGTCACGGTTCGACCCCGGGAGTGCGCCAACAGGGTGCCGGGTTCGAAGTCTTCGAAGAAACCGTCGTCGCCGCCGAGGTGTTGGATCTCGACGTAGTCGCTCTTGGCTCCGTACTTCGGGAGCCAGAGCTCGCAATCAATCGCGTCGGGTTCGATTTCGAAGCCCTCGATCTTGGCGTCGGCTGCGCCCTTGAACACCTGAACCTTGCGTTCGAAGGTCAGCACGATCGCTTCGTCGCTGCTGCCGATGTTCTTGCGCGCCGTCGATTGTACGTGCACGATCCCGAGATCGGGTCGACTGGAAGAGGGCCGCACACCGAGTATTTTGGTTTCGACTTCGATTGTGTCGCCGGGATACACCGGCGCTCCGAAGCGCATGTTGATGTACTCGAGATTCGCGCGCGCGTTTTCGGAAATGTCTCCGACGGTCTGGCTAAACGCGACAAGCATCACCAGGCCGGGTGGGCAAACCAGGTCGCGGTAGCCGTAAGCCTTTGCGTAGCGCCGATTCTTTGAAAACGGATGGGTGGCAAACGAAAAGTCACCGAAGGTCGTCAACAATCCATCGGTGACGGTCTTGCCCCCGCGATGTCGCAAGATTTGTCCGGGGCCGAAGTCCTCCAAGAAGTTGCCAGTCTTCTTATGGACGATTCGCAGGTTCTCGTTCATTGCTGCTCCTTGATCGGAAGGCGGAGAACACTAGCAAGCCCGCGTGAGAACGCGGCTTTTTGGATCTTCTTGCCTATCCCTCGCGTTCCATGTGGGCGAGAAGCCTGCCATTGGAGCGGAAAATCACCTACACATACAGTCCGCCAAGTAGCGGAGATCGTCCGGCTTTTCCCGGATGCAAGTCAGCTTGAAGCGAGACCAAACCAGACCCGTCCCGAGGGGCTGTTGGAGCTACTGACGTGATCATCGGAGTCCCGAAAGAAACTGCAACCGACGAGCGCCGGGTGGCGTTGGTCCCCGAAGGCGTGAAGGCCTTGAAGAAACTGGGCGTCGATGTGCTGATCGAGGCCGGCGCGGGGGTCGCCGCCGGATTCACGGACGAAAGCTACACCGACGAAGACGCCAAGCTCGCCGCCGGCGCCGCAGAACTCTATGGCGCCGCCGACCTCGTGATCAAGGTCCAGCCGCCCCAGGGAGACGAAATCGCGTCACTGCGCGACGGCACCGCTCTGATCTGTCTGCTCAAGCCTCTCGACATTCCGGAACTGGCGGTTCAACTCGCCGCCCGCAACGTGAGCGCGTTCTCGGTCGAATTGATGCCGCGCATCAGCCGGGCCCAGTCGATGGATGTACTTTCTTCTCAGAGCACGATCGCCGGTTATCGCGCGGTTCTGCTGGCCGCAATGGCGTTGCCCAGGGTGTTTCCCATGATGGTGACGGCCGCGGGCACCCTGCGTCCCGCAAAGGCGTTGATCATCGGTGCCGGGGTGGCGGGATTGCAGGCGCTGGGTAGCGCAAAGCGACTCGGAGCCATTACCTCCGCCTACGACACCAGAACTGCAGTACGCGAACAGGTGCAGAGCGTCGGGGCCAAGTTCATCGAGCTGGACCTCGACTCGGGCGATTCCGAGGACAGCGGCGGCTACGCGAAGGCCGAGACGGAAGAGTTCTACATCAAGCAACGCGAGGAGTTGGGCAAGCACGTCGCGGCCTCGGACATCGTCATCACCACTGCGCTGGTTCCCGGTCGCCAGGCGCCGCTGTTGATCACAGCGGACGCGGTGAGCCGAATGCGACCCGGATCGGTCGTGGTCGATCTCGCGGCAGAGAAGGGCGGCAACTGCGAACTCACCGAAGCGGACAAAGACATCGTGGTGCACGGCGTGACGATCATCGGCCACACGAATCTTCCCTCCGAGGTCCCGGCCCACGCCAGCCAGATGTATTCGAAGAATTTGACGACGTTCCTCGACCACCTGCTCGACGACGGCAAGCTCGTGATCGATCGAGAGGACGAAATCACCAGCGGAACTCTGGTTTCATATCAGGGTGAAGTGGTTAGCGAAGTGATCCGTTCCCGCCTCGAAGCGAACGGCTAAGCAGACCAAAGGCAAGGAGAAGGCTCATGCTCGAAGCGCCCGCCATTGCAGCGCTGACAATCCTGGTTCTCGCCCTGTTCGTGGGCGTCGAGATCATCACCAAGGTTCCGCCGTTGTTGCACACGCCGTTGATGTCGGGTTCCAACGCCATTTCGGGAATCACCATCGTGGGCGCGATCCTGGCCGCGGGGAGTGAGCACGGCACCATGTCCACGGTCTTGGGGTTCATCGCCATCGTGATGGCCACGGTCAATGTGGTCGGTGGCTTCCTGGTGACCAACCGCATGCTCTCCATGTTCAAGAAGAAGCCGAGCAAGTCATGAGCCCAGTCGTCATTCAATCCGCATATCTCGTCGCGGCGATCCTGTTCATTCTGGGTCTGCGCAACCTGTCCTCCGCCAAGACCGCAGTCACCGGCAACCGCCAGGCCGCGGTGGGTATGCTGGTGGCCATCGTTGCAACCCTGGTCGACGCTTCCGTCCTCAGTTATGGGGTGATCCTGGCCGGCATCGTCGTGGGGGCCCTGGCGGGCTCGGTGCTCGCACTGCGCATCGAAATGACCGCGATGCCCCAGATGGTTGCGCTGCTGAACGGGTTCGGCGGTGCAGCATCGGCGCTCGTGGCCTCGGCAGAGATCTTCGGCGCAGGCCATACCGGAGCGACCCTCGAAGGAGTCGTTCCCTTTGCGATCGTGATCTCGGTGCTGATCGGCTCGATCACCCTGACCGGCAGTCTGGTGGCCTTCGCCAAGCTTCAGGAGTTGATCGGGGGTGCGGCAATCAAGTATTCGGGCCAGCAGTTCGTGAACGGCATTCTCGGCCTCGGCATGTTGAGTCTCGCAGCGCTGGTACTCATGAACACCGGCAACGTGAACGCCTTTTACGGCCTGGTCGCCATCTCACTGGTGCTGGGCGTGGCGCTCGTGATTCCGATCGGCGGCGCCGACATGCCGGTCGTGATCTCGCTGTTGAACTCATTTTCCGGAATCGCCGCCTGCGCGACCGGCTTCGTGCTCGACAACAGCACCCTGGTCGTGAGCGGCTCGCTGGTGGGCGCATCCGGTCTGATCCTGACGCAGATCATGTGCGTCGCGATGAACCGCTCGATCGGCAATGTCATCTTTGGCGCCTTCGGCGCGGCGGTGCAGACGGGCGCAGCGTCGGGTGAAGTTCAAGACCAGGGCAACGTCATCTCCTACACGGCCGAAGACGCCGCAGTGATCTTTTCGAACGCCCAGTCGGTGATCGTGGTGCCGGGGTACGGGATGGCGGTCGCACAGGCACAGCACGCGGTGCGGGACCTGACCGATACCCTGACCGAACAGGGAATCGACGTAAAATTTGCCATTCATCCGGTGGCCGGTCGCATGCCGGGTCATATGAATGTACTGCTCGCCGAAGCGGACGTGCCCTACGACAAACTCATCGAGATGGACGAGATCAACCCGCTGTTCCCAGAGACGGATGTGGCGTTGGTGCTCGGCGCAAACGATGTCGTGAACCCTTCGGCTCGGGACGATAAGGGGAGCCCGATCTACGGCATGCCGATTCTCAACGTGGACTCTGCCAAGCATGTGTTCGTCATCAAGCGCAGCATGAATCCCGGTTTTGCCGGCATTCAAAATCCGCTCTTCTTCAAGGACAACACAATGATGATCTTTGGTGATGCCAAGAAGGTCGTGATGTCCCTGGCGGAGGCTGTGCGCAAGTACTAGGCTCCGCGTTTCCCAATCCCGCGCCCGTTGTGAGAACACCTGCGCCCCTGCGCGACGACCGGTTTTCGTCGTGGACAGGGCTGTGCCGAGGACGCCCGTGTCTACGAGCGAAGCCATCAACCTGAACGAGTCCGTCGCCGCAGAAGAACCCTTGGGTTCCGGCGCTTCGCCCGCCGCACCCTCAGCCCGGCAACAGATGCCGGGGATCCTCAAGCTCGCCTGGCCCGCGGTGGTGAGCAACTTGTTGATGAGCGTTGTCGGGATCGTGGACATCAAGATCGTCGGCTCACTCGGGGCCGAGGCGGTTGCCGCCGTGACGACGGGCCACCGGATCTTCTTCGTGACCCTGGGGATCTTGATGGCGCTGACCGCGGGTACGACCGCGATGGTGGCTCGGGCATGGGGCGCCGAAGATCCCGACGAGGCTGGGCGGGTGACCCGTGCGTCGCTGGTGCTCGGCCTGGTGCTCGCCGTGGTTCTGGCGATTCCCTGCATGTTGTTCGCGGACCAATTGGTCGGGGTTTTCAAACTCGATGCCGCAACCCTTGCAGACGCCGCGTCCTTCATCCGCACCATCTGCTTTTTCAATCTCGCATTCGCCGTGGCGATGGTGATTGGCAGTGCGATGCGCGCCGCCGGCGATACGATCACGCCGCTTTGGATTGGCGCCTTCACCAACGTGGTCAACGTCTTCCTGGTTTACGGAATGGTGTTTGGACGCTTTGGCTTTCCCGAAATGGGCGTGCGCGGTGCCGCGCTCGCGAGCGGGCTGGCCTATACCGCGGGTGCTGTGATCTCGCTTGTCATGTGGCTGAAGGGTTGGCTGCGGATTGGTGTGGGTACCGGGGTCGCCCTCACGAAAAGACGCGTTCTTCAACTCTTTCGGATTGGCCTTCCGGCGGGTGTTGAACAGCTGATTTTTCAAGTGGGCTTCGTGGCATTCATGTACGTGGTGTCCTTTTACGGGACGGCACCCTATGCCGCCTATGGCATCGGGGTGCAGTTGCTTTCGTTGTCGTTCGTGGTGGGCTTCGGCTTTGCCATCGCGGCATCCACCCATGTCGGCCAACGCCTGGGAGCGGGCGATCCCGAGGGCGCGGCCCGCAGCGGTTGGCGTGCCATGTGGCTCTCGATCGCATCCATGACGGGAGTCGGCGCGCTTGTGATTGCAACCGCGAACTACACGGCGAGCTTGATGATCGACGACCCCGAAGTCATCCGTCTCACGGTCGTTTTCATCTACATCCTGGGCGCGGTGCAGCCCCTGATGGCGATCGAGGCCGCGTTGGGGGGAGCGTTGCGCGGCGCCGGTGATACGCGCTTTCCCATGCTGACGACCCTCTGCGGGTTGGTCCTGGTGCGCGGCAGCGTTGCGGCCCTGGGTGCGTATCTCGGGCTGTCCGTCGAGTGGATTTTTGCGGCATTGATCGCCGACTACATCGTAAAGGCGAGCATGTTGGTCTGGCGCTTCAAACGGGATCGCTGGAAGTCGATTACGATCTAGCAGCCCGGGCCGGGAGTTCTAGCCAGGCAACCCGAGATGAACTCGTCGATCAAGCGTTCGGGCCCGGCGAGCATCGAGGCTTCGCGCAGGGGGTCGGGTTGGTTG
>Ga0114950_10001993_pt1 | contig 15645 bp, 24 predicted proteins | sample N075metaG_FD_83503 | JGI IMG/M metagenome (GOLD analysis project Ga0114950, IMG submission 83503) | Deep subsurface microbial communities from Kermadec Trench to uncover new lineages of life (NeLLi) - N075 metaG | ecosystem: Environmental > Aquatic > Marine > Ocean trench > Sediment | place... | reverse complement strand
TCCCCGAACGGCTCGATGATCCCGAGTTTCACCAGGACTTTCGATCCGTCGTGAGTGACGAGGTCTCGCGACTCGAACGGATGCTCGACGATCTGCTGCAACATGCCCGCCCGACGACCCCGTCGGCCGTCGGCGACGAGGCGCGGATCGAAGAGGCGATCGAGACGACGCTTCAGCTCCTGACCTACCGATGTCGGGAGCGCGGAGTCGAACTCGAGACGAACATCCGTGCCGACCTGCCCGCACTCGGGCTGTCCCAGGATGCGCTGCGTCAGCTGCTCTTGAACCTCCTGCTGAATGCGACGCAGGTCACGCCCGAAGGCGGCCGGATCCTGATTTCGGCGGACTGGAGTGCCCAGACCGCCAACCATGTCGAGATCCGCGTAGAAGACGAAGGTCCCGGCCTCGAGGCCGGACTGCGCGAGCGGATCTTCGAGCCCTTCTGGACGACCCGCGGCGAAGGTGCCGGCGGACTCGGCCTGGCGATCTGCAAGCGAATCATCGAAGAAGCCAACGGATCGATCGAGGTTGGCGATCGCCACGAGGGTGGCACTTGCTTCCGGGTCGAATTGCCGCTTTCGCGCTGAAGCCTGACGACTCGTCCCGGTTCGACGCCTCATCCAATCCTGCGTCTCGGGAATTGGGCGTCACGCGTATCAGGCGTCGAGCCAACCCCGTGTCTGTCGACCGACATCGCCGAGACCCGCCATGAAGAAATGGTCGACGCCTTTGAGCACGACCAGCTCCACGCCCTTGATCGGTTCGAGCTTCTCTTTCAATTCGTCGATTGGAACGAAATTGTCCTGATCTCCCACGATCACGAGAATCGGACGATTCCATTTGGCCAGCGCGACCGCATCGAGCATCCCGGGCGGCGGCGCAATCAACACGAGCTTTCGCACGCGGGGGGACGCGACACCGATTCGCGACGCCGCGAGCGCACCCCAGGAATAGCCACACGCGAGGATCGCGCCGTCGACGCTCTCGTCCATGAAATCGAGCGCGGCGCGATAGTCGACATCCGCGTCCTCGGCTTCGCCCGAGGGCGTTCCCGCACTCCCGGCCACGCCACGATAATTGAATCGGAGCGCTGCATAGCCGGCATCGCTCGCCGCGAGGGCGACCTCGGTCGTGACCGGCGAATCCATGCTGCCTCCAATCAGCGGATGCGGCGGCGCAACAACGGCACCCCCGCGAGCGCCCTCCTCGCCCCGTGCGGGCAACCAGAGACCCTCCAGTGAAGAGCCGGGCGGCAGGCCCGAACTTTCCGGGAGGCCGATCGTTGCGGGTCGTTCGAAGGGGCGCGGACTCATGACGCCCAGCCTACCCTGCCGGAACCTGAATCGCCGGACCGATCGTGCCCGGCCGGGAGGAATGATCATGGGAGAGCGCCGGGTTCATCAGGGGGCGCAGTTCGAATTCATCACGGAATCCGTCCTCCTCCCCAATGGCCGACGCGTCGATCTCGACCTGCTGCGCCATCCCGGCGCTGCCGCGGTCGTGCCCTTTCTCGACGACGGGCAGATCTTGATGATTCGACAATTTCGCTATGCGGTGGGCGGCGAGTTGATGGAGATTCCGGCCGGCAAGCTCGACCCGGGCGAAGCGCCCGAGGCCTGTGCCATTCGGGAACTCGAGGAAGAAACGGGCTATCGGGCCGGTCGACTCGAAAAGCTGGGAGCGATCTGGACCTCCCCTGGATTTACCGACGAAGTCATCCATCTCTACGCCGCCTACGACCTCGAACCCACCGAGCAGCGCCTCGAGCCCGACGAGATCATAGAACTCGTCCCGATCAGCCTGACCGCAGCGATCGCCGAACTCTCCGGACCCATTGTCGACGGCAAGACCGCCACGGCACTCCTCCTGGCCGCAGCAAATCGATCCGCGCCGGCAGGCGACTGAGGCCCCGGACCGGCCCCGCGGCTGGCGGGCGAGGGTCGACGGCGCGGGCTGGGTGGGCCGAATCGACCGGGCGGGTCGATGAATCGGGTCAAAGCGGATTATTCCCACGGGGCACATCCCTTGTTCCTATTCCCCAGGGGTCATCCAAACGCGCCCTGTCGCGATTCACATGGTGATTTTATTGACCCCTCATTCAACCATCTTTACTCTCTGCGGGTTCCGTGGGGAGACGCGCCCGTCCCGCTGACACCAATCCCGAGGTCACGGAATCTAAGAGTCAAACGATCCTCGCTCCACAGAGGTGGAATTCACGGATTGGAAACAGAGTTTGTCGGTCTTGGGTGTTGGACTCACCCGTTGATAGTCCGATACACAACCGACCGTCGAGGCACGGCCTGCTTCGACCCCAGCTGGAGTTTCGAGTTTGTACGGACGCGGCGGCGCACGGATGAGTTTTGGTCCCCCCCAGACCCCCGAGGTCATCAAGAATTTGATGATCGCGAACGGCGTGGTCTTCATCGCCCAGCTCATCGGTCCCTCGATCGGATTCGATGTCACGAGTTTCGGAGTCGTCCAACCCGCCGCCGTGTGGGGCGATTTCCAGCTCTGGCGAATCTTCACGTACATGTGGCTTCACAGCCCGGACTCGATCCTCCACATCGCCTTCAACATGTTCTCGCTCTGGATGTTTGGATCTGCGCTCGCGCTGCACTGGGGCGATCAACGTTTTCTCAAGTACTACCTGCTCTGCGGAACCGGCGCGGGTTTCCTGATCGCTACGATCCCCTCGCTGCTCGGCATGCTGGGCATCGCGAGCAGCGCAGCCGAAATCTACGGCAGAACCCTCGGCGCGTCCGGCGCCGTGATGGGAGTGCTACTCGCCTACTCGTTTACGTGGCCAGACCGAACGATCATGCTGATCTTTCCGCCGATTCCAATGAAATCGATCTGGCTGATCCCGCTGCTTTTCCTGATGGAGTGGATGTCTGCTTCGAACAGCAATGTCAGTCATATCGGCCACCTCGCAGGTGTGCTGGTCGGCTGGATCTATCTGGTGAACGAGGGCCGTACGCCTGGGGCCCCGACTCCACAGACGATGCTTCTCAAGTGGCGCCGCTATCGCATGCGACAAAAAATCCGAGCGGTCCACCGTGACGACCAGCGCGATCAGAATCGTTACCGAGACGATGATGACGATCCGAGGCGGTTCCACTGATGCCGCACAACCCACAACCCCAACCGGTCACTCGACGATCCACGCGCCCGTGGAAGCGAGTCAAGAGATGAAGCGTCACGCCGACCGCTCGCAGGACGAGCTCAAAACGCATACCAAGACGACAGGCCCGGGCTTCGGAGGCCTGTTGCGCAGTCTGTTCTCCCGGATTCCGTGGGGAGAAATGTGCAGCGACGAGCAGACGCTCGTCGTGCCCGCGCCCGCGAGTCGCGCCGTCAGCATCCGAAACGCAAATGGTAAAACGCGCGTCGTCGGCGAAGACCGCGAGGACATCGAGATCCGTGTAGTCAAGAGCGTCCGCGCCGACTGTCCGGACTCCGCGGCCAAGCTCTTCGAATCGATCCGCATCCAGAATTCCGATTCGGTCGACTCGCTCGAGATCGAAGTCCAGATTTCGCGCAAATGCTCGCGCCACGGAATCGCCCACCTCGAGCTCCGTGTACCACGAAACACGACCGTCGCCCTCAGCTCGACGAACGGAAAGATCTACCTCGAAGGCCTCAACCGCCCGGTCCAGGCGCGCTCGAGCAACGGCTCCATCTCGATTTGCAACGTCAACGGCGACATCGACGTTACGACGGCCAACGCCAAGGTCGCCTGCCGAGCGACCCACGGCCATCTCCGCGCCCGATCGAGCAACGGGAAGATCGAACTCGGGGGCCATAGTGGCTCCGTCGACGCCTCGACCTCGAACGGCGTCATCAAAGCGTCCATCGATTCCCTCGGCGAAGTCGGCGTTTCGCTCACCACGAGCAATGGCCGGATCGCCCTCGAACTCCCGGAACACCCGGATGCCGACATCGATATCGAGGTCGAGAACGGCTTGATCCGTAACGACCTCGATCTCGATTTCGAGGAGCCGGCGAGTGATGCCAACGGAACCGTCCGGGGCCGCGTCGGCAAGGGCGGACCCCCCATCCGGCTTCGCACATCAAACGGGACCGTCTCACTCCGTTAGGCCACCCGGCACCCCTCCGCTTCGAAGTCTGATCCCACCAAACGCTCAATCCCGTTCCGCTTCGTCCTTGAGAGTCTGGGCCACGATCCCGTCGAATTCGTCCACCGGCCCCTCTCCCGGCGATCGCCCTCGCATAGCGCTTTCCTCGGAAGCAGGCCCCTCCCAGCGCATCGCGATCTCTCGGGCATTCTGTGCTCGCTCGATCGGCACTTGAACCTCGACCTGCCCCACCGCCGGCGGCAATTCCCCGACCGCCCCCTGCAAGAGCTCTCCCTTCACGAAAACGGGAATCCCAGCGGCATCGATCGTGCTGGCCACGACCTGGCCCTGGCTGAGATCGGAAGCGATGAAGATCGTCACCAGCTCGAGGAACTCGACCCCACGCTCGGGGTCGGGTGCGGGAGGACGTTCCCCGGCTGCGAGCACCACGCCACAGTCGAGGCAGAGTTCGACGGTGTCTCGAAACTCGGCCACGACACCATCGCGCGCGAGTCCCGCGCAATCGGGATTTGCACAGTGTCGGATCATTCGATTCTCTACCTGCGTACACGGCCCATGATCGGCCTGGCGTCTAGCCCGCCGCCGGGGCGTCGCGATCGAGAATAGCGAGCCCGATTCGAATCGGGTTCCTTCGCGGTGAACGTCGATCTGCGCGGGCTAGAAGATGAAGTGGCGGTGCTCTGTCTTGCCCGGTGCAACCGTCTGGAACCCCTCGCCGAAAAACCCACAGGCCGAGGCCGCCCCGGCCGAGCCACCCCCAGCGGTGGCCGCCAGCCCAGGCGGAACGTTGCAACGCTCGTTTTGCACCGACCGGAGCCGCTGGTATTTCCGCTCGATCTCAGCGTCCATCGTGACCGCGCAGAGCAGCGGTGAGCCGAGGCAAGAAAGCTCCCCGGCGCATCTGGTCACCGAGCGAGAAAGCGCGCGGATCTCGCGGGCGAGGACGTCGCATTCGGACTCGTAGCGTTGGACACGGATCGGTGTCGAAGCGACCTCGAACTCGGCAATCAGGGAGCCTTCGACGGCGGAAACGAACGAAGAGGCCGACACCAGGAGCAGGAATGTGATCAGCCCAGCCGGCGGAAGAAAGGCGATGAGTCGAAGGCGCATGTCTTACCTCGCGCACTCGGCAATCGTTTCGTGAGCGTGAAGTTTTCCCGTCCAAGAATCGATTGCACTCGATCATCATACCAGACGGCCGGCCCTCGAATCCAGAAAACTCGATTCGGGATGCGAACTGATGCGTCATCAAATCGTGAAACAGCTCTGAACCCTGCTAGGTGAAACTTTCGTCCGAAGACTTACCTAACGATCCGTCACCAATCATCTCGACCCGTAATCCGTCGGGATCCTCCAGAAAGAACATGCGGACCGGCTCCTCGAGCTCGGAGAAGGAATAGATCTCCGTGGGTGAGCGCCCCTCCGAGGTCGCCCGCACGTGCGCTTCGTCGAGGTCCGCGACATGGAAAGAGACGCCTGACAAGCCGAGCGGTTTCTCGAATTCAGCTGTGGAGTTCCGTGTTCGTTTCACATCAAGGGTCTCGATCGTATGAATTCGTGTCCCCCCGATCCGGATGAACGTGTCTCGAATTCGCACACCCTTCCGTCCGAAGATCGCATCGAGCGCGGCTGAGGCGAGTTCCTCGTCCTGTTCGATTTCACCTCCGAGTCCCTTGCACCAGAAGTCGATCGTGGCCTCCGTGTTGCCACAGTGCAGAATCAGATGACTCGTCACCAGCGCGCGAGACCCTCCACCCTTGCCAATCGTGTCGCTCATCTTTCATCCTCGCTCGCAAACCGCGCGCCTTCCAAGTCGACGCGACCGGCGTGATTCGTTCAATGTTGTGGCGTGCATGTGAAGCAGGGAGCCGATTCGGCATCTTCGCAGGCACGTCGCTCACACACGCCCAGTGGCCCCTTCGCCAGGCGACATTGCGTGGCCACCTCTCGGCACTCATCGACCGGCGGGGCGGCCAGGAATTCGTCCCCACAACCCGCGACCGCGAGAGCCGTTCCACCTGCGAAGATCGCAATCGCGAGTGCGCGTCGCCGCAACCGTGCGCGGAACGCCCTCGATGGAAAAAGCGCCGTTCGTCGATCCCGTCCGATCATGATCCCATTCCCTACCCCACCACTCAGCCAACGACGCAGCGACCCACGGCCCCAGCGCTCGTTTGACGGCTCGGGGCCCGACTGCGAAGGTGCATTGGCCCGCGCGCGGAAACAAGGGCGACTCGGGGCCGCGTGGTTGGTCAGGGAGGAATCGACATGAGCGATTCGGAGGCCCGCGAGGGCGCGCCGCAGGCGAACGTGCTGACGGGGAGCTGTCTCTGCGGAGGCGTTCGCTATCGCGCCGAGGCTTCGAGACTTCACCGGGGCAGAAACGCTTTTTTTGTCGCGTGTGTGGCTCGTCGGTCCTCAAGCGGGACGAAGCCAAGCCGGAACTCGTTCGACTCCGGCTCGGTTGTCTCGACAGTGACTTCAACCAACCGATCGAGGCCCGCGTGTTTACCTCGCGAAAACTCGCGATCAGCGAGTTCCACGACGATATTCCGAGTTTCGAAACGTCTCCCGGCGCAGCACCGGAGGCCACATGAATTCGTCAGTCGGATCTGTCGTGCCGCTCTTCATGACGCCAGATCAGGAAGGAAGCCCCCAAGACCGGAACGGTCAACGCCAGACAGACATAACCCAGGCCGGTCCCGAACGCGTCGGGCGGAAGGAAGTAGTTGGACGCAATCACTTCGAGACCCGCAAAGAACACGAAATAGACTGCAACCATCGCCGGACGCTGCCAGCCTCGAAAGCGCAGCACGTAGAGCGAGGTCAGGAGAAGCGCGAAGGCAAGCGGATTCAACATGCCGACTGCTCCGGTCGATGGGCTGATCGTTCCTTCATTTCCTCGCCGCCTGACGCATTCGGATCACATCTATCTTCGTGAGTTGGGGTAGTTCGTCTCGGATCGTATACCAGCTCGACCCGCATTCGATGAAGATGTGCCGATCCGGTCGCATCCCCGGATCATCATCGAGCAGCCCTGCAGCGACCTCCAACCACTCGTCCCTCTCCTCGTAATACGGAGCCGGCGATCCGCACCGTCCACAAAAGGCCACCTGGTAGCCGGGTGATCGTTCGAGGATGGGCGCCTCGTATCGACGAATTTCCTGATAGCCCGAGAGCCAACGAAAGTCCGCTCCCCGAACGCCGATCCCAGCGACAAACGCGGACCCAGAAGCCTTTCGACAGCGTGTGCAATGACACAATTCGAAGGGACCCACGAACGCTTCGATCGCGAATCGCACCGTTCCGCAGAGACATCCGCCTTCGATCATGCCCGGATCTTCCTCGCCACTTCGTCGATCAGCCGATCGGCCTGGGCGGGTCTGCGAATCTCCTCGAAGATGATCTTCGAATAACGCGCCCGCAGTGCTGGATACTCGAGGGCATGTCGTGGATGGGTCTGCAGGGCCCATCGAAAGAGGGAATCCCGCCCTACGAAGACGCCTCTCAATGTCTCGCGGTTCCCGTTGCAGATCATCTCCTCTGCGAGGCTGCGCCGGATCGTACGTGAAGCCAGACGCAACAAAACGAGGGGAGCGGATAGTGCAACCAGATGGCCGCGGTCGCGCGGCTCCAGAGAAGGGAGCGAACTGCCGAGTAGTTCCCGTCGATGATCCAGCCTGGTGCCGCGACCCTTTCCTCGACGGCGGCTTCGAACTCGTCCGCCGGTGTCTGACGCCATCCGGGATTCCAGTAGAGCAGATCGAGTTCGACATGTTCGAGGTCGAGCAGCCGAGAGAGCGCGGCCGCATGGGTCGTCTTGCCGGAGCCGGTGGTCCCCATCACGATCAAGCAACGCTCTCGATCACACGCCAGATGTTCGAGAAGATCGCTCACTGCCCTTGTCCCGGGGTCTCGCTCACATCGACCTGCTCGAGATCCACGAGGGGGAGTGATTCTGCCCGATCGCCGTTTCGCTCGACGCGATAAACGGATGCGTTCGCGCGGCCCGAGACCACCCGAATCGGAACGCCATCGACGATGTGAAGGGCCGCACCATCGTCGATCGCATAACCCGGAGCAATCTGATTTGTGCCAATCAACCGTTCGTAGCTCGGACGACGTTCACTTTCTCCCGAATAATGCGGACATGAACTGCCGGGCACGAAGCCCAGACAGACCATCGGCTCGAGCGCACTCGACTCCGAATCGGTCACTCCCCACTCGAACCAGCAGATCGCACCCGCACTCACCCCCGACAGGATCGTTCCGGCCTCTGCCGCTCGCCGCAGAAGCCCCGGCAATCCCCAGCTCTGCCAGACTGCGAGCATGCTTTTCGTGTTACCCCCGCCCACGAATACGATGTCCTGGCCAAGGATCCACGATTCGAGATCCGGGGTTCGACGGAAGAGCGGAAGATGGCTCGGCCGGCAATCGAGCCTGCCGAAACGCGAATAGAATTTCAGGAGATAGCTTTCCGCATCCCCGCTCGCGGTTCCGATAAAGCCGATGCGGGGATCGGGCTTGCGCGTCTGGTCGAGCAGGTAGGTATCGAGTCGCGGTTCGCTCGCAGTCGAAAAACCACCCCCGCCTAGCGCGATCACCTGCATGGAGTCGCCCCTCTCTTGTTCCATGAACTGCGTTCCGCGGATAATGGACAATGTTCAACGGATCGCGCATCGCGGATCTCTAGAACGTAACGGAGATCGGCGGCGGTTCTCGTACTCGAATCCACTCCGATCGCACGAGTCGGTAGAACGCGTGGGGGTACCCCGCGTGTTCGATCTCGCGCTCGTACAAGAAACCGAGCTTTTCGATCACCCGTCTCGACCTGCTGTTGGTCGTCAAGGTGTAGGCGATCAGCTGATCCGGAATCCCGGACGAATCCGATCGTCCGAAAACGGAGTCGATCGCGAAGGTCGCTGCGCGCGTCGCAACTCCGGCTGCCCAGACCTCGGGCAAGAGCGCGTAGAGAAGCTGGACCTCACCCGGCTGTCCCGCAGAAGCCATCGCGACTCCCGCGTAGCCAACAAACTCGCGCTTCGGGCCTCGGCGAAGGATCCACGGTCCGAAGCCGCGCTCGTTCCAGAGCGCCTGCCACACGCCCAGGATCTCGCGAACGCGCACGGGCGAGCGAGCACCACCGAGCGTCGCCACGACGCGCTCGTTCGAGAAAAGTCCGATCAGCTCGTCCAGGTCTTCGATCTGCGGCGGCGAGCCCACCAACCCGTCGGCGCCGATTTCGTGAGCCCCGAACCCATCAGCGAGGGGCCCCAGACCTGTCGTCACGCCGAGGGTCTTCACGAAATCTCTCCACCATTCGCTGATTGGCGATCTGGCTCTTTGGCTCGGGCATCAGCGAAGCCGCTGTCGCCGATACTCGTTCAAGCGGAGTCTGGAGGCCAGGCACCTGCGAGTTGGGCGAGTGTTCTCTCGTATTCTCCGCCGAACGAGACTTGCGTGATGTCCTCGTAACGAAAGACGCGGTCATCCCGCTCCCATTCCGCTGCGGTCGTCATCCACAGAAGCGAGTAGGTGCCGTCCGAGTCGAGTCGTACTCGCCCGATCTCGCATTCTTCAGGGCAGACGATTTCTCGTTCGATCACGACGAGCGGCTCGTGTCCCTGGATCGAATACACGAGCTCCCTGACGGAGGAGAGTTCGAGCCAGGGAATCGGTTGGGGCTCGAGATTCTTGATCGCCATCGCCCTCACGACCAGATCTCGGCGATCAAAGTCATCCTCGACCTCGTCGATATCCGAGCACCGGAACACCCGATATCCATTCAGGTCATAACGATCGCTCACACATTGGATCGCCAGAAATTCATCGTTCTCGGCGATGACGTACCCGAACCATTCCGTTTCATCGAGTTCTTCCCGGAAGATGCTTACGCGCTCCATCAAGCTTCCTTCACGAAGGTCCGCTGCGCCCGATGTCGACGCTGCACTCCAAAAGGCCTGGCCGCTGTGCAACTTTTCGAAGAGGCCACCCAGAGGGTACTCGAGGTCGGCTCCAGATCTCGCGGATTGCCCTCCGGGTTCGATTCCACCCGAATCACACGCCGACTCGTCAGAGGACGATCGGGCTCAGCGGCTCCTGCGGCGCGTGGATCTCCCAACCGGATAAACGTTGTGGAAACGAAGAGTAGGGCAGAGATCCTAAAAGGATGAGCAGCGCTGTTATGTTTCGGGCTCCCGAGCTGGGGCTCGAGCCAATCGCATTCCAAGAGAAAATGCTGACACTGAGTCCACTCATGCCAAAATCAATACTAATGGCTGCGACTCCTCGTCATGATGCCAAGTTGCCGGCGCCGAGCGCCTCGGCAAGGATGAACCGGATGCGCGACAGACGCCGGGTGCTGTCAGGGCCCCTCCATAAGCGTGGATGGCCAGTGGAGTCACGACCGCGCACAGCCAATGGATATCCACTTGACCTGCGGGCATCGTCGCTAGAGGTTCTCCGAGAATGGATATGCCGCATGATTGTGGACTCCGCTCGAAGCATTTCTACAAACGTAAACGGAGCGGCGCCCGACAACACAAGCCGACTCGTCCGTAGGGCCGCGGATGCGCGGTGGCGGTCGGTCCCGCCCATCTATCAGTTCGTCAGGCGAAGCGGGTGGCAATCCAGCCCGAAGGGTTCACCGCGCTACAATCATGTTTCGTCGATCGGGAGCGCATCAGGCGTGCGCTTCAGGCGGGTCGACAAGCTCGGCCGCGACGCGAGGGCGACCCTTCTCCCGAAGGTTCGGGGCTTCCGTTCCCAGAAACAGCATCCAGGCTGATCCGCCAATCGCGCTCAACAGATTCTCGGTTCCCCTTCGCAGATCGTCGACGAAGACCCTGAGCATCTCTGATGCTCGTAGCCGGACTGCAGAAACTGCCCATACCTGAGTTTCACAGCATGGAGATCGTGATTGACGAAGTGGGCAGGCGACTCGTCCCATTGCCGTCTGGCGTACTAACTTGTTATGTGGTGCGAATGTGGTTAACCGCTGCTGACTCTCTCGATTCGACTACGACGGACACATGTGGTCGCGTTGTACCCATCAAACAGTCTGTCAGGTTTAGCGATCGGCTATGTGGCGCGCGCCCGAACGAGCTCGACACGCCGCAGACGTCACCGCCGTCAACCTGCGGCCACTCGGAGGAATAGAATCAACGACCAGCTCGCCCAGGCGACCGATTACTCCGATCACCTCATCTCGCGTTCCTTGACAGCTGAACTGAAACGAAAAGTTGATGGACGCACCGTTGCCGAACTCACCTCCTTCATTTTCATTGACTCCCAGAACACAAATGGACGGCATCTCGGACCGCGCGAGTTCAAGGTGGGTTCGACAGATTTCGGACATCGCACCGAGATCTGCCGGTACGTCGTGTGAACGTCTAGAGGGTGTGAAGTATCCGGATGTAAGATTCGACGTGGCCCCAAGGTAGATTCCAACCGATATCGAGGCCGGCTGTTCGTCTGTAAAGATGCTCCCCGAACAGTAGTAGGTTCCGGAAACGACCTCATGATTCCCCTCGAAACGAAGCCCTCGCGGATTGACTGAACGATCGCGTGCGAGGCTTGTTCCAGACCAGGACGAGATAATCGCAATCGCCAGAATCGAATACAAAGCGGTCAACTGGAAGAACTTCATCTACTCCCCGCTAATCGGTCTCTCGAATCGCCTCCACTCGTCGAGCAGAGAGATCTAACACAGAACGCTCGTTCGAATCGCTATGCACGCTCTGGACCCTACTGCGGAGATGCCGATCAGCGACAAATCGGGCTTTGAGTGAAGCCAGAGGATGTCAGAAGTCCGCACCAGGTGGCACGAACCGCCAACCGCTTTGGTCCGGAGGACGAGAAGAACATCGGCGCCGACCACCGAACAATCCAGAATCTGTATTTGTCGTGTGTCCGGTCAACATTGTCTGAGCAACGCTCTCCGGGAAAAGAAGCCCGGCTTGGAAGGGATCGATCCGGCTCGTTAGGACTCAAGTGGTTGTCGCCAGAAGGGTACACCGGAAGTTTGAACCACGTTGTTGCCTAGTCGGGCTGAAAGCTCGTGTTGGACGGCTGTTCGCGTCGAGCTGACAACCCGTGCCAGCTCGACGCTGGAATCGAAATGTAAAGCTAGACGGAGAGCACCTGAGCAACGTGACTCTGGAAGATCTCGGAAAAGCGGTCTCCGTTCTTTTCCCAGAACTCGCGAGCGCCTGGTTCAGTGAGCGCAGATGCCAGCGCTCGCTCCTGACTCAAAAGCAGGTCCGCGTCGACAAGACCTTCTCGGATCTGAAAGAACTCCGCCTCGTGTCGGCCCATTATTGCGCGCATGAGGAGCGTGAAGCGGAACCGCTCCTCGGGTTTGAGGTCGGAGTAGCCCCGGCTACCCTGCAGTAGAATTCGCGCGGCTTCAGCATCCGAACCGAGTGCAGCATTCAGATCGTTCCACCCCTGGCTTTTCGAATGGTGAGCGGCAGGCCTTACCACACGGGTGTTTTGGCAAATCTGCGCCGCGAGGTAGATCAGGGTCACGATCACCCCGATACCTCCCAGGAAGTCCCCCACATTTCCGAGCGTCTCGAGCACTGCGTTCGCCGTCTAATACGGAAATACCCGTAAGCTGCAGGCATCGCCAATCAAGGGTTCTTCGAGAGGATACCTCTCGTCGCCAGACGGCACGAGCGACTCTCGCGGTTCCTCCGCGACGGGCCCCGGGCGGCCGCTCCTACCCTGACGAACACCGCGTCTGGTTCATGGGCTGGTTATGCGGTGTGAGACTCCGTCGAGGCAATCTCCAGTGCTCTGGGAACACTCGAAGCGGAGACTACCGTCGACGTAACGTATCCGCAGCCTTCGAGATGGGATGTGAGCCAGTCGTTCGCGCGAGAGCCCAGGAAAATCAAGAAGGCCGCCTCGGCAAAAATAGCGCCCAGGCTGACCAGGATCGGTGAAGACTGAACCGCACTAGAGAAGAGAACAAGGCCGCAAACAGCCAGGACGAGGATCAGAAAGGCGACTACCCAGAGGCCATTCGCAACCGCCCAAAGGACGTTTAGAAAGAAGGCAGGCCAGGAGAAGCCGACTTTCACCACCCGGGTGTCTCCGAGGTCGTTTCTCAGGATTCTATAGCTTGGCAGCGACTTATCCTCGTGACTTCTGAGCTCGCAAGCTACGAGCGGCATGCCGTATCTAACGGATCCGCCCATAACCTGCGCGGTACGCTCAATAGGGTTCATCGAGAAGATACCGCTCGGAGCCAAGCAGCAAGAGGGACCCACCTGGGTTCCTCCAGGTCGGGCCCGAATGGTCGCTCCTACCCCGACAGACGCCGCGTCTGGTTCAGGGGCTGGTTATACGGCGTGCGGGGAATCGCTAGGTACTCGGATTCCTCGAAGCAGACCGTCAACGCTTAGATCTTCATCGATCTGAGGCCAGTGGATTCCAGCTCCACCGCCGAGAATTTCAAACTTCGAGCGTTCGTCCGGGCTCGCATTCAGGAGACGAGGGAACCAAGTGAGTGGGACTGCGATTCGGCGGCCATCGGCGAGAACGACCGAGAGTTCGTCTTCCGAGACTTCTACTTCGATCGCTCTTGGATCTATATTAGGGGCGGAAGAAGTCATGCCAGGCATCCTTTAACTCACCACGGCGCTCTTCAACGAGAGCCTGGAGTCGACGCAGCTCGTGTGCTGCAAAACCAGTCGACGAGGATAGCTCGACTGGGTCGAGCCAGAACTTGGCCAACGCATCCCCCCTCTGGATATGAATATGGGGAGGCTCCAAGCCCTCGTTACTAAAGAAGAAATATCGATATGGGCCTGATCGAGCGTCAGTCGGCACATCCGAAGTCTACACAAGTCGCGTGTGAGGGGGCCGAGCGAAGCTCCCACGCAGCATGCCGTATAACGTATAGTCCCATAACCTGCAGACTCCGCTCTAAAGGTTTCAAAAAGGCTACGCGGGCTGACGCCAGTCAGCAATAGCCGCCCGGATCCTCGACCCGAAGGGCACACAGAGCGCGGGCGGCGAACTCCCTACCCTCCTCGACAGAAGGCTGTCAGGTTCAGGGGATTGTTATGCGGCGCGTCTATGAGCCAAAGAGGGCGTCGACGTACTTCTTTAGGGGCACCGGTAGGAGCTCCTGAGGATGGTCTCCGCCGAAAGTCGCCCACTTACTCTTTCCCGAGATGACTGTCGCATCAAGCACTTCGCCGTCCGATACCTCCACCAGTTCGAGTCGAATTGAAATACGATCCGGCTTGCCGGACCACTCTGTGGCCCGTTCTTCCCAGTGAAGAATGGTCGGTTGGACGAGATACGTAAAATCTAGTCTTCCGGCATTCGAGAGGTTCTCCGCCAGAGTCTGGACGCTCTGAGCGCCTCTTACAACTCGAGCATGCGCGGAAAAGGCGGCGACGGTCGCCTGAGCAGTCATCCTGCCGGAACCCTCATAGTAATTCGATCCGAATCGGCCATCGGCGGGTACGCCTATAAAGAAGGACGAGTTCCTCGAAATTCGCAACGAGGGAGCATCTAAACCTGATGACCTCATCTCGTACGTGTGAACACATGCGGTTGATACAAGCAGCAATAAAATCGAGAAAACTCGCACTTTTCCGTCCTTTCGTCGCACCAACAGATGAGCGCCGCATAACGGATTCGCCCATAACCTGCGCGGTCCGCCTAAAAGGGTTGATCGAGAAGATACCGCTCGTAGCCAGGCAGCAAGAGGGACCCACCTGGTTCCTCCAGGTCGGGCCCGGCGGGTCGTTCCTAGCACGACAAACGCCGCGTCTGGTTCAGTGTCTTGTTATGCGGCGTTAGCCCTTACCCCGTTGTTCGTCGCTCTTCACTCGAGCGGCGACCTTGAGCAGGGCGCGCAAGGCTTCGTTCACAGAGTCGGCATCCGGGAATGCCTCGGCAACGTCGGGCTGCAGAAGAACGAGGTTCGTACCGGACTTGTACCTTTCGTAGTACTTCCCTCGGATCGCTCCCTTCAATTCGGAAATATCGTATTCATCTCTCATGAATTCAACGAGCTACCACTCGCCCTCACCGTACTGCTTGTGCTCTCGCCGGGTCGTCTCGCGTGCCGAAATGATGCGAACAGAGTCGCCTCGATCCGTGTGGACGACCGCTAGCAGCCGATTGTCTTCAGACTCTCCGAAGGTCAAGAATCGATCTTCGTCATCGGAATGGTCGGGGTCAAAGAACGTAACCGCGAGGGAATTTCCAAACACGGTCGTGGCTTCTTCGAAGGAAACGCCATGCGTCTCAAGATTCGCCGCAGCTTTCTCGGGGTCCCATTCGAAGCGCACCGAGCCAAGTTAGCACAGGCACCCGCAGGGCCGTCGACTCGAAGAAGCAGGCCGGATTCAAGCAAGGATGGATCCAGCAGATCGAGTCGTGGGCTGGCGCCGCATAACGGATCCGCCCATAACCTGCGGGGTCCGCTCAAAAGGGGTTGATCGAGATGATACAGTCTCGGAGCCGAACAGCACCAGGGACTCTCGCGGTTCCTCCGCGACAGACCCGGAAGGTCGCTCCAGGC
>Ga0114950_10001992_pt1 | contig 15648 bp, 12 predicted proteins | sample N075metaG_FD_83503 | JGI IMG/M metagenome (GOLD analysis project Ga0114950, IMG submission 83503) | Deep subsurface microbial communities from Kermadec Trench to uncover new lineages of life (NeLLi) - N075 metaG | ecosystem: Environmental > Aquatic > Marine > Ocean trench > Sediment | place... | reverse complement strand
CTGGTCAGAAAAGAATATACCCGCACCACTCAACAAAGATTCAGTGACGCTTTTCTGCCAGAAACCACGCACATCAAACTGATTCTGTCGCGCCCACGACAGGTCAGAACGGCTCCACTGCAACGAACTGCGAACGCGATATTCATTGTTACGCTGTAGAAACCCAAGGTCGTTGATGTCGATATTTTCATCGAAGTATTCAAAGCCGATTCTCTGGGAAAAGCCTTGCCGGTAGGTCAGTACGAAGTCCAGAAAGCCGCCATAGCCTTTCTCTGCTACATCATCGATGTCTGACATCATGTATTGACCGTCGACCTTAACCACACCCGTCGGTGACAAAAAGTGCCAGTCGATACCGTGCACCATCGCGTCCCGGGCTGGATTGACCACGGCGGTAGATAACACGCCGATAGCCCGATAAGCCCCTCCGACATTGTCTTCATATAACAATCTGGCGATGCCATAATCGTTGCCATCCTGGGTCAAGTTACGCGGTTGTCCCCCTTCCTCAACATCAAAGTCGATGACATCGAACTTGACGTCCTCTTCCGCGGCGCCAAGTAGACCATAGCGAAAACGGCCAATCTGACCGGTAGTTTTTACCGCCCCGGCCAATTCAGTTTGCTGCACCAGTTCTCTTTGTGGAATGACCACACCAGGCCCAACCAGCGGCTCACGTGGCTTGCCGCCAATGCGACGGGTGTTGACCATGGTGTAGGGTAGGCCACCACGCCCTACACCGCGGTTGCGCGTATTCGCTCTCGGTGAGGCGACAAATATTTCCTGACCTTCCAGAAAGAATAAGCGTTTTTCCGGAAAGAAAGTCTCCGTGGCGGTTAAATTGATGACCACCTCATCCGACTCTACATTGCCGAAGTCAGGGTTCAGCGTGGCGTTGAGTTGGAAGTTGCTGGATGGACGCCAGAAAATATCTGCGCCCGCTCGATAAAGCTGGCGCTCGTCATTCCAGTCGTAGGCTGTGGCTATAAAAGGGTAAATGCTGTATTGCTGGCGCGGTTCGATGTGCTCCAACTCGACCAATTGCAGGGCCGACATGAACTTGGCGCCGGTGGAGGGCAGCGCTGGCCAACCCCAGCGTTCACTGAGATAGGCAACATTGCGCGAAGCATACAAGCCCATGGTGCGCACTTCACCTGAGGCGGGCATTGACACCACGCCCCAGGGGATAAATAGTTCGGCGGACCATCCATGCTCGGTTTTCTGGCTGCGGCCAACCCAGGGGCCGTCCCAGTCGCTGGTGAAATTGCGCTCAGGCAGTACCGTACCATCGGACAAGGAATCGCCGAGATTCACATTGAACCAGAACCCGTAACGGCCTTCTCCGGAGGTATCTACAGTGATCGAAATATTATCCCGGTTGTCCCGCAAATCCCTTCCCGAAAGTCTCTGTACCAGGGATTCTACCGGCTGATGAAGATCTGCCGCGATGTACAAGCCCTTATCGTCATAGGCGACGCGAAGAATCGTTGGATGCACGCCAGGTTGTAGGGTATCGGGTTCCAGGACCACAAAGTCATCGATGACCGGCACACTATTCCATACTGCTTCGTTGAGGTGTCCATCTATGTCGATGGGTGTAATTGTTGTGTCTATGCGGGTGAGGCGAATGGCCCGCCCCGGCGTGGGCTGCACCGCGATATGCTCCGGTGCAGGTATTGGCTCTGATTGCTGCACTCGAGCAGGGCTTTGAGTTATTGCTACCGGGGGCGTCGAGGGACTTGAAGTACGTGGTTGCACTGGCGTTGAACTGGGTTGTGGCTGGGCCTTTTGCGTGAGTTCCGGCTTGGCTTCTTGCAAAGGCTTTGGCTGCTGCTTGTGCAGGGCGATGACTTGCCGTTGATCCTGGCCAATGACCAACCAGGCGGTTGCAAACCCCTGCTGACGGGCTTCGGCAACCGCGGCACGCGCTTTTTCAATGCCCGCATATGGCCCGCTTAAGACACGAAAGTATTCGCCGTTAGTGGTTAAAACCTGCCTGATAAAAAGCTCTGCGCTGGCCCGCGACCCGGCTTTAAGTTGGAAATCCTGTGCATTGGTCTGCCCACGAAAACTTGCCAGACCCAGCCAATAGGTTTCGGCCAGCACAGGTAGACTGAAAACACAGAGTGCGAACCCAATCAGTACAGCTCTCAGCATGGGCACCAACAAAAAGAAGCAGCCGAGTATCTTAACAAATTGGCACTAGGTGCGCAGTGTGCTTGCTACTCTTCACTCACGACAACAATGCTTTTACCGAAATTTCCACCCTGGAAAAGAGCCCTGAACGCCTCAGGGGCTTTGTCCAGGCCTTGCCAACGATGCTCGCGATATTGCACGCGCCCATCGCGCACATAGTCACTCATCTCGCTCAGAAATTGCGCTTGGTAATCATCGACAAAATTACCCACAAACAAATCATGCAGCGTTACCTGTTGGCGGTCAAAGGTGGCTTGCCCGGTCTGTTGCCAGAGATCTCGTGGATTACCACCATCGGTGTTGGCGTATTGAGAAATGAACCCGCAAAGGGCGATACGCGAAGCTGGGTTCAGCACCGGTAAAACAGCTTCAAAAACCTTACCGCCGACGTTCTCAAAGTAAATGTCACAACCATCCGGACAGGCTAGGGCCAATTGTTCAGGCAGATCTTCAGCCAGGTGCGAGACACAGGCGTCGAAGCCCAGTTCTGCAGTAACAAAGCTGCATTTCTGCGCCGCACCGGCAATGCCGACAACTCTGCAGCCGGACAATTTGGCCAGCTGTCCCACAACTTGCCCGACACCGCCGGATGCCGCAGAAACCACCACTGTCTCCCCTGGGTTGGGCTGACATTGGACGATAAGACCCGCATAGGCTGTCAGCCCAAGCATGCCTAAAACACCGATCGCCGTCGATAAAGGCGCCAGATCTGCATCCAGTTTGCGTGGATGCATATAGCCAAACTCAGAAATGTCGGCGCCCGTCAGGCCGTGGCTCTGCCAGCCATTGGTGTTGAACACAAAATCGCCTTCAGCATAATCCGGCATCTGGCTTTTCATCACCTGGGAAACCGTTCGCCCGTGACAAAGGTCACCGGTTGCCTCAACGCCGGTTCTGCGTCGCATCCACTGGTAGGGATCCAAGGACAGGTACACGGTACGCGTCAACATCTGGCCATGCCGAGGCTCGGGTATCTCTCCTTGTACCCACTCAAAATCTTCTGCAACCGGAAGACCACCTGGCGGCGTGCGCGCTAAACGCCACTGAGAATTCGTATCTGACGCCAAATCATTCTCCGTTTGTGCTGATTTTACTTGAGACACTTTACGCCAGTTGGGTAGGATCGTATCTGGATTATTAACTAGTAACAAAATTATGCATACACTTGCGCAGCAACCCGTTGCGACCGATCAGGTTGGTTTGCTGGAAGGGCTGGCAACCACCCGGGCGATTCGCCGGTATACCGAGGAAACGATTCCAGATCATGTATTGCGCGACATGCTGTTCGCCGCTACCCGAGCACCAAGCGGGTCAAATCGCCAGCCGTTTCGCTTCGTCGTGCTCACCGATTCCGCTCGTGCCCGACAGGCCAAAACGCTGATCGCAGATTCTGCACGCCAGATCTGGGAGGAGAAACGCGCCAATGACCGTTACGACGAAGGCAGTGGCACAGACCCGACATCACCCAAGGCACGCATGGCGCGAACCATGCAAAGCTATGTGGATAACTTCCACCGCGCACCGTGCCTGATCCTACCTTGCCTGGTGCGATACCGTGCGCAAACTCCTGCTGAGGGTGCATCGGTCTATCCGGCAGTACAGAACCTTCTCCTGGCCGCCAGAGGTCTGGGTTATGGCGGCGTTATCACAGGCTTCCATAGCCGTGTCGATGCGCGGCTGAAGACTCTGCTGGGTATCCCCGCCGAGGTGTTTATCACCTGCACCCTGACATTGGGCAAACCTCAAGGCAAACATGGTCCGGTACGCCGTCGGCCAATGTCTGAATTAGTATACGGCGACCAATGGTCGTCAGCGGCAAGTTGGGCCATCGATCCACCCGGCACCCGCTTTACCAGTGCCGGACCACCTAAAAATGTTGGAGTTGTATAGTGCTAAGGATATGTTGTCGTGCGTTTGGTCCACCTGAGCAGCTTGAACGTCTGCAGGCGGAAGTTCCCCAACCGAAGCCGGATGAAGCGCTCATTGAAGTGCGCGCAGCCGGTGTTGGCTTTGTTGATGGCCTGATGATCCAAGGTTTGTATCAGGTCAAAGCGGCTTTACCTTTCTACCCGGGGAGCGAATTTTCCGGAGTCGTCACCGCCATTGGGACTGAAGTGGTAAACGTCGAACCTGGCGACCGGGTCCTGGGCTCTGCAAACAGCGGCGCCTTTGCCGATTTTCTAACTACCCGCGCCAGCGGGCTGGTGAAAATACCTCCGACCCTGGATGATGCCACCGCTGCGGGTTTATACATCAACTACGCAACCGCGTTATACGGTTTGCGAGATTGTGGCCATCTGCAATCCGGAGAAACGATTCTCATATTGGGTGCTGCAGGCGGCGTCGGCTCCGCTGCTATCAGTGTAGCCAAAGCGATGGGGGCAAGAGTGATCGCTGCCGCCTCAAGCGAGGCCAAGCGCGCGGCCGCTCTAAGCTATGGCGCCGATGAGACCGTTGACTATACGGCCGCCGACTGGCGTGATGCCATCAGAGCGCAAACTGCCGAAAGTGGCCTCAACCTCGTTTACGATCCTGTCGGAGGCGACTTTTCTGAGCCTGCATTCCGTTCCTTAGCCCCGGGCGGACGTTTCCTGGTGGTTGGCTTTGCCAGCGGCACGATTCCCAAGATAGCGTTGAATCTCGCCCTGCTGAAACGATCCGCGATCGTCGGCGTAGACTGGGGTGGTGAATCCAGAGCGCACCCTGAACTTAACAACAGGTTCATGGACACGCTGATGCATTGGATTGCAGAAGACAAACTACATCCCGCAGCGGTATCAACCAGGCCAATGCAGGATTACGCACAGGCACTCAATGATCAGTTGGCGGGTAAGATCATCGGGAAACTGGTACTGACTAACTAACGCCCTCCTAAAGTCCCAATTCGGTCGTTTTACACCCAACAATCGCAACAGGGCGCTTTCAAATATTATATAAAACCTACGATTCAGGTCCTTTAGAACAGGCACCGCTTAGTCAGCATCGCGATAAATCTTGCCTCGCTGACGTACTGGCTCCAGCAAGGACCAGTCGCCCTGCTCAAGATCGTAACCAGCCGGATGCGGCGCCCGCGGCTCCATTTCGATCGCCCTCAGCACACGATCATCGCGGTAGTAGCATTGCACAACAATACCAACCAGCGCGCCCACTTGTGGATTTTTGGCTTTGCTTAGAGCCTCCAACGAAATATCTTGTCGAAGTGCGAGGACTTCGTGGACGGCTTGCGCATGTGGTTTCGCCGTGGCGAGAAAGTCTGCGAATATCAGCGGATCATCCGCAGCGGGCCTAGGGCCATGTGCAGGGATCATGTAGCGCAATATTTCACGCAAAGACTCTTTGTCGCGCTCGTCGAAGGGGTCGTCACTACTAATCAGGTTGCTCATTGTGTCCACTAATCAAATAAGTTTGCTAAGCGTTTCTTGATGTTGTCAGCGATATACAGGGCAAGCGCCTGAATCGTGCGGGTCGGGTTCACACCGGCTGAGGTCACGAAGATGCTGCCGTCAACAATGAACAGGTTCTTAACATCGTGGCTGCGGCCCCATTCATTCACCACCGAACGGGCAGGATCTGTACCCATCCTTGCCGTGCCCATGAGATGCCAGCCACCAACCGATATGGGTGCTTGGGAATATATCTCTGTGGCTCCGGCCGCGGTAAGTATTTCGCTGGCCCTCTCAACAGAGTAGTTGAGCATTTTGTGACTGTTTTCGCTGAGGGTGTAGTCGATCTTCGGTGCCGGGATACCGTGCGCATCGACAAGCTGGGGATCCAAGGTGACAGTGTTGTGCTCCTCCGGCAGATCTTCACAAATCCCAACCATGCCGGTGACTCGGTTGTGCATGCGATCAAATGCCGCATGATGATCTTCACCCCAGGGTATGCGCCCCATTGTCATGCCGGTTAAAGCAGTCGTTACCGGACCGTTGCCTCGATTGATTTCGTAGGTATAGCCACGCACGAAACCCCGGTCCATATCCGTCTCGTAGAACTGCTGGCTCCAAATACACACGCTGGGGCCCTGGTGACCGTCCAATGCTTCATCAAACACACCACGAGTCATCGAATAGGGATGAAACATCAGGTTTTTACCGACCAGACCACTGCTGTTTGCGATGCCATCTGGAAACTGCTCAGACTTGGAGTTCAGAAGAATTCGAGGCGTGCCGACACCATTGCAAGCCATCACCACTACTTCAGCAGGCTGAAACTGCTCCTGCCCATCGACGTCGTAGTAGAAAACCCCATTTGCCATACCATCGTCATTGACGGTTATCTCCCGCACCCGACAATGGGTACGAACTTCCACTCCAGCGCGTATCGCGTGCGGCCAATAGGTGATGTCAGTTGTGGCTTTAGCACCTTGAGCACAGCCTGTTAAACAGGCGCCCAAATTCACGCACTTGTCACGACCATCGTAGGGTTGTGTTGCAATGGTTGTATCAGAAGGCCACCAATGCCAGCCGAGCTTGTTAAAGCCTTGCGCCAGCACGGTGCCCGACTTGCCCAACGGTACCGGTGGCATTGACGGTTCTTTGGCGGGATATGCCGGGTCGCCTGCCAATCCGGAGACGCCCATGATGCGATCGTTTTCGTCGTAATAAGGTTCCAGGGTTGCGTAGTCCAGAGGCCAGTCGTCGGCAACTCCGTCTAAGGATTTAACTCGAAAGTCAGAAGGATGAAATCTCGGGAAATGCCCTGCGTACAAAATAGTACTGCCACCGACCGCATTAAAGTTAGCGACCGAGATCGGCGAATTTTCATCATTGACCGGATAATCCGCCGCCAGTTTACGCCGGTTGGGGCTGATGCTCATATCACCCCAGCCTCGCGCTTCCCAGTCGCGTCCCGTACTGGGGTATTCAAGCGGGTTCATCCAACCACCTTGTTCGAGACAAACAATGCGCATCCGGGTTTCAGCAAGGCTATAAGCTACCGCCGCCCCGGAGGCACCTGCACCAATGATCAACACATCTACCGATTCTAACGACATGACTTCCTCCAACGCCTAATTATAAGACTCGACTGACGGGTTTTGTGCAAAATTGGCGAAATATCGTCTGCACCCGTAGACTTACCGGCTGGGCTCAATTGGTACGGCAGATGAACGACAGCGATATTGGAGATTATGCAATACAGACTTTGATCGGCGAACTCGATTTCGACCCTAAGGTGTTAAAGGAAAAATACCGCGCTGAGCGCAACAAACGCGTGCGTATAGACGGCAACGATCAGTACACCGAGGTGACGGCGGAATTCTCCAAATACATCGACGATCCTTATGTCCACACCCAGCTCAAACGCGAGCCACTCAACGACGAAGTTGAAATGGTAATTATCGGTGGCGGTTTCGGCGGTTTGCTGATGGGCGCAAGACTCCGCGAGGTGGGTTTCGAAGACATTCGGGTCATCGAAAAAGGCAGCGATTTCGGCGGTACCTGGTATTGGAACCGCTATCCTGGTGCCATGTGTGATGTGGAGTCGTACTGTTATCTGCCGTTGCTCGAAGAAATGGGCTATATGCCAAAGCACAAGTATTCGTTCGCGGAAGAGATTCTCGAACACAGCAAGAACATCGCCAAACGCTTCGATCTGTACGACAACGCCTGCCTGCAAACCTGTGTCGAGGAATTACGCTGGGACGAAACCAGCGCGCGCTGGATTATTAAAACCGATCGCGGTGACCACATGCGCGCGCAGTATGTTGCGATGGCGAACGGACCACTCAATCGACCCAAACTGCCAGGCATCCCTGGCATCAATGACTTCAAAGGTTTTACTTTCCACACCAGCCGCTGGGACTATGACTATACCGGCGGCGATTCCAATGGCGGGCTGAATAAGCTCAAGGACAAACGGGTGGGTATTATCGGCACTGGCGCAACCGCCGTGCAGTGCATTCCACACCTGGGCGAATGGGCCAAAGAGCTTTTCGTCTTTCAACGCACACCGTCCTCTATCGACGAACGCAACAACCACGAAACCGACCCTCAATGGACCGCTTCCCTGGACACGGGTTGGCAACAAGATCGCATGGACAATTTCAACACCCTGGTATCAGGCGGCGACCAGGACGAGGATCTGGTGCACGATGGCTGGACCGAAATCTTCCGTAACCTGACTGGCACCATCGCGAAATTGGCAAGCAGAAAAATCGGCCGTCGATTGACCGACAATGAACGCGAAGAACTGATGGAGCTGACCGACTATCGCAAAATGAACACGATTCGACAACGAGTCGATGAGATCATTCCGGATCACGGCACCGCAGAGTCCCTAAAACCCTGGTATCGCCAGTTCTGCAAACGCCCCTGTTTCCACGACGAATATTTGCAGACATACAACCGCAGCAATGTGCATTTGATAGATACTCAAGGCGAAGGTGTTGATCGCCTGACCGAAAATGCAGTGGTTGTAGATGGTGTAGCGTATGAAGTGGACTGTCTGATTTTTGCAACCGGCTTCGAGGTTGGTACCTCATACACACGTCGCGCAGGCTACGACATCATCGGACGGGACGGGAAGCATCTGAGCAATCACTGGGCTGACGGCACACGCACTTTCCAAGGTTTGCAGAGCCATGGTTTCCCCAATTGCTTCTTCCTCGGTTTCACGCAGACCGCGATCACGGTCAATGTACCCCACGCGCTCAATGAACAAGCCAAGCATGTCGCATACATTCTCAGTGAAGCGCGCGATAGGCAAAAACAAACCGTCGAGGCCAGCGCTAAAGCTGAACAGGACTACGTGGATGAAGTCCATCGCCTGGCTTCAGTTAACAGCCAATTCTACGCCGAATGCACGCCAGGCTATTACAATAGCGAAGGCAGACAAGGCAACAAAGAGGGCTTCTTTTCCGATATGCACGGTGCCGGGCCAATCCGTTTTTACCAGACGCTGAAAACATGGCGCGAAGCAGGCACTTTGGATGGAGTTAATCTGAGCTAACCGACCGCGCTCGGTTAGACCCCTAACGGCTGGCGAGACTCTGATCCACGCTCTCTAACTGATCCTCGGCTTGTACCAGGGACCGCTCGACAATCGGCAACCGCGATTTGATACGAGCACGCTCGTCAGCGAGGGAATCAATTTTTGTCAGCAATCTCAAGCGCTCTTCTAAACTTAAATCAGGCGTCAATTGTGCAGTGGCAGCGCCGACCATTTCTTGTTTTATCTGAACCAGACGTTGCTCCATGCTCGCCAACTGTTGTGATAAGCGGCGAACGTCGCGGCGCGCGACATAGAGACTGTGACCATCAGCATAGGCTGAGGCAAAAGGTTCACGCAGTTCATCTCGACAGGCGCCATTTAACGATGCGCCCCGCAGGCCGAGGTTGAAGCCACTATCCGCCGTGCAAAAACTTTCTAGGCCAGCTTGCCACCCAACCAGGTAACTGTCGCGATCGGGCACAATGCCAAAAGTCCCGCAGGCTTCTTGATGGGACAATATTCGCGTGTTGGTAACACCACTGGCACCGTCGCGGTAACCGATTGTCTGCCAATCACCGGCACGACATTGATTTTCGGAAACTGTCGGTTTACCGGCACAACCAACCAAAACAAGAGCGATCAGAACGATTAAGTATCTTTTCATTTCCGCACCCATGTTCGTGTGAAATTCAAAGATGCAGGGTAAGCGCAACTAGCTCGCAAGAAGGTGACCGGGCTCGCAGAATCAAAGAAATCAGCGTCGGATCACGCTTTTCGATCGACAATTATGCATCTGTCGCACACGCGTCTTGGTGTCAATGTGGATGCTCCGCATAGTGCTGGCGCAGCAGGTCCTTACCGTAATCATTGCCATTAGGCGTACGGATGACGGCGTGGATATGATTACGCTGGGGTCCGTCGGTGGTCGCTAAATGTCTCAGACCGATGGGGCTCTGATGGTCAAATTCAATCAACACCACTGGACTATGAATCCGGTAATAAAACACCGCGTCAGCAGAAGTTTCTCCCACCCAGGCAAAATAGGTTTCATCCAGGTATCGATTGATCTCTTCCATTTTGACTCGGGCATGAGCATCGTCCATGTGGCCGACAAACAATTCTATCAATGCAAGCAACTGATCACGTTGCTGATCGTCGAAGCTGGATACGGGCACGCCTGCGAATTCCACGACGACGTTGTCTGAATAAAATTCACCCACTGCATTGTTACCTGACTTAACGCTCGAGCGCACTGCCTGAGACTGCTGTTGTGAGGTGAGGCTATTAATCACTGCCAAGCCTTGGTTTTGTTCGCGTTGCAGCACGCTAACGCCTGCATGCCTACCGGAAGGGGCGATCACTGGTTCAGCACCGAGAAATACCGGTGACATGACCACCTGATCACCCAACACAAAGTAGTTGATCACCAGATGGTGCCCATCGAGTTGCCAACCCCAGGGTTCTACGGGATCTGGCTCACCCATCAATGTGAGCCAGAATCGCTCTTCACCATACCATTCGAAATCGTCGCCATTGAGTTCACCGAGGGTAGTGTCCAGACGCATGATATCTCGAGCCTGAGCATATCCTCGCTCACTCAGACTGGCCGCTAACAGTCCATAGCCAGCTTCTTTCTGCTGCTCGCCCATGTGCAGAAACCCAACCCCCCGCCGATCGTACAGATGAATGTTCATCCATCTGCGCCACTCATCGTCGTCTATGTCAAAGCTCGCTTCGCCGCGCTCGTCCGGGCTGAGACTGGCAAGAAAATCACTTGCCGCCTGGCGCATTGGATCCGTGGTAGCACCGCTGGCAGCGATGGAAAACAAACCCTCACGCACGACCCCGTTGGTCGTCACGCCAACAAATGGATCGGACAGGCCGACAATATCAACCACAGTAGTGAGAATAGTCGCTCGATTGGTGTAAATAAGTATCGCAATCACCACCAGACCAAGCAGCCATTGCACAATCCGTTTTCTCATGACACCTCTTTTGGAAGCTCCGAAAATCAGCGCTTCCTGACGTGCTGGGTACGGAAAGGCTTGTATTTTTTCTTATATCTGTTTCTGCCGGAGGGTTCATCGCCGGTACTGGCAGGCTGATAAGTGGGCACCAGATGCTTTTTGCCATTGCCGATCAGATCTTCGCGTCCCATGCGCTTCAGTGCTTCTCGCAGAATAGGCCAGTTGTTTGCGTCGTGGTACCGCAGGAACGCCTTGTGTAAACGTCTTTGTTTGGCGCCTTTTGGCACATAAACCTGTTCGCCATCCCGCTTGACCTTGCGCAGCGGATTAGTGCCGCTGTGATACATCGCTGTGGCAGTAGCCATCGGACCCGGCAAAAAGGCCTGCACCTGGTCCGTTCGAAAGTCGTTTTCCTTCAGCCATAGTGCCAGTTCCAGCATGTCCTGATCCGTCGTGCCCGGGTGCGCAGCAATGAAATAAGGTATCAGATACTGTTCCTTACCCGCCTCTTTAGAGAACTTATCAAACAGTTCCTTAAAGCGGGTATAGGTACCCATACCCGGTTTCATCATTTTTGACAGCGGCCCTTCGGAAAAAGCCTCCGGTGCGATCTTCAGATATCCGCCGGTGTGATGTTTGGCCAACTCTTCGATGTATTGAGGCGATTCGTTGGCCAGGTCATATCGCACACCCGAAGCAATCAGCACTTTTTTGATGCCGGGAATTTCCCGGGCTTTACGATAGAGCTTGATCAACGGCGTATGGTCCGTGTTCAGATTTGGACAAATACCCGGGTACACACATGATGGCCTGCGGCAGGCTGACTCGACTTCTTTACTTTTGCAGGCCAAACGGTACATGTTTGCCGTAGGCCCACCGAGGTCTGAGATAACGCCGGTGAATCCTGGTACGTTATCTCTGATTTCCTCCACCTCCCGCAGAATGGAGGCTTCTGAGCGACTTTGAATAATACGACCTTCGTGTTCGGTGATAGAACAAAACGTACAGCCGCCGAAACAGCCGCGTTGGATCGAAACAGAAAATCGAATCATTTCGTAGGCGGGTATTTTGGCGTCGCCATAATATGGGTGCGGCACCCGGGTATAGGGTAGTTCATAGACCGCATCCATTTCTTCGGTGGTCAGCGGTATGGGTGGGGGATTGATCCATACATTGGTATTTTGATGTTGCTGCACCATGGCGCGGGCATTACCTGGATTGCTTTCCACATGCAAAACCCTGGAGGCATGCGCGTACAACACAGCATCGTCTCGTACCTGCTCAAAACTTGGCAGCCGGATGACTGAAGTCTGCCGCTGCGCTGCGGGTACCTCGCGCACAAAGCGCACTACCTGAACACCGTCAGCAGCGGCAACCGAGTCTGCAGGTTGTCCGGCACGCTGGGCATAGGGATCTTCTGGCGGATTGTGGCGGCCGGGCGTATCCAGGTGCGTGGAATCGATCTCTGTCCAACCGGACGGCGTCTGTTTACGTTTAAAGACAGTACCGCGAACGTCGGTGATATCCCGGATCGACTCACCGGCTGCCAGGCGATGGGCGACCTCGGCAATCTGACGTTCAGCATTGCCGAATACCAACATATCCGCCTTCGCATCCAGCAGCAGACTGCGGCGAACTTTTTCCGACCAATAGTCGTAGTGGGCGATACGGCGCAGGCTGGCCTCAATACCGCCGATCAGGATAGGTATGTCCCCATAGGCTTCACGTAGACGATTGGTGTACACGATGACGCTGCGGTCAGGCCGGCTGCCACCCATTCCACCCGGAGTGTATGAGTCATCCGAGCGCACCCGTCGTTCCGAAGTATATCGATTGACCATCGAATCCATATTGCCGCCGGTGACGCCAAAAAAGAGATTTGGCGGACCCAGCACCTCGAAGTCCAATTTAGACTGCCAGGCTGGCTGGGCGATGATCCCAACACGGAAGCCTTGAGCTTCCAGAAACCGCCCGATGATCGCCATGCCAAAGCTGGGGTGGTCTACATAAGCATCACCGGTAACGATGATGATGTCGCAACTATCCCAACCTAACTCATCCATCTCGGCCCGGGACATCGGTAAAACCGGCGCAGGCGTATGCCGATGAGCCCAGTATTTTCGGTAACTCATCAACGCCTTTGGCGCTGAAACTGCTGCTGATTCAACTACATTAGTCATGGCGGGCTATTCTACCTGTCTCTATCATGGGCGGTGCGAATAAATACAAATCTAGGGGAAGCGGATGTTACATAAATTTCTATTGCTCGTTTGCACTTTGAGTCTGAGCCTGCCTGCATGGGCGGACGACAACTCACTGTTCGAAATGCGCACTTACACCACCAACGAAGGCAAACTGGAGTCGTTGCAGAGCCGCTTTCGTGATCACACGATGACCCTGTTCGACAAACACGGTATAAAGAATATCGCTTATTGGATTCCCGCAGATATGCCAGACACCTTGATCTACATCGTCGCTCATGAAAGTCGTGACAGCGCAGCGGCAAACTGGAAGGCATTCGTCGACGACCCCGCCTGGCAGAAGGTTTACGCGGATTCCATCGCAGACGGTGCTTTGGTGAAGAAGATCGACAACGTGTTCATGACTAAGACCGACTATTCGCCTTGAACCGGGCTGAATGAAACCGATGTCCCTGCGAGGCAGCGTTGCCATTGTTGGCATGGGTGAAACTGAGGTCGGCTCGTTACCGACTCAGGGGTCAACGGAAATCTGCGCTGAAGCAGCGCGCCGGGCGCTGCTCGATGCCGGCCTGAACAAGGGCGATGTCGATGGCCTGATTACCTGTAATCCGTGGGTCGAACCGCATCTCTACCATGCTGAGATGTTCAGTGAATACATGCAGATTTTCCCTCGTTTCTGTATGACCTTGAATGCCGGGGGCGCTACCACCTTGACCGCAGTGCTGCGCGCTGCCAGCGCCATTGTCACCGGGGTTTGCGATACAGTGCTGATCACCCATGGCGACAATCCCCGCACCGGCATGACCGGTGCGGAAACCGGCTTGAAAATGACCACCACCATGAACCCACAGTTCGAACTCCCCTACGGCGTGCCTCTGACCAACGGCTATGCCATGGCAGGACGCGCACATATGCACGAGTACGGCACCACGTCGGAACAATTTGCCCAGGTGGCGGTCTCCGCACGGCGTCACGCCTGCCTTAATCCTGCTGCGGAAATGCAGGCCCCGTTGAGCATAGACGACGTCCTCAACTCACCGGTGGTCGCCGACCCGCTGCACGCATTAGATTGCTCGTTATGGTCTGATGGCGGTGGTGCAGTGGTAGTGGTTGCTGCAGAGCGGGCCAGAGATTTTCCAAACAAGCCCGTCTACTTCCTGGGTTGCGGCGAAGCCCACTGGCATGAACACTTATTTCAAGCCCGCTCACTCACCACAACTGCGGCTGCTGAATCAGGCCCTCGAGCGTTTACCATGGCCGGCTGCGAGCCGCAGGATATGGATTTCGCCCAGGTGTATGACTGCTTTACGCCTGTGGTGCTGATGGAGCTCGAAGATCTGGGTTTTTGTGCCAAGGGCGAAGGCGGTGGGTTTGTTGAAAACGGCAATATTGAACTCGGCAGCAACTTACCGGTAAACACTCACGGCGGCTTGTTGTCACACTCCCACACCGGCCACCCCGGCTCTATGTTTGCGTTAACGGAAGCCGTCACACAACTGCGTGGAGATGGCAATGCGAGACAGGTCGATGGCGCCGAGATCGGTCTAGTACATGGACAAGGCGGCGTGCTGTCAAGCCATGCGACCCTCATTCTGGGTTCACAGGCAACCCTGTGAGCAATCAAGGCGTGACAAAATCCGCAAAGCCCATACCCAAACCGACACCCGAGACTGAACCATTCTGGCAAGGTTGCGCTATCGGCGAACTTCGCCTGCAGCATTGTCTGATTTGCAAACACGTTCAGTATCCTGCCAGAAAACTCTGTTCTGGTTGTTTCAGCGATGCGGTCGAATGGCGAACAGCATCCGGGCACGGCACTATTCGCAGCTGGAGCACGGTTGTGAGTCCTGGCGCGCCAGGTTTTGCAGCAGAGGTACCTTTCATCAGCGTGCTGGTGAATTTGCACGAGGGCCCAACCATGCTGTCTGTATTGCGAGACTGTAGCGCGGACGAGGTAGACTTCGATATGCCTGTCGAGGTCATCTTCGAACAGCGCAGTGAATCCATATTTATCCCATACTTCAAGCCGGTGAATGACTAACATGACTAACATGACAAAGATGACCGTTGATCACGGCTATTTCACATCCCACGCAGAAGTGATGCAGGACATCGCCAAAACAGGGTTCTGGCCGACCACATACGTTTCGGGTGCATCGCCGGAATTGCCCGTGCACTACCATAACTACGACATTATCGGCTATGTCATGTCCGGTACGACCTATGTGCTCTCAGAAGACAACGAACGTGTCCCGGTCAGCACCGGTGACCGTCTCACTATCCCAAAAGGCGCCTGGCATGCAGAGGGTGCGGTAACCGAGCAAGTAACGTATATCGTGACGATCAGCGAACCG
>Ga0114950_10001986_pt1 | contig 15662 bp, 14 predicted proteins | sample N075metaG_FD_83503 | JGI IMG/M metagenome (GOLD analysis project Ga0114950, IMG submission 83503) | Deep subsurface microbial communities from Kermadec Trench to uncover new lineages of life (NeLLi) - N075 metaG | ecosystem: Environmental > Aquatic > Marine > Ocean trench > Sediment | place... | reverse complement strand
GTCAGGGCAAATACTTCGCTCGGGTTTGGCCATGGAATGGTGGTCGACACCCGCACCTTCATATAACTGGTCAGGAAGCAGGAGAAAATGAAGGTGTCACTCAGAAGGAAGATCCACATCATGGCCTTGCCCCAGGGAACCCCGAAGGCCTGCTTGTCAGCAGACCAGTCGCCGACTACCCCCTGCCAGCCCGTGCCTTCCGCGAACCCCGGTGCGGTGTTCGTCATCGCATCGTTTGCCATTAAAAATTATCCCTCAAGTCGACAGCAACACCCAAAATACAGCCAGCCATACCAGCAGCAGGAAGTGCCAGTAAACCGTACACAACTCAACGCTCAAGCGAATCTGATAGGCTTCGGCTCCGCGCCAGACCCGGGTTGCCGTGCGGGTCCAGACAAACAGACCACCTGCAATATGCACGCCGTGTAAGGCGGTAATCAGATAGAAAAACGCGTTGGCCGGATTGCCGACCGCGTAATATCCGTCAGCCATCAGTTGCTGCCAGACCCACAACTGGCCGCCGAGAAAAGCCAAGGTCAACGTCATGCCGGCAAGCAAACCGAGCTTGATCTGCGTTAAATTCTCACGATAGGTCGCCTGGCGCGTCCACTGCAGCGCGACACTCGCCAGAAACAATACACCGGTGTTCACCCACAACAGCCCCGGCTCCGCCAGCGGTCGCCAGTCCGGTACTTCCATGCGAACGTAATAAGCCGCCATGAAAAGCGAAAATAACGTCGCGACGACGGCGAGGAATATGCGTAGCGCGATCTTGGCCGAGTGCAACACCACCGCCCCATCGGGATGAATCTCGACGATGGAGTCGTCTTCATCAGGCAGCCACGGCTTTTGCGTCAACGCTCGAAAGATGTTCATAAATTAGTCGGCCTCGCTGGGCACAACATCCCGAGGCACGTTCTGAGGCACAAAATCTTCTTCCGCACCCGGCACGCTGTAATCGTAAGCCCAACGATACACCACGGGCAGCGCCGGCCCCCAGTTGCCGTGCACCGGCGGAGTCTGGGGCGTCTGCCACTCGAGGGTAGTCGCCTCCCAGGGATTACCGCCCGATGGTTTGCCTTTTCTCAGGCTGACGATGAGGTTGTAAATGAACAGTATCTGCACGACACCCACAATGAGCGCAGCCACGGTAATGCTCGCGTTCAACGTTGCAGCGGAATCCGGAATGAAGCTGGTATCACCGAGGGCATAGTACCGGCGCGGTAAACCGAGGAAGCCCAGGTAATGCATCGGGTAATAAATGGCATACGTGCCAAGGAAGGTGACCCAGAAGTGAATCTTGCCGAGGGTTTCATCCAACATTCTGCCCGTCATCTTCGGATACCAGTGATAAATCGCCCCGAATACCACGAGGATGGGCGATACACCCATGACCATGTGGAAATGGGCAACGACGAAATAGGTATCCGACAAGGGCAGGTCCACCACCACGTTGCCGAGAAAGAGCCCCGTCAGCCCCCCGTTGATGAACGTAAACACGAAGCCGATCGCGAAAAGCATGGGTACATTCAGCCGGATGTTGCCTTTCCACAACGTCAGCACCCAGTTGTAGACCTTTATTGCCGTTGGCACCGCGATGATGAGCGTGGTGGTGGCAAAGAAGAAACCGAAATAGGGATGCATGCCGCTCACATACATGTGGTGGGCCCAGACCACGAAGCTCAAACCACCGATGGCGATGATGGCCCAGACCATCATCCGATAGCCGAAGATATTCTTACGCGCGTGGACGCTCAAAAGATCCGAAACGATACCAAAAGCCGGCAAAGCGACGATGTAGACCTCGGGATGACCAAAAAACCAGAACAGATGCTGGAACAGGACCGGGCTGCCACCGTTGTAGGCCAACTGCTCACCCATCGAAAGTAACGCCGGCATGAAAAAGCTCGTACCGAGCGTCCGGTCCAGCAACATCATGATGGCGCTAACGAGTAACGCGGGAAATGCGAGCAGGCCAAGTATCGTTGCCATGACGATACCCCAAACGGTCAAAGGCAATCTCATCAAGGTCATACCGCGAGTCCTTGCCTGGAGTGCGGTGGTTACGTAATTCAGCCCGCCCATCGTGAAAGCGACGATAAAGAGCGCAAGGGACACCAGCATGAGAACTATGCCCCCATCGGCCCCGGGCGTTCCAGGCAGAATCGCTTGAGGTGGATAGAGCGTCCAGCCAGCACCGGTGGGACCACCTGGAACGAAGAAACTCGCCATCAACACCAGCACGGAAACCAGGTAAATCCAGTAACTCATCATGTTCATGTAGGGGAAAACCATGTCTCTGGCGCCGCACATCAGCGGGATGAGGTAGTTGCCGAATCCACCGAGGAAAAGTGCCGTCAACAGGTAGATCACCATGATCATGCCGTGCATCGTGACAAACTGATAATAAGACTGCGGGTCGATGAACGAGAAGGAGTTGGGGAAACCCAACTGCAGGCGCATCATCCCCGAGAGCACCAGCGCCACCAGCCCCACCGCGATTGCCGTGATGGAATACTGAATCGCAATGACCTTGTGGTCCTGACTCCAGATATACTTGGTGATGAAGCTCTGGGGATCGTGAAGTTCCTGACCCTGATCAGCAATTGCTACATAAGCCATAGAATCCTCCGTATCACTGAGTGCTTTCTCTTCATTCGCTTACTTCCTTTATTTCAGCCGCTCAGGGCCTTTTTTTTCAGCCGCTCAGGGCTGTTTCCATCACAAGCCGGTTTAGAGCGTGTTGACATACGCAACCAGGTCGTTGATGTCATCGTCGTCGTGCAATATGTCGGCCATCAACTGCATCTGAATACCATACATATCTTTCTCATGTGATCCTCGGATCCTCGCCTTGAAGTTCTTCAACTGGGTCACCAGGTACCAGTCGCTCATCCCCGCCTGCCTCGGCGCGTTCAACGCCTGAATGCCCTGGCCTTCGTGACCATGACAATTTGCACAGACCCGAAAAATTCTCTTACCATGTTCGACATCACCTTCAACGGTCGCTTCGGGCGCATTGTCCGGTAGCGTCTGCACGTAGGCGATGACATTGTCGATGGCTGCCTCGTTCGTAAGAGTCAACGCCATCGGCGCCATCTGTCGGCCGTAAATGTCGTCGGGGTGTGAGCCGCGCACACCACTGCGGTAATACTGGATCTGGCGTTTCATGTACCAGGCGCTCTGCCCGGCAATTTTTGGCGAGTTCAAGGCCGCGTTGCCTTCACCCTGAACGCCATGACATGCGGAGCAGATGGCATAAAGCGTACGACCCGCCTCCGGGTCGCCAGGCAACTTTGCGGCATGTTCGGCATAGGTCGGATGACCCGCCAACCAGGCATCGAATTTTTCCTGGGTTTCCACCACGACCTTACCGCGCATCGTGAAATGGGCGATGCCACACAGTTCCATGCAGAGAATGTCGAACGTCCCCGTCCTGGTCGGCGTCAACCAGATGTAGGACACAAGCCCCGGGACCATGTCCATCTTCACGCGAAACTGCGGTACCGCAAAGTTGTGGAGTACGTCTTTTGCACGCAACAACACCTTAACCGGGACATCCACCGGCAGGTGTACCTCGGAATTGAAAATGAGTACATCGTCCTGACCGTTCGGATCTTCCGGATTCATGCCGAAGGGATTTTCATCGGACATGAGTCTGGCATCCGTGGTGCCCATGACTCCGTCTTCCCCCGGGAACCGATAACTCCAATGCCACTGTTGACCGACGGCCTCGAACTCGCTCGCGTCTTCCGGAACCTCGACGAACTGGGCCCAGACAAAAAGTCCGGGAGCGAGCAAAGCCACAACCCCAACGGTGGTAATGCCGATCAGCCAATATTCGAGCTTGGCATTCTCCGGCTCATAGTGCGCCCGTACGCCATCTTTGTGGCGATACCTGATCACGGCATAGGCCATGAACAGGTTGACCGCGACAAACACGATGCCAGTAACCCAAAATGTGAGGTTGATGGTGAAGTCGATGGCGCCCCAGTTTGACGCCAACGGAGTAAGCCACCATGGGCTTAGAAAGTGGAACGCCACCGAACCGACAACCAACAAAATTAAAGCAACTGCGAACGCCATGCACCAGCCCCTGCACGAAACTCATCGCGCGTCATATTGTAATTACAGAAAACGTGGGTTGAATTAACCCACCCTCCATCAAATTGCTACCCATACTCCGCGCTAGATATCTGACGCCTTTATCAAGTTATCACCGGAATACAAGTTCAGCGGGCGGCCACTTCCGGATCAACTTCCGGATAGAATGTCACAGGCAGGAGCGAAGCCGGGGGCGAAGGAAAGCCGACCAACAACCTCAAAGTGGGTGAAGTTCGGGCAGTTCCTTGGTTTATCTGACATTGCTCTACAAGACCCACGGGTCACCTCCGCGGCGCATTTTGCAGACATTTACCGTTCAGGGCAAGGTCGGTAAACACCGGGGGAAAATGTTCGCGATAACACTGGGTTCGGCAATTATGGACAATTGCCATCATTGGTGTGCCACGGACTCTTCAGGCCAGGCAGAACTCTAGAAATTTACCTACAAGAGTACGCTCTAACCCTTTGTTAATTCTTGTTTTCACAATCGTTCCCAATGGCGCCTTACCGATAACAACCATCATAATTCTGATTGTCGCCCCACGGACGCACCCCATTTTGATGGTTGGCAACAACTGCATAACCGGTATGGCTGATGGTCCCATATTGCCACATCTTCTGCGCCCAACCGGGCGCATTGCGCCTTTCCATCAAATCAGCGACCAACTTGTGGGCTATGGCGGTACCCACCCCCCAAAGCAGCACACTGGCATCGCTCGGCTGCTCGCCAATCATCCGTCTGGTCATCCAGGCTTTCTCCCGGTAACAGGGATCGCTGGCGGCGTTCAACGTCTGCGCCACATCGACCGCGTGCAGGGTCTGCCAGGTGAGTTCATTGCGATCCATCGTCTGGCAGCCACCAGCCAACAGTCCCAGTAGCGCGACGACCGGGGTGCCGATCATCCGGTAGGCGCAGCGCATGGCCGCAAAGTACGGTGGCACACGACGAGAGTCGAAAGTCTTGAGCATGGGATTACCGATTTCTGGAGTCGGGGGGTAATACTCGCCAAATCAGCGGCCGAACACTGTCACCGGTTTTTAGCCGAATTGTTCGCCAGACGTAGAAAAACGTGAATAACCCGATGCAACTCCCCTATGCTCTGGGGTCATGGCCAGTAGCAACGTCAGCAAAAAACTCGCCCTGATCTTCATATTCATCACCGTGCTGCTCGATGCCATCGGCTTCGGCATCATCCTGCCGGTCCTGCCGGAACTGGTGATGGAAGTGACCGGCGAGGGGCTTTCTCAGGCTGCGAGGTACGGCGGCTGGCTGATGTTCACCTACGCCGGAATGCAATTCGTATCGGCACCGGTCATGGGTAACCTGTCGGACCGTTTTGGCCGCAGACCCGTGCTGTTGTTTTCGCTGGTGGCTTTCGGCCTCGACTACCTGTTGATGGGCTGGGCGCCAAGCCTCGGCTGGCTGTTTCTCGGACGTTTCATCGCGGGTATATCGGCGTCGACCTATGGCATTGCAAACGCCTACATTGCCGACGTGTTCCCGCCCGAGGAGCGTGCTCAGAACTTCGGTCTGCTGGGCGCCGCATTTGGCGCGGGTTTTATCATCGGTCCCGTCATCGGCGGCTTCTTAGGTGAATTGGGTCCTCGAGTTCCTTTCTACGCGACGGCGGCCATCGCATTTTCAAACGCTCTATACGGCTTCTTCCTGCTCCCGGAGACCCTCAAGAAAGAACATCGCAGGCCTTTCGAAATCAAGCGCGCGAACCCTATTGGCGCGATGAGTCAACTTGGCAAATACCCGATGGTCATTGGCCTCATCGGCGCCAACTTCCTTTATCTGCTCGGTCACCACTCGCTGCCCGCAATCTGGTCCTACTACATGATCGAGAAGTTTTCCTGGGGCAACAGCGACATCGGGCTCTCCCTGGGTGCCGTTGGCGTTTTGATGTTGTTCGTCCAGGGTTATCTGATTCGGCTGGTCATTCCAAAATTCGGTCCGGAGCGGGTCGCCTATATCGGGCTGGTATTGACGACGGTGAGCTTCGTCGGCTACGCGCTTGCCCCCTTTGGATGGGTGATATACGTCTTCATCGTTTTTGGCGCCGGCCAGGGATTTGTGGGTCCTGCCGTGCAAGCCATTGTCTCTGCACGCATACCCGCTGACAGCCAGGGCGAACTGCAAGGCGCCATCGGCAGCATCGGCAGTCTGGCTTTGATCTTGAGTCCCCCCTTCATGACTCAGCTGTTTGGCTACTTCACCGAGGCCGGTGCCCCCGTTTACTTTCCCGGAGCCGCATTCATGGCCGCCGGGATTCTCACGCTCTTGAGCCTGACAGTATTCGTAAGAGTGCTGTTTCGACATGACACAATCCAACAGACCCGTTAGGCGTCTGCCGTGCAGATTGGCGTCGGATTTGTATCGGGTGGGTTTTTGCGAAGAACAAAGAAGAAGACGCCTGGTTCCCTTTCCACTCGCTAAGATCAACCTGATCTCCAATATGCATCGACCAGTTCGTTTTAGGTACACTCCGCATTTCACTTGTTCGACTCCAAGATCAATCGGACCAAAACATGCTGACTCACCTGTCTCGAACGTACGCGAAGGTTTTGCTGGCAGCCGGATTGCTGATCTGCCCCGCGACGTACTCGGATGAAGCCATCGACTACTTTGGCCTGGTCGTCGCCAACACCCCGGCTCTGGATGAAACTCTCTGCAGCTACACAACGTCGGGCACTACCAAGGAAGGTTCGTTCGAAGAGCGATTCACCGCAGGTGCGACGAACGCCTGGCAACTCATGGCGGTGAACGGCACCACCCCATCTGCGGAGGCATTCGAAGACTACGCCGACGCTTCCGGACAACGTGAGAGGCGCAGTCATCCACTGGCGTTCGATATGGCAAAGCTCGCCCAGATGGAAACGCTCGAGATGACTGGGCAGGATGCCGACACGGTCACCTTTACCTTTCTCCTTGAACCCGATGAAGAACAGGAAAATCAGCAGTTCATCGATAAGATGCGGGGCTTACTCATCGTCAGTAAAACCGAGTTACGACCCCTCACGTTCATCCTCGAATCCTCCGAACCGTTCTCACCCGTAGTCACCTTCAAGATCAAGGAATTCCGCCAGGAGATGACCTTCCGCTACGATGAGACGCTGATGACCTCGGTAGTGATGGAAATCAAATCTCACTTTCTCGGCAAGGCGTTCATTTTCAAGACCATCAAAGACGATCGCGTGGTGAAGCTGTCCGACTACGACTGCCGATAGAGCCGCTTCTTCGCAATCAATGGTTGAGACTCTTCTATCTGATACATAGATAATAATCAATAGGTTATAGCAATATAACTCGAAACAACATTAAATTCTAAACGAACCGAGTTCCCGTGCAAAGGAGAACTGGTTAACGGCGCCTGAAATCCTATCCGCTAGTCTATTCAGCGAGTTTCCCCCGCGGTGGTATATGGACGGTAATCAGAGCAACCATGGGCTGGACAAGCTGCTGATTGCGCGGCTCGAGTTCGGCATGTACATCACCAAGCTCGACCGCCCCTGGCTTGAAACGAGCTTCGCTGTCCAGGGCTTTTACCTGAGAGACAGAGAAACCATCGAGCGCCTTAGCTCCGAGTGTGCGTACGTTTACGTAGATCCGCGCCGTTATAAAAGCCAGTACGCCATGCCGAAGTTACGGGTTGTGGCGTCCAACGACTCTCCCCAACCCGCGCGCAACCCTCTCGCGGTCACGAGAATCAGACGCATCGCGCCACGCGCACCCAAGGTCTATGAAGATCAGGTCGACACCGGTGACGAGCTCGTTCCAGCGCGCACGTCAATCGACGAAGCGGTCGCAATTCTCGAACCCATCATCGATAAAATACGAACATCCGGTCGATTTGAAATCGATGAGATTCAAGCCGCCGTGACGCCCCTCGTCGAAAGCGTGCTCCGCAACAAAGACGCGGTCGCGGCCTTGCTTCGTATCCGTTCTCTGGATAATTACACCTACTCCCACTGTATTTCCAACGCCGTTTGGGCCGCCATCCTCGGTCGTCACCTCGGCTACACGGTAAAACAAATCAATAAGCTCGCGATGGGTTGTGCGTTGTTGGATATCGGCAAAGTCTGTATTCCACAAGAACTGCTGGTAAAACCCGGTCCACCCACGGAGGCGGAGTGGGAAGTTATTCGTGAACACGTTGCTGCCGGACTCGCCATCCTCGACGCTTCCAGCATCGCCGACCAGGACGTATTGATGATGGTTGCCATGCATCACGAGCGCTACGACGGGTCCGGCTATCCCAACAACCTCGAAGGGCCGTCAATTCCCGCCTACGGACAGATCGCCGGGATCATCGACACTTACGATGCAATGATCACCGAGCGTCCCTATGCCGCGGCGTTGTCATCCTATGATGCCGTCAACAAACTCCACCAGTGTGCGGATGTGCTGTTTCAAAGCGAACTCGTCGAGCAACTCACCCAGGCGATCGGGGTTTTCCCGACCGGCACGTTGGTGGAACTGAATACCGGTGAAGTGGGCATCGTCACCGCTCAGAACGCGGATCGCCGGCTTCGACCGAAGATCACGCTGATTCTCAACGAGAACAAAGAACGTCGCGCGCAACCCATCATCACCGATCTCAAAGAGATGGATACCGACCGTGATAAGGCACCCACCGTCTGGATCACCAAAGAACTGCCTCAAGGCGCCTATGGCATAGACGGCGCTCTGTTTCTCGGCTGAGGGAGAGGAGCTGAGCCTTCTCTTAGTTTCCGGACCGACGTCGGAAGCCCAACAGGGAGGCCTTCGCGGTATTGAGGTGGCCGAAGTAGACGAGGCGGGAATGGTCATCTGCCGCCATCGCCAGTAGTACCTCCCGATCCCCCGCGAGATTCACAACCTCATCACAACTGAGATCAACTTCCGCCAGGTATTCGAGCAGTCGCTTACCCAGCGTATGCAGATGCATCGGCACTTGGCTTGCGCCTATCAACGTTCGCGTGCCACAGGTCGCAACAAAGGTTCGAAAATATTCCGGGCGTTGTAAATCTCGTTCGGAAATATCCAGCAAGCCTTCCTCCACGATACCGGGACCCACTTGTAACGCGGACTCGAACATGCCGGTATGGTACTCGCGACTGGCGACGACTCCGATGCCCTCGCTGCGAACGCCTAGAATGCGCGTGTAGCCGTAACGTTGCAGCTCGCTGAGAACTGAGCCATTTATCTGCAGCAGTCCCACCGGTGACAGAGAATTCAACTCCGTCACGAAGCCGCTGCCGATAACCAGGCTGAGATCGAAGCGGGTGATGGCGTCGCCCGCGGAAATCCCTTCCGGCGTGTCTATTCCAATACCCACCAACACCGGTTCAAACAGCGTAAGATCGATTTCCAACACGAGCATGCTCGGTTCCCCGTCAAGCTCGATCATATGAGTGAGGACCCCGGGTGGTTCGATTCGTTTGAATGCCTCGAAAAGTGCTCGAGGCGCCATCGTCTGCTCGGCGGCAGCCGCGACGGGCAGCAGGGATTCACCAGCAGCTAGACGATTGGCAGGCTCGCGCGGCGACACGCTGAGAACCGATTTTCTGGTATCGCACCCCGACAGGACGGCAATCAACATCACCAATACCGTCCAGCTAATTCTACTCAGCAACTCCACTCCCGATCTCCCCGACAGGCTCTCATTATGACATTTCAACGGTTCCTAGCCTGGATTATTCATGAAGAAGCGTAACGAGGTTGGGTCGAGGGCAGTTTGCGAAGCAAACTGCCAGAGGTAGTACAAACGCTGGGTGCGCGGAATGGAGGGCGCGGATCCCGTCCCATCGGGACGGGCGCGTGCATTGACAGCACGTGGCAACTCGCTTGCGAGTTGCTTGGCAGTTTGCAGTGCAAACTACCGAGCACCTGGAAGGAGCACGCCCTGTGTTTTCGCTGCTATCGGCGACCACCCTAGCTTGTTCATGAATAATCCTTACCTAGAGTCAGTCTCTATTCGGTCGAGAATTGAGGGTACAATTCCCGGCTTCGAGATATCCACCAGCGAGTGCTCAATGGCAGTCATTTCTCTTTCCCGTATTTTAAGTTTCTGGGCGGATCAAAAACCGGATGACATCGCTATTTATCATGAAGGCACCGCAATCTCCTGGGCAGAACTCGAGGCGCGCTCAAACCGGCTCGCGCGCGCCTATGCACAACTGGGTGTCGGCTTCGACGATTTCGTCACGATCGCCTTATCCAACAGCATCGAGTTTTTCATAGCCTGTTATGCCACCTGGAAGCTGGGTGCCACACCGCAGCCCGTTTCCGCGAAACTGCCAAAATTCGAACGCGACCAGATCATCGAGATTGGCAAACCCGTGCTGGTGGTCGGCGTCGCCCCTGGCGAGCACCCCAAGCTGACAACCCTTGCCTCGGGTTTTGAACCCGACTCGACACTCTCTGATGAACCACTCGAAGAACTCACCGCGTCCTCTTACAAAGCCATGACCTCAGGTGGCAGCACGGGTCGTCCGAAGCTGATCGTCTCGAAACATCCAGCCGCAACCGATCCCGATGTCGAAGCACTGAATTTCCAGAAAGAAGGCTCTGTATTGATTCCCGGACCCCTGTACCACAACGGTCCATTCATGTGGGCAATGGCCGGGCTCGGAAAAGGCAATCAGGTCACCATCACCACCCGGTTCGATGCCGAACAGACACTGCAACTCATCGAGTCACAGGCCGTCGATACGGTCTACATGGTGCCCACCATGATGCAGCGTATCTGGAATCTGCCAACCGACGTGCGATTGCGATACGACCTTTCCTCGCTTCGTACGTTATGGCACCTCGCCGCACCCTGCCCGATGTGGTTGAAGGAGGCTTATATCGACTGGCTCGGCGCCGAGGTCATCTGGGAACTTTACGGCGGCACTGAAGGTACGGGGGCCACAATTCTGGACGGCGTCGAGTGGCTCCAACACCGCGGTTCCGTCGGCAAGCCGACCGAAGCCTGTGAAATGAAGATCGTCGGTGAAAACGGCGAAACCCTGCCCGCCGGTGAAATCGGCGAGGTATTCATTCGCCCGAAAAGCGGCGCCGGTACCACTTATCGTTACATCGGTGCCGAAGCCAAGACGATAGCGGATGGTTGGGAAAGCCTGGGAGATATCGGCCATATGGATGCAGACGGTTATCTGTTTTTATCTGACCGTCTCACCGACATGATTCTTTCCGGCGGTGCCAACATCTACCCCGCGGAGGTCGAGGCGGCAATCGACGCCTGTGAAGGGGTGCGTTCATCCGCGGTCATCGGTCTGCCCCATGCCGATCTTGGCAGTGCCATACACGCCATTGTCGACGCGCCCGACGGCAACCTGACCGAAGCCTCACTGCTCGATCACCTGGCAGAACGTCTGGTGCGCTACAAAATTCCACGCACTATCGAATTTGTCAGCGAGCCGTTGCGGGATGACGCAGGGAAGTTACGACGCAAAGCGCTGAGGGAAGAGCGGTTGGAGGCAAATTCTGCTTAAACTATGATCCGTAATTAGTTTGGATCGCCGGTGGCAACCGCATTTGGTTGGAGCAGGTTGCTATTCGCGCCACCGCTCAGCCCCCCGGGGTGCCCTCAATCCCTTCGCTCGAGGTCACGAATAGCCACATTCTCCACCCTGAACGCTGACTATTTCAGCCTTCCGGCGTTGTGCGATTATCGGGGGTTCAGTGGATGGCGATCGGGTTGATGATCATCTGCACGGCGCCACGTACCTTGGCTTGACCCAGGACAAACAGGAATTCGAACGCCTCATCGCGCACTAGCGGTCCGGTATTCATGGTCTCCAGGAGGTAAATGCCGTTTTCTTTGAGCAAGATCACATGCCCCTGGTAGGGCCGGTCGGCAAACTGGGGTGGCACCACGTCCACGCCCCAGGTATCGGCTCCGACGGCGACAACATTGAGATCCGCGAGGTACTGCGCCACCTCCTCCGATTGGCCTGGTTCGGAAGCGACCCACTTGGCCGGATCCGAGTCTAAATAAGCATCCGTCCAGCCGGTATGAAACAGCACCACATCCCCCTCATGAATCGGTGTATTCTGGCTCTTCTCGACCGCCTTGACGTCTTCAACCGAAAAATATTTACCCGCTTCAATGGCGTCGACGCCAAAATAACCCGCCATGTCGAGCACCACCCCGCGGGCAACGATAGGTGGCACTTTTTCGATGCCCAGCTTCGTCAGCCCGGTCAACTCTGCAAAATCCTCCGCGCGGTTACAGTTGTAATACATCCCGTCATAACCCAGATGACCGAGACCGTCGATCTGGGAGCCAATACCGAACCAACCGAAAAACACGTCATCGTTGTAGGTATTGATGCCCAACGGCCGCGCGCCTTCCTGCTGTCCGGGTTGCACGACCATCAGCGACAGACTGCGTGGCGGAAATGCCGGTGTGTTGCTGTCGATGATGATCCCAAGGCTGTATGTTTTGCCGGTTTTTATGAGTCTGGATGCCTTCAATACGCTTGCAGATGTAATGAGATTGGCGTTGCCAATTTCATCAATGGCGCCCCATTTGGACGGCTGACAAGAATCTTCGGCCAGCGCGCTCGATGCGATGACTAAAACAACAATGCCCACAAAGTTCTGTAACATAATCTCTCCCCGATTTTTGTTCCGTATGGCCCACCCTACCTCAGACCGGCCGTCCTGGACCAGCCGTCTGAAACCGATCCACCGGGATAAAGAGTGAAGGCAGTTTTTACAACCGTTTCGTGGCAAGAAGTATATCGGCTTCCAGTTCCGTCGAGCCCTCGGCGCAAAGCTCCAGAAACTGCTTGCGCATGTTCGGCGTCCAGAACCGCCGGAGATGATTCGCGATCGCCTCGGCGCTTTCCTCTGTTGTTTTCCCGGATCGAATGTTATTCGCGATATCGTTTGCCATCCGCATGAGATGATCTTTGTTACTCATGAGGTGGTATATACCGAATGTCGGTCTTCGCGCACGAAGGCGATGAGGGTCCCACCCGATTGTTCCCCTATTTCAATCGCAAGCCGGGTAGGAGCGGAGACCGCGGCTAATACCGCAATGTCCAACGCGCTCACTTTCTGCACCATCTCATAGCTGATGCGTGCCGGCGAAGAACTCCTGTCTGGAGCCGATCAACAAACAGTTCTTCTTATGACTACTTCCAGCCGCTGCGTGCGTTGGGTCCAGCCGGGAACGGACCCGCGGGCCAACGGAATCCAAGGGTCATGGCAAGGTTCACGTCCTCCTTTGTACACACCCCTTCTTCGACGATTTTCACGGCCTCACTTCTTACCGCGGCCATGATGCGATTGCCCACGAAGCCGGTATCGCCCGGCACATCCTTGAGTACGATGGGTGTTTTGCCCCAGCTCTCCATCAACTCGACAATCAGCTGCACGACGTCATCCGTGGTGTCTTCGGTTGCGGTGACTTCGACCAGTTTCATGATGTTCGCAGGGCTGAACAGATGCATTCCGATAAACCTGTCCTTCCTGGACGTAACCTCAGCCAGATCGGCTATGGTGAACATGGACGTGTTACTGGCAAAAACGGCCTCTTTGTTAACTAACTCGTCCAGTTCTGCCCAGACTTTGAGCTTCAGTGGCTTGTTTTCGATCGCTCCGCCATCCCCGCCACCGATCGCCTCAATGACGAGGTCACATTCACTCAGATCTCGGACGTCCGTCGTAAAGCTCAGGCGCGCCATGGCTTCGTCCTTAGCCTCGGATGTCATCTTGCCGAGTTCAACCGCTTTGTTGAAACCGAAACGGCTGTTCAGGATGACGTCCCGGGCGTTTGTGCAGATTTCGTCGGTGAGATCCCGGACGATCACTTTGCACCCGGCAAGTATGGCGCACTGCGCTATGCCGCCACCCATGATCCCTGCGCCCAATATTCCAATGCTCTCAATGTCTGCTAATTTCACTTGTCTATAATTCTCTTTTTACCTTGGGAGTTGCCGTGGCAGCTTCCGTCACCGCGAAAGCCTCGGCGGCAGATATTACGCAAATCAGCGCGGGAATGCGCGACCCGGATGTATAGGAATTGGATCGGAAAACGAGATTCAACTGGCAGCTACGCTGTCGCGAGATCCACGTTGGCAACGTGTCCGTAGTGCCCTTGCTTGTTGGTCTATATTCCATTTTCCCTTTAAAAACAAAGGCTTTCCCTACCAGGGAGTCTTAGGAAGTCCCTCAAGCTATCAGTCTAGAACACTACCATATACACTACCATGTACACTACAAGGATGACGCGAAAAGGCGAAGACGGCGGTTGGCCGTATGAATTCAGCATTAAGTACCTTGATGCGCTTCGGGAGCGTGAAAAGCGGTACGAGAAAGGTGAGCGGTTTACCAAGGGGTTGCGAATCGTTATCCACCCCAACGGCAAGAAGAAATGGCGGTTCACCTGGGCGAGAGGGAAAGGCGTGGTGTTGGGGGAGTATCCCCAAATGAAACTAGCGCAAGCCAGGGCTGAGTGTGATCGAGTATTGAACCGCGTTAATAGGGAGGAGGATCCGCGTCCCTTCGGTCGCCGTGCTGCTGCAAAACGATCTGAGCGTCTCAGGCTTCGAGATATGCAGTCCACCTACACCGAAGCCATGGATATGCTTAAGGCCGCGCAAGGCTACGACAACCGCTCAAAAGAAGTATTGAGGACCGTTCTCAAAGAGTACAACAACAGAGACCTGGACATTGGTAGACGGTATGTAGACGAGATCACCTACCACACAATTGAACTATACCGGAACGCCCTACTCAAGCTAGGCAACCGACCCAAGACTATTAACCGTAAAATCGAGGCGTTGAGACCCTACTGGTTTTACAGCCGGAAGCATCCCGAATTCAAGGTGTACCGATGGCCGTTAAAAAGCCCGTTCATCGACCCCGAGACCGGCGAGAGTCTGAAACCCATCAAGGCCGGGAACCCGACGACTGACAGTATTCGGTGGATTTCACCCACAGACGAACAGCGTATACGTGAATATGCCACACGGATCGGCGGGCACTTCCTGGTGGCCGTGACGCTGGCGCTCGGTACAGGGGTCCGGCCATCTGAGCTTTTCCGGATTCGATGGCAGGACGTAGGGAAAGAAACCATCTTCATATTCAAGTCGAAAGCAGGTGCCCAACGGTATGTTCGCATGGATGCGGCTACTAAGGATGTCTTGGCGCAATGGAAGAAGTTGCACCACAACGAACCAGTAGAGAATACGGTCTTAGGAGTGGCATCCATTAATCGACAATGGCTGAAGATGAGGAAGAAACTAGGCATTGCCAACACGCTTCACCATTGCCGCCATACCTACATATCTCGACAGTTGGCTGGCGGTATGGGCTGGTCGGAACTTGGGACGCTGGTTGGACACACCGGCCCCGAAATGACGAAACGTTATGCGCGGATGCAGGAAGAACTGGGGCTGAAATAGCATAAGGGAGTGCATGGGAACCTAATCCACGAGTTATCTACAGCTAATACCTTGCAATCGGTCAGACACCGTTTTAGGATGAACGGCACGGGGCCCGTTTTTGAAACACGGCCCTTTTTTTGTGGGTTGAATTGGTAAGCGAAACAAAAATG
>Ga0114950_10001985_pt1 | contig 15662 bp, 13 predicted proteins | sample N075metaG_FD_83503 | JGI IMG/M metagenome (GOLD analysis project Ga0114950, IMG submission 83503) | Deep subsurface microbial communities from Kermadec Trench to uncover new lineages of life (NeLLi) - N075 metaG | ecosystem: Environmental > Aquatic > Marine > Ocean trench > Sediment | place... | reverse complement strand
ATTTTCCCCAAGTCAGTCCTGCTCGTTTGGCGCAACGGTTTGCTCTTCGAGATCAAATAATTGTATCGGCTGCACCGGCATTACGGTGGAAATAGCGTGCTTGTAAACGAGCTGCGATTGATTGTCTCTGCGAAGTAAGACGCAAAAATTATCGAACCAGGTGATGACACCTTGCAGCTTGACACCGTTGACCAGAAAAATTGTGACTGGTGATTTTTCCTTCCGGACCGCGTTTAAAAAAGTGTCTTGAAGGTTGTGTTTTCTTTCTGACGCCATGGATTGATTCCATTTTCTTGTTTGTTTGATCACCCCAAAGCTTGTCTAGGATCAAGATTTGGGATTTAGATCTTAGTGTCCATAATTATACATACTATTAATTGCATGCCCCTGTCTCGCACCATGAGTGAGACGGGCGAGACTTGACGATCCTATGGCCTAAATTATGGCTGAATAGTGGGATAATTAGCCGGTTATGCTGTCGCGCGGGCGGCCTTCTGGTAGGCTTTCCGTAGGTCCAGAGCAATCGAACCGGGCCGACCGTTGCCAATCAATTTATCGTCTATTTGTATCACCGGTGTAACGAATGCGGTCGCAGCGGTCATGAAAGCCTCCTGCGCATCCTGGGCCTCTTTCACCGAAAAAGCGCGTTCGGTAACGTCAAGCCCATAATTGCCGGCGAGCTCCAAGACGACGCCACGCGTGATGCCCGGCAAGATCTGCTCATTCAATTGCCTGGTAATGAGTTGCCCCTGCTTATTGACGATCCAGGCATTGGACGAACTGCCCTCCGTGACAAATCCGTTTTCATCAACCAACCATGCTTCGTACGCACCCGCATCCGAGGCTGCTTGTTTGGCCAGAACATTAGGCAGAAGCGACGTTGATTTGATGTCGCACCGGCCCCACCGTATATCCGGCAATGTTTTCACTTTGACACCATTTGCCGCATTCTCCTCCATCTTTTCCATATCTTGGCGCCAAGCCATGACAACCACACTCATGGACGTACCGGCGGGCGGAAAGAGATGGTTTCGTGGGGCGGTCCCTCGTGTCATTTGAATGTAAACGATACCGTCTCGTATCCGGTTGCGGCGTACGACCTCGCGTAACACAACACTCAGTGCACAACGGCCAAGCGGCATGGACATGCGCAGCTCGCCCAATGATCTTTCCAACCGATCGATATGTGCGCTTTCGTCAAACAGCCGCCCCTCAAAAACGCCACAGATCTCATATACGCCGTCGGCAAATTGGTAACCCCTATCTTCAATATGTATGGCCGCTTCGGGATGGGGAATGTATCGGCCGTTTACATAAGAAATTCGCGACATGTCGGTCCTTCAGGAGATAGATATAAAGCGCTTTGTATTTATGATTGCCAATATGATCGGTTAAATAGCGGAAGCAACACCAAAATTTCAACTCTACCAAAAATCATAGCAACGCTCAAAGACCATTTTACGAAAGCCGGCATGGCCCCAACGGAAACGCCGCCCGACTGTGTGTAATCGAATACCGGGCCTGCATTGCTGGCCATCGTCGCCGCGGCGGACAGGGACGTTTGAAAATCGTAGCCCCCCAGCGAGACAATGACGGCGGTAAAACCGATAAGCGCGGTCAAGGCAATGAAATAGATCCATAGACCGCTCAACAACGAACGAGCCACGGCACGTCCGGCATAATGGATGCGAATAACGCTATGCGGGTGCGCCAGCCGTCTCAGCTCTGCTGAACTATGGCGAAAGAGCAGGATAAAACGAATAATCTTGAACCCCCCGGCGGTTGACATGGCGGAACCGCCAAGCACACAAACGGCCAATATGAAAGCGGGCGGCACAGTGGATAAAGACTCTCGACCACCAAGGCTATAACCCGTTGTCGTCAAGAAAGAGGTGGCATCAAAAAACGACGAAGCTAGCTGATTTGCGTAATTGTCCGTGGGTGGCGAGAAAGCAAAAAGCATAAGTCCTATTAAGGCAATCAGTAACAACAAATAGCCGACCTCCGGTTCTTCTCGGTAGTGTCGAAATCGCAGTCGAATGCCTTCCGCGTGAAGGGCAAAATTCACGGCACCAATAATCATAAAGATGACCACAACCAATTGAGCACCAGGCGAGATTAACTCACCAAGCGTCCCGTCATGGGTCGAAAAGCCGCCTGTAGAGATGGTCGACAGCGCTAAGCTTATGGCGTCAAAACTCGGCACCCCGGTCAGCCAAAGAACAATCACGCAAAGTAAAGTTAGGATCGCATAGGTCGGCAGGAGCAGCCGCAGCATGGGCGTCAATCGTTCAAGGATAGCCAGGCTGTCGCCCTGTCGAATGGCCGGCGTAAACACCGGCAAAGATCCAAAGGTCAATACGGAAAAGACTCCCACTGTCGTCAACAAGGTGCCCAATCCACCAAGCCACTGAAGAATCGATCGCCACAGCAATACGGATCGCGGTTGTTCGTTTACATTGCTTAGTATGGTCGCGCCGGTCGTTGTCAGCCCTGATACCGCTTCAAAAAGGGCGTCGGTAAAGGTCAAAGCGCTTCCCGTCGTATAAAAGGGAATGGCGGCAAATACCGGCGTCAGGCACCAGGCAAGGATGATCAGTAGGACCGCGCTTCGCATGCCTGCCCTGCGTTTTGCGCCGCGCAGTCCGAGCACAAGACCGCCGCCTACAAAAATCGTTGCTGAAGCGGCCGCGGCGAAAGCAGCCGCTTGGGCAGTCTCTCCATAGGCTCCAGCGATGACAATCGGAAACAGCATCAGAACAGCCAGAACCGTCAAGATTAGGCCGAATAGATAAAGGACGTATCCGTATGACATGATGGCTGACCGTCGATGTGACGACTTCGTAGGTTTTAGAGCGTTTTCAGGAAAAGTGGACCCGGTTTTCCGTCCGAAAACGCGACCAAACTAAGAATCTAGAGCATTTTCATGAGTCAATTGATCCCGGAAATGCTCTAGGCCACGTTCACAATTCATTGAATCAGGGAACGTGGTCTAGATTTGTTATTGGTCGCGCATTCGAACCCAAAAACCGCGTACACTTTTTGTGAATGCGCTCTAGGATGGCACAATGGTGTCGTTCAAAAATACTCCAGGCTTACTCGAAACATTTGTTCGACTTTGCGCACAAATTCCTTTTGCGCGAAAATAATCACGCGATCGCCCGTCTCAATCTTAGTATCGCCGGTTGGGCGAAGAACATCTTCTCCTCGAATAATCGCCCCAATCGAGATGCCGTCAGGTAGTTTCGCGTCGCGCAATGGTTTGCCGACGAGCGGCGATGTTTCCAACGCCTCCGCCTCTATTACTTCCGCCGCACCGCCTGCGATCGAGTGCAGGCCTTTAATTCTTCCCCTGCGAACATGCTGAAGAATTATTGACACCGTGGTAGCACGGGGATCGATGAAAGTGTCAATGCCCAATGTGTCCATTAGCCCGCCATAAGTCTGATTATTAATCAAGCAAACTGCCTGTACGGCGCCGCCACGTTTGGCAATAACGGAAGCCAGAATATTGGTTTCATCATTATTTGTGAGTGCGACGACCGCCTCCGTATCCTCGACACCCGCTTCACTCAATAGATCCTCATCCAGACCGTTTCCACAAAGAACAACGGTTCTCGAAAGCTGGTCCGCGACAAATTCCGCCCTGGTTTTGTTCACTTCGATGACCTTGACCCGCATTGTCGGGTCTTTTTCAAGTTCCTGCGCGACGAAAAGCCCAATATTGCCGCCACCGATAATTATGATTCGACGGGCCGTTTTCTCCTCATGGCCAAAAATGTCTACCGTCCGGTGCACTTGATCGGCCTTGGAAACAAAATAGATCTTATCGCCGACCAGCATTTGATCGCTTCTTTTGGGAACAAAGGTGTGATTGTCTCGTGTAATGCCGACGACCGTGGCCTCCAGATCGGGAAACAATTCAGATAATTGCCGGAGCGGCGTATTGACCACGGGACAGTTCTCATTCAAATACAATCCGACGACTTTTACTTTCTGATCTGCAAAACTAATCGCTTCAAAGGTGCCGGGGTTTGCCAATCTGGCCAAAACAGCTTTTCCGACTTCAAGTTCAGGAGAAATGATGACATCGATTGGCATATTGTCCCGAGTGAACAAGTCTCGCCAAATCGGGTCTAAATAACTTTGCGCGCGGACACGCGCGACTTTTAGCGGAACGTTAAATAGAGAATGCGCAATTTGAGCAGCCACCATATTCACTTCATCGGAAAAAGTGACCGCGATAAGCATGTCGGCCTCTCGGGCCCCTGCCCGATCCAACACATCGGGATGAGCGCCATGGCCAACCACTGTCTTAACATCCAACGTATCGCCAATCCGTTGGATCAGTTCCGGCGATTGATCGATTACGGTTACGGAGTTTTGCTCCTCCGCTAACTGACGGGCGATCCCATAACCGACCTGTCCGGCACCACAAATAATGACCTTCATGTCATGGCCCTCTATGTGAAATTGTGCCGATCCATTTAGGTTCCTGCACAAAGACAGCCCATGGCTTAAGATTTCTGTTTTATTCGATTAAGCCGCCGCAGATTCCTTCTCGGGCTACACGCTAGCCTGAGAAGAGCGAACCGTTGACGTTACTCCGAGTGATTTCAACTTACGATGAAGTGCCGAGCGTTCCATTCCGATAAAGGCAGCCGTACGAGATATATTGCCGCTAAATCGATTGATCTGCGCAATTAAGTATTCCCGCTCAAACGTTTCCCGAGCTTCTCTGAGGGGTAAAGAAATAATCCGTTCGGCAGGGTCGCCTTTGGCGGTGGACGGCGAAAAATAACCGACATCCGATGGTAACATATCGGCCGTAATAGGCATACCTTCTTCATCTGAGGACAGAATCAGCAAGCGTTCCACATTGTTGCGCAATTCCCGCACATTGCCAGGCCAGTCATATGCCTGCAGGGCCACCATGGTATCCTCACCAATCTCCCGCACGGCAAGTCCGGTGGATTTCGCTAATTGCTCAAGGAAGTAACGGACAAGATGAGGGATATCCCCGCGTCGCTCGGCGAGCGACGGAACGCGAACAGGAACCACATTCAATCGATGAAATAGATCGCGGCGCAAACGTCCTTCTTCGATTTCCAAATTGAGATCCTTGCTCGATGACGACATAACCCGAACATCCACCTGGACTTGAGGCCCGCCCCCTACCCGCTCGAAGCGCTGTTCCACCAGTACCCGCAATATCTTGCCTTGAGTTTCCAGCGGCATGTCGGAAATCTCGTCGATATAAAGGGTGCCGCCATGGGCCTGCTCAAAAAGTCCGACTTTTCTCTGGTGAGTGGGACCCGGCTCCACACCGAACAGTTCAACTTCCATGCGTTCGGGTGCAATAGCGGCAGCATTGATCGCGATGAACCGATTTCTGTCTCTGCCGGAGAATTCGTGTAAAAGTCGGGCAACGAGTTCCTTACCCGAACCGGATGGACCCCTAATCATCACGCGACTGCCGGTCGGTGCCACCCGTTCGATCACTTGCCGGAGCTGAGCAATGACCGGCGATTGGCCGATAAGGACGGCTTTATCTCCGTAGCGATCTTTAAGCTCGATATTTTCCCGGCGTAACCGGGAGGCTTCGATCGCACGTTCTATCGTCAGAATGAGATGATCGGCCTTAAACGGCTTTTCTATGAAGTCGTAAGCCCCTTTCTTCATGGCCGATACGGCGGTCTCCACATTCCCGTGACCACTAATCATGACAACAGGAAGGTCGGGGTGATCTCTCTTGACTTCGTCAAGCAACTCAAGCCCGTCCAATTGACTCCCTTGTAACCAAATATCGAGGACCAGTAAGGAAGGCCTACGGGCTTGGATGGCGGCAATCGCGCTACTGCTATCGCCCGCCGCACGTGTGTCGAAACCCTCGTCTTCCAGAATACCCGCCATCAGTTCGCGAATATCCTGCTCATCATCGACGATGAGAATATCATGACCCATGTGTTGACCGTTATTTTTTCGCATTTGTTGCATGCTCTTTACTCTCTACACTACAGCCTTACTTTCTGATATGGATGTTGAAGTCTCACTCACGTCTTCACGTGGAGGACGATTGGACTCGCCCTTTCTTTTTTGGTCCCTCGGAAAATGAAGCGATACGCAAGCCCCCGACGATCCCTCGGGTGCATCCTCAAGGGTCAACTCTCCGCCATGATCTTCCATAATCTTCTGAACGATTGCCAAGCCTAAGCCGGTACCCTTGGCATGTGTCGTCATGTAGGGCTCCGTCAGTTTGTTGCGATGTTCTTTGGGCAAACCGCATCCGTTGTCGACGACCGATACGTTCAATAAACGGTCATCAAAATTTAGAGCCACGTCGATCTTTCCGGTGAAGTCACCCCTCCCGCCGTCTTGCCCCAGCTTGTCTTCTTTTATGGCAATTGCTTGTCCGGCATTCTTTAATAAATTTGTGAGTGCTTGGCCGATAAGGTGACCATCGCATTGGACAATCATCGCTTCATCGGTCAAGGAAAGTTGGTAATCTATATCGGGATTGGCGACTCGCTGGGCAAACACGGACCGCTTGATTAGATCGCAAATATCCTCATCACGCATAATGGGAGTGGGCATCCGGGCAAAGGATGAAAATTCGTCGACCATTCGCCCGATATCCTTAACTTGACGCACAATTGTGTCGGTACACTGCTCAAAAATGTGCCGATCGCTTTTGATTTCCTGACTGTATTTTCTTCTCAATCTCTCAGCCGACAATTGTATGGGAGTCAGTGGATTTTTGATCTCATGGGCAATCCGCCGGGCAACGTCGGCCCAGGCTGCCGTGCGCTGCGCCGAGACAAGCTTTGAAATATCATCAAGCGTGATGACATATCCATGCTCACCGCCCTGCCCGTGATGGCCGGTTACTTGAACATTGAAATGGCGAATTTGGCCCTCGATAGTCAGATCCAGCTGCTCTTGAACAAAATCGCGCTGACTCAAAGTGGCCTGTTCGAGCAATTGTGCGATTTCCGGCAGAACATCGTCAATTAGCTTGTCGATGAGGTCTGTACGGGGCAAAGCCAGCAAATCCTCGGCCGATCTGTTGACAATATTGATCCGTCTGTCGCCATCGAGGCCAAGAACGCCTGCGCTCACACCGGCCAATACCGCTTCGGTGAACATTCGCCTTTGATCAAGTTGCTCATTGGCCTCCATCAAATCATCGCGTTGGTTCTGAATCTGTTCGGTCATGCGGTTGAACGTGTGACTCAGATTGCTGACTTCGTCATCGCGATCTTCCAGGAGTACACGGGCGCTAAGATTGCCTTCACTGACCTTCTCTGCGGCAATAACCAGCCGGTCGATGGGCGATACAAGATCGTTGGCCGCACGCAGGCCCAGCCATATGGCGCCCAAAAGAATCATGAGAGTAATCACAATAAAAGTCAGCATAAAGATTAGTTCAATAAAATTACGATTCGACGCGATCTCATCGAATTCGGCAATGAAAGACTGAGTTTGAGCAAAGTGTTCGAGCACCCTCCCGGCAATGGCACGACTAATGACTAAGTAACCTCCGTCATAGTCGGGCAACCTCAAGATGCCTCTTGCTTGACTGTTGGCCACATCGGAAAAGATGGTGACCTTGCCCAATTCGGCTTGCGCCATGATGTTTGAACGCGGAATCGTGTAATCGGGTGAATTCTCCTCTTGGGCTCGCGCCAGCGGTACGCCGCTGGCATTCGTGACATAGGCCGCAGTCAGACCGCGTGCCTGAATTTGGAAATCCAGAAATTTGGCAAAACGTATAGGACTTTCATTGAATAATTTCTTCGAGTTGTTGACATCGTTGGCCATTGCCTGAAGTTCCGGCCCCAACAGATTAGCTTCTTGCAGCACATAAAAGCGGGCCATTGTGGCCGAGTTTTCAATGGCGGCGGGTACCGGCTCGCCCAGAAGCGAATTCAGGCCGAGAGACAACGTGACGCCGGAAAAGAACGCAACGGACCCGGCAGGCAGCAAGGTAATAAAGCTGAACAAAATCACCATGCGTACGTGAAGTGCTGACGCACTATGGTTACGGCGGGCTATGAATAGGCGGGCCAGTCGCCAAACGATGATCAGCGCGATGGCAAGTATGATGCTGCCGTTGACGGCAACCAATACAAGCAGAGCTTGGCGGGACAATTCAAAGGGAGCAACCCCGGTTAATGTCGCATAAGTTAGTGCGATGCAGGCGACACCTGCCAAAGACAATATAATCGCAAGGACGGCAATGGGGCTGACATGATTCACCGGGCCCATGATGCGCGCAAAACCGCGTACGGCATTGGTAAAGCCGGTGCGCTTTTTGCTCCGTGCAGCACCGGTTTGCAGCTTGATATTATCGACCGTCGTCATGCCTCCCCAGGCGGAACAAGCACTGTGCATCGCCTTACGTGCACGCCATCGACCTACCCATTCGTCACCTGCGGCCGATATGCCACACGGATTCGACGTCACGGCGAACATTACTGGTTAGACGCCAGAGCATCTTTTATGAGCCGATTTTGGCCGGGTTCCTCATTTGATAATTTGCTCGGATTGTGAGGAAAAATCAACACTAATGTTGCAGATTTACATCACTCTGTCCCGCCGCAGGTCGATTTCCAAGTCGCGGATTTTCTTCCGTAACGTGTTTCGGTTAAGTCCAAGCACGTGCGCTGCTTGTACTTGATTGCCCCGTGTTGCCTTTAAGCAGCGCTGAATCAGCGGGCGTTCGATGTCGCGCAACACGCGATCATAGAGCCCCGACGGCGGTAAAGAACTGCCGAATTCCGTAAAATAGGCGTCGATATGGTGGCTCACCGCTTGTTCGAGAGACACCGGGTTGTCGCCAATGGCCTGCAATTGATCGCGCTCCCGGGCATCGCTGAGTTCCTGATGTACCGCTTCCGCGGTAATCACATCGCCCGGATGAATAGCGGCCATGCGCCTAATCAAATTCTCGAGTTCCCGAACGTTACCCGGCCAATCGTAACTCTTTAATGCCTCAAATGCTTCTTGTTCCAATATCTTAAAGGGTAAATCTTCGCGTTCTGCTTGAAGTAGAAAGTAGCGCGCAAGATCCGGAATATCCTCGAGCCGATCCCTGAGGGGGGGCAATGACACGGGCACCACATTGAGCCGGTAATACAGATCCTCGCGAAACCGCCCTTGATCGATCAATTGACGCAAATTGTGGTGTGTGGCGGTAATGATGCGCACGTGGGTCTTGATGGTTTTGCCGCCGCCTACGGAGGTGTACTCGCCCTCTTGTAAGACACGCAGCAAGCGCGTTTGCGCCTCAAGTGGCATATCGCCTATTTCATCCAGGAAAAGCGTGCCATGGCAGGCCTGCTCAAAACGGCCGGTGCTGCGCGATATCGCCCCCGTGAAGGATCCCTTTTCGTGGCCGAACAGTTCGCTTTCAATAAGGTCGCGCGGGATGGCGGCCATATTCACGGCAACAAACGGGCCATCGCGCCTCCTTCCGTAGTCATGGAGCACGCGTGCGACGAGCTCCTTGCCGGTTCCGGACTCACCGACAATCATAACGGTTAGATCGGTGTTCATAAGCCGCGCAAGGATTCGATAGATCTCCTGCATGGGGGGCGATCGGCCAATGAGCGGCAGTGCTTCGCTTTCAGCACGTGCGCGTTCCTGAATAGAGCTGTCGGCCATTGCCGTAGACGGCTTCAGTGCCCGACGGATCACACTCATCAACTCATCAAGATCGAATGGTTTAGGCAGATATTCGTAAGCACCCCGCTCCGCTGCCGTGATCGCCGTAAGAATGGTATTTTGTGCGCTCATCAGCACAACCGGAAGATCAGGGCGCAGACGTTTTATCCGCGGCAACAGCTCAAAGGCGTTCTCGTCCGGCATGACGACGTCCGTCACCACTAAATCCCCCTCGCCCTCACTGACCCATTTCCACAGCGTGGCCGCGTTGTCTGTGGAGCGAACATGATAGCCGTCACGCGCCATCGCCTTTTGCAACACAATGCGGATCGATCTGTCATCGTCAGCAAGTAAGATGGTTGCAGGTGTCATGGCAAGGTTGCTCCTTATCAAGCGTTTAGCCTGTTGGTCCCAGTGCAGGAGGTTGTATGGGCAATAGGGTTCGGAACGTTGTTCGACTCGGTTCCGACTGGCAATCAATGACACCGCCGTGATCGCCGACGATCTTGGCCACGAGGGCCAAACCCAATCCGGTGCCTTTCGGTTTGGTCGTGACAAAAGGATCGAACAGATGGGGCATGAGATCAGCGGAAATGCCGCTGCCGTTGTCAATGACGGACACTTCGAGCGGCAATGTTTGGCGGCCCGGCATCCCGGGTAGCGACAAATGGAATCCGGGTCGATACGCGGTGCGTAGAAGAATAACACCGCTGTCAGGGGATATTGCGTCAGCGGCATTTCTGACTAGATTGAGAAAAGCCTGCACCAACTGATCCCTATCCCCGGCAATTTCGGGTAAGGACGGATCGTATTGTTCCTGTATTTGAATATGTTGGGCAAAACTGGATTTGGCTATTTTCTTGACGTGTTCGAGCACCGCATGAATGTTGACGGGCTTTAGTTCTATGGGCCGGTTGTCGCTAAACCCTTCCAACCGATCGACTAAATTTCGAATGCGATCACATTCGTCGCGAATAAGAACGGCCAGAGTTTTGTCCTCATCGTCTAGGCCTTGCTCAAGAAGCTGGGCAGCGCCCCGGATACCCAACAGCGGATTTTTGATTTCATGGGCCAGCACGGCTGCAATGCCGCGCACCGATCGGGTAGCACCTTGGTGAGACAATTGGCGGGTCATTTGATCGGCCATGCCCCGCTCGATAAATGTCAAGTAAATAAGACCGTTTTTCCCGGCGATCGGTCCGGCGACAACATCCAGGCGGTGCAGACCACTTCGCGGCGATTTGAACTCGATGTCATATTCATGAACCGAAAAGCCGCGAGATTGTGCCTGCTGAATCGGCGACATCACGGGACTATCGAATGGAACGAGATCCGTGATCTTCTTGCGCAATAAAATGGTGCTGCTTAGGCCGAAGAAATCCTCCGCGGCCATATTGGCAAAGCAAATTCGACCCAAATCATCGAGCACCAGAATGGGCTGTGGCACAGACGCAAGCACGGCATCCAAGCCAAATTCAGGTAACTCCGTCTCTTCTAATAGTACACTCACGCCAACCACCCACCTAGGGTCTTTCCGGTTTTGATGGAATCAAAACCTGACCCTAAGTTGTTGTTTTATCGTGTTTCCGGACGGAAAACCGGTGGCCACTTTTCCTGGAAACACTCTAAGCCGCAAGTCGTATGTCACGGTATGAATAAAGCTCTCCGATCCCATCGAATAGTTCTTGGAGATCGTCCAAACCGCAAAGCACGCGCCTCGCCTGCCGAGCTTTATGCGGTAACAACCCGGCGGTCACCGCCCCGTCGATATATGCCGATAAATGCTTGCGAAAAGTTCTGAGGCCCAAACCGTCGCCGTAGAGTTCAAGACAATCAGCCAGGTGTTGGCGTATTACGGCGTGTTGCTCCATCAAAGATGGATCGGCCCGGCCCTGTCGGCCGTCTAGATAATCCTCGATCTGGCCGACCAACCACGGACGGCCGATCGCGGCCCGGCCAATCATGACTCCGTCGGCTCCCGAATATTCCAGCGCCGTCACGGCATCATCACCGGTTGTGATATCGCCATTGACGATAACCGGAATAGTGACGGCCTCCTTTACCTTTGCAACAAAGCGCCAATCGGCCGTGCCTTTATAAAATTGATTTCGGGTCCGTCCGTGGACGGTAACCAACGAGACACCTGCTTGTTCGGCACGGCGCGCAAGTTCCGGCGCATTGAGCGACATGTCATCCCACCCCGTGCGCATTTTGAGTGTGACCGGTATTTGAACCGCTTGCACCACGGCTTCAATCAAGGTGAGCGCGTGAGTTAGATCGCGCATCAAAGCCGATCCCGATTGCTTTTTGGCAACATGCTTTGACGGACATCCCATATTGATGTCGATCAATTGCGCCCCCTCGTCGGCCGCCATCCGCGCCGCCTCAGCCATCCAATAAGGGTGAAATCCGACGATCTGCAAAGCACAGGGTTCGACGGTAAAATCGTGCCGCGCGCGGCGGCTGACATCGGGCCGCGCTTCGATGAATTCCTTACTGGCGAGCATTTCCGACACCACAAGGCCGGCGCCATACCGGCGGACCTGTCGCCGAAACGGCAGGTCCGTCACGCCGGACATGGGTGCCAAGAAAACCCGACTTGAAAGGGCGACAGCCCCCACTTGAATGATCATTTTTTGAGCAGTTTGACCGATTGCCTAAGTTTTGATCATTCTAGCCGACCGGGTCCTTCAGGGCAATATGCTGCATGTGCGAAAGGGCGACGGACCCAGCTGGATCAAGCGGTTAGACGGCGCAACGGGATCGTGACATAACGACACCCAAGATATGAGAATCGCGAGGGTTTGCCATGAATGAGGCCGGTTCTGCGCCGCGTGTGATGGTTTTGGTGGTGGCCGCCGGAAAAGGCGTGAGGGCTGGTGCGGGACGGCCCAAACAATACCGATCGGTCGCAGGCAAACCTCTCTTAAGCCTTACCATGGGCAGATTCTTGTCCCATGAGGCGGTGACGGGCGTGTGCGCGGTCATCAATCCGGTGGATGAGGCTTATTACCAAGAAGCCCTAGCGGATTTCTCTTGTCATCCCAAGCTGCTGCCGTGGGCGGTGGGCGGCGCGCAGCGCCAAGAATCCGTAAGAGCCGGGCTCGAACACTTGGCCGATTATGAACCCGATATCGTGCTCATCCATGATGGGGTTCGTCCGTTCGTAAATCCGCAGCTCGTGACCCGACTGATATCCGCCGCCAGCGCAACACAGGCCGCGGGCGCTATTGCCGCGCTTCGGGTGGTCGACACCATCAAACGGGAAGACGGCACCGGCCACATCGCCGAAACAATCGACCGCACCGAATTGTGGCGCGCCCAAACACCTCAGGCCTTCAAGTTCGATGCGATCTTGGCCGCCCATCGCGATGCCAAGCATGCCAAACTGACGGACGATGCGGCCATTGCCGAAGCGGCCGGACTCCGTGTCCGCCTTATCGAAGGAGATGCGGAAAACATCAAAATAACGACGCCGGAGGATTTCACATTGGCCGATCGCCTGTCTCGCCCGACCGATCCCTCCCAGCAAGACATACGGCACAGCAGCACGAGCGATATGCGGGTCGGGTTCGGCTATGACGTCCATCGTTTCGGCGAGGGCGATCACGTCATTTTATGCGGTGTCTCGATTGCCCATGGCCGTGGCCTGGCCGGGCATTCCGATGCGGATGTCGCTTTGCATGCCCTGACCGATGCCCTTCTTGGCGCGGCCGGTGCCGGAGATATCGGGCATCATTTTCCGCCCAGCGATGACCAATGGCGGGGCGCGGCCTCGCACATTTTTGTTGAACACGCGGTCAAACTCATCGAAACCCGCAATGGCCGGATCAATAATGTGGATGTCACCATTATCTGCGAACGGCCGAGGATTGCTCCGCACCGGGATGCCATGATTGCGGCGGTCGCTTCGCTTCTCAAAATACCCATCGCGCAGGTCAACATAAAGGCGACCACAACCGAAAAACTCGGCTTTACCGGTCGCGAAGAAGGCATTGCGGCACAGGCTGTGGCAACCGTTCGTTTCGACTAGAGTGTTTCCAGGAAAAGTGGCCACCGGTTTTCCGTCCGGAAACACGATAAAACAATAACTTAGGGTCAGGTTTTGATTCTATCAAAATCGGAAAGACCCTAAACAGGAAATGCCCTATGGGATTACTGGTCCCTATTCCCCCGAACTTGACGTTTCATCATCCGGCCGTTCTGCTGAGCACATGGTTCGGTGTGGGTTTGCTGCGTCCCGCACCGGGAACCCTGGGGTCGCTGGCGGCCCTGCCGTTTGGTTGGGCCCTGCTGACCTTCGGCGGTCGGCCGGTGCTTTTGGGAATGACCCTCGCCATTGTTCTACTGGGGCTTTGGGCCTCGCATGTTTACGCCCAAGCGGAACAGTCGAGCGACCCGGCCTCCGTGGTCATCGACGAAGTGGCCGGTCAGTGGATCGCGCTGATCGCCGCTCCCTTGACGCCCCTTGGATTCGCCCTGGCCTTTTTGATCTTCCGCTTTTATGACATTTTGAAGCCGTGGCCCGTGGATTTGGCCGAACGCCGCCTGCCCGGTGCCTGGGGCATCATGGGGGACGATATTGTTGCCGGGATTTATGCCATGGTGGTGATGTTTCTCATCGATTTTTGGCTGCTGAGTTAAATCATGCTGAACAACAGTCTCATATCCCTCGCCGAGATTTGTATCGCCACAGCGCGCAAACAAAAGCTCAAGCTTGCAATTGCCGAATCGTGTACCGGCGGCCTGATTGCCGCCTATTTGACAAGCGTGCCGGGGGCATCTGACGTCTTCGAACGGGGCTTTGTGACCTATTCCAATGAAGCCAAGCAAGAATTATTGCACATACCCGCCGATCTGATTGCCGCCCACGGCGAAGTCAGCGATGCGGTGGTGCGCGCCATGGCGCAAGGCGCGTTGCGGCATGGCCATGCGGATATCTCGGTAGCGGTGACCGGCATTGCCGGGCCGACCGGTGGCTCCCCGTCCAAGCCAATCGGCCTGGTTTACATCGGAAGCGCCAAGCGCAACGGTCCGACATGGGCGGAGGAGCATAGATTTGGCGATATCGGCCGAGCCGAGGTGCGCGAACAGACGGCCCTAAGGGCCATGGAATTATTTTTGGAGCACATAATACCTGAATAGGTAATGGCGCCGGAGGTATGCTCGTCTACTAATACATTGTATACAGAGTATCCGTATAGAGATAATCCGTATAACGAACATCTGTATAAAGACTATCTGTGTAAGGATGAATAATGAAATTATGGAGCCCGCGATTCTAAAGACATTATTCCGTAGGCGTATTATTATTTTCGGGTTGGGGGCGTTTTATACAACTGTTCCGCGCGTTTCTCAAATGACGAAACCATATGTTGTACTGCCCGGTGAAAAACGTGGTTCATAGCCAATTTCAGAACCCGATTTCTAAATTCAAAATCGATCGAGAAATCCACAATACAACTGTCATCGTCGTGGGGCTCGAACACCCAAACATTGTGTAAATAGCGGAACGGGCCATCCAAATATTCTACGTCCACGCGGCGCGCCTTGCGATCGATCTTGACCCGGCTGGTAAAGGTTTCCCGGAAAGTCTTGAATCCAATGGCAAGATCGGCGGTCATCAGTTCCGCCTCGCCGAGCTTTTCTCTCGACCGAATGCGCAGGCCGACGCACCACGGCAAAAACGCGGGATACTTCTCTATATCCGCGACCAAATCGAACATCTGTTCGGCCGTATAGGGCAATCGGGTGCGCTGATGGTGGCGAGGCATGGCCCAACGTTGCCGTAAATTGGTTTCAGGAGACTGTTAATTGAGTGTCGCGCGCCGCACGCAATCGAGCAAAATCATCACCTGCGTGATAGGACGATCGCGTCAAGGGGCTCGATGACACCATCAAGAAACCCTTGGCGAATGCGATTTTCTCCATGGTCGAAAATTCTTCCGGCGTGACGAAACGATCGATCGGCGCATGTTTACGTGTCGGCTGTAAAT
>Ga0114950_10001982_pt1 | contig 15682 bp, 11 predicted proteins | sample N075metaG_FD_83503 | JGI IMG/M metagenome (GOLD analysis project Ga0114950, IMG submission 83503) | Deep subsurface microbial communities from Kermadec Trench to uncover new lineages of life (NeLLi) - N075 metaG | ecosystem: Environmental > Aquatic > Marine > Ocean trench > Sediment | place... | reverse complement strand
CCTTCATCACTTTCTTCAAGCGGAATAACGTTCGTTACGCCCGCATACGTTTCAAGCACAAGGTTGCCCTCCAGCTTCGCGAAATCCCCCGCGATTTCGAGCTGCAAATTTGCGACATCGTTCCACTTCAAATAATACACCGAGCCAGGGTTCAGGGACAGGTTCAGAGGGTCGGTGGAGGTATCAGCCAGGCCGTCAATCTGCGGTAGATTGACGACGCGGTTCAGGGTAAACGGAGAAATAGAGTATCCGAATGCAGCCGATATGCTCTTATTGTTCACCAGGTTGGCGGTGTGAAAATCCAACAGGACGTCGTTCAGATTCAAGCCGTGCGAAGCGAGCACAGCGGAATAGTTAAGATGATTCAGCTCGATTGCCCGGGACAACGCTCCTGTTTCTACGCGGCCGATTCTTTCTGCGATGTAGGATGTAAAAAGACCGGCCCTCTGGTAGGACTGTATCGTATTATTAAAATCAAGCAGCGGTCTCAGCCGCTCGTTCGCTTGTTGATAATAATCTATTGGTCTGCCCGGAAACCCGTTGATCACCTCGGCAAATTCAGAGAGTCCTTCGTTAACAAACACGATATCACCACTTTGATTCACCGTCCAGAAGATGAGGTGTTGATATTCGTGAGCCAGAACTTGCGCCGGAGATGTTTGTGTGTTTCGATTATCATTCGCGTCCAACAACGTGGGATACGTGTCGAGGTGCACGATATCTCGCTGATTTTGCCCTGCTATATTCGCTGGATCTACGAATCCGCCCACGAACCAATTTTCCTGGGGGTATTTGTCTCTGATATCCATCAGGAGGATATCCAGTATTCCATCTCCGTCCACGTCAGGTGCGACTCCAAACACATTCAAATTGTTGACGATCACACCTTTGGTGGGATCAACGGACTGTGGTAGGGTAGCAAAGCCCGCCGCCTCAGTGAGCGCTTCGATGTCTGAATCCAGGACGTGCCCGTTGTTAATTTCAGCGACTTCAACCCATAAACTGAACCCGGGCCCCTCGGTTTTTTTTATAAACTCGATATCCTCGTAAAATGAGCCCGTAGTGTGTGTAACCGAGAATGTCCTCACCGTCCCGACAGGATCGTCCATTCCTTTCCGGGCAAAGGGGATTTTCCCTTCAGCTTTCATCTGATGGTATTTTCGGAGCGCTTCTTTTCCTTCAGGCGACTCCATTAATTCAAGCGAGAAATGCCGAACAGGGTCAGAAGAATTTAGGGCTGCTTTGCCGATTGCCGAGCCGACTTCAAATTGGTGCGGAACGATTTTCAGTTCATTCTGTGCGAAAGTCGGCGAAGTAAATGAAGCTGCAATCAATCCGGGAAACAATAAAAACAGTACTTTTCGCATCAGTCTTATGTCCTTTGGGGAGCGCACGTATTCCTGAGGTGTATGAGTCAAGAAGGTACCGGGTAACAATTACTATGTACAGGCACTAATTGTGCCAGATTCGTTGGAAAATAGTGCAAGAATCGATCCACATCATTGATCAATCAAGATGAATTATAATGCTTTGACGCCTGAGGAAGAACGTATAATCATGAATCGCGGAACAGAGAGTCCGTTTTCAGGAAAGTATTGTGATTTCAAAGCAGATGGAACGTTTTTGTGTAAGCAGTGCAACGCTCCGTTGTATCGTTCGGACGATAAATTTGATTCGCGCTGTGGCTGGCCCAGTTTTGACGAGGCCATCGAGGGCGCTGTAACGCGGAAGCCCGATCCAGACGGAACGAGAGTTGAAATCGTTTGTACCTCGTGTGGCGGTCATCTGGGGCATGTATTTGAAGGAGAAGAATTCACGCTCGCCAACGTCAGGCATTGTGTAAACTCACTTTCTATTTCATTTGATGAAGCGGGCTCCGAAGAGGGACGTATTTAATAGTTGATTCAATGACAGACCTGAACGAGCGGGCCATCTTTGCTTCCGGATGTTTCTGGGGGACCCAATACTACTTTGACGGGGGGGGGGGGGGTGTGGAGGCGGATGTGGGGGAAGTGGGGGGGGGGGGGAAGAATCCAACTTACGAGGAGGTGTGTACCGGCGCGACCGGGCATGCTGAAGCCGTGGAAGTTATTTTTAATCCCGAAGAGATCAGCTACGAAACTCTCGCGCGTCTATTTTTCGAGACGCATGATCCAACACATATTGACAGGCAAGGGCCGGATGTTGGCACACAATATCGTTCGGAGATATTCTATTTGTCAGACAGTCAGAAAGAAACGGCGGAACGACTGATCGGAATTCTAACAGCAAAAGGTTACGAAGTCGCTACACGGGTCAGTGCCGCCGGGCATTTTTGGAGTGCCGAGAATTATCATCAGCAGTATTACGAGAAGAACGGACAATCACCCTATTGTCACATCTTCACGCCGCGGTTCTAAGGCCTGCTAAAACTTACTGAAGCCATCCTGTATCGTCGCGAAATAGGGTCAATCAAGGCGTGAGGAGAGAAATATGGTAGAATCATATGAACGACAAACAACGCAGAGTGACCCAATTTCTCTCGATACCCACGGGGCCGGGGCGATTTGTCGCCCGGCGTCGTTATCATCCACTCCTGTAACGGTGCTACACTACGTGGATTACCTTGCCGGACAATAAATTGCCTACGACAGGACGCTTTCAGTAAGTGTTAACAGGCCTTAAAGGCGCTACCTGATTCGAACAACGTAGGCCTTTCCAATTTCGGCTTCGGACGCAAGCCCTATGATGGCTTTCCCGTGCGTCAGGTCTAAGGCAGATCCGAAATTATTATTTCCGACGTCAATGATGTGGCGCTGGACCCACTCATCTTTTTCGGAATCGAATTTAAACAGGTATACGACCCGATCGATATTAATTTTCTGACTCAGTTGTTCGTCGAAACCAACGACCAGGGCCGTGTCATCCTGCAGCGATACGATATAGCCGAAGCCGCCCTGGCTCTTTTTGCTTTTGGGGACGAGAGAAGCCGATGGCCGCCACTTTCCGTCCTCACCCGGTTCAAAAATACGCGCTCGGCCCGTACCCCCACGCCCCGCCTTGCTTTCACCGACAAGGACCCGATCACCGCTCACGTCGACCGAGATAAAGAAGTCCAAAATACCAAGTAGAACCGACGACTCTTTCCACTCGCCTGTCGATGGAATCCGATCATAGACATAGACGGCGCCAGCCCTGCCTTCGAGGTATGTAGATGCTGAAACGATGGCCCGATCGCCATCCAGAGCCGACGACGTTCCGAAAATGCCCGCTTGTGTTCCCAGACTTCCACTTAACCGGACAGACAAGAGCCATTCTCCGTCCTGGTAATCGTATATGTAAGCGGCTCCGCCGTATTTACCCGTCGACGTGTCGCCGGATGTTGTAATTAATATTCGATCCTTATCGAGTGCAATCGATGTCGCGAAGGTACCCTCCTCTTTTTCAGTCTCGTGTTGAATTTTCGCAGTCTGAATCCACTCGCCTGTTTCGGCGTCCTTCTCAAATATGTAGACTGAGTTCGATTTTTGTCCTGAAAAGAACGGGATGTAGGACGCGACCAGAATTCGGTCACCACTGATTGCCACGGTTTTCCCGAAGAATATGTCGGTGTCGCAATCGTCAGGAACGAGTCTGGCAGTCTCTTCCCAATCACCCAGCTCGTTTAATTCATACACAAACGCGGCACCGCTGTTGACGCCGCACGTTGGTTCGCCACTTGCGCCCACCACTGTAATGCCTTCATCGATGGCTGCGGCTGCCCCGAAATAATTGCCAATCGTAGAATCGGGAGCAGGAAGGCGGTAAATCTGTGCCGGAACCGTTCCTGCCGAAACGAAAAACAACGCAATAATCAACACTGTCAATCTTGCAGAACGGCCGGAAACGATGCCGGAGAATATTATGGAATCGAACAATGAGGTGCCTGTAGCTCAAATCGGGTGGAAGAATTGCAGCTTCTACAGTACGGACAGGTGAATGTGCCCGGCTGACCGGGGCAAAAGAGCAGGCCTCAAAAGGGTACTGACCGCGAATACTTCGGAAAGCTAGGCTCTTTCGCTCATCTCCTCGGTGATGGACTCCCATTTATTGTATTGCGATTCCAGAGTCTTTTGTAACACATCGAGTTTGACTATGTAACCCTGAGCGCGCCGGTTGTCTTTGAAAACATCTGGATCTGCAAGAAGTGATTCCAGGTTTTCTTTCTTCGTCTCGTCAACCAGAATTCCCGATTCCGTTTCCTCCAGCAACAACTTCAATTTGTAGTCATTCAGGCTGGCATACTGAGAATTTGACCGAGCCGCTCTTTTTTTCTTTTGTCGACTGCGTTCTTCCGCTTCAAGTCGCTTCTGTTCCTTTGTTTTTGGACCGCTCTGACGCTTGGTTTCGTTTCGAGGCGATTTTTTATCTGCGTTGCTGTGGCCCCCAGACCCAACGTTTCCGGCCGTCGCGGTACCGGAGCGAGCGCCGTTCGTACTGCCACGGTTCGCCGCGGCTGCTATTGTGCTGGCCGTCCCGTGCGTGACCTGCCACAGGTAGTCTGAATAATTTCCCTGGTAAATCTGGACCGATTTGTTATCCACCCGCCAGATGCTGGTAACCGTTTGATCCAGAAAATGCCGGTCATGAGAGACGAGAACAAACGTGCCAGTGTATTGACGTAAAGCCTCAATCAATACATTCCGTGACTGAATATCGAGATGATTGGTTGGCTCATCAAGAATCAGAAAATTGGCAGGAGAGATCAGGGTTTTAGCGAGTGCCACACGGCTTCTTTCACCTCCGGAAAGTACCGTAATCGGTTTGAAGACGTCATCGCCGTTGAACAGAAAAGCGCCCAGCAGAGTTCTAATCCATGTCTCGGTCCGGTCAATGGCTGCTTCCTGGACAACCTCGTAAACATTTCTGTCTTTTGGGAGCGATTCGGCCTGGTTCTGGGCGAAGTACGAAAGCTCCATTTTCTGACCCCGAAACAGATCACCATCGAATGGTTCGGTGCCCAATAAGATTCTCGCGAGTGTCGATTTACCGGCTCCGTTGGGTCCGATCAGGGCAATCCTGTCGCCCCGTTCTATCTTCAGCGGCCCCGCTCGGTCGAATACCTCAATATCGCCTTCATCTGTAGAATACGTTTTTGAAAGTTCGGGTAACTCCATCAATACCCGGCTCGATCGAGGCGGCTCTGGGAAGCGAAATACAATCGTGGATTCGTCCGCAGGAGGTGGAGGTAAACGTACGAGAGCTTTGAGCGACTTTACGCGACTTTGCACCTGCCGCGCTTTACTCGCCTTCGCCCGAAATCTCTCTATAAACCGTTCTGTTTCCTGAATGGCTTTCTGCTGGTTTTCAAACGAAGCTCTCTGAATCAGCCGCCTCTCAACACGGTCCTTCAGATAAAAAGTATAATTGCCCGCGTATTCTGTCAGATTTCCTTGAGAAAGTTCGACCGTTCCGTTGACCATCCGATCCAGGAAGTAACGATCATGCGAAACAATAACGACTGAGCCCGGGAATGATTTTAAATAATTCTCAAGCCAATCGATGCTGTCAATGTCGAGGTGGTTCGTGGGTTCATCGAGAAGGAGAATATCCGGGCTTATCAGAAGAAGGTGGGCCAGCGCCACACGCATCTTCCAACCGCCCGAAAACGATGAGATCGGTCGGTTCAGATCATCCGGATCAAATCCGAGCCCGGTTAAAATAGCTTCCGCTTTTGATTGAGCTCGATGCGCTTCGAGCGCCACAAGCCGTCCGTGTACTTCATCAAGCCGTATCAGAAGCCGTTCGTGATCCGGGTCCTCATGATCGGGATGCACCTCCAGTTCTTTGAGGAGATCTTCTTCTTCAGTCTCTAACTCCTGTACGGCAGAAAAAGCCGACATGGCCTGTTCGAGAACACTCTGCCCTGTATCAGCCTCCTGGGTTTCCTGTCGAAGATACCCTATCTGCAACGAGCCAGTGGAAACGGAGCCCGAATCGGCCTGGACTTCTCCCGAAATCAGCCGCAGAAGAGTGGTTTTTCCGGCTCCATTAGGGCCCACAAGTCCGATTCGTTTGGACCCGGTGAGGGTCCACGAAATATTGCGGAGGATGGTATCGCCTCCGAAGGCGATTGAAATGTTGTGAAGCTGAACGATGGGGAGACCTCTTCCTAGTAGGCGTTTTTGCTGACAAATCCTTTCCAGACCGTCAGCAGCATTATTTTAAAATCGAGTCCGAGAGACCAGTTTCGAATGTAATAGATGTCGAACTCGATTCTTTTTTCGAGCGAAGTTGATCCTCTCCATCCGTTGATTTGGGCCCATCCGGTAATGCCGGCTTTCATTTTATGCCTGAGCATGTATTTGGGCACCTCTGTTCTGAACGTATCAATAAAAACGGGGCGTTCAGGCCGCGGACCTACAACAGACATATCCCCTTTTATAACATTAATAAACTGGGGCAATTCGTCGAGCGACGTACGCCTGAGGAACGATCCGACAGGAGTGGCCCGGGACTCGTCGGCCTTACTCCATACCGCCCCGGTGGAAGCTTCCGTATTAACAGGCATGGATCTGAATTTTAACATGTCAAATTTTTTCCCGTTCAAGCCCATCCGTTCCTGTTTGTACAAGACAGGCCCCGGAGACGACATCTTGACGCTCATGGCGATGATCAACAGAATCGGGGAGAGGAGAATTACCACCAGCGTAGAGAATACAACATCAATAATTCTCTTTACGACCCGTCGGAATTCGATCGGCGTTTCATCCAGAAGATGAATAATCGGCAGCCCGCCAATTTCAGTTACCCGTCCATTTAACAGATCATACTGCTCCAGGTCCGGCACGAGGCACACGTGGGTGAGTGAGTTTTCGACAGCCAGAAGTATTTCCCGAATTCGATCGGATGCCGTCAGCGGGAGGGCGATGTATACATAGTCGATCCCTTCTCCACGCTGTTCAGCGGCATCGATAATATGCTTCAAATCATCAATGGAGCCCAGCACATCGGGCCGATCTCCAGACTCGTCATCAAGGAATCCAACTGTATCAAACCCCATCCAGGGGTATTCGGCGAACGACTTATGTAATTTCCGACCGGTTCGTCCGGCTCCGATAATCAGCACCCGTTTCAGGTACTTCCCGTTCCGTCTCGCGCGCTGCAATCCCTGATAGAGCACAACACGGATGAAAACCATCAGACTTGGAGCGATCACTCCGAAAATCCCCATGTGTAACCGGGAAAAATTAAATGTCCGATACATCCACAGTGATGCAATTACGACTACGAGTCCGAACAGAATAGACCGGGCGACTGCCAGAACGAGCGAAGACAGTCGTTCCGTACGATCGTGATTATACAATCCGGTTGCCCAGAATACCGTCATGGATATGATCAGGATCCACGGCACAAATTCGAGGTAGATCCAGAACGCTACATTTTCGGAAGGTGGGAAAACTCCGAGAGACGGGAATAACCTGAATCGCACGTAGTACGCGGCCACCCAGCTAAGAGCGACAAGTGTTGCGTCTACAAAAAAGAGCACACGCTGAAACAGCCGGCTTTGCTCTTGAAGCATATCAGATTATGGAATATGGACAGACGGTGCAGTCCCGGGAGTGACGTCCGTCGTTTGTACGATCAGAGAGATGTCGAGTGCCCGGACGGAATGAGTAAGTGCACCAACAGATATATAATTCACCCCGGATTCAGCAATTTGCCTGACGGTACCAAGCGACACCTTGCCCGAGGCCTCGGTCGCAACGCGTCCTCCGATTTTATTAACGGCAGATATTAACATGGACACATCGACGGCGTCATCGGGCAGGACCGTAACCATATTGTCCAGCAGCAGGCGATCCACGTGATTGGTATCGAGGGCAACTTCAATCTGTTCAAGCGAGGTTATTTCGACAACCACCCGTTTCTTGACGGAGGACTTGTTATTCCGGTCAACAGATTCAATGGCCTTTCTGAGATCGCCGGCTGCCGCGATGTGATTTTCTTTAATCATCACCTCATCCGACAGATCCAATCGATGATTGACTCCGCCGCCGATCAACACGGACCACTTGTCCAGGTGGCGAAGCCCGGGTGCGGTCTTCCGGGTATCGAGGACTTGTGTGCTCGTGTCTCTGAGGGCGGTAACGAACTCGTTAGTATGCGAGGCAATACCGCTCATTCGCTGGACATAGTTGAGCATCACCCGCTCACCACTCAACATTGACCGAAGCGGACCGGACAAAGTAGCCAGCAATTGCCCGGGCTCGACGTTTTCGCCATCAAAAGTTTCCCAATGAATTTGGACTGCATTGTCCAACACGTAAAAAACTCGGTCTGCGACAACCGTCCCTGCCAGAATGCCGGTTTCCTTGGCAATCAGACGAGCTGACCCTCTGGTAGCCGGGTTGATGGTCCAAAGAGAAGTTTTGTCACCATCGCCGAGGTCCTCAGCCAGTGCCCGGGCAACGTGAGCGTCGATCGCCGCGAGGGAGAGGTATTCGGGAAGGGACGCGCTCGACATTATTATTCGCCGGACTTTTTCTGCGGGAAAGACGCGAGTACCCAGTCGGGGGCCGGAACGGGGCGTCTCCGCGCTGAATCAAAAAAACAAAGCCGGACGTGCCCGGATACAAGAATTTCGGATTCCCCTTTTCGGCGGACTTCGTAATCAAATAAAACCCGGACTTTGGAATCAGACATCGTTACATCGCACTGGATTTCCAGCAGATCGTCGTACCGTGCCGGACTGAAATACCGGACGGCGAGATCCAGGACGGGCATAATCGTTCCGTGGTCTTCCAATGATTTATAAGAAATACCTTGGCTTCGAAGCGCTTCCGTTCGGGCGATTTCAAAATAATCGATATAGTGCGCGTGATACACAACGCCCATCGGGTCACATTCACGGTAACGAACACGATGTTCGTAGAAATATCTGCTCACGGGCAATTTGACTCTGAGTTATTCTTCAGCAAACGCTCCCATACTATCGAATTTCGCGAGACGCTCCTTCAGCAGTTTTTTCGTGGAGTATCCCTCAATATCAGACAGGTTGGAAGCAATGGCTTTGCCCAGAGACTGAATGGCCACTGCCGGGTCGTGATGGGCGCCACCAAGCGGTTCCGAAACGATCTCGTCGATAATACCAAGCTGAATCAGATCGGCGGCCGTCAATTTGAGGGCTCTCGCGGCTTCTTCTTTAAAATCCCATGAGTGCCAAAGGATTGAAGAGCAACTTTCCGGCGAGATCACAGAGTACCAGGCATTTTCCATCATCAGAATGCGGTCTCCGACGCCGATACCAAGCGCTCCACCCGAAGCGCCGTCACCGATGAGGTTTACAATGATCGGGACCGGAAGCCGCGCCATTTCAAACAAGTTCATCGCGATGGCCTGCGCCTGCCCGCGTTCTTCTGCCTCGAGTCCCGGAAAAGCGCCCGGTGTATCGAGTAATGTGATAACCGGCTTATTGAATTTGGCCGCCATTTTCATGAGTCGCAAGGCTTTTCGATATCCTTCCGGATTGGGCATACCGAATCGACGGTACTTACGCATCTTTGTGTTCCGGCCCTTTTGCTGACCGACTATCATCACGGTCCGATCCCGGTAGCCAAATTTTGAACCCTTAAACGTCGCAAAGCCGCCGATCATGGCCGGATCATCACCGAACAAACGATCACCATGAAATTCGATGAATCCTTCGGTCAACCCGTCGATGTGGTCCATCGTATACGGTCGGTCCGGATGACGCGCGATCTGAACCCGTTGCCACCTTGTCAGATTCTGGTAGATCGAAGCGCGTAGCTCATGCACGCGTTTCTCCATAGACTTAATGGACTTGGAAAGATTTTCCGCGCCTCCATCTGAATCCAGATGACGCATCTCTTCAAGTTTCTGCTCCAGTTCGAAAATTGGTTTCTCGAATTCAAGAAGTCGAGAGGACTGTTTCTCAGCCATTCAGGTGTTGACTGCTTAGTGGGATTTCTTGGCACGGAATGATTGAATAACAATATCAATGTCAAATCCGGGCGACTGATGGGTGGCGTAGTACCAATACGCACGAGATATTTCCTCGGGTTCTAACGCCTGTGTGTTTAACGTGTTCGTTATCGAAAAAACGCCTTCGATGAGCCCCCACGAGGCCGGCACCAGGTCGACGTGTTCAGGCTCAAGTCCTACCAGCTGGCGCGACCCGGCGAGAACATGCGGCAGTGAAGACAGCCGCGTCGATAGAAGTTGCATTTTTGAATGAGGCGATATAAAAGAAATCAATCGAACAAAAGGCCATACGAGCATTCCGACCAGGGCTGCCGGAATTTCGAACAGTCTCCTGCGGAAACGGCTCCGAATTTCGATCACCTCAGGAAGTTGAGCCAGAAGAGATGCCAGCGAAATCGGGGAGATATCAGATTTCCCGATAACGTGTTCGCTCCCCTCGTGTAACATCCTGAACTGCACGTCAAGGCCATGAAGACCTCGTATCGTGCTGATAATATCTTGGTTGGCAACATCTTTTGCTGCGAAAATAATTTCCCGGATTTTCTTTATTCGAACCAGATCCCGAAGCTGAGTCATGCTTCCTAATCGAGCCGGCCCGGCCGCCGGATCGACTTCATCAGCCTCATTTCCTGGGTCGTACGCCATATATCCAGTGAGTATAAATGGGGGAGTCGGATGAGCATCCAGCAGTCGTCCGAGCCGACGAGCTTCATCTGAATCACCAACCAGGACGGCCGTGTGCGGTCCCTGGTGTCTGGACTTCCAGGTAAATCGCCACGCGGTCAGAAACAGTGCGCACAATGGCAGGCTTGTAGCCACAACTATTCTGGAGAACGCCGTTGCTGGAATAAAAAACGCAGCGGATGCAGCGACCAAACATCCGGCCGTTATACCCAAAAGTGCGGCCTTAACTGGATAATCCGAAGATCGTTTGTATCCACCCAGAAAGGCGATGGCCACTATTGTGGAGAGCGCATAACTGAGGGCGACAGATACATAAAACAAAGGTAAAATAGACCGACCGATTGCCGCAAATCGTGCAATGGCCAGCAGAGTTACTGTTCCGTACACGATCAGAAAATCCAGCCCGACAGGGGAGGCGCGCCGAACGTGATGAGAACAATAACCAAGGCCGGCTCGAATCATTATTCCGGCGCGCAATAACGATTTAACAAATTTTGATTTGTCAGAATCAAAATGTTTTTCGATGAACAATAACATCGCGCCATAAAAGTGGCGAACGTACTGCAGATCTCCCTTTTTTGTGGATTCTCCCTTGTAATGAATGATTTCAGTGTAGGGAACGTAAAAGATTTTCCACCCACTCTTCTGCATTCGAAAACACAGATCCAGGTCTTCGCCGTACATAAAAAAGGCCTCATCAAAAAGGCCGGCAGCGATCCGCCCATTCGAATTTGAACGACCTGGTTCGGAATTGATCAAGGCTTCGCGTCTGACCATCATGCACGATCCGCTCAGAGCATCGATTTCAGCTACCTCATCTTCCGGCAGATAACTCAGGTTGTAGCGGCCAAATTTTTTGGACTTCGGGAAAAGTCTGCTGAGCCCGGACATCCGGTAAAAAGCCACTTCAGCCGTTGGAAAGGACCGGCGAGATTCGCGTGCGAAGCTTCCATCCGGGTTGATTATGCGGCATCCGGCAGCCCCGGCATCAGCGTGTTCATCCATGAAGGACACGAGTACTTCGAGGGTATCCTCCCTGATTATCGTATCCGGATTCAAAATAAGCAGGTACCGACCTGCGGCCTGCCTGATGCCCACGTTGTTCGCACGACCAAATCCGATGTTTTCGTCATTGGCGATCAAAATCACTTCGGGAAACTGATTCCGAACCTCTTCCACCGAGTCATCAACCGAGTTGTTGTCAACAACAATTATTTCGACGTTGAGTTTGGTGGCCGCATCTCGGACACTCTGAAGGGTCTGAATTAGAAATTCCCTGACATTATAATTGACGATAATGACAGAGACGTCCGGCGTGATAACCGACTGGCTTCCGGGCAGTAGCTCGTCGGTCGGATCAGATATATGTGAGTCGTGTTCGGACATCGGTCTGAAAGATACGACGGGCAGAATATGCATCCTGTATTCTCACCATGATCTTATTCAGGGGTCTCTGGAGTTCGTATTCTACGTCCCCATGAACAAGGTCCTGAGAGCGTATAAAAAAGAAATTCGAGCTACACTGATTCTGGCGGCGCCGGTCGTTCTTACTCAGGTGGCTCACATTTCTATGGGTTTCGTGGATACCGTGATGGTGGGAAGGCTGGGTCCTGCAGAACTGGCGGGGGTTGCTCTGGGAAGCACGATGTTTTTTACGGCGACTATTTTCTGTATGGGCGTCATAATGGCTGTGGGGCCGATGGTGGCGCAGGCGTATGGCGCCGGTGATGGCGATCCGATCGGGCGCAGTGTACGACAAGGACTTTGGATGTCGGCGGCCCTTACGATACCGGCATCACTTTTTGTGTGGTTTGCGGAACCGTTCCTGTACCTGTTGGATCAGGATCCGGTTACAATCGCGAAAACCGTTTCATATTTACAGGCCATATTCTGGGGAATTTTTCCATTCATTGGATTTACGGCGCTGCGCAGTTTCAGCGAGGCTGTTTTCCGCCCGCGTGCGATTACCTGGATTGCTCTTTTTGGGGTGCTGGTTAACATAGCCTCTAATTATGCACTTATGTATGGGAACTGGGGATTTCCGGAATTAGGGCTGGCGGGAACGGGTTGGGCCAGTACAATTGCGCTCTGGACAAATTTTATTCTTGTTATCTTATATGTGGCACTTAAAAAGGATTTCGCAACATATCACATTTTTTCTCGACTGGGTCGACCGGACCCGCGATATTTCTTGCGCCTTCTAAAAATCGGATCGCCGATTGGCGTTTCGATGGGAATCGAAATGAGTTTGTTCATGATTGCGGTCATGATGATGGGCTGGATAGGGTCTGAACAACTGGCGGCTCATCAGGTCGCAATCCAATGCGCCTCATTCACATTTATGATTCCACTGGGTATAGGAATGGCCTCAACCGTCCGCGTAGGGCATGCCGTTGGTGCGGCTGATTCCAAAGGTGTATACCGGGCGGGCATGGCCGGTCTCATCCTTTCCTTTGCGTTCATGTTCATGGCAGCCATGTTATTCTGGTTGGCGCCCCGTGCCGTGATCTCGTTATACCTGGATCTGGATTCTGCCGCTAACGGGCCTGTGATAGAAATAGCTGTAGGTTTATTGGGTATCGCAGCCGTATTCCAGGTATTTGATGGTATACAGGTCTCGGCGATGGGTGCATTACGAGGGCTGAAAGATACGCGCGTGCCAATGTTGCTGGCACTGTTCTCCTATTGGCCCGTCGGATTGACAACGGCGTATGTGCTTGCATTTCCCTTGGAAATGGGCGAAAAAGGACTGTGGTGGGGCCTGGTTACAGGACTGGCCACCGCTGCAATTCTAATCTTGGGAAGGTTTCTTAAACTCACGTCCGGTACGGCCGACTACACGAAGTATTCTGATTCACACGCTCCGTGAGCAGGCCGGGATCTGTCCGGAGACCCGTCCAGAGACCTGTCCTGGGATCTCATACTCGCTGAATCCTCGTAGCATTTTTGACGGAAATTCAATTTCAGAAATGAAGCACTGAATCAGATTATTAGGTAAGTTGACGAATTCAGATTTACCCGGGTTCAACTCATCCAATCATCGCGGCTGAATGGCGCAGATTTTTCCCAGGAAGGCAAACTTAGTGCCGACCATATCCCTAATCGCTGGCCTGGGCGGCGGCGTTTTTGTGGTTCTTTTCATCTGGTACTATTTCTCCCCGGAATTTACAGACGTTGGATACTCCCCCGAGCAGCCAATTGAATTCAGTCACCGGTTTCATAACGGTGAACTGGGACTGGACTGTCAATATTGCCACACAAATGTAAAAGTCGCTTCGCATTCGAACGTGCCTTCAACGCAGACCTGCATGAATTGCCACAGTCAGATAAAGAAGGATTCTGAAAAATTATTGCCGCTTCGGACCAGTTTTGACTCGGGAGAGTCTGTGAAGTGGCTGAAGGTTCATCATCTTCCCGATTATGCACAGTTCAGCCATGCGATTCATACGAACAACGGTATTGGCTGCGAAACATGTCATGGTCGCGTTGACCGGATGGAAGTTTTGACGCAGTCGAAGCCTCTGGCTATGGGTTGGTGTATTGACTGTCACCGGGAGCCGGAGAAATATTTACGGCCTGATTCAGAAGTAACGACAATGGGTTATACCCAACCGACCGATTTTCTCCAACGAAATTTGGAGCGAATCAGACGGGAGAGTATTAAGCCGCCCACGAATTGTTCAGCTTGTCATTATTAGGTAGAAGCAGAAATTCGATAGAAGTCTAAATAGAAATCCCCACAGTCCGGTTCAAGACTTCTTGAGCGTCTCGGTCCACCCGGATACGTCCGAATTCAAATGATTGAACTTCCACTTATAACATCTGATACCAAAGAGCTGGAGCCTCAAGGCGAGAAGTTCTGGAGGAGCTTCAGTGATCTAAATAACACGGATGAATTCCGGAAACTCGCGGCTGAAGAGTTGCTTCCAGGAGCCAGTGACGGACCGAGCGGTGCGACCCGCCGCCAGTTCCTCCAGATTATGGGTGCGTCGATGGCGCTTGCCGGTCTGAGTGCCTGCCGTCGACCGGAAGAAAATATTCTGCCATTTGTGAGGCCGCCTGAAGACATGATTCCGGGTGTGCCGATGAATTATGCAACGGCGATGCCCTTTCGGGGACACCTGAGGCCATTGTTGGTCGAGAGTTCAGACGGACGCCCTACAAAAATTGAAGGCAACCCGGAGCATCCTCATGTACAGGGTGCCAGCACAGTGTTCGAACAAGCCGCCCTTTTGGGCTTGTATGACCCTGATCGCTCTCAGCGCATTTTAAGAGGTGACGTTAAAGTGACGTGGGTGACAGTGATGGAGGCGCTCAGCGCCCTCACTTCAAATGCCCGGATTGGCGTGATTGCAGCACCTTCATCGTCGATGACGATAGCGAAATTACGATCAGACGTAAGCAATCGATTTAATGAACTTCGTTGGGTCGATTACTCTTCCGCGTTACAGAACGGGCCGAGTAAAGGATTGAATGCTGTATATGATTCATCTGTAACGGCGCAACATCATTTTGATCGCGCATCGGTGATTGTGAGCCTTGACGCTGACTTTTTGTCTCCCACGAGCCCGGACAACATCTCGAACACACGTGATTTTTCTGCCGGTCGCAGGATAGAAGACAATGGCAGAATGAGTCGACTGTATGTGGTTGAGAGCCAGTACACCATTACCGGTGGGATGGCCGACAACAGAAAACGCCTCAAATCTTCAGATATTCCTGCTCTGGCGGCCGCCCTTGCGTCCGCGATCGGGGTTTCGGTAAGCGGCGGTTCAGCATTTACCTCCGATTCGTTCGTGACGGAACTAGCGCGGGACCTTGAACAGGCGGGAAGTAACGGACTCGTTGTGGCCGGTGAAGGGCAGAGTGCTGAAGTTCACTCGATTGTTGCTGCTATAAACAATGCCATTGGCGCAGTTGGTAATACTGTAAACTATCTGAACACAGGCGATTCGACAGATTCGACAGATTCCACGGATCTGGCGTCGCTGGCGCAGCAGGCCTCTTCCGGTAATTTGGACGCGTTGTTCATTCT
>Ga0114950_10001981_pt1 | contig 15682 bp, 13 predicted proteins | sample N075metaG_FD_83503 | JGI IMG/M metagenome (GOLD analysis project Ga0114950, IMG submission 83503) | Deep subsurface microbial communities from Kermadec Trench to uncover new lineages of life (NeLLi) - N075 metaG | ecosystem: Environmental > Aquatic > Marine > Ocean trench > Sediment | place... | reverse complement strand
GGCGCCTCGATCCCCGAACACCTGCCCGAGCGCTGCGCGGCCATGCTCGAGGGCATGCACCGCATGATCCTCGCCATGGTCGAGTTTCCCCTGCCGATCCTGGTGGCGATCCGGGGCTTGTGCCTGGGCGGCGGCCTGGAACTGGCGTCGGCCGGCCACCTGCTGTTCGCGGCGCCCGACTCGGAACTCGGCCAGCCGGAAATCAAGCTCGCCGTCTTCGCACCAAGCGCGAGCTGCCTGCTGCCCGAACGGATCGGCCAGGCCCGGGCCGACGACCTTCTGATCAGCGGGCGCACGGTGAGCGGCACCGAAGCCCAGGTCCTGGGCCTGGTGACCGCCACCGCCGACGACCCGGAAGCCGCGGCGCTGGCCTATTTCGACCAACACTTGGGCGGCCTGAGCGCGCCGGCGCTGCGCGCGGCCGTCCAGGCCGCGCGCATGGGCTATTGCCAACGCATCCGCGAAAAGCTCGCCCGCGTGGAGGAATACTATCTTCAGGACCTGATGGCCAAGCACGACCCGGTGGAAGGCCTCACCGCCTTCATGGAAAAACGCCCGCCCGTCTGGAAGCACCGGTAGTTGGCCGATCAACGGGCACTCATTGTGGCCCTCATGCCTCGACGAGCTCGGCATGAGGGCCTCACTTCGGCGCCTTGGTGAAAATGCAAGCCTCACCCCGAGCCTGTCGACAAGCCTCACCCTGAGCCTGTCGAAGGGCGAGGCGGCCAAATGGGAAACGGCGCCGGGAGCTCGGCGCCGCCTCGTCTACGGGGTTGATCCCGCCCCTAATGGAACTTGACGTATTCGAAGTCGAGGGGCTGGCGGTTGATGCCGCGCGCCGGCGGGGCGATGTAATTGGCGAACTTGCCGGGCTCGGTCACCGCGTGCATGAGGGATTCGACGAACGCCCGGTCTTCCGGGGTCGGCAGCCAGCCGCCTTGCGACTGGTCCCATTCGGCCTCGGTGATGATCTTGCCGTCGGGGCTCGCCTTGACCTTGGCGAAGGGGCCGATGTTGCGGTGGAAGGCCCGGTTAGGCAGCACCAGTTCGAAACCGATGCCGTGTTGGGCGATCATCTTGTTCCAGTTGTCCACGCCGCGCTGGCTGTCGGTGTAATACTCGTCCCTGAGCCGCTGGTTGATGGCGTTGAGCGCCGGTTCGTCCACGTCGACGATCTTGCTGCCCTGGATTTCCGGCACCTTGTAGGAGGCGCCGTCGAGCACGTGGTCGTCGTCGATCTTGGTCTCCTCATAGCGGCCCTTGATGCCCATGGTGTAATAGGTGGCCGCGTTGGTCGACAGTTCCTGGCCGAACAGGTCGAGGCAGATGGAAAAGTGGAAGTTGAGCCACTTCTGGAGGGTCGGCAGATCGATGCCGCCGTGCTTGCGGACATCGGCGGGATCGGAAAGGTTGTTTTCCTTCATGATCTCGCACGACCGCTGGACGATACGGGTGATGCCGCTCTCGCCGACGAACAGGTGGTGGGCCTCTTCGGTCAGCATGAAGCGGCAGGTGCGCGACAGCGGATCGAAGCCCGATTCGGCGAGCGCCGCCAGCTGGAATTTGCCGTCGCGATCCTGGAAATAGGTGAAGAAGTGGAACGACAGCCAGTCGTCGATGGGTTCGTTGAAGGCCTGCAGGATGCGCGGCTTGTCGGGGTCGCCGGAGTGCCGCTCCAGCATGGCCTCCGCCTCTTCGCGGCCGTCGCGGCCGAAATGGGCTTGGAGCAGGTAAACCATGGCCCAGAGGTGGCGGCCTTCCTCCACATTGACCTGATAGAGGTTGCGCAGGTCGTAGAGCGACGGCGCGGTCTTGCCGAGGTGGCGCTGCTGCTCCACCGAGGCGGGCTCGGTGTCGCCCTGGGTGACGATCAGGCGGCGCAGCTCGGAGCGGTATTCGCCGGGCACGTCCTGCCAGGCCGGCGCGCCCTTGTGGGCGCCGAAGTTGATCAGGCGCCCTTCCTCGGCGGGCGCGAGGAAGATTCCCCAACGGTAATCGGGCATCTTGACGTAATCGAAATGGGCCCAGCCCGAGGGCTCGACGCTGACCGCGGTGCGCAGGTAACAGTCATAGCCGCCGCTGTCCGCCGGGCCCAGTTCCTTCCACCAGTCGAGGAACTTCGGTTGCCAGGCCTCCAGCGCCCGCTGGAGCCGGGCATCCCCGGAAAGGTTCACGTTGTTGGGAATTTTCTGGTCATAATCTATGGTCGCCATCTGACATTCTCCCTCTCTCTCAATTCCGCTCGCGGATCGCCGCCCACCGTCAAACGCGGTTTTCGTCGAAGTTGGCGCGCTTGCCGGTGCCGAACAGCTTCAGCGCGCCCTCGGCGCCCACCGCGTTGGGCCGCTGGAAGATCCAGTTTTGCCAGGCGGTCAGGCGGCCAAAGATTTTGGTCTCCAGGGTTTCCGGCCCGGCGAACCGCAGGCTCGCCTCCATGCCGGTCAGGGCATCGGGGGATAGGGAAGCGCGCTCTTCTATGGCCATGCGCACCTCGTCGTCCCAATCGATATCGTCGGGCGCGAAGGTCACCAGGCCAAGCGCCTCGGCCTCCCGGGCGGTGAGATCGGCGCCGATCTTGGCGCGCACCGCCGCCACGCTGGCCGCGTCGTCGAGGAAACGGGTTTCTAAGCGGGTGAGATCGTTGCACATGGGATAGGCGCCGAAATTCATTTCCGTCAGGCGCACCGTGGCCGGGCGGTTGTCGCCCTCCAGCACGCCGTCGAGCATGAAGCTGCGGTCGGCGGTGAACAGCAGCTCGGCCAGGGTGCCGGTGAAGCAGCTTCCGGGCTCGACCATGGCGATGACGCTGCGCGAGGTCACGTCGATGCGCTTGAAGACCCGTTTCAGGTAAAGCGTCACTTCCCGCACCAGCCAGTCGCCGGAATTGTCGGCCAGCACCTGGTCGGCCTGGGCGACCAGGTCGGAATCGCCCTCGGTGCGCACCACCCACAGGCCGAGGGCCTGTTCGTTGGCGCGCAGGTGAAGGATGGCGTCGTCCAGTTCGCGGGCCAAGGCGAGCGGCCAGAAGGCGGTCCCCGCGGCGTGGATGTCGGCCGGGCTCGTGGGCACCGGCTCCGAAGGCGCGGCCACGGTGATGTTGACGACGTTGTTGGCGCGCTCATACTTCAGGGTGACGTGATCGTAGGCGACGCCGTCCTCGTTCACCTCGCGGCTGAGTTCGCCCAGCGCGATGCCCGAGGCCGCGGCCGGGCGGTCGGTCTTGGCGGCGAACTCCCGGGCGCGCTGGCCGACTATATCGGCCATCTTCGATTTGGGCACCACCTCGTCCACCAGCTTCCAATTGACGGCGCGGGCGCCTTTAATGCCTTCGGTCAGGGTGCAGAAGAAATCGGCGTGATCGCGCCGCACTTTGCGCTTGTCGACCACCCGGGTGAGGCCCCCGGTGCCGGGCAACACCGCCAACAGCGGCACCTCGGGCAGGGATACGGCCGAGGCGTTGTCGTCCACCAACATGATGTGATCGGTGGCCAGCGCCATTTCATAGCCGCCGCCGGCGGCGGTGCCGTTGATGGCGCAAATGTAAGCCTGGCGCGAGAATTTGGACGCGTCCTCGATGCCGTTGCGGGTCTCGTTGGTAAACTTGCAGAAGTTCACCTTCTCCGCGTGTGCCGCCAGGCCGAGCATTTTGATATTGGCGCCGGCGCAAAAGACATTGTCCTTGGCCGACGTCAGCACCACCGCGCCCACTTCCGGATGCTCGAAACGGAGCCGCTGGGTGGCGTCGTAAAGCTCGATATCGACGCCGAGGTCGTAGGAATTCAGCTTCAATTGGTAGCCCGGATTGAGCCCGCCGTCTTCGCTGACATCCATGGCCAGGGTCGCCACCGGCCCGTCGAAACTCAACTTCCAGTGCTTGTAGCGGTCCGGATGGGTTCTGAATTCGATCATTGGATCTCCACCTGCTTGTTCTGTTTGATCGGCCCCCCGCGCCTGATCCGGTGCAAAAACCAGGCTTCGCCGCGGATGGTTCCCTTCACTCATAACTTTAACAAATTCTTGAAAATAACGCTATTTCAATATGTTATCGTAAAATCCGGTAAAAAACATAAATACGTACCGTAATACCTATTTACATTTAACCCAAGCACCGCCATGCTGTCAAGGATCAACTGAACCACGCCACCCGAAACCGGAGCCCAAACCACGCTCCCCGCCGAGCCCAAGCGATGCCCCAGCCCAGCCCGAGCCCGCCGCAGCCCCCGAACCAGGCCCTTCACGGCCTGGCGATCCGCGATGCGCGGGCCGAAGACATGGGCGCGGTCGAGGAGATCGACGCGCGGATCACCGGCCTCGCCAAACATGATTATTGGCGTCACGCCTTCACCCGGTACGGCGGGCGCGCCGACCGCTGGTTCCTGGTCGCCGAGCACGCGGGCCGGGTCATCGGCTTCATCGTCGGCGAACAGCGGGCCTGGGAATTCGGCTCCCCCCCCTGCGGCTGGATTTTCGCCATCGGCGTGGCCCCGGACCGGCGGCTCGGCGGCATCGGCAGCCGCCTATTCGAGGCCATCGTGGCGCGCATGGGGGCGGCCGGGCTCGAGACCTTGCGCACCATGCTGGCCCGCGACGATACCCTCAACATGGCCTTCTTCCGCAGCCAGGGCATGATGGGCGGGCCCTTCATCCAACTGGAAATGCCGCTCCCCGGTGCGCTTCCCCAGCCGCGAAGGGAGCAAGGGCAACCCGAGCCCCCCCTGCAACCGGAGAAAGGCCGCGAGGGCCCATGAAGCTGCAGAAAGCGACCCTGTTCGCGCTGTTTTCCGTGTTGGAGTTGGCCCGCGACCCCGGCCGCCAGATGTCGGCGGGAGAAATCGCTGAGATCTACGGCATCTCGGTCAATCACCTGGCCAAGGTGCTGCGTGTTTTGGGCCGGGCCGGGTTGGTGGAGGCGGTGCGCGGCGTCGGCGGCGGCTACCGGTTCTGCGGCAACGCCAAGCGGATTTCGCTTTACGACGTCATCGACCTGTTCGGCGACATCGTCACCGACGCCAGTGAAATTCCCGGCCCGGCCGGGACCACCGAGATCGCCCAAGCGCTCGGCCGGGTGCTGCGCGAGGTCGACGAGATCGCCGTCGCCACCCTGAAATCCATCACCCTGGCGACGTTGCTCAAGTCGCGCCGCTGGCATGAAGAACGCCGCCTTGAAGAACGGCACACCGCTGTTTCCCAATGAAAATTTGATTGAACGGGGCCGGTGAACATGGCCCGCGGGTCCCCGACGCGGCCCCGGACGCCGACGGCGTCGCTATTTGCCGGTGAACTCGATGGCGCCGTCGGGCAACAGGTAGAGCACGTAAGCGTCGCCCCCTTCCACCGTCGGCCAATGGTCTGAGCCCGGCGGGTCCACGTACCAGCCCCGCCCCATGCCGTCGAACTTGGGATCGCCGGCGATCGGCATGATCATGCCGATCTCGCCGCCGGGGTGGACGTGATGGGGGCCCTTGCAATCCTTCATGCGCACCACGTCGACGCTGAACCTGCCCGCCGCCCCGCCCGGCTTGATGACGCGGCCGAACTTGATGCCGCCCATTTCCCGGGCGCAGATCCAACCCTCGGCCTCACCCGTTTGGCACAGCGCCGCGATGGTCTTGAAGGTCTCCCCGTCCCCGGCGAAGGCCTCGTCCAGGAAGGCGGCCAACGCCCCGTCCACCGGCCTATCGGCGATGGCGGTGGCGATATCGCCCATGAGGTCTTCGAACTGTGCCTGGCTCATCTTTTCCCCCGTGAGCGGCGTGGCGAATTGGCCGCCGATTATAGGGCATGGGGCCCGCCCGTGAAGCATCTCCCTTGCATGACGGTGCCACCCTTGGATATGTATGGGCCTTGGATACGTACGCGCCCCGGCAGACCGGCCGGGCGATGGGACCAACCGAAACAAAGGCGGATCAAGGACATGGCGGAAACCGAGGGGGCGAGGGTGACGGTCGCGGTGGAAGACGGCATCGCCGTGGTCACGGTGGACAACCCGCCGGTCAACGCCATCTCCCAGGCGATCCGCCAGGGCCTGATCGACGCCATGGCCGAGATCGAGCGCAACCCTTCGATCACCGCCGCCATCATCATCGGCGCGGGCCGGCTTTTCATCGCCGGCGCCGACGTGCGCGAATTCGGCAAGCCGGCGCTGCCCCCCACCCTGCCCGAGGCGATCACCGCCATCGAGGCTTGTGAAAAGCCGGTGGTGGCGGCGATCCACGGGGTGGCGCTCGGCGGCGGGCTGGAGATCGCGCTGGGCTGCCACTACCGCATGGCCGATCCCGGCGCCAAGCTCGGCCTGCCGGAAGTGACCCTGGGCATCATCCCCGGCGCCGGCGGCACCCAGCGCCTGCCGCGCCTGATCGGCTTCGCCGACGCTCTCGACCTGATTACCACCGGGCGCCAGGCGGGCGCGAGCGAAGCCGCTAAGATGGGTTTGGTCGATGCCGTCGCCGAGAATGATCTGAAAGCCGCGGCCATGGAGTTTATCCGCGCCCGGATCGGCGCCCCCCTGCCCCGCCTTTCCGCCATGGACCCGCCCACGCCCGACAGCGAAGACTTTTTCGAGACCGCCAGGGCCGGCGTCGCGCGGCGCGCCCGGGGCCAGGACAGCCCGTTGCGCGCCCTGGACGCCCTGGAGGCCGCGAGAATGCCGTTCGACCAAGGGGTTGAGCGCGAACGCGAGATTTTCTTGGAACTGCGCGGCTCGGACCAGGCCAAGGCGCTGCGTCATGCGTTTTTCGCCGAACGCGCCGTCGCCAAGGTTCCCGGGTTTGAGGCCGCCAAGCCGCGCCAGGTCGATGCCATCGGCGTCATCGGCGGCGGCACCATGGGCGCCGGCATCGCCGTCGCCAGTTTGCGCGCGGGTTATTCGGTGACCATGGTGGAAGCCGATGCCGAGGCTATGGCGCGTGGCCTGGGCAACGTGGCGAAGAACCTCGACGGCTATGTCAGCCGCGGGCGCATGAGCGAAGAGACCAAGGCAGAATTGCTGGCCAAGCTCACCGGCGCGGTAGATTACGGCGCTCTCGGTGGCGCCGATCTGATCATCGAGGCGGTGTTCGAGGACATGGCGGTCAAGCGCGACGTGTTCGCCAAGCTCGACGCCGTGGCCAAGCCGGGCGCGGTGCTCGCCACCAACACCTCTTACCTGGATATCGACGAGATCGCCCAAGCCACCGCGCGGCCTGGCGACGTCATCGGCCTGCACTTTTTCGCACCGGCCCATATCATGCGGTTGCTCGAGATCGTCCGCGCCGGCGCCACCGCGCCCGACGTCATCGCCACCGGCTTCGCGGTGGGCCGCAAGCTCGGCAAGGTGGCGGTGCTGTCCGGGGTCTGCGACGGCTTCATCGGCAACCGCATCCTCGCCAAGTTCCGCCAGCAGGCCGACGCCATGATCGAGGACGGCGCCCTGCCCTGGGAGGTGGATTCCGCCATGGAAGCCTTCGGCATGGCCATGGGACCGTTCAAGGTGATGGACCTGTCCGGACTCGACATCAGCTGGGCCATGCGCAAGCGCCAGACCGCGACGCGACCGGCCGAGGAACGCTACGTCGCCATCGCCGACCGCATCTGCGAGGCCGGCTGGCTCGGCCGCAAGACCGGCCGCGGCTGGTACCTCTACGAGGACGGAAAGCCCAGCCCCAACCCGGACGTGGAGACCATCATCATCGAGGAATCGACGAAAAAGGGCATCGCCCGGCGGCAGTTCAGCGCCCAAGAGATCCAGGACCGCATCCTCCATGCCATGATCAACGAGGGCGCCAGGATCGTCGAGGAAGGCATCGCCGCGCGCCCGCTCGACGTCGATATGGTGGAGATCATGGGCTACGGCTTCCCGCGCTGGCGCGGCGGGCCCATGTGCGCGGCCGACATCATCGGCCTGGACAAGGTGCTTGGGAAGATCCGCGAATACGCCGGCGAAGACGCCTTCTATTGGGCGCCGGCGCCGCTTCTCCAACGCCTGGTGGCCGAGGGCAAGACCTTCGCCGACCTCAACCGGGGATGAGGGCAATGGCGCTGCGCTGGGACATCGAGGACGGGCGCGTCGCCGTCATCACCCTTGACGAGCCCGACGCCCGCAACGCGCTGACCAGTGACGCGCGGAGCCGCTTACGCGCGGCACTCGTGGCGCTGCGGGACGACCCGCTTGTGGACGTGGCGGTGATCACCGGGGCGGAGGGCAATTTCTGCGCCGGCGGCGACGTCCGCACCATGGGGGAAAGCGATCCCAAGGCCATCGCCGCCCGCATGGCCGACGTCGCCGAGACGGCGGAGATGCTGGCCGCCTTCCCCAAGCCGGTGATCTGCGCCGTCGCCGGCCATGCCGCGGGCGCCGGCATTTCCCTCGCCTGCCTCGCCGACATGGTGATCGCCGAGGAAAGCGCCAAGTTTACCTTTTCCTTCCTGCGCCTGGCGCTCGGCCCCGACTGGGGGCTGTCGTTCACCCTGGCGCGCCGCGTCGGCGCCACCATTGCCAAGCAGCTGATCCTCAGCGCCGCCGCCATCGACGGCAATGAGGCGCACCGCCTCGGCCTGGCCGACGTGGTGACACACGATAGTGAGGCGCTCCATACCGCGCTGGGCACCGCCCGCGCGCTGGCCGGCGGCCCCAAGGCGGCCAGGGCCGCCGTCAAGGCCATGCTCGGCGATCTCGACGGGTTGCGCGCGGCCCTGGCGGCCGAGGCCGAGATGCAGGGCGACCGCTTTCCCCACCCCGAGCACCAGGAAGCCGCCCGGGCGTTTCGCGAAAAGCGCAAGGCCGATTTCACCGGCCGAGATTTTACCGAGAACGACGATTGAGGCTCCGGCCGGGCGGCAGTTTCCGGGCCAATGGTACAATTTGACCCGATTGTGCTCTAGACTTGGCGCAAATCGCGGCAGCGGGAATTTGCACCAGCCTCTGGGAGGACGCCATGAGCACCTACAAAAAACGTTCGACGGATTCATCGAAACTGCACGATCGCCTCGATCACCCGGTGATCGACGGCGACGGGCATATCATCGAATCCCGTTTCGTCCTGCCCGACTTCCTGAAACAGGTGGGCGGGCCCGATCTCGTCAAGCGCTTCGACAAAGCCATCGCCAATGCCCGCCCAGGCGGCGCCAAGTCGCTGTTCTGGGGCAGCCATAGCGGGCGCTTCACCATCGACCGAGTCACCACCATGCTGCCCCGGCTCTATGCCCAGCGCCTGGACGAGGCCGGGGTCGATTTCGTGACGCTGTACTCCACCTTCGGCTTCCGCTGCCAGGTGATGCCCGACGACGAGGTGCGCCAGGCGTCCTGCCGGGCGCTCAACATGATGTTCGCCGACATGTTCAAGGACGTTTCCGCCCGCATGACACCGGCCGCCGTGATCCCCATGCACACGCCGGACGAGGCCATAGCGGAGCTCGAATTCGCGGTCAACGAGCTCGGCCTCAAGGCCGCCATGACCTGCAACGAAGTGCTGCGCCCGGACCCCGAAGTGGCCAAGTCGGCGCCTCAATACGCCGATGCCACGCGGAGCTATAGCCCGCTGGCGCTGGACAGCCCCTATGACTACGACCCCTTCTGGGCCAAATGCGTGGAGCTCAAGGTGGCGCCGGCCGGCCATTCCATCAATTATTCCGGCACCCATGCATCGCCCACCAACTATGTCTACAACCGCATCGGCGTCTTCGCCACCTTCGGCCATGCCGCCGCGCGGGCGCTGTTCCTGTCCGGCGTGACCAGGAAATTCCCCGAGCTCAACATCGGCTTCCTGGAGGGCGGCGTCTGGTGGGCGGTGTCGCTGTACAACGACCTCATCGAATTCTTCGAGAAACGCAACGTCGATGCCTTGCTGGACCATCACGACCCGGCCAAGTTCGACGTGGCCCTGGCCGAAGGGCTTTATCGCGATTTCGGCAACGAATACCTCACCGCCGAACGGTTCCTCGCCGCCAAGGGCAACTTCACCCGCGACGGGCGCACAAAGCCCGGCGTCGATCCCGACTTCATCGACGATTGGAAGGCGCTGGGCGCGTCGAGCCCCGAGGACATCCGCGACCTTTTCGTCGATAATTTCTACTTCGGCTGCGAGGCCGACGACGCCCTGAACTACACCGCCTTCAACACCAAGGCCAACAAGTTCGGGGTCAAGCTCAAGGCCATGTTCTCCTCCGACCTCGGCCACTGGGACGTGGTCGATTTCGGCGACGTGTTGGCCGAAGCCCATGAACAGACCGATAAGGGGCTGATGAGCGACGAGGACTTCCGCGACTTCGTCTTCACCAACCCGGCGCGCTTCACCACCCGGACCAACCCGGACTACTTCAAGGGCACGGTGGTGGAAGACGCCGTCGACAAAATGTTGGGCGCCAAGTCCGACGCCGCCTGACGCGGCCTTTCCCCCGCCGCCCTCAGACCGGCACGTCGCCGGCGATGGAGGTGCGGTGCAGGTGGCGGATGCCCGGGGGGACGATGCCGCCGCAAGCCAGGTGGATGGTGGCGCGATTGTCCCAGAACACCAGGTCGCCCAGCCGCCACTTGTGGCGGTAGATGAATTCCGGGCTTATCTGATGGGCGAATAAAAGGTCCAGCAGCGGCTGCGCTTTCCTGTCGTCCATGCCCTCGATGGCCACCGTGAAGCGCGGCGAGACGAACAGCGCCTTGCGCCCGGTCTCGGGATGGGTGCGCACCATGGGATGGACCGAATCCGGCGCCGGGATGTCGAAATACTTGTCGATATCGTGTTTGAATTCGTCCCGGTCCAGGTCGCTGATCCCCGCCCGGGGGTTCCTGCGCCGATCACGGACATGCAAGGCCTTGAGGCCGTCGATCTTGGCCCGGATGCCGGCGGGCAAGGTCTCATAGGCGGCATACATGTTGGCCCAGGCGGTGTCGCCGCCCTCTTCCGGCACCTCCAAAGCATGGAGCATGGATCCCATGGACGGGCGGGCGGCATAGGTCAGGTCCTGGTGCCAGGTGAAGCCGGCATAGGCTTGCGTCGCGCCCTGGACCTTGCCGTCCACCTTGCGGTTGGACAGCACCAGGACGTCGGGGTATTCGGGGTGCAGGAAATCGGTGGCGATGCGCCGCACCAACTCGCCCCAGCGCCTGGCGAAGGCAATCTGGGCGGCGGGCGTCAAGTTCTGGCCGCGGATCACCACCACAAGGTGATCGAGCAATGCCTGGTTGATGGCGCAGATCATGGCGTCGTCCGGTGTTTCGGAGACGTCGATGCCGGTGATCTCGGCGCCCAGTGCGGAGCCGATGGGGGTGACGATCATGGCCGTTGCCGATGTTGTCGTGGTGTTCATGGCCGCCTCCTCCAGGGTGCCGGGCCAACCTTGGGGCCCGTTGAGGAGAGCCTAATAAGCTGGGCACGGGGCGTCAATTCCCCGGCGGCGGCGATGGCGCCTCACGAGGCGCCTTGAGCCCGTTACTTGTCGGTACGGGTGAGCCGCATTGGCGTCAGGCAACGCCCGTAGAAGAAGTAATGTTCACCTGTCGCTTCGCCGCCGCTGAACGTGATGTTAAACTCCATCTGCCGTGGCCCGATATGATTTCGGTAGAATTTATTTTTGCGGCCGGGGATGCCATCCATCCTGCCGTAAGAATCCAAGAAACCGATAATGTCGTACTTGATGGCCCCAAGCCAGAATTCACCGGTGACCTTATTCCCGGCGACCCTAAGCTCGATGGCCCAGGATTTGCCGCAGACGTCACGGGCGCCGCGGCCGACCCATTTCTTGGGGGCGAACCGGGACGATGCCGCCCTTTCGGTTACGGGGATAGCCGGTAACGGCACGTCCGCGAGAAAACGGGGGGTTCCGGTCGGGGCGGCGTCATTTCCGGGACCGGCACATGCCAACAACAAGGCCACCAGCATCGAGAAGGGAATAGCGCGAAGCAACCGATTCCGCGGACACGGTTCGACCGCGCGAATTGATTCCTCGGTGAATACCCTCTCCTTCATCTCTCACCCCTCCAGATGATGCAAGCGCCCGTCGCGCCGCCGTCACGGTCACGCCGGGAACAAGATAGCCGATCGATACCCGCATTTCATAGGCCGGACTTATTCGGGTGTCCCGATCGGCGCGAATTCATGGAGCCCCCAAATTTCGGGTAAACCCGTGATTGCATGCTGCCGGAAAGAGATTAACTAAACGGAAAGGCGCGAAACCACAGGCGCGGGCCGTCTGGATGGTGCATATCCGGGCCGAATGGCCTTGCGAACACGGCCGAATCGACAAAATCCGGCACCCCGTCGGCCGCGGAAACGGAGCTGTTCCAATGATTGTAAAAATTGGCTACGGTCAGGACGGATTCGCAGTTTACCCGGGAATGGGAGGATAAAATATGACAGGACGCGGCAATTCCATGAACGCCGTCGGGTCCGCGCGCCGCCGCCTTCCGAAGGGCTTGGCCGGGGTCGCGGGGGCGGTTCTCTTGGCACTCATTGGCGTTCCCCACGGCGGTGCCTCGGCCGAACCCGCCGCTGCGGCGCACACCCACCAATCAAGAACCTTGGCCGTCTGGCCCAAGGATCCGAGTGAATCGTGGTCCATCGCCATGGGCGGGCGGCTGTACGACAACTGGGCCGCGGTCCAGGAGATCGATCTGCCCAAGAAAACCCATCCCGCCTATCCCCGGACTTCGGCGCGCAAGGGCGGCGGCACCTGGCGCTGCAAGGAATGCCACGGTTGGGACTATAAGGGGGCGGCCGGCGCCTACGCCAGCGGTTCCCATTACACCGGGATCAAGGGCGTCAGGTCGCTTGCCGACCAACCGCCCGCCATGATCGCCGCCGCGATCCGTGGCGCGCCTCACAATTTCGATGCCAAGCTGCTGCCCGATTTCTTGATCGAAAAACTTGCCCTTTTCATTTCCAAGGGGCAGGTGGAGACCAGGGATTATATCGATTACGCGACCGGCAAGGCCAAGGGCGACGCCAAGGCGGGGCGCGGGCCCTTCCAGAATTTCTGCGCCAATTGCCACGGTTTCGATGGCCGGGCGATGAATTTCAAGACCGAGGAAAAGCCCGAATTCGTCGGCACCATCGCCAAAAAAGCACCCTGGGAGCTTGTCCACAAGGTCATCAACGGCCACCCCGGCGCGCCCATGCCGGCGCTGCGCGACTTTCCAGCCAGCACCCTCAAGAATATCCTCGCCTACACCCAGACCCTGCCCGTCAAGTAGAGGGCATGAAAAGAACCGGTTTTCTTAATCTTTGGCTTGGTGCCCTCTGGGTGTTGGCACTTTCCGGTTGCGCGGCCGACGGCAATGAGCGCCGCCATGGGCAACGGGCCTACGCCGGCGCCATGATCGATGCCCAAAACCATCCGCGAACGCAAGACAGGGAAAAACTCGCGCGTCACTTCGCCGATGCCGCCAAGGCGGGAATCGCACGGATCATCGTCATGCGGACCCCCAACGATTACCGGAAATCAAAGAGAGATGCGTTGCTCCGCCGGGCCGCCCGATTTCCCAATGTGACGACCCTGTGTTCCCCTGATTTTATTGGTCACCTAAACAAGGGGCGAATCGAGCGCGCCCGCGCCGAGGTCGCCAAGATCAGCAAACACCTCGATGGGGGTCGCTGCGCCGGTATCGGGGAACTCGGCCTCCGGCACTATGACAAGCGGTGGCGCCGCGGCGGCGGGCAGGCCGAGGTCATCGTGCCCCTCGATCATCCGCTGGTCCACGCTGTTCTGGCCTTGGCCAACCGCCACGGCGTTCCGGTGGTCTTGCATATCGAGCCGGTCTACCGCCCGCGCGCCATCGATAACCTGGCCCGGATCAAGCGCTGGTACAAATCGGTTTGCCGGAAATATCCACGGGCCCGGCTGATCACCACCCATAGCGGCATGATGAGCCCGGCCGATCTCGAAGAGATATTCCTCTCCTGTCCCAACCTGTTCGCCGACTTCAAAATCCTGCACAGCCGCGGCGCGGTGATCGGCTTTGCCGACCTTCACGGGGTCAACGACCTGGAGTTCCGATTCTTCGGGCACTGGACGGCGATGTTCGAGAAATACCCCGACCGGTTCATCTTCGGCTCCGATTGGAAAGAGGGCCGAACAAGGGGTTCCCAAAGGCGAAACTACCGGAAACACATCGCCCGCGTCCGGGAGATGCTCGGCGCGTTGCCGCCCTCGGTGCAGAAGAGGCTTGCCTATGCCAACGCCAAGTCGGTCTATCGCCTGCCCTGAATACTTCCCTGAAGGCTAGGCTTGTCCCCCGAATTCCGCGTTGGGTCAAAGGCGGCGTTGGGGTGAGCGCCCCCTCACACCCTTTCCAGCAGGGCGGCGATGCCCTGGCCGACGCCGATGCACATGGTGCAGATGGCGAGGCGCGCACCCTTGGCGTGCAGTTCCTCGGTGGCGGTCAGCGCCAGGCGGGCGCCGGACATGCCCAGGGGATGGCCCAGCGCGATGGCGCCGCCGTTGGGATTGACGTGGGCGGCATCGTCAGGGAGGCCGAGCGCGCGCAGCACGGCGAGGCCCTGGCTGGCGAAGGCCTCGTTGAGCTCGATCACCTCGATGTCGCCCAGGGCGTGCCCGGTCAGCGCCAACAGCTTTTCCGTCGCCGGCGCCGGTCCCATGCCCATGATGCGCGGCGCCACGCCGGCCGCCGCCATGGCGACGACCCGCGCGCGCGGGGTAAGCCCGTGTCTCGAAGCGGCATCTTCCGAGGCGACGATCAGGGCGGCGGCGCCGTCATTGACGCCGCTGGCGTTGCCCGCGGTCACCGTGCCGCCGTCGCGGAAGGGCGTCCGCAACTTGGCCAGGGCATCGAGGGTGGTATCGGGGCGGGGATGCTCGTCGCGATCGACGATTTTGGCCTCGCCGCGCCGCTGGGGGATGGTGAGGGCGACGATTTCCCGGGCCAGGCGGCCCGATTCCTGGGCGGCGGCGGCGCGCATCTGGGAACGGTAGGCGAAGGCGTCCTGGTCCTCGCGGCTGATGTGGAATTCCTCGGCCACGTTCTCTCCGGTCTCGGGCATGGAATCGATGCCGTAAAGCTTTTTCATCAAGGGATTGACGAAGCGCCAGCCGAGGGTGGAATCGTGCAGTTCGGCGGTGCGGGAAAACGCGTGCTCCGCCTTGCCCATGACCAACGGCGCGCGTGACATGCTCTCGACGCCGCCGGCGATGACGAGCTCAAAGTCGCCGGCGCGGATGCCCCGCGCCGCTTGGCCCACCGCATCGAGCCCCGAACCGCAAAGCCGGTTGATGGTGGTCCCCGGCACGCCGTCGGGCAGCCCCGCCAGCAACCCCGCCATGCGGGCCACGTTGCGGTTGTCCTCGCCGGCCTGGTTGGCGCAGCCCAGCATGACGTCGTCGATGGCGGCGGGATCGAGGCCGGCGTTGCGTTCCATCAGCACCCGGATCACGTGGGCGGCCATGTCGTCGGGCCGGACCGAGGAAAGCGCCCCGCCATAGCGCCCGATGGGGGTGCGCACCGCATCACAGATAAAAGCCTCGGCCATGTCTCTCTCCCGCGGGTTTCCCTGGTTTCCCGCCCCGCAAGCTGTGTTAGTTTTCCTGCGCCATGGGCACCGTGCCCGCGCCGGGCAATACCTACCACGCCCCTTCCGGGGATGGGCCTACCACCGCCCCTTCCGGGGCGATACATAAGACCTGGAGCGCGGCTTGTCACGCCATGGGGAGGGCCTATGAAGGCGGTTGTATTAGAGAAGCGCGGCAAGGACGGCAT
>Ga0114950_10001977_pt1 | contig 15707 bp, 18 predicted proteins | sample N075metaG_FD_83503 | JGI IMG/M metagenome (GOLD analysis project Ga0114950, IMG submission 83503) | Deep subsurface microbial communities from Kermadec Trench to uncover new lineages of life (NeLLi) - N075 metaG | ecosystem: Environmental > Aquatic > Marine > Ocean trench > Sediment | place... | reverse complement strand
GGATGCGCTCGTTCGCCGACATCGAAAGCAGGTTGAGTATCACCTCGAAACGGGGCGCCTCGGAGAAATGGTCGACAGCGAACAGGTCAATGAACATATCGAATCCGCGGTCAAGAGCGTTTTGAGCGAACGCAACCCAGTCGGTGACATCGATGGACACCACGAAATACTTCGTCGTGCTTGAGGCATACGACCGCTCCCGAAACTCAAGGTTGTTGAACGGTTCGCCAAGATCGGCAATGGCAGGGGAAACCACTAGAACACCCCGGTCGATCGTTGGATTTCGCCGTCCATGATCTTCTCGTGCAGCATGAGTATTCCGTGCATGAGGGATTGCGGACCGGGAGGGCATCCGGGTACGTAGATATCGACAGGAACGATTTCGTCGACTCCTTGCACAAGCGCGTAGTTGTTGAACATGCCGCCCGTGGACGCGCATGCTCCCATGGAGATAACCCACTTCGGTTCGGCCATCTGGTCGTAGACCTGACGCAGCACTGGAGCCATTTTCTGGCTCACTCGACCCGCAACGATCATCAGGTCGGCCTGTCGCGGGGAGGCCCTGAAGACTTCCATCCCGAAACGTGCGAGGTCGTTGTGTGCGGCGCCCGTTCCCATCATCTCTATGGCGCAACAGGCCAGTCCGAATGTTGCCGGCCACATAGAACGTGTCCGCGCCCAGTTGACTCCCTTGGAGACGGTCGTCATGAGAAATCCTGGGCCGTCTGCAATTCCGGCCATCAGGCAGCCTCTTCGACTGATTCGTCCGGTGCCACCACCACTCGGTACCGAGCCCGATGAGCCACATTCCAGTCGAGTGCGCCGCGTTTCCACACATAGGCAAGGGTCTCGATCAACATCAACATGAACACAGTGACCGCTGCAATACCTGCCCACCCGAACTGGTCCATACGAACCGCCCACAGGAAAAGAAAGATGATCTCGACATCGAAGATTACGAATAGCATCGCAACGAGGTAGAACTTCACTGGGAACCGCTCCGCTGGCTCCTGCAATGGAACGATCCCGCACTCGTATGGAGCGAGTTTCTCGGGAGTCGGATTGTTCGGTGCAAGCAGGCGCGACATGCCTAGGGACATACCGCCAAATAGAAGACCGAGGATGGTCATCAGAGCAATCGGAAGGTAGTCAACGAGCTCCATACGTCGTGAGGTTAGCGCCGAAGATGTATGCATTACCACTTGCTGCGCAGAGCTTTCGTGCAACAGACCGGTCGTTTCGCGTGCCCTGTTTGCAACCCGCTCTCTCGAACCTCAACCACGCCGCCATGAATGGTTCGGGACAACACAACCGCCCTACTCTTGCGTGAGTGAAGGATCCCATCCCCGAAGCAACCGTTGCGCGATTGCCGCGCTACCTACGATGCCTCACAGACATGTCCCACATCGGTGGAATCTGTTCGTCAGAAGATCTTGCGCAGGCCGCTGGTGTGACCTCAGCGCAGGTACGCAAGGATTTCTCCTACCTCGGCGCGCAGGGCACACGGGGCGTCGGCTACGACCACGAAGGTCTGCGCAAACGAATCCGGGCGGTCCTCGGTCTCACGTCAATACATCCCGTTGTTGTCATCGGAGCTGGGAACCTGGGTTCCGCCCTCGCCAACTACAAGGGTTTCGAGACCTGGGGTTTCGAGGTCGTTGCTGTCCTTGATGTGGACGAGGAGATCATCGGGACGAAGGTCGACGGACTCGTAGTTCAGTCGCTGAGGCTGCTCGAACAACTCATCTCAGACCTCGGCATCACCATCGGCATCATCGCCACCCCACCGTCGGCAGCACAACTCGTCTCCGACCGCCTTACCGACGCTGGTGTGAAATCAATCCTCAACCTCGCGCCAACGATCGTCAAGACGCCAGACGACGTGTCCGTGCGACGAGTCGACCTCTCCACCGAACTTGGCATCCTCGCCTTCCACCTCCACAGTTAGCGGACGCTCAGCGTCCGCGGTGGTACGAAGTACGACACCCTTCACAGAGAACCGCGAGCCTGCTACAAGTCCCCCCTGAATGTGGACATGACTGTCATTGGCTGTTGGTGACGGCGCTGCTATTCGGTGTCTGATTCATAGCGGGAGAGGGCGGTGAGGAACATAAGGAAGAGAATGAATGCGACAGCCGTCATTGCTATTGCCGGAATACGCACTTCCATGGCGTTGAGGCCTTCGAGGTTTTCAGGGCGGATGCCCCTTGGTGCATAGACGACAAACAGGAACCCGTTTATCACGAGCCACCCGAACACCCCAGCACCCGCCACAAGTATCGAGAGTCGCTTTCCGAGGTCCGTCCACAGGACCACCCAGGCAAATCCGACAAAGACCACAATCGCACCGAACACGATGCCAAACCCTCGTGCTGCGACCGAGAAGTCCGTGAGTTCGCCTGTGTCAGCGTCGCGCTGATCGAAGACGATGCCGATAGAATTGACGGCGAATTCGCGGATCGGTCCGAACAGGGAGAGCAGCGACACAATGAATAGAAACAGTCCAAGCGCCTCAAGTTTCGACAGCCCAGATTCGTCCGAGAGACGTGTCCTCAGTGAATCTCTCATCACAGCGTCCTCTCGTACTTGATAATCAGTTCGATCTGACTGTCAGAAAGGATCTTCCCGAACGCAGGCATGCGTCCAGTTCCGAGACCGTTGATTCCGTACTTGCTGGCAGCCTCTGAACCCTTCACAACAAAGGCCGTGTGGTCAGCTATGTCCGGAAACTGGAGTACCGCTTTGCCACCTATCAACGAAGGACCCCACGCGCCAGAACCCGAACTCTGCACAAACGGCGAACCAGCGGAGTAGCCGGCCGTGTGACACCGGGCGCAGTATCCGTTGAAGAGCCCAACAGCAAGTTGTGCATCCTCAAAGGGAACACCCATCTCGGCGGCGACCGCATCGAAGTCAAAATCCCACAACTGCTGAGCGAAAGAGTTCTGGAGGAACAGAAGGCCAGAGAAGAGGTCGTCAAAGAACGCGTCCTGGCGTTCGACGGTGACATTGAGCAGCAGAACATCAGAATCAAGGTGATCCATCAGGTCTTCGGCCGACTTCAGATCCGCTGTCTCGCCATCTGTGAACCCATTCTGTGGGTCGAACGAGATGTCATACGCGTCCTGAGAAGTAAATTCATATGTGACTGTTCCGGTCACGCCCGTGACAACGACCAGCTCTGCATATGAGATCGCCGCTATCTCGGTCAAACCACGTTCAGCCTCATCCGTCAATCCGTCACGATCGGAGTCGGAACCCGGCTGGTCACACGTCGTGTTGACAAGCGCGGCAGATGCTGGGGTACACGTCCCCGGTGCTTGCAGCAGGTCGCGGAGATCGTCTGGCAACCCTCCAACGGCATCTAGCACTCCGGGAGACGCTTCGACCGCCTCTATGTCGATCGTGTACTTGTTGATCAACTTCTGGGTCGTTTTCTCGCCACCGCTTATCTGTGTAAGGGCCAGGCTGACAATCGAGTTCGACTTTTCAAAAGCGTCCTGTTGGCTGATCTGGATCGACTTGAGGTATTCGATGACCTGATCAACCTCCTGGACTGTCATGGCCCCGCCACCTTCGAGACCGTTGGCCGGCATCGGCGTACCGTCCCTGCCATACACGACCCAGTGGCGAACCTCGTCCGCCTCGTAGCGGAAGAAAATGTCGTTGAGAGACGGGACAGCCCACGCCGAAGTGATTCCAGAGCGCGGTTCGGTGAACTCGTTGCTGCCACCCACGGCACCCGGACCGTGACAGTTGACACATTGGAATCCGTCGACACTGAACCAGTGTGCACCCTCCTCAGTGTCCAACTCGACCGTCGATTCGGCAAAGGCGATCTGGCGACCAGGTTCGTTGAACGCGTACCACGGCATGATGACGGCCATGAGAATCGACCCAAACAGGGCGGCACGAAGCACTCTCGTAAGTTTCTTGTTCTCAAGCTCAATGTCAGATATCGGTGGTGACAAGTTCGATGGTGAGGCCTCGTGCGCAGCTGCTCGCGAACGGCGTGAGTTGAGATACAGGTATGCCATCCAGCCGAGAAGGACGATGACGATTGCAATCAGTGTGTATGCGCCGAGGCTGCTCCCTCGTTCTGTTGCCACTGCGTCATCCCCGCCAGCCGCGAGAATCGTTGCTGAAGAATTCACGAGTCGATCAAACACAGAATGGACCCTGCGGGTATGGGGACGTCTTGTTTTTCGACCGCGCCGACTGCACGATTACCCCCGTGTTGATGATCAGGTCTCCAGCACTGTCGACGCTCACCTCAAACCGGTCAAGGTTTCGGGGAGCAGGACCCAGCTCGTACTCGCCATGAATGTTGTACTTCGACCCATGGCACGGACATTCGAAGCCTTGGGACGATTCGCACGAAGGCACACGACACCCAAGATGCACACAACGCTGCCACAGCGCCATCAAGCCAATGCCGTCAGACTCGCCACCTGTGATGACGAACGGCGTCGTCTCAAACGATGAGCCTGCAAGCAATTCAAGGGGGAAGGGCACAATCCATGCCTGGGCTGCAGGAATGAACTTCGGAATTACGGTGGCTCCGTCCAACACTTGGGCTTTGATCTCTGCGAAGGATCCAGCCTTGACCGGCGACCCGAACCCTCCCTTGAGCTTCGGCCAAATGAACGCAAGGCTCGCAATGGCGAACTGCAACATGAAGAGACCGAACACGGCTGCGAGTGCACGGTTGAAGAACTTGCGGCGTGTAACGCCGTATTCCTCCTCGGAAATCTCTACTCGCGGCTCATCCTCGATGTACTCAACTGGCGCGTCCACCAAGGTCGCGGTGGCCGTCGCGACACCGCCACCTGATTCGGCCGTTGATCTTTCAATGCGCCTACGCCGCTCGCGATCAACTTTGGTTGCCTTGCGGTCAAGCTCGCCCTGGGTAATGGAGCCATCAGAGTCCTGGCGGCTCGACGCGATAGCGATAATGGCAACCACAACCAACGTAGCGGCCAGAACCAGAATCAGGACGAAAATAGATGCTGCGCTCACTCAAGAATCCCCTTTAAGTCGTCAAAGAAGATGCCGTCACGCCATGGGAATATGAAGTTGAACCCCGGCCCTCGGAAGAACGATCCGAAGATGGTGACAACAGCCGCTGCCATGATGAACACGGTGAAGATTGAGATGGCGAGCTTTCGATCGGATGGACGCACGGACGGATTTCGGTCGATGTATGGGATGAACGCGAGCGCCGCGGCACCGAAACCAGGGATGATGATTCCGGCGACCTGTGGATCGAAGTAAGCAAGCAGCTCCTGGAGTCCAAGGAAGTACCACGGTGCCTTTGATGGGTTTGGCTGCTCATTGAAGTTGGCGAACTCGAGAAGCGGCGCGTCCACAAATGCCGACAGAAACGTGAGAAACGCAAGCATCGCTAGCAGGGCAACGAACTCGATCGCGAGAAGGTGCGGCCACACATTGACCTTGTCTGCTGGTTCCTTCGACGTCCCCTGAATCGCCCCAGCTTTGACAACGGTAAGCAGCCTCTGGGTACGGACACCGGGCGGGGGTCCACTTGGAGCGGCAGCGGCCGCCGGTGCTCCGGCCGCCTGCGCAGGTGCTGCCGCGGCAGGCGCTCCGGCACTTGCCATTTCAGGTACCGGGGTTCCATCCGCTGTGGCTCGTGCAAACATGCCGCGTTCGAGGAGTGAGCGGGGTACACCGAACTTGGTTGCCTCGGCGTCGAGGTTTCTTCCGCCACCACCACCAGCGGCGGGCGCTGCCGCAGGCGCGGCATCGACCGGATCTCCGCCGACAGGACCACCCTCAGCTTTGGCTCGCGCCTCGGCTGCACGTTTGAGGAGATTTTCTGGGAGTTGCGCCATGGTGTCTCCTTACAGCGGCCCTGAGATTCCGCCGTCTTTACGGATCCGCCAAAAGTGCACGGACATAAAGATGGTGATGATGAAGGGGAGAAAGAGGACGTGTAACACGTAAAAACGAAGAAGGGTGTCCGCTGTGATCTGCACGCCCCCGACCAGGGCGAAGCTCACCTGCGCTCCAAATACAGGCGCATATGCGCCCATGTTCGAACCGACGGTCACAGCCCACAGCGCCAGCTGATCCCATGGCAGCAGGTATCCGGTGAACGAGAGCAGGAGCGTCAGGACGAGCAGAATGATTCCGACAACCCAGTTGAACTCCCGTGGTGGTTTGTATGCGCCGTGGTAGAACACACGACTCATGTGAAGAAAGACAGTAAGCACCATGACGTGCGCGCCCCACCGGTGCATGTTGCGTACGAGCTGACCAAACGCCACATCGGACGCGAGGGCTTGCAGGTCGAAATATGCCTGGGGTGATGTTGGCCGGTAGTAAAACATGAGGAAGATGCCGGTGATGGTCAAGAGAATGAAGAGGAAGAAACTCAATCCACCAAGACACAATGTATATGACAGTCTGACTCCGTGGCGCTGCACCTTGACCGGATGCAGGTGATACAACACGTTGTTCATCACGACATAGGCACGGTTGCGCGGCGTGTCGGAGTTGTCCACCCGCATCGGGGAACCGGGACGGAATATCGAGTTCCAGACCTGGGAGTCACGAACGTGACCGCCCAAGCCGGACACGGCTTCCTTGAGCCCGCTCATTCCTTTCCCGTCTGCCAACCCAGTCTCCTCGTCTGCGCTTTCTACCTACCAGCGTGTGCCGTAGGCCGTACCGTTCTTCGTATCGCGGTTGCCCGTGTCGAACTCCCACGGAGCCGATTCAATTTCATCTGAAATGTCTGCGACCGATCCGCCGAACTTCCCGATCGTGATTACGTTCGTTGGGCAGCGGTCGACGCACAACTTGCACCGCGTGCACTCGGTGTCGTCGATAAGGAACATCGCTTGGTTCTCAGCCTTGTCATTTGGATTGTCCACGCCAAAGGCCTCAGCAATGACGTCGGTGCTCAGGATGTGGATGCACTTCCACGGACATATGTCCACACACCCTGCGCACAGAATGCATTCCGACTCATCGATGTGGATGAACTGCTTCGGTTTGACCGCTGCATTCATGTACGCGGTGTCAACCATTGCGAGCTGGTAGTCGTCTCGCATCGGAGGGGTTTCCAGCCAAGCGCCCTTTGCCATCAGCTGTCAACCTTCATTGGTCTGCCATAGTTTGAAACCGGCGTGGGTTTCGGAGCGGCAGCTCTCTCGTCACGGCCCTGCCACCACCACATGAAGACTGGTATCGCAATCAGCATCGTTGAGGTGAAGCCAGCAGAAATCATGTCCTTCAGTGCCGCGTAGGAGATTGAGACATCGTTGCCGAGAACGAGAATCGGTGGAATCGTGATGAAGATTTTCTGCGGTGTCCATTCAAGGTCCGACTGGACGAGCGTAAGGAACTGGTTGGGGATCACGGCAAAGATGACAAACATCAGGGAGGTGAACAAGATGGCGCCGAGCATCGCTCGCGCCCACGTCATGGGCCTGTCATAGATCCATCCAAGCGTGGCACCCGCCATTGCAACCACGACCCCGCCGAGAGCGATGGATTGGGCAATCGTCGCAGGCAGCCAACCCCGCGGAACACCCGAGTACAGGGACCGTCCGAGATCATCGAACTCGGGCGACTCGATCATGTGCACAGCAAAGGAACCGACAAGGAATACAAAAATGCCCGCGACAACAAGTCCGATTCCCATGATGAGGTTTTTTCGATCGCTCACGAGTCTCCAATAATAACCCGCATATTGTACGCCGCTGGCGATGTCTTCGGTACTCGGGAAAACGGCCATATCCCGTCAATGCAGGATGCCAACGTCGGTACAGCTAGAGTTTCACCGACCAGGTGAACGCAGCCACACAACCTCCGATCAGAAGGGCGCTGTACGCGTGACAGCCGAGATCGAATCGAACGAATCCGACAGAATTGTCGGACCCGAGGCTGCCTCGGTAATGGCTGGTACGTACGTCAAGGTCGGTGCCGCGCTCTTCGCAATTGGTCTTGTACTTTCTGTTCTTGCTTCCTTTCAGCTCGTCCTGCCGGACCTGCTATCGGAATCCGCTTTTACGACGTTCGGACGCCTCGCTCCTGCCGCCAGAATACTGATGACGGCAGGGTGGCTGCCACTGGCAGGACTTGGTCTCGCGTTCTACGTAGTCAGCTCAGTCACAGAGCGCCCGCTCAAACGCACAGGGCTTGCTGTCGCGGCAATCGTGCTGATTGCGCTCGGATCTCTGGCAGGTGCAGGGGCATTGATTGGAGGCCTTTCATCGGGGATTTCAGGTCAGGAGGCGCCTCTGTGGGCGAGAGCCATCTCTGCAGCCGGATTCCTACTCGCGGCATCGGCACTCGCCTCTTCAGCGAAACAACGGGCTGACCAGCTCGGTGCCGCCGGCTGGTATCTCACTGCATCAGCATGGTGGCTCGCGGCAGTGGGTGCCTTCGGGCTTGTGCCCCTGACGAGCGGAGTGGCAGGGTCAATTCAGGCCGCGTTCGTCGCTTCAGGTCACAGCCGTCTCTTCGTGTTCATGATGGCGGTCGGTCTTCTGTATTTCGCGATCTCGCGAATTACGGGCACCGACCTGACCGCACCACGGCCTCTCGCCGCTCTTGGATTCTGGTCGCTTGGAGTCACATGGGCCTTCATGGGCGGCGTCGAACTGATCTACTCAGCGGCACCAAACTGGTATGAAACCCTGACAATCGCCTTTGCGATTGCAGCGTTCGTGCCCGTGTTGGCAATCGTGACCGACCTGGGGCTCATCCTGAAGGGTCACGTCCGTGACATCGCAGACAAGACAACTCTCAGGTACGCAATGGCAGGTGGTGCTGCGCTCATCGGCGCAACGCTCGTCAACCTCCTGCTCGCGTGGCGAGCGACAAGTGTCGTGGTCCAGTACTCGACGTGGACAATCGGACTCGATGTACTTATCGTCCTGGGTGGCGGGTCTTTCGCGATCTTTGCTGCGAACAACGTCCGTCTGGGAGGCGGGTCGCGAGGGTCACGAATCCACCAGTCGCTCTCCATGATCGGGCTCATTGGATCGACCGCGGCGCTTCTCGCCGGCGGCATAGTCACCGGATACGCATGGATTGCAGGGCCGGCCAGCCAGGAGTACGGAAACTTCGGTCCTGCGTACAAGGTTTCGACGGTCATGATTGCACCGTTCCTCTGGATATCAGTTGTGTTCCTCACCGCGTTTGCCATCGGGCAGATCATGTACCTGCTTTCAATCGACCGTGCAGCAGACAATCCCCAGCCTTCCAAGGAGCCGACGTTTGACTACAACCTCGAGTTTGAGGGGCTGGATCGGTACGTGACGTGGAAGCGGCTCGTGTGGGGCACCGCACTGATCTGGATCGCTGCACTGGTGATGTCCGCCGGACTTCCGATTGTTGACGCGCAGAAGGCTGACGCATCGATCGCCGCCGATACATTCCGCTCGTACCCCGCTGGGTCCGTCGAAGAGATCGGTCGCAACCTCTACATATCTGAAGGGTGTGCCGAATGTCACTCCCAGTCTGTTCGTCCAGTCGTCACCGACGTCGGTCTCGGCCCAGTGAGCATCGCAGCAGACTATGTACACGAGGACCCCGCGCTGATCACCGGCATTCGCATCGGCCCTGACCTGATGCATGTCGCTGGAAGGGACGGGTTTGATTCTGCCGTGGCTGCTGCCCACCTCGCGAGTCCGCGCAGCATTCGGTCGTGGTCAACAATGCCTTCATATGCTTACCTTTCAAGCGCTGACATTGACGCGTTGGTCAAGTACATAGAGACGTTGAGGTAGACATCGTGGAGGAACTTCTCAAACGAGTTGCGGAACTCAAAGGAATGCCTGCGTCTTTGATAAAGCGCTCCGCTCAGGCACGAGCCGACAAAACTGGCGCGACACTCGAAGCGGTTCTGAAAGAGTGGGCAGGCGAAGAGGACGCTACGGACCAAACGACCGAAGAGTCCGTCGTTGAACCGTCAGTGACCGAAGATGCTCCGGAACCGGCCGCGCCGACTGACTCTGAGCCACGAGAAGTAACCACGGACTATCTCGTGCAACTGGCAGCAGACGCTAAACGCATGCCTCCCAAACTGATCCTCTCCTCCGCGACTGCACGCGCTGAACACGCTGGCACAACCCTCGACGAGGTTCTCGCTCTGTGGGCCGGGGCGGATCTCGACGAACTACGAGCCAATGGCCCCACCGAACCCGCGAAACAGGACGCGCCGGAGGCAGAGCCAGAACCGAAACCTACGCCCACCCCAGCGCCAGCTCCAAGCGATGCGCCGCCACAGCCAGCGGCCGTAGCCGCGGGCACGATCACAATGGACGAACTCCTCGAGAAGGTGGCGGGAATCAGGGGGATGCCGGGTGTGCTCATCAAGAGATCTGCCGCGGCACGAGCCAAAGAGACCGGAGAATCGGTCGAGGCAGTCCTTGCCGACTGGGCTGGTGTTGACGTGTCGACTGTCGCAACAGCCGCGGCAGTATCGAAGGCTGAGCACACCGCGGCTGAACCGCAACCTGCCAGCACGTCGAAGGAGGAGGCAGAACCGCCAGGCGACGAACCAGCGAAGGTCGAAGTAATCGAAGCCTCCCAAACTGAATCTGAGAGCCCAGCCGAAGAAGAACCCGAACCATCAGCCACCAGGAGCAGATACCCACGATGGCTGGCCGCGGCATTCGTGGTCATCCCCCTGTTTGGCATCGGGTCGATCCTTGCTGCTCCGAACGGCCCTGACTGCGGAACCGCTGGACAGCTTCTCGTCGACCCCCAGTCCGGCGAAGCCGTGAGCTGCGACGGATCCGACTATCCGAGTCTCGCAGTCGACTTCTTCTCAGACGGCGAGAGATTGTACGCGCAGTGTGCCGCCTGCCACGCAGCCGATGGATCGGGTGGTGCCGGACTAGCCTTCCTTGGCGGAGCCGTTCTTGCCACCTTCCCTGCTGATAGTTGTGGTGATCACAAGGAATGGGTAAGTCTTGGCACCGTCGGGTGGCCTGACACCACATACGGTGCGACCGCGAAACCAGTTGGCGGCACCGGGCTCATGCCTGGGTTCGGCACTCAACTCTCTGAGGAGGACATCGCCTCCGTCGTGCTGTATGAACGCGTGCAGTTCGGCGGACAGGACCTCGCCGACGCGGAAATCGACTGCGGTCTCATCGAAGCCTCCGCGGGATGAAGCAGTTTCTAGTTTCTAGTTTCTAGTCAGCATCTGAGCTGACGGCCCATCGCCCGTGGCACGGTCACGAAGCGCCGTAGGTACCCTTGCTGTATGGCGAAGAATGTACTTGTGGTTGGTGGTGGTCCGGGTGGGGCTTCGGCGGCGTACTGGCTCGCTCGAAACGGTGTTGACGTTCACCTTGTTGAGAAGAAACGCTACCCGCGCGAGAAAGCGTGCGGCGACGCGCTGACACCACGGGCCATCAAGCAACTGCTCGACATGGGATTCGACTTCGATGGACTCGGCCTGCACCGTGTCGAAGGCCTGCGGGCATATGCCGGCGGGCTCAAGATGGAGATGGGTTGGCCAGAGCATTCGGTGTACCCGAATTGGGGAGCGACCATGCGCAGAGCAGATCTCGACGGCATTGTCGCTGGCATGGCTGAAGCCCAGGGCGCCGTCATCGAGCAGGGGACAACTGCAATGCCCATCGTTGAGCATGACCGCGTCATAGGAGTGACTCTCAAGAACGATGAAGGCGAACGGACGGTTCATCCCGATCTTGTCATTATTGCCGATGGATCGAATTCTCGGTTCGGACGAGGCGTCGGCGCGACGAGACGGAAGGACCTGCCATTCGGACTTGCGGTTCGGGCCTACTACGAGACACCAAACTCAGACGACCGATTCATCGAGAGCCAGCTCGACATCCGCGACGCTCGTGGTCGTTCCATGCCAGGGTACGGCTGGGTATTCCCGCTCGGCGATGGCGAGATCAACGTCGGTGCCGGCCTGATCTCCACATTCAAAGGCTGGAAGGACATCAACACAAGCCACATCCTCGACGCGTACTCCGCATCGCTACCGGAACATTGGAAGGTCGACGCCGACACGCCGCACACAAAGCCGCTCGGCGGCAAACTCCCCATGTCGTTCTCCGTAGGTCCGAAGGTCGGGCAAAATTGGTTGGTCATCGGAGACGCGTCAGGTGCAGTGAACCCCTTCAACGGTGAGGGCATCGACTACGCCTACGAGACTGGCCGCATGGCCGCCGAGTGGGTATCGGAGGCAGCGGCTGGCGATGACACCGTGCTGCGCGGGTATGCAGAGGAGCTTGAGTCAACGTACGGCGACTATCACCGCGTGGCACGAGTGTTTGTAAAAGCGATCGGCAACCCACTCATCATGCGGTCCCTCACCACCGTAGGGCTACGCTCGAAACCTCTCATGGAGTGGACACTCAAGGTCATGGCCAACCTGCTCGACCCCGACGAAGCACACATGACAGAACACGTCTACAACGCCATAGAAAAGGTCGTCAATGTTGGCAAATAGTCCGCTCCCTCCGTCCTCTCACCCTTCTGGCGTATGTGAGCGAAATGAGTTTCGCTCACATACGCCAGAAGTCAGTGAAGGCGGCTGATGCGGCCGGTTACCTCAATCGCAGTCGCGGTTCTGATGGGAATAATCCTGCTCGCCTTCGTCGCCAAACTGGCAACGGGCGGGCTCACGCCCTGAGGCGAACCAGGAGCGTGACCCGTGCTCCTAGCCGAGGATTTTGGCTTTTGCGGCCGTGAACTCATCGTCAGTAAGTACACCGGAGCTGTGAAGCTCGCCGAGTTGTTCAAGTTCGGACATCATGTCGCCACTGCTCGCTGCAGGCGCGGGATCTGACTCTTGTGTCTTCATCTGATCGATGTCACTCTGCATCTGGTCCATCTGCTCATCCGACTCGGCTTGCTGTTCCGCAGCAGCCTTCTTATTTTTCCTCGAGCTAGAGACCGCTGTCACGCCCCCCACGACAACAGCGGTTCTCGCCACCCTTCTTAGTCCTCTTCTTGGCATGTGTCTACCTTTCTATTCTGATTCAGCGAGTTCGAGCAGTATCTCTTCAACAACGAACCCCGGTACCCGCGTGTCAGCAAGCACCACGCCACCCGAGTCGAGGATCTCGTCTCGCAAGGGCTTGAACCAGGTGTGCTCGAATACTAACACAGCTGCCGATTCTCCTGGCGAAAGCTCGTCGGCGAACACTATCAGATCATCCTCGGAAAGCATTCCGTTCACGTTGTCGATGAGGGCGGCGAGAGCTGCCATCTCATAGCTGTCGGGGATTTGTGCGATTTCGAGGATATCGAGATCACCATCTTCAGACTTGATCATAACCATTGCATCAATGATGGTGCCTGCTCCGACAAGACGCTCCAATTCCGGGAGGATTCCACCACTGAACTTGCTTCCCGGGAAACCGAGCACAAGCATTTCAATCGGCCCAAGTGTCATACATACTCCTTTAGGAAGTCATACATACTCCTTTAGGAAATAGTGCCTTTCGCGAGGTCACACTAGTCGAATAACCAGACGATGTCAGCGCGTTATCTGGAGCGGGATAGGCTTTCCGCCACCTGTGCGACCAAGCACAACCGAGTCGCCGACACTGAGCGCGAAGTCCTCATCTGCCCTGCCGCCGCGTACCGCAAGGGCGATCTGGCCGTAGGAGTCGACGTGGATTACGGGCTCCCCCTCCTCGACATCGCCATACGTGGTGCTCCACGAAATCCTGAACTCCTGCATCTCGAATGAGACCGATACGTCTTCACCCTCGCTCACATCAACCTGTCCGAGATCTTCGGGGGAGATGTTGAACTGAATGTTGCCGAATGTGTCTATCCACAACACGGTGCCGTGAATGGAACCTTCTCCCGTGGGTTCGCTCAGCGGAATCAAGAAAGGTGTGAGCGACTCTGTCTCAATCGTGGGTCCTAGATCGAGAATGTCGGCCTGCTCCGAAGCAAGGACCGCAGCGGCGGGTCCGAATATGTCTCGTCCGGCAAATGTCAGTCCTTTTCCCGGCAGTCGGAACCGGTCGTCCTCAAGAGACACTGCAAGATCAGCCCCACCGACCATTGCAACAGCGGGAGCGAGCACTCCGTTGTCCGGACCAACAAAGTATCCGACAGGTGTGCGAACCGCGACGGCCCTGCGATCGGTACCAACACCGGGGTCGACAACAGCAAGGAACACACCATCGGGCATGTACTGGACAGCGCGTGTCAAGGCCATCGCTCCACCGTGGATGTCGCCGTGTTCGATTCCGTGGGTGATATCAATGACTCGTATCGAAGGAGCGATTCGCGCTATGACTCCGTGCACAACACCAACAAACTCATCGTTGTGTCCAAAGTCACTGAGAAACGAAATCGGCGTTGTCATCACGCGAAGCGTACCTATGGCAGCGCGCAGCGAATTGGCGTGTAGCACACCTGTGCCGGGCTCTGTCTACTCTGAGACGCATGAGCAGCGAATCGCAACCCCCATCCATATTCAACACGGTCGAGCCTGTCAAGTCGGTCAAGAAGAAGAAACTCAAATCGTCGTACTACGAACGCGAACTCGAAGCGCTGCAAGTGGAGCTCGTAAGGCTCCAGAGTTATGTCAAGGCCGAGGGACTGAAGGTCGTCATCATCTTCGAGGGACGCGACGCGGCTGGTAAGGGCGGCGTCATCAAGCGGATCACTGAGCGCCTGAATCCCAGAAGCTGCCGAGTCGAGGCTCTCGGCACAGCGACCGAAAGGGAGAAGACGCAGTGGTGGTTCCAACGCTACGCGAACCGGCTACCCGCCGCGGGCGAGATCGTCCTCTTCGATCGTTCCTGGTACAACAGAGCCCTTGTTGAACCTGTCATGGGTTTCTGCACCGAGAAGGAGTACAAGGAGTTCCTCCGCAGCTGCCCAGAGTTCGAACGTATGCTCGTGCGGAGCGGAATCATCCTCATCAAGTACTGGTTCTCTGTGAGCGACGAAGAGCAGGAGCGCAGGTTCCTTGCCCGGATCGACGACACCACGAAACGTTGGAAACTGAGTCCCATGGACCTCGAATCACGGGCACGATGGGTTGAGTTCTCTCGCGCAAAGGACATCATGTTCGATCACACGGACATCAAACAGGCACCGTGGTTCGTCGTTGTGGCTGAGGACAAGAAGCGGGCGAGGCTCAATTGCATCAGTCACCTCTTGAGCATGATTCCGTACGAGGACAGAACACTCGGACCGGTCGAACTTCCGCCGCGCCAAGTCAACGAGAGTTATGTCAGGCCGCCTATTTCGGAGCAGACCTTTGTGCCGGAGAAGTATTGAGGGCGAAGGCACGGATGCTTTCAGACTTCAGATGGTCGCCGGTCTGACGTCTGGTGTCTGATATCTGGTCCCTGATCTACAGATTTCCGCGAGCTGCTTGCTCTCGTTCGATTGACTCGAAGAGGGCTTTGAAGTTGCCCAAACCGAAACCTTTCGCTCCTCGGCGTTCGATGAACTCGAGAAAGACCGTTGGACGATCCTGCATCATTTTCGTGAATGTCTGCAGCAGATAGCCGTCATCGTCCTGATCGACCAAGATCGAGAGCCTCTCCATGTTGTCCCAGTCGAGGTCGATGGACGACAAGCGTTGCTTTGCATCCACGTAATACTCGTGCGGAACATAGATCGTCTCGATACCGCGACTGTGAATGTCCTCGATCGATGTCTCTAGGTCCGTCGTTGCGAGCGCAAGGTGCTGGACGCCGGGCGACTGG
>Ga0114950_10001971_pt1 | contig 15716 bp, 16 predicted proteins | sample N075metaG_FD_83503 | JGI IMG/M metagenome (GOLD analysis project Ga0114950, IMG submission 83503) | Deep subsurface microbial communities from Kermadec Trench to uncover new lineages of life (NeLLi) - N075 metaG | ecosystem: Environmental > Aquatic > Marine > Ocean trench > Sediment | place... | reverse complement strand
GTTGTTACTCCTGCCGACAATGCCGATTCCCTGGATAGTGACCAGCAGCAGGTCCGCCAGTTGGTTAGCGTCCAGGCGTGAATCAAACTCTCCCTTGTCGAGAGCTTTTGTAAATGCCGCGAAGTAGAAGTGTCGCATATGGGTAAAGGCGAAATTGATTCGTTTTCGAATTTTTTCGCTCTTACCCGCCATCGATACAGATAGTGTGCCGATTGGTGAACCCGTGATGACTCTTGCTCGACCTTTCATGGTGTGAGCTTGTGTATAGGTAAGAATGAGTTCCTGGCGAATCGATTCCAGCGGATCTTTATCCGGAGAAAAGGTTTCTTCCATCCGTTGCTCTGTCTGGTGCCAGATTTCATCGACCAGCTGCACAGCGAGATCCTCTTTTGAGCGAAAGAAATGATAGAAACTTCCCTTTGCTGAATTGGTCTGGCTGCAAATCTCATCCACCGTGACGCCATCGTAGCCATTTAATAGAAACAGTTTGCTCGCACCGACAATGATGGTTTGTCTGCGATTGGGATCTCTAGCCATTTGAAACTATTTACCCTACTTTACTTTACGGATGATGATTGTTTTGCCAGACGGTACAGGAGGAGGGCAGCTCTACTCGTCTGTTGGTTCAGTGTATGCATATCGGCTAGCTCGTCTTTTGTGTGCCCGCCTGATCCCATTAGCCCCAGACCATCAATGGCCATATCAACATATTTTGCCACGAAGGATATGTCTGCTGCGCCGGCTTTGCGTGGATCGACCGCTGTGACTTTTCCATAACCGAGGTCCTTACTGATCTCATTGTAGATAGCGAGTAGTTTATGGTTGCCTTTCGTCGGTGCCATTGGCGGGTAGCCTTCAAGAAACTTGAGCTCAGCGCCCGTTTCAGCAAGATTGTCGCTCGCAATACTGGCCATTGCATCCTGGGCGAACTTCAACTGCACCGGTGTCAGCGCACGTATGTCTCCAGTGACCCGGGTCGTTTGTGCAATGATGTTGTTTTTACCATAGGCAGTTCCCTTACCAGACCCGGTGTCGAGCATTGACTCGGTGCCCCCGACGATGACACCAGGATTGAACGTGAGGTTAGGTTCACTCGCCAGAGTTTCACGAAATTGATTCAGGATCCGGGCAGTCTCATAGATTGCCCCCACACCATAGCCTTCCCCGAATATTTGTGAAGAGTGTGCTGGCCGCCCGGTGACTGTCAATTCCCAGCCACTGGCCCCTCTTCGGGAGACCACTGCGGTCTTTGGGTCGCCATCACCATCTTCAAAACCGATGGCAATGTCTGCCCATTTGCCTGCATCGATGAGTGCCCTGGTGGCAACTGATAAAGGAAAGCCACGCTTTTCTTCGTCACCGGTTAGTATCACCTTGATACTCATCTGTTCCAGTAGGCCTGTATCACGGAGAGCCTTGATCGCATTGAGCATGACGACGTCTCCACCCTTCATGTCGACAATGCCCGGACCCTTGACCTGGTCGCCGGGCAGGATCTCATATCGCTTTAGCGGACTGTCTTTGGAAAATACGGTGTCCAGATGACCAATTAACAAAATTTTCAGACCACCGTTACCGGTGCTGGCGATAAGGTGTCCTGCTCGCCCGAAGGGTGTGCCGTCTACCCATTCGGTTTTAAATCCTAGTCTCTGGTATTCGTGCGCGAAAATATCTCCAACGCTTTTCACGCCATCGAAGTTCATGGTGCCACTGTTGATGTTAACAACCTTCTTCAGCAACTGACGGGCTTCCGGTTCATATTCTTCCACAAGCGCAACCAGGTTCTGCTCCTGTCTGGTCAGGGGCCCCGCCTGGACGATGCTTGGCAACAAAAAAAGTATGGTAATTACAAATAACCGCATGGTCCTGTTCCGTTTTGGTTATGTCGAGGGCGTTGAGAATAAGAAAAGAGCATAGCAACAACAGTACTTTTGGTATATGGGTTGTGCCCGCTCTGCTATGGTTACTGCACTCGCACGTCTGGACCACAAACACATTTTTAAATCGACGAGGAATTGATGAGCTGTACCGAAAACTATACCCATGTGAACGGGGTGAACCTCTGTTGGTTTGAATGGGGACCGGAATATAAAGAGCAGGGCACTATTTTGTTCTTGCATGCGACTGGATTTCACGCCCGCTGTTGGGATAAAACCATCGAGCAGCTGCCAGGGAAGCACATCATCTCGATTGATATGCGTGGCCACGGTAGAAGTGACAATACATTTCCCTTTAGCTGGGATAAATTTGGCACGGATCTAACTGAGTTTCTAGTCGCCTTGGAATTACAGAAGGTCATTGGAGTGGGTCATTCGATGGGCGGTCACGCAATGGTGCAGGCGGCTGCCAGTGAACCGGGAGCATTCTCCAGCCTGGTGCTGGTTGATCCCGTTATCATGGTTCCGGAAATGTATGTCGAGGCGATTCCGGAGCATACTGCCTGGCTCAGCGAAGAAGGAGAGCACCCTGTCGCGAGAAGAAAAAACTATTTCGATAGTGCTGATTCCATGTTTGCCAACTTCCAGGGTCGTGGCTCCTACGGTCTCTGGCGAGAAGATGTGTTAATGGATTATTGCACCTACGGACTGGTGTCCAACCCTGAGGGTGACGGTTATGTACTGGCTTGTCCTCCCCAGGTGGAGGCTTCAATCTATATGGGTAGTGCCGGTACAGACGTCTATGACCAGATTCATAAAATCGGGATACCCGTAAAAATTCTTCGCGCAAAACCGAGAGATCCCGAGAGTCAGGAGATGGATTTCAGTACCTCACCTACCTGGGAAGGACTGGCAGCAGAATTCGAACAAGGGACAGATATCTATCTGCCTGAATTAACCCACTTTATTCCCATGCAAGAGCCAGCACTGGTGGCCACACATATTCTCGAGTCTTGCAACGAGAATGGCTAAGCCGCTGCTCGCAGTGACAATGGGTGACCCGGCCGGGATAGGTGCCGAGGTCATTATCAAGGCGTTTTCTAATACTGACTTATACAAACGAGCCCGGCCATTCATCATTGGTTCGGTTGACTGTTTGCGAATTGCCATGAAACAAACAGGCAAAAAACTAAAGCTGGTGCTGATCCAAAGCATTGACGATCTGGATGAATCGAGTGAATGCCTGCAGGTACTGGAGCCTGTTTCATTTGATGTGGGTCATTTCGTTCAGGGGGAAGTATCCGCGGAATGTGGCCGTGCAGCGGTACAATATTTCGAAGCAGCCGTGAACTATTGTCTGACGGGATCAATTCAAGGGGTCGTTACCTGCCCAATCAATAAAGAAGCCGTTCATGCTGCAGGCTATGTAGGAGATATTGGCCATCAGGAAATACTCGCACGCATGACAGGCTCTCTACTGACTGCGACAATGTTAATGACGACGGGACTGAAGGTCGCCCACCTTTCTACTCATAAATCCTTGAGTGAAGCAGTGAAGTATGTGACCAGAGAAGTCCTGCTTGAAAAGTTGACCCTGACGCACAACTGTATGAAAAGATGGGGTTTCAAGAATCCATTAATAGCAGTCGCTGCCCTGAACCCTCATGGTGGCGAAGGCGGGATGTTAGGCCGCGAGGAGATTGAAGAAATATTACCTGCTGTTCAGGAAGCACGATTGCAGGGACTCAACGTGGTTGGTCCCTATCCCGCAGATTCAATTTTTTATCGGGCGATCGCAGGTGAGTTTGATGCAGTGCTCGCTCTTTTTCATGACCAGGGGCACATCGCAATTAAGGTGCATAATTTCGAAGACAGCATCACGGCTACCATGGGCATCCCTTTTGTTAGAACCTCTGTGGATCATGGAACGGCGTTTGACATTGCAGGTAAAAATAAGGCGAATGCCAACGGTTTATCTAAGGCGCTGGATGCGGCTATCGATATGCTAAATGGATCGTTGGTATAGTTGTTAATGAAAGTCCCTGGAATTCTTCAGCATATAAGCTGGTCCATGGTTGTTGTTGATCGAAGGGTTCTCGCCATAAATATTTTCTTTCATCTGCCCGTAAATTTTTCGGTTTGCGCCGAGTCTGGAAAGCTCTTCGGCTTTTGCTTTAGCGTTATCGAGCAGTGTTTCAAGTTCGGCAGTTTGTTGCACGATTCCGGCAGCCAGGGCATCAGGGCCCGTCCATCTTCTGGCCAGTTGTACCGTTTCAAAAAAGGCATTCATCGGGATCTTATGCCGAAACAGCGCGATTTCCGGATTCGGAATCATCATACCCAGTTCGACCTCATTGGCGCAGATAAAGCCCCGGTCGGAACGCATTATCCTGAAGTCGTGACAAAGTGCTGACATAAATCCGGCACCGAAAGCATGGCCGTTGATTGCACAGACAGTGGGAACAGGCAGTGTAATAATGCGCCCCATCAGTTCCATGAACTCACCGCCGAAAGCCTTACGGTCGCCGCCTTTATGTTCTCCTTCTGGGCTGAGCCATTCCAGGTCCAGGCCGTTGGAGAAGAACTTCTCGCTGGCTGATGCCGTGACCAGCGCGGCTGGTCCCGTTGAAGCCTCAACCTCATCCAGTGCATTTGCAAATTCACGTACAAAAGTGGTGTTCCACCGGTTCTCTCCATCATTCATGGTCAGGACAAAGACATTGCCCTCGCGACTTAAATCAATCATCTATCTGCTCGTTTGTTGAAGTTCAGGTATAAAGATATCTGTCTACTATCATTCGGGTCAATGGGTAATATTAGATGCCTGCCCGCCTATTTATCTTTTACCCCTCTATTTGATACTGTTGCCGACGCAAATAGCCGTCAGAGAAGAGGTTTGTTTGCCAACACGACATCAATCGGAGGACGGTGATGGGAATGCTAGAGGAATTTCGAGCTGATACTCGTGCCTGGCTGGAAGAAAATTGCCCACAGAGCATGAGAGAACCGGAATCTGAGGACAATATGATCGGTGGTGGAAAAAAGCAGGAATACGCCAACCCCGATTCAAAAGTCTGGTTGGACAGAATGGCAGAGAAAGGCTGGACGGCGCCCATGTGGCCTGTTGAGTATGGTGGCGGCGGCCATAGCAAGGAAGAATTCCTGATCCTGCAGGATGAAATGATTCGAATAAATGCCCGTAGTCCCATTGGCGGCATGGGTTTTAGCATGATCGGGCCAACGCTCCTGGATTATGGAACGGAAGCACAAAAACGAGAACATCTGCCGAAAATTGCCAGTGGCGAAATACGCTGGTGCCAGGGATACAGTGAACCAGGGGCAGGCTCAGATCTGGCGAGCCTGCAGACAAAGTGTGAGGATAAGGATGACTCCTTTCTCGTCAATGGACAGAAAACCTGGACATCGGGAGCCCAGTATGCGGACTGGATCTTTACACTGGTGCGAACAGAGCCACAGGCACCCAAACATGAGGGCATAAGTTTTGTACTCATTGATATGGATCAGCCTGGCGTCACAGTAAAACCGATAAAGTTGATTAGCGGTGGGTCACCCTTTTGTGAAACCTTCTTTGATGATGCCAGATGCGAGAAGGACAATCTGGTGGGTCAGCTTAACCGTGGCTGGACAGTTGGCAAGAGATTGCTACAGCATGAGAGAAGCTCAATATCCGGGTTAAATTCCGGTGGCGCCCGTGGTCGCTATGATAGTATGGGCACCCTGCCTGAGCTGGCCATGGAATATTGCGGGGAGAATAACGGCAGAATAGCGGATTCAAGTATACGCGAATCAGTAACTGAGAACGTAATGAACCAGCGAGCCTTTAGCCTGACACAACAAAGAGCGATGGCTGAGAGTGAGGAAGGTGGGACACCGACTTTTGCCACATCCATGTTCAAATATTATGGCTCAGAATTAGGTAAAGAACGCCTTGAAATCCAGTTGAAAGCCGTGGGTACCCAGTCACTGGGTTGGGAAGGTGACATGTTTGAGAAGCAGGAGAAACTGCTCACCAGAACCTGGCTAAGGTCGAAAGCCAGCACCATTGCCGGTGGTAGTTCTGAAATCCAGTTGAATATTATTGCCAAGCGTGTGCTTGGATTACCGGACTAAATTTTAAGCAATCGAGAGTAGGATAGGAGTAAGCACAGATGCCTTTGGTATTGAACGAAGAACAGAACATGCTCAAGGACGCTGCAAAGGACTTTTGCACAAACAACACGCCAATTACGCAGATGCGAAGATTACGTGATGACAAGGATGAATCAGGGTTCGACCGGGATACCTGGTCACAGATGGTAGAACTTGGCTGGGCTGGCATTACAATTCCTGAAGATTTTGGTGGTCTTGGTTTTGGCTATATGGGTATGGGTGTCGTCATGGAAGAGTGCGGTCGTACATTGACCTGTTCTCCACTACTGGCAACTGCTGTCGGCGCCAGTGCCATCATTCATGGCGGCTCTGATGACCAGAAATCTGAATTATTACCCATGGTCGCCGGTGGTGAGCTTCTTTTGAGCCTGGCACTTGAAGAAACGCCACATCATAGTCCCTATGGCTCTCTTATGAAGGCGGAGAAATCAGGAGATGGGTACAAGGTAACCGGGGCGAAGAAATTTGTCCTTGATGGCCACGTGGCAGATAAGCTGGTCGTGGTTGCCAGATCTTCAGGCAATTCAGGTGACCGTGATGGGTTGACTCTGGTGCTGGTTGATCGTGACGCGAAAGGCGTGAAGGTGACAAGAACGATAATGGCGGATAGTCGCAATGCTGCGAATATAGAGTTCGATGGTGCAGAAGGCGCTTTGCTTGGCGAAGAAGGTAAGGGCGCAGATGTGCTGGATAAGGCGTTGGATGCCGGGCGTATTTTACTTTCCGCTGAAATGCTCGGAGGTTTGCAGGAGTGTTTTGAAAGAACGATTGAATACCTTAAGGTTCGTGAGCAGTTTGGCGTTCCTATTGGTTCTTTTCAGGCGTTGAAACACAGGGCGGCAGAAATGTTTTGTGAAGTGGAGTTATCAAAATCTGTTGTTCTCGAAGCGTTGTCCGCGCTCGATGAGGATTCAGAGGAAACCGCAGAACTGGCAAGTCTTGCCAAAGCGCGACTCAATGACACCTACAACCTGGTCAGTAGTGAAGGTATCCAGATGCATGGTGGTATCGGCATGACCGATGAATACGAAATCGGATTCTTCATGAAGCGGTCACGAGTCTCAGAACATACCTTTGGTAGCAGTGCCTTTCACCGAAATCGTTATGGTGAGTTACAAGGCTACTAGGAAGAAGCTTAGAAAACCAAAAGTGGTAAATTAAAAAGCCGGGGCACATCCCCGGCTTTTTAATTCTGATAGAACATTGGTGAGCGGGATTAGAACCTGTAACCAAATTCTATCTCGTACTGATACATCTCTATCTTAAGGGTTTGAGTCGGGTCGAAGGTATTGCGCCCCTTAACAGAGTTACTCGGCGCGTACATGAAGGACATGCTGAACTCTCGATCGTTGCTCAGCACACGTGTAAAACCAAAAGTAAAGTGTTCTTCCACCACACCCGGCGCAAGAATGTTAAACAAGACTTCACTGCTATCAATGGGTTGATCGGTTGTGCTGTATCCGGCTCGATAGGTCATCTTGTCACTCGAGACCCACTGAATACCGAATTTGAAGACGTCGATATCATCCCAGAAGAACCCTGCCCCATTGTTGCCTCCAAGACAACTGCTGAGACTAGTGCCGCCCTGGCCGGTGGTAGGGCAGGCGAATAGATTTGTGATGCTGTTGCCTATAGAATCGATTTCGCTGTACCAGGTGCGTTCGTAATCGAAATGCAGGCTGACGGCGGGTGTCGCAAGGAAGCTGACAGCTAAACGGAAACTGGCCGGTATATCAAAACCACCGCTTTCGGCAAACAGGTCTGCATACTCATCGAGATCGGTCATAATTGTCTCGGACTGGTAGGCGATACCGAGATTCAGGCGCTCATTTGCTTCCCAGATAGCCCCGAGCTTCAGCCCGTAACCATAGGAAAATTCAGTGCCATTGTTGGTCAGGTTTGTCGGGAATGTCATACCACCACTGGCAGCAAATGTCTCGGTGAAACCGGCGAAATTGTTCAGGCCTTCTGTTTTGAATGCCTGAATGGCCAGTACAACCGTAATACCTACTTTCCAGGAACCCAGATCAAACGCGGCGGTAGTATCCAGGAATGCTTGAGACAGGTTCATTCTGACAGTGCCATCACCATAGGTGCCCGGTAAGGTCATGACCGGTGCAGGTCCGGGTCCGTCGGGGTCAAAAGTTGCAGTGCCGCCACTCCAATATGAACTCATTCCACCTCGACCGTAGAAATTCACAGCCAGGGCTGCATTATCTTTATAATCCCAGACTTTGCCAATATAAGGGATAACAAAGTATTCACGATCACTGTCAATGTCGTTTGGGCCAATGGTAAATGCACCAAAATTGCCATTCACCAGGCTGGCCGAAGACTCATAACTTCTCCTTGGTGAGAAGAAGCTGGCACCGATTTCAAATCGGCTGCCAACCATCACCGCAGCTGCTGGATTGCTCGCAGCTGAAATGGCTTCTTCAGGCATGGCTGTTCCTGCGCCAGCCATCGCCTTGTTTTTAACGCCGAGACCATGAGTAAAGTAGCCATTAGTTGCCACCGCAGATTGGGCAAGTCCAATAGTCAAAATGAAGATAAAGGGTGTGATAACTCGTTTAATGGCCATGAGATTCCGCTTATTATAGTTTCTGTTATCTAAATTAATTAGCTTATTGTTATGTATAAAGATTATAATATACTAAGTCAACAAATTATTTGAACCTGTTTGGATCACTCAGCACAATAGATGTCATAAAGGGTGGTAATTAAGATGGATGCGGGTCCTTCTTTTAGTGCATAAAAGACCACCTGGGCGTCTCTTCTTGAAGTCACTACATCTTCGTGACGCATGCGGGCTAAATGCTGGGAAACCAGGGACTGGCTAATGCCAACAATATTGGAGAGTTCGCCAACAGATTTTTCTGATACCTTTAATTCGCAGAGGATCATCAGGCGGTGTTGATGCCCCAGCAATTTCATCATATTGCTGGCCTGCAAGGCATTCTCCTGCATTTTCTCCAGATCCACTAGATACCCCTTAAGTTGTTGGTTGATGTGGTTTGGATTGTATGTAAGAATTTTATAATATACTAAAGTATATGTATAGCTGTACATTTTTAAGATAGAGCGGAAGAGCAGGAGGTTGGTATGGATCCAGGCATAGAAATAGACTCGCTTTTCGAAAGTGACTCTACCGGTGGTACCCATGAGATAGAGGATCGCCGAAGCTTTTTGTTGGGCGGCCTTGGTTTAATGGCTGGAGCAGCGGCGGGTTCAATTGGCCTGCTTCCGGCAGCACAGGCGGCATCACCGCCAGAAGTCCCTGCCTGGACAAAAACTCTGGGTAGCGGGGTCGTAACACATCCCTACGGACAACCCTCCAGATATGAAGCCCATGTAAAGCGCAGGACAGTTGACTGGTTAACTGCTGACCGAATCGCTTCTATCAGTTTTACTCCGCTCGCCGAATTAAAAGGCATTATTACGCCGAGCAGTGTCGTTTTTGAACGCTACCACTCCGGGCTCCCGGAAATTAACCCAAATCAGCACAGAATCATGATTCACGGCATGGTCAAGCGCCCACTGGTATTGACGATGGATGACCTGATGCGGTTCCCGTCCACCAGCATGATCCGTTTTTTGGAGTGCCCTGCGAACGGCGGTATGGAATGGCGTGGTGCCCAGATGGATAAGGTTCAATTCACCCATGGAATGTTGGCGTGCTGTGAGTGGACTGGCATTCTGTTATCTACCTTGCTTGAAGAGGTTGGCGTATCGAAAGATGCAAGCTGGATCCTTGCAGAAGGCGCTGATGGTGCTCATATGAGTCGTAGTATCCCAATGGAGAAAGCCCTTGATGATGCGCTGATAGTCTATGCTCAAAACGGCGAAGCATTGCGACCGGAGCAGGGGTACCCCGTCAGATTGATCAATCCTGGCTGGGAAGGTAACACTTGCATTAAGTGGCTTAGACGGCTGGAAATAGGCGATAAGCCCTGGTATCAGCGAGAGGAAACCTCAAAATACACGGACCTGATGCCGGACGGACGCTCACGCGAGTTCACATTTGTCCAGGAGTGTAACTCCGTTATTACGACGCCAAGTCCCGAAAAACCCATGCGTGGCAAAGGTAAATACTGGCTGGAAGGCCTTGCCTGGTCAGGGCGCGGAAAAATAAAACATGTGGATGTCTCTTTTGACGGGGGTGTCAGCTTTAGAGAGGCGAAGTTCACCAGTATTGTCTTGCCGAGGTCGCTGACCCGTTTCGGAATTGAGTTTGACTGGGATGGGTCACCCGCACTGCTGCAAAGTCGTGCTGTGGATGACTCGGGATATGTCCAGCCGACCTATCGTCAGTTGAAAGAAGTTCGTGGCACGAGTTCTGTCTATCACAAGAACGCTATTCACACCTGGAAGATATTGCCGAATGGAGCTGTGGCTAATGTCCAGCTTTCATAGTCATTTTAGCAAAGGTTATTCTGGAAAAAGTTATTTGAGAAAAAGTTACTCTATAAAAAGCTATATTAGCGATAGGTTCTCTGACAGCCGTTTATACCAGCTCACGCTGGTGATTCTCGTGCTTGCCCTTGCCACAAGCCAAAGTACAGCCGCCCGTGATAAAACCGGCTACTACGGTTATGGAAAACCAGCCACGGTTGATGAGGTATCGGGCTGGGATATTGATGTGAGGCCTGATGGTATCGGTCTGCCGAACGGCAACGGATCTGTTGAAGACGGCGAAATGCTCTATGAGGAAAAGTGTAGCGAGTGCCATGGAAGCTTTGGCGAAGGAGTAGGACGGTACTCCGTACTGGCCGGTGGTGAAGGAAGCCTGACCGATCCGCGTCCCAGCAAAACGGTTGGTAGCTATTGGCCTTATTTAAGCACCCTGTGGGATTACATCCACAGGACGATGCCGTTTTCACAGCCTGAATCCCTGGAAGATGATGAGGTCTATGCCTTGACGGCTTATGTACTCTATCTAAATGATCTGGTGGGAGATGATTTCGAGCTAACCAAAGAAAATTTTACTTCCATCGAAATGCCAAACAGGAACGGCTTTATACCAGACCAGAGGCCTGATGTTCATAACACCCGGTGTATGGATAATTGCAAGAATTCTGCCGAAATAGTCATTGTCTCCTCAGTGATGCCGGAAGCGGAATCAACCGTTCCTGAATCACTGGAAGAATATGTTGCCCTCACGGGTGAACTGGTTTACAACCAGAATTGTGCGATCTGCCATCGGTCAGGCGTCGGTGGCGCCCCGATTGTTGGTAACGATAAAGACTGGATAGAAAGAGCGGCAGGAGGCATGTTGATGCTGAAACAACATGCAGTGAAAGGATATACAGGGGACAATGGGACTATGCCCCCGAAAGGCGGGTTTGCTAGCCTTTCAAATGATGATGTCCATGAGGCTGTCGATTTTATGGTGGAGTCTAGCCGATGAAACAAGTGATTATTGCAGCGCTGGTGCTACTGGGCCCGGCCATTGGTCTTGCAGATTCGCTCGATCAACGCATCAGTCAGGGCAAGGCAATTGCGTTTAATAGAAACGCTGGTAACTGCCTGTCTTGCCACATAATATCGGGGGGTGAGTTGCCTGGAGAGATTGGTCCACCGCTGATTCAGATGCAACTCAGATATCCTGATCGATCAGTGCTCAGGGCACAGATCTGGGATGCTGCAGTTGGAAACTCAAATACCGTCATGCCTCCTTATGGTCGGCATAGCATATTGACTGAAGACGCAATCGACCTGGTGGTCGATTTCATACACGCATTGTAAAAAAGAAAGGTCTGGAGACAATAATATGAAGGTGCTTATTTCACGACGCTATTTTATTGGTGGCATCGTTACCCTGGTTGCTTTGGCTGCCTTACCTTTTAAGTTGCTGGCAAGGGCGGCAAAGGCCTTCGAAGCTGAAGACATTGATGTCGTTTATCGTGAGCTTTTTGGTGATATGCCGATAATTGAAAGCCAGGACATCAAGCTGAAAATTCCGGAAATAGCTGAAAATGGTGCAGTTGTGCCGGTATCCATTTCAACATCGATATCGGGAGTTGAAGCAATCTATGTTGTCATTGACGAAAACCCCAATCCATTATCAGCCAGTTTTCAACTAGGGCCGTCAACTCCAGCTGACATATCGGTTCGCGTGAAAATGGGCAGAAGCTCCATGGTTCGAGCGCTCATCAAAACATCTGACAAGGTTTATATGAAAGGCCAGGAAGTTAAAGTCACTATCGGTGGGTGTGGAGGATAAAATGGCTAAACCAGTGAAAATAAGAGGTAAGTTGAAGGATGGCGTAGCCCAGATTAAGACACTAATGCCTCATCCCATGGAAACCGGCACTCGAAGAGATGCTGCCGGTAATGTTATTCCCGCTCACTACATTGAAAATGTAACCTGCGAGCACAATGGCACGGTAACCATGAAAGCAGAGTGAGGACCATCAGTGTCGAAGAACCCGTACATGGCATTCAAGGTCCTCAATGCAAAGCCAGGTGATGTAATTAAAATAACCTGGACAGACAATCTGAGAGAATCATCCCAGGGCGAGCTGACTTTAAAATAACTCCACGTTGAGAGAAGACTCATGAAGATAGCGATCTATTTGTTACTGTTGTCTGGGTATGCTGGTCAGTTAAGTGCCGATCCGGAGTCTGATCGACTTGCCTTCGTGAAGTTTTATGAATCCAAGTTTCCCGGGATCGCCATCGGAGAACACAAAGACGGCACCTATGTGCTTAGTAAAGAGAAACGGGAACAATGGCTTGAAATGGAGGACTTTCCTCCTTATGAGTTTGCAGTCGATGACGGTGAAGTCTTGTTCACGACTCAATTTAGCAATGGTAAAGGTTATGCAGATTGTTTTCCCAATGGGTCGAATGGCGTAAAACAAAACTATCCCTACTTCGATGTGGCATCGAGACAGGTAATTACCCTTGAGCTGGCAATTAATAATTGTCGTGAGAAAAATTCAGAAGAACATCTCGATTATCTCAGTGATGAGATGGGGTACCTTACTGCTTACTTGGCTTTCGCTTCGCGGGGTCACCGATTCAATATCAAGGTTCCTGCTGAAGGCCTGGGTGCATACGAGAACGGCAAGCAATTTTTCTATGCACGAAGGGGGCAGCTGGATTTTGCCTGCAGCAGTTGCCACCTGGATGCGGCAGGTGGCAAGTTGCGTGCTGAATTCCTCAGTGCATCTGTTGGGCATGTCACTCACTGGCCTGCTTATCGTTTCAAATGGGAGCAGGTAGGTGGGCTTCATAAAAGATTCGTTGAATGTAATGAACAGATTGGGGCGGAAGGGCTGGCACAGCAGGGTGAAACCTATAGAAATCTTGAGTACTTCCTGACCTATATGAGTAACGGGATGGAGCTCAACGGCCCCTCTAGCAGGAAGTAGATGATGAACATAAAAATTCTGATCGCTAACATTTGTATCTTGCTGATGATGTCTGGCTGCACCGAATCCGAGACATTAACCCGGGAACTGCCTGGGAACACAGGCGCTATTAATAAAGGCGCTACCAATAATGGCGCAGTCGAAGCAAGGGAGGGTGCTGCCGAGATACTATTGAAAGCCGAACTCGTCTATTTGAAGGCCAAAGAAAAACAACATGCCTGGAGCATCACCACCAGGATGATGGAGGACGCGGAGAAAGCCCTGTCAGCTGGTGATGAGAAAGCTGCCCTGAATGCAGCCACCCGTGCACTATTTACTGCTGAGGCATCGCTGGCTCAGGCTGAATCACAGGCAATCGCCTGGCAGGCTCGGGTACCTCAATAACTCCAGGACGAAAATAAGTCGGAAATAGGTCGGAAATAAAGTATGGATCGACGTGAATTTCTTGGTGTACTGGCCAAGACATGGATTGCTGCGACTGTGTCTGGTTGTACCACCTTACGTCCTGCCGGAGGGAAGGATATCTATCAGCTTGCCGATTTCGGGCAAGCCAGAATTATTCACATCACTGACACCCACGCACAGCTCAACCCGGTGTATTTTCGTGAACCGAATGTGAATCTGGGTCTAGGTTCTGCGAGGGGAAGATTCCCCCACAGGGTCGGCCGGAACCTTCTTGATGCCATTCCTGGTCTTACGCCACAGCAGGTTCATGCACTCACCTATCTCGATTTTAGTGAAGCGGCTGAACGCTATGGAAGGGTCGGAGGCTTTTCTCATCTTGCCTCCCTGGTGAAACAACTCAGGGCTAATTCTCAAGGGTCGCTTCTGCTTGACGGCGGTGATACCTGGCAGGGTTCAGGCACCGCATTGTGGACTCGTGGTAAGGACATGGTGGGGGCCTGCAACCTGTTAGGCGTCGATGTGATGACTGGCCACTGGGAGTTTACTTATCGGGAGGATGAAATCCTCCGGAATGCTTCAATGTTTAACGGTAATTTTGTCGCCCAGAATATCAGGGCAACAGAGGATGCATTGTTCGAGGGTGTTCCTGTCTTCGATGAGGATAGTGGTCATGTTTTCCCTCCCTATGTCATTAAAGTTGTAAACGGTAAGCGCATTGCAGTCATTGGACAGGCGTTTCCCTACACACCCATCGCCAACCCGGGAAGATTCATTCCCAACTGGACATTTGGCATCCAGGAGCAGGATCTTGAAGAGCTGGTGAACAATATCAGGGAGTCGGAGCTTCCTGATGCAGTTGTTCTCCTGTCCCACAACGGTATGGATGTGGATCTCAAACTGGCCAGTAGAGTGAGTGGGATTGACTTCATCATGGGGGGGCATACTCATGACGCTGTTCCGATCCCGATGGAAGTCAAAAATCCAGGCGGTATAACGGTAGTGACGAATGCGGGTTCAAACGCAAAGTTCGTTTCAGTCCTGGATCTTGAGTTTGGGCAGTCAGGTGTCAGTGGTTACCGGTACCAGTTATTGCCTGTCTTCTCGAACCTTTTGGCTGCAGACACTGATATGCAAAATTATATTGATGAAGTGAGAGCGCCATATAAAAAGGTGCTGGATGAAGAACTTGCCACGGCTGACACCCTGTTATACCGCCGTGGTAATTTCAATGGCACCTTTGACCAGGTTATTTGTGACGCACTCATGCAGGAATTAGATGCGGAGATTGCCTTGTCTCCTGGCTTCCGCTGGGGAACATCTGTTTTACCGGGGGAAGCCGTCACCATGGAGAGGTTACTTGACCAGACCTGTATCACCTACCCGGAAACCTATGTGCGAGAGATGACCGGTTCAGAGCTTAAATTGATTATGGAAAGTGTCGCTGACAATCTTTTCAACACAGATCCATATTACCAACAGGGTGGGGACATGGTGAGGACCGGCGGGATGACCTATACCTGTGCTCCCCGAGCGGAAATGGGCAAGAGAATAAGTGACATGAAACTTCGGAATGGCCGATCAATTGAAGATAGTCGCAAGTATAAGGTTGCAGGATGGGCCACGGTTGGTGCGAAATCAGCAGGCCCCGCCGTATGGGATGTTGTCGCTGACTATTTGAGGGATGTCCAGATAATCGAGCTTAAGCAACTGGAAACACCGGTACTTAAAGGAGTCTCGGGTAATCCTGGCGTTATGGATTATAGCGGAGAGTTAATCTAGTCTAGTCTAGTCTAGGCTAGAAATGGGGTCGGAATGGAAGAGCATTTACCTAAGTAATAATCCGTCATCCCGAAAGTTGTTGTAATTTAAAACGACGCTACTTGTGTCC
>Ga0114950_10001970_pt1 | contig 15717 bp, 17 predicted proteins | sample N075metaG_FD_83503 | JGI IMG/M metagenome (GOLD analysis project Ga0114950, IMG submission 83503) | Deep subsurface microbial communities from Kermadec Trench to uncover new lineages of life (NeLLi) - N075 metaG | ecosystem: Environmental > Aquatic > Marine > Ocean trench > Sediment | place... | reverse complement strand
GATCATCCCATGCAAAGATCCTGTCCTGAGGCTTGGGTGCCAGGAACCCACTACCCCGCGTGTGCTTATTCAGCTGATCGCGGATCTTGCCGCTCACGAACTGAAGGCTCTTTCCCAAAACATCGACATTCCGAAGGAAATCGACGCCCTCCTCGCCAGCAACAGCCTCAACGACTGGCTCAACCACCTCTCGCATGGCCATGCGGCGAATGGCAGCACCGGTCTCGATTGGCATCGCAGCCAAGTTCACCGTGCCTCTCAGGACGCTCTTGATCAGCTCACGGCCAAACTCCAGAGTCTCCGACTCAACCAGTGTTCGAATGCCCTCACTCTCGAGGAGTGCGGATGTCAGTCGGGACCGTGTTGATTCCGTGTCGATGAAGCCGCCCGGCTCCTCCTGAAACAGGGCCGAGATCCTGTCAACCTGTGTCTTGCCAACCGCAATGTTGTCAAGGAGGGCTTCTGCATACGGCCCGCGGCCGTCGGATGCTGGCTGCTTGAGAGACAGATCATCCATCAGGAGGTCGGCGTAGTCCTGGCCTTGGAACTGGCTCATGGAAGCGCCTGTGTTACCTCGACCGGTGTTCCGGTCTGAGCGAAGTCACTCTCAGCCTTCTTCACAGCCGCTTCGGCCGATCGGATCAGGTCGACATTTGCTCCGCCTTGCAGCGTCGGCGGCGGCGATGTCAGTCCGGGCGGGACGCGATTCGGATCCAGCCCCAACCACCCATGCTCGATCGAGACGAGGTTCATCATCGTCCGGAACATACTCCGGTCGAGCATCACCTCTTCGCGCTCACGTCCTTCCAGTAGCACGCCATTCGGGGCGAGGTCCAGCTTGGGCAACTCGCCCTGCTGATCGAACCACCGCCGCTGCGCCTCAGTCGAGAACCACGCACCCAGACCCTCAGAGGGGGAGTCTGCGTAGTACCCGGCATCGAACTCCGCAACCGTGCGAGCGCCGAACTCGGGCCTCCACCTGACGTCGGCGTTGGAGACGAAATCAGCCTCGCTGTTGTTGTTGAGCAGCTGGTCCTCCAGCTTGGCGAACAGCTTGGGTTGAACACCCGGCGTAATAATCCGTGCCGTCTGTGTTCTCTGGTCCCACTCCATGAACGAACCGACGATGCCGTTGCCTGTCGACGGGACATACGTCCGCTCTCCGAGCCGCCTGCTCCCAACAGCCTTGAAGGCGAGGCCGGTGTTCACCGTCTGCCCGCCAGCCTGTCGTCCCGTGAACGCGAGGGCAATCAGACCTGACCGCAGCCTCTGGAACCCATCCTTGTCAGAGATCTTGCCAATGCTGCCAACGCCGAACAGGTCTGATCGGGCGAGTGAGCCCTGCGCACCCGGGATCTTCAGGTTGATGAAGTCCGTCCGCATCTCCTCCTTCACCCTCGCACCAGCAATCTTCGCGGCCTTGTCCGGATCCTCCACCGGGTCGATCTCTCTGTTCATCACCTCCAGCATGTGGCGTGTGAACCGATCTCCATACCGGTCGAGTGAAACGGTGCCAGGCATGGACTTCGACAACGCCTTGAACACGTCACTCTTCTGCGTGAAGCTGTCTCGCTGCTCGATAATGCCGGCGAGTGTGTCTCGCGTGTCGGGATCGTTCAGCACACGGACGAGATCATTGATCTCCTGAGGCTCCGCACGGATCAGCATCTCTGCAATCGCACGGTTCTTCAACTCCGCAACCGCTTGGAATGCCTTCTTGCGAGGCATCTCTCGCAGCGTACGTTGAGCGCGCTGGTAGTTTGGGGTTTCGAAGCCGATGTCCTTCTCAATGTTCGTGATGTCGTTGATCGAGACGTTGGCACCGCCAGCTATCAAGTCCGTTTGGAACCCCTTCGTCTCTGCCATCTGACTGATGACACTCTCCAGAACCTGGCTCGCCTGTTGTTTCGACGCGCCCTCGTCCAACTCCTCGATACGAGATCGGAGCAGAACGGCGCCGCGGATGTCGTTGGCCTCCTTGAACCGGGTGGACAGCACCTTGATGTTGTCGGCCTCCTTCACCTGCGCCGTCAACTGCTGCCGCCTCTCGGTGATCGCCATCTCAGACTGTATGAACTTCACCTCCGACGACTCTCTCACCGGATCAGGCAGCTCGGCGATCTTCGCCTCCAGCTCACGGTTCGGAACCTTCCCAACCATCTTGTCGAGGGCTTGTGCGGAGGCGACGGACATCCGCCTGATCAGCAACTGGCTGGTAGCTGCGCCATCCTCCGATCCCTCGACCATCTCGATCCCGTCGGAGACGATCTGCGCGAAGTCGGTCATCTCGCCATGCCCGGTGAAGAACATGCCGGCGGCTGCCGAGTCATCGAAGTTCCGCTGTGTCTTGATGTCCTTTGACCGTCGGTTCGACCGCGCCACCTCCTGCTGGAAGATCAGGTTGCCGACCTGCCCTTGGAACTGCTGCTGGTATGCGAACCCGGCACCGGCCGGGAGATCGCTCCTGTCATCGAGGAACCGTCCCATCAGTTCGGTGATGCTCATGCTGTCACCGTCGTTGGCCTGGTCGCCGTAGAACTCCGAGACCTCCCTCTGGGCCCGGAACCAGTCTGTCGTCGCCAGCTGTCGGCCGTAGAAGCCCTCGATCCGCTTCTGGTTCTTCGGGTCGGCCCAGCGGTGATTGGCCAGGAACTCTCGCTTCGTCTGCTCGTCGCCGCGAGTCATCAACTCCTGAACACCGAACATCTCCAGATCCGAGATGTCGTCAAACTGTTCTCTCAACTCATCGGTCTTCAGCTTTACCTTGATCTCCTCCCGCTTGAACGCATCCTCCACCGCTCGATCTTCGGCGATTTCCAGCGACCGGGCGGCCGACTCCTCCTGCTGACCCCGCTGTGTCTCCGCCGTACTTATCTGCGCACCGACCCGTGCGGCTCCGAACGCATCGAACACCGTGCGGCCGAGCGCACCGAGGTTCTTCGACTCGCTGATATTGGGGATCGCGTTCGGCGTACGGATGAGTCCTGGTCGACGGTTCCCGAATTGGCTGAATGGGGCTCTGCTCATTAGTTTCTTGTCACTACGCTCCCGATTGCGCCGAGTGAGCTGTTGCCTCGGTCGACGGCACTGGCCGCGTTGCCCATGATCCTGTCTCGGTTATTGAACCTGAACTCCGCGAACTGTGTATTCGCACGCTGCTCCCTGACCTGAAGGCCACCGATCTCGCTACTGAATTGCGACGTCCTGCTCGACGAGATCGCCTGATCAATCGTGCTTCCTGTCTGACCGCCCACTCCGAACCCCTTGAGCGCACCGGAGAGGGCCGCCAGCGTCAGGTTCTCGCTCGCGTTGGACGCCTCGGTGGCAATGTTCTGCTTCTCCGCCCCGAGCGCCTCAAGACGGCGGTCGCGTTCGGTGTCGATGGCGAACTGGTCAGAGAACACCCCGCCGATGTCCAGTGCCAACGCCTCCAGCGAACCCTGCCGCTCTGGCGACGTGTTCATTACCGCACCCATCGCCTTCTGCGCAGCACGGGACAGCCGTTCGGTCTCGATCGCAGAGTCCATCCGAACCTGCGTCATAAACTTGTTGATGCGGCGTTGGTTGAGAAGGGCAGCCTGGCGAATCGCCTTGTTCCGAGACCGCGACTGCAAGAAGCCGAAGCCTCCTCCGATAACGGCACCTGCGATGGCGAGTGGGAGAACTGCCATGATCTACACTTCGCTCGATTGGCCTTCTTGCTTCAGTTCGTAGGACAGCTGGGAGATGATCATCTGCCCAGCACTTCTGGATCGTATCTCGATTGTCGATGATCGTGGGTCGATCGACATCCCGCACTTCTTGATCCCGGTGGCGAAAGGCACCTCTCCCGCCTTCAACTGTCCCACACGGCCCCCGTGGAACTTCTCTGACCACTCTTTCCCGCTGATCTGGGTCGTCAGGACTTCGTAGTTCGTTGTGTCGAAGTGGTAGATATGCAGGTTCATCAGCCTGATCCCAAGTGGGGACGCGCCGGGGAACAGCTTGCTCAGCACAAAGCCATTGTCGAAGAGGAACCCGAGGAACTGGTCTGCGTCGTTCCGCTTGCCGGGGAAGACCGGATCTCCGTTGGAATCCAACTCGATCGGGATGAGCATCTCATGCGTGGCGCCCACGTCCCGCGTTATCAGGACAGACTTCGTGGCATCACCACTCCGTCCCGTGTGCGGCACCGTCGTCCGGTCGAGTGCCGCGTCATACGACATGCTCGCTATCGGGACGATCTCTTGCCGGTCGGACCTCGGTGAGTAAGTCATGCCCGCCGGCGGCGGGATAAGCCGGTGAATGTAACTGAGGAGCGTGAACCCCTCGATGTCGTCGTGGGTGACGACCCGGATGTTCCCCTGCCACGCATTGAAGTAGACCGGCGTTTCTCGCATCTGGAACGTGCCCCACGCAGACTGCACGCGAGACCCGCCATGCACGAAGATGTCGTTCACCTTCGTATCGCCGTTGTTGACCACCGCGAAGAACGACGTGCCGAACTGGAAGATCCGATCCACCGTCATGTCATCGAACATGGCCGGGACGTGGGCAGTCAGCATGTCCTGATACAGGATGTTCCGGTTCGATCCCGACCACGCATACTGGTGGATGTCTCCGTACTCGTCGAGGAAACTCACCCACGTCGGGCCTGTCGCCGGGTCGATGTCACACGCGGGAAGATCAGTGATCGTCTCGAGAATCCCGTTGACGTTCGTGAGGTTCTCTGATGTCGCTCCGTACTGAAGCTGACCGTTCTCAGCCAGGAGGAACAGAGCGGCACCGCACGTCTTCGCCCGTAGTGCCTCGCCCACGTCCGACTGAGTGATCAACTGGCGGATCGGGTCGGAGTCGTTCGGGGCGTTGACCGAATCCTTGAAGATATTGAAGAAGTCGTTCGACCGGGAACTGTTCACCGAGTTGTCACCGATCAGGAAGAGCCGGCTGTTGAAGAACTCCACGGATCGGATACGCCGCAACTCAAACAACATCGTTGGGTTGGACGCCTGATTGCCTGACACTCTCTGCCGCCACGGGCATGTGGCGAGCGTGACCGTCCCGGCAGCCTCGTTGTAGATGATCCGATGCGGCATCTCCGTGTCGTCGTACCGGGAACTCTCCTGCGGATTCGCGCTGTTCCCATCCGGAATCCGGTAGTAGTCGCCATGCTGCGGGAAGTACCCGGGTGGATAGTCGGCATGGCGCGTGGCGGTGAACTTGACGTAGAAGCCTGCGGGATCGAGGTTCTCGTCAGCTTCAACCCGGAATATGTCGCCTTCCAGCGGCACCAGCTCGGCCACGTCACTCAGGAACTGCTGTTCCTCGTCCGTCCTGTCGTCAATCGCGGTGCCGGCGGTGATGTCGCCATTCAGCAGCAGGTTGTACGACTCTTCGAACGTGTACGCCTGAGTCGTGGCGGGAATCACCCTGTTCCTGTTGCACACGATCATCGTGTCGAACGAAGTCGTGACGTCAATATCACGAACAGGATTCACCACCGACGCGAGGTAGGTGTCGAACCCGCCAGTGGTGACGTCGATGATCGACAGAGGCTGGCCGAGGATATCCCATGCCAGGACCGACGATGAATCACTCTGGCCGCCAATCCCGATAGCGATGACAGCACCGCGGATGTTCGTCCAGAAGTGCGTGGCTGAATTGGCCAGCATGTGCGAACTGTCGGGCAGAAGATCCGCGATCAAATCGGTCTGGTTCCGCGTCACCGCGCCACTCAACCGAGGATCGAAACGAATGTTGGTCGCTGACTCGACAGTGCCGATTCGGCGTTGCCAAGGGGCCTGACCAGACTCTCCCTGCCAGAGTCTGTCGACAGTGACGAATTGCCCGGCCATTAGAGAAGTCGCGCCTGTGACCGAACGTCAAGCGATGAGCTACTGCCCCCGCTCCCGATCGCTTCCATCGTGCGGAACCCGGTGACGGAATGGATGTCAGAGAACTCCTCGCGGTTCACAAACTTCGTATTGGCACGGATGGCACGACCCTCGAGCGTGGCACTGGGCGAGCCGTTCACCTCATGGAAGAACTCAGCCGCGGCCTGCTTGGCGATCCAGTCAGCGCACAGCTGCGGGATCCGATCGAATCCCTTGTTCGTTTCGTCGCTGACATCGAAGACGTCGAAGACAGTCACAACGTCCTTCACCTGATCGGTCACGAACTTCCGCTCGCGCATGTTGTAGATGAACGCCTGCTGAGAGCCACTGGAGTTTTCTGTGTACCTGAAACTCAGCCTGCGAGACTCAATGCTGGACCTGTTGCGTTGGAACCTGCGGCTGCCGAGGGCGACCTGAAGCATCCCCTCCGGGTACGGAACCTTGTTCCCCTCGGCGGGGTCGGGGTTGAGATCCGAGACGTCAGTGTTGAAGGCGTAGCCGTTGGAGAGGATGGCGATGCGGCTGCGATCCAGCGCCTCGTTGGCATCGCCCTTGTCCATGCTCTCGTCTTCAAGCTCCTGCAACACACCCTTGCCCGATCCGCGGAGAACACGATTGAGAGCCTCGAGGAGTTTCATAGAAAAGGCCGGGAAGGATGCCTCCTGCCCGGCCACGGAGGAGAAAGAAGAAAGGCGAGGGAATGGTTACGAAGCGTGTGCCAGGATAATCAGGCCATCCTGCTTGAGAACCTTGACTCCCATGTGCAGACGCGCGATGGGCATCCAGACCTGATCCCGGTGGATCCAGTCGACGTTCGTCTCCAGACCGGTCTGGTGACGTGCAGCCCAACTGTCGTGCTGCCAGAAGATGCCGATGACGTCGGTCATGTCGAACGCCATCTCGACGCCCGAGCCCGTCGGCAGCTTCTTGGACATCTGGGATGAGTCCGTCCAGTCGATACCGAAGATCCCACCCATGTTCCGAGTGGTGAAGTTCAGGTAGTTCAGGATGGCCATGTTGCCGCCGATGGCCTGGTTGACGTTCTGGCCTTGCGTGAAGTCGGAGCTGATGACCTCCTCTTGACCACGCAGGGAGTAGAACGCATCGGGCTTCAGCATCCCGAAGCGCATCTCGTCGTCCACGCCGTCGTCGTCAAACAGGGTGGCGACGGTCTTCATGCCTTCCTTGACCCGCGTGCCGAGACCGGAGTCGGATTGGAAGTCGCCTGTGACGACCTTCGCAGCCGCATCCGACGTGAACGCGAGGTGGTTGGCGATGCGGAGCGTACGGCCGAAGCCGACGTCCCGGCCGACTTGCTTGCCGACCGTGGTGAGCAGGTTCAGGTCCGGACGGACGTCCACCTGCGTCTTGGCGATGTCGACGAACGACTTGATCGGATCGACAAGAGTGATCTCCACGCCGATCATCGACGCGGTTCCGTTGTGGGCTTCACCGTCAGGCTTGTTGACAGCCTCGCCCTCTTGCATGATGGGGACGTTGACGACTTCGCCGGCGGTCATGCCTACGAAGTGCGACCAGTCCTCTTGAAAATAGTCGCGGTGCTGGTAAGCCTCCAGCACGCCGATCCCGAATACTTCGAGATCGGTATCTGTGAGTGTGAGAGTAGCCATCAGAATGTCTCCGGGGGGAACAGAGTGAACTGCCCGCTCCGACACTCTGAATGGGTATGCCCGCTCGGGGCCCGCTCAGGGGTCGCTTCGCCTGGTATGCCAGCCGGTATGCCCCGAAGGGGCCGTAGGGCCAAGCTGCCGTGGGCTCAACGACAGAGTTATACGGACTTCCCCCCATCGGGGCAAGCGGACCCATTGGGTCCGGTTCCCCTTACCTCCGTCTGGCCGCTGCTTCGTTCGTCGCGGCACGGCGCTGCACCAGCGCTGCCTCGTCCTTCCTGGCCTGCGCCTTCGACAACGCCCCGCTCCGCTGCTTCCGACGAACATCCAACACCGCATCGGTGAACTCCGACCCGGTGATGTCCTGAGACTCCTGCTGCCGGATCGGTCGCCCGTGTACCGTCTGGCCACCAGAGTATCGCCCTTGTCCGCTTGTCATTCGCTTTGACCCTCCACCGTCCTCTGACCACTCCTGATGCTTCCGGACGAGCAGGCCGACGAAACCGTAGTCCCCCTCCTCCGCCTGCTCGTTGAACCCGTGCAGGACAGCCTTGCTCAGAGAGCATTGATCAGACTCCATCCACGCCCAGAGTTCGGCACCCTCAACGGCGCCCTCCGCGGCGAGACCGATCTTCTCGATCTTCTCCGCCCGTTCCGACTTCAGGAACGAGAGGAACTTCAGAGCGGTGCGTCGATCAGGCTTGTATCCACGCCGCTCCATGACATCGAGGAAGTCCGTGGGAACCTCGCCCGTTTCGTAGTAGATGCTCAGCGCCTCCTGATAGTCGGGCTCCGAGACCATCTCGGCTTCCGACCGGTCCTTCAGAAGCTGGTCGATCTCACCCTGAGACATCTCTGGCTTGTCCTCGGCCGGCTTGTTCTCCAGCTCTGAGATCCTGGCCTCAAGAGTCTTGTTCTTCTCGCCCAGCTGAGACGCAGCTTGGCGCATCTTCTGACCATCGCCGATGAAGTCGCCGAGTGACTTCCCCTTCATCTGCTCACGCATCGCCTCGGGAAAGGCCTCGGACGGGAGAGGCTGACTCCAGTCGAACTTGGAATCTGCCTCGGGTGCGGGCTCGCCGCCACCGGTCATGTCGATCGGATCAGTCGCTGTCTCTCCTGCCGTCCCTACTTCTGCTGCCATCAGTCAACCCTCATTTCTACGAGATCCTTCTCTTGATTCGGATACAACTCCCACCCGTGGTACCACAGACGGAACGCGGCGATGAAATGATCCTTGGGTGCCCTCCTGTGCCTCGTCGCCTGTGAGTAGACCTCGTAGAGATTCCGCTCCTTGGGGGAATACTCACCCATCGCCTTCCTCTGCTCGACCGTGATCCCGTGGTCACTGAGGTACCTGACCAGTTGCTTCTTGTCGAGAAGGATCTTCGGGACACCGCATGGGTGCATCTTGAGGTGATCCGGAACGACGATCTCCGCCACCTCAGGCTCTTCGTTTATCGCGTCGGCCTCGTCCTCGACGACATCGACCTCCGTGATGTCGAGAGTGGGGGCAACGACCTCGGTAGAGATCGGCTCTTCGATCTGCGGTGGATCGTCAGGTGCAATACGCTCTACTTCTTGCATTTCTCACTCCGATGTTACCTCACGGGCGGTGGGCCCTGTGGGGGTTGAGGCGGCTGTGGGCCGCCCGCTGTCATTATCGTCTCTTCTCGCGGGAGGTCGCCCGTCTCAGCACCGGTGCCGTTCACACCCGGCTGCTGTTGCGGCGGCGCCGTTGAGTAGAGGCCTTCCGTCTCGATCATCATACCTTCACCAAGGCGATCCGCTGCTTCCTCGCCGTGAACGATCAGAGTCGGATCGAGCTTCTGCAACGCGGCCAGCCCCTGAGTCACGAACCGGATCATCGACCGCTGCTTCGACAGGGCACTGACTCCGGTCGTGATGGAGATCTCGACGAACTCCTTCAGCAACTCCTCCTCGGTGCCTGGCTTGAGCAGAGGGATGAAGCGATCGTGGATCGCCGCCTCTGAGGCCATCAGGGGACGCTGCCCTGTGTCTTCGTACGACGAGAGCAGATCCTGTGTCTGCGTCTCCAACTCTTCGATAATCTCCAGAACAGCCGTGGCCGAGGCCTCTGATACAGCCCGATCCTTGATGCCCTTCGCAGCAATGTTGTCCAACTCCCGCTTGTCGTCGTTGCGCATCTGCAAGACCCACGCCCAGTCGGCGATCTTCCGGCCGGCGTTCGGGTACCAGATGTCCCCCTCCTGTCCCACGATCGGCTCGCCTGTGCGGCGCTCCGTGACCTGCTCCGGGTCTTCCGCCAGAGAAGAGCCCTCGCGGATACCTATCGGGCTCCAGCTGGCATCCGCCTGTGCCTCCGCCAACGACGCCTCGGCGTGATCAATCTGGGCGATCAGCCTCAGGTAGTTCCAGAAGTAGGGGTGAGCGTAGTTGTCGATGTCAGGCATCTCGGAGGTCATCACGAAATACCCGTCGGTGGTCTCGTCCTCGACGACAAACGGCTCACCTCGATCACCTACCTGCCGCCAGATCATGTCGCTGTCGTAGTCGATGAGCGTCCAGATCTTCAGGATGTTCCCGAAGTCACCCCTCTTCTGGATCATCATCACGTCGGGCTCCAGCTCTTCCATGAGAACGAGCTGCCGCACGTTACCGAACGGATCGCGCACAACGACGTGGCTTCGGAGCGGAAAGATCCGCAGGCCTTCCTTCCGTCTCATCCTGGCAACCGGGTCTGAACCCTCCGGTGGCGGCGCGTTGTGAATTGCCGTCGAACCCTCGACGAGATTGCGTCGGATCGCGGCACCGAATCTCGAGCGAATGTTCCGCTGGTTGAGGCTCTTTACGATCTCAAAGCTGCGCAGCTTCAGCCGGTCCTTCAACTCCCTCACGTCTTCAATCGAGAATTGAACTTCGCCACCGAGGGCCTGCTGCTCGATGAACTTCCAGAGGTACGGCGGCATGTCGAGGTCGCCGTACAACACGCCGGGCGGCATCAAGATCTTCAACGCCTGCGAGGACATCGAGAAGACCGCAGTCGTTCCTTCGGTTGTATGTGGGCGGTCGTGCCTCGCGGACCGTTTCATGCCGCGCGGGTCCATCGAAGGAAGCGTCAGCGCCGCCGTGTCCTCGGCGAAGTTCAGGTACTGATCCCTGTCGCCTTCTTGTCCTTCGTAGATAATCTTCGGCTGAGGGACCGCCACTTAGATTCCGCCCAGAGTTGGAGCCTGAAGCTGAATCGCACCGAGCGTTGCAACGCGAGCCTGGAAAGCATCACGCGATTCACGGATCTTCTTTCGTCTCTTCTTGCCTTCCTTCTTGGCATCCTCTTCCGAAGTGTCTGGGACGACAGGTATCTCTGGGGCTTGGAATGGGTTCGACATCGAAGTTCCTCCAGAAGATGCCGGGGCGTCCGGATCCCCACGCAGGAGATGCAGATGGTGCGGCAGACTGCGGAGACACAGTTCACCGGCACTGGGGTCACGGGGAATCCTAACAGGTTGACGAGGCTTGAGACAAGCTGGAACTCCCGGCTTTGCGTGAACCACGAAGGATCAAACTCCCCCTCAAAGGAGATGCTCTCGCAAGGCGTGCCATCGTAGTTGTCCGAGAAGTAGACCACGCACCCGTGATGGCGGTTGCAATCGTAGATCAGACCGTCCTTCTCAAGATTGCAGTGCCACGGCCCCTCCGACCCGAACAACGTGGTGTGGATCAGGACCGAGAGATGGTCCTTGGCCGACCGAGATAGTCCAGCGTTGAATGAGGACGCTCTGTAGAAGTGGACCGTGACTTCTTCCGACTCGCTGACTCCTGCCGCTGTTTGAGCAGCTGCTCCCAACTTCGGATCAACAGTTCTGCCGCGCTCCACTTCAGCCATTTCAGATTCTCCGGGCCGTCCGGTGGTTCGTTGCCTGGCCAGACTGGCGCCCGGCCATTCAACTTTCGGAGTTCGATGGCGACTTGATCGGCATCCATGTGTAGCTCTCCATTATCTCTTCAATCCGGCTTCCTGGCGACCAGCTCAACCACCTCACCCCCTTGTCGAGGGCGAGTGGCGTCCACTGCTTCAGTAGGCGGAACTCCTCATTGAGCCCCCTCTTCATGCCGTCAACGTGGTTCTGACGATGCTTCGTCCGATGCGGAGGGAAGAAGTCGTGGCCCCACGGCTTCTTCAGATCCTCCACCTGCATATCCACGCCGGCGAAGATCAGGGTATCAAACCTGCCGCTCAACCACTGGACCGCAAAGAGCATCGACCGATTGCAGTTGCCAGTCAGGACGCCCTTCTTGCCGTCGAGGAAGGCCCGTCCACGATCTCCGGGCTGGAACCGCCTGACCATCGTCACATTCGGCACGCCCCGGTAGGCGAGGTCTCTGTCGGCTGGGACGACCTTCATTACCTTCGGATTCGCCAGTGCCTTCAGCCCGGCCGCACCGTGGTCTTCTTTCACGCGGTCGGTCAGAAGCCAGAAGTCCGGTTCAGGAACCAGCCGGATCGCCGTACTGATCGCTGCCAGCGGGTACCCCGGCAGACGGAACGGAACCTCATGCAAGAGGCTGCCGGATCCGCAGATTATCACAGGGTTGGAAGGCTCCATACCACCTGCTCCTGAACGTCGTGCATTGGATGGACCCTCTCATACACGCCCTTGCCGCGTCCGAAGAAGACCAGATCGACCTTCTTGTTGATGGCGCACGCGGCGTGGTAGAAGACGGAATCCGGTAGACAGATCCTCTTGGCACAGGACATGATTGCGAACTGCGCCGGGAGCGGCATCTCGTCGTACTGGAAATCGACACCGATCTCGACGACCTGCTTCAGACCATGCTTCCGCATGTAGCTGGCTCCCCAGCCCGGCTTCAGATCCTTCTTCTCGCCGGCGTTCGTCTTGCCTCGCACACCCGTCGATGTCTGGACAAACCCGTAATCCCCGACGAAACCGTGGTCAATGAGCCAGGACTCAGCGTGCTGCCGATCAGCCGTTGAGATGTAGATCTCGGTGTTGTACCCGTCGAACGGCTCGACCCCCATCACCACAAGGTTGTAGACAATCTTGTGTTCACCGGGGGGGTGCCAGACCCAGAGAGGCCTGAGGCCTCGTCTCTTCGCCAGCGCCCGCCCCTCACGCCTCACCCCTGCTCTCGATGACTCGTTCCACGGATCACCGACGTACAGGATGTCCTCGATATACGGACAGTTGTCGAGCAGGCCGCAGCCCCTGAACCGCTTCAGGATCGCCACGCTGACCTTCTTGCCGGTGGTGTTGAAGTACGCACGGAGAGCCGGCGTGAGCATGATCAGATCGCCCAAGCCATGTGGGTAGATGATCAGCACTTCGTCCACCGCCCCTCGGTCTGCAAACACCTTCTGGCCTGCTTCGACCGAACCCAGTCCTCTGTGAAATCCGTCAGCCAGGCGCACTTCTGCAAGCTGTTCACGGTGAACTCGCTGAGATGCCCTCCCGCGTACGTCGCCTCCAACTCGTTCCACCGCTTCGTCGGAACGCTGATGAGAAGAACACCACCGGGTCTGAGGATGCGGTACGCGACCTCCAGCGTCGTCAGCGGGTTGATGCAGTGTTCCAGCGTGTTCCACATGACCACGGCATCGAACGAGTCGGACTCCAGCTCCACCTCCTCTAGCAGCCCGTAGTCGAGTTCGATCGAGTAGTGCTTCCGGCACCAGTCGATCGCGGCCGTGCTGATCTCGTTTCCACGCACCTCCCAGCCGTGGCGTCGAGCAGCTTTCAGGAAGAAACCGGCGGCTGCGCCGACGTCGTAGACCCATCCTGGCGTCATGTCGATCAGCTTCATCTGTCGCTCGGCGTCCGAGATCCTTGATCGCCGCTTCCTTCGGTCCTTCGCCGCCGACAACTGAAAGTCCTTCGTCCTCTCTTTGAGCTGCTCGGGCGTCGGGATCGTCCTCCGCTGGCGGTGGCCGCAGACGACGCACTCACAGAGATCGCGGATTCCGATCGGATCCAGACGTTCATGGCAGACTAGGCAGTGGTCACTCACGAACCAGCATCCAGTCTCGCCCGGGCTTCGCCGGCCATCCCATGACGTACCCCTCGCTGTGCATCCACTTCTTCAAGTCCAAGATGTGTGGATTCCGGTACCCCCACTTAAGAGCCATCTCGACTTGGATCAGCTTCGGCCTGCTGACCATCCTCTGGATAACACTCCACTCCGAGCCCTCGCAGTCGATCAGGATGAAGTCAATCGTGCCGTCGTCGAACTGATCGAACCTCCTGCACTGAACCTCCACCCGATCAGTCACCACCACCTTCTGGTCGAAGACAGCTGGCGCGTACACGCCCTCAAGGTGGCACGCTCGCAGCAGCCCATCGGCAGGACAGCAGAGAGTCGCTGTGCCGTCGTGATCGGCGACCGCCACGTTATGCAGCTCGACGTTCCGAAGGCCGCCGTACTCCGCCTCCAGCAGAGCGAAGTTCCCGGGATGCGGCTCAAACAACTGGGCCCGGCAGTCGGGGTGCATGACGTACCGCCGAGTCTTCGTCACCTCGGGTCGGCAGGCGGCAACCTCGACCGTGTGTTTGGGCTGGCCGATGATCTTCTCGATCCACTGAACCGTCGCCGTCTTCTTCACCACGGTCGCTCCATCCCGAAGAACTCTTTGCCTATGCGAACCATCTCATCACTGACGAAGGCACGGTACTTCTCATTGTCGACGTACTGACGGAAGCGATTCAACGTCAGATTATCGCCCTTCAGCTTGTTCTTTCCGGTCCACGAACTTCCGCCGCCATGAGGCGGCACCATATCAAAGCCCATGTCGGTGAACTCCGAGACACCAAGCCGATATGCGAGGTCGCGCCGGTACTCCTTGTCGACACACCACCGGTTGTAGTTGAGCGCACCGACAAGCTGACCGATCAGATTCTCTTCGCCCATGACGTGTCGCATGGCCTGGACCCACATATCGCAGCGGCCCATCGTCGTTCCGTACCATTTCGTGAAACCCTCTTCGTCTCGCCTCTTCTGCGGCCTGCCTTCCGCAAGGTACCTCCCCTCCGTCTTCCCCAGTCTCCGTACCGACGAGGCAAGCCAGTTGTACGGATCGCGGCACACCGCCCACACTTCATCGAACGCACCATTGAACTTCTCGGCCGACCATCCATTGAGATCGAAGTTCTCGACCATCACAACCTGCTTCGCATCGAGCCTCAGGCTTGGCGTTGAATTGCGGTTCGGCATGTGATCACGACATAGCTTGCCGCCCTTGTATTCAAGGAATCGACGGCCTGCCCCGACCTTCCCGTGAAAGGTAGGGCACCAGTCGACATGCACCTGCACGTCGTCGAGTTGAAGGCACAGCCAGTTCTGGATCGCATGTGACCCAGTGCGGGAAACATGAAGAATGCACATTGACATCAGTGGCACCCCTTGCAACGCGGCAGCGTGCCCTTGTGGATCCTGGCCGTCTTCGTCCCCCATGTGAGCGGATCGTAGATCGAGCCCACGTCAATGATCGTGAGATCAGGACGGGCATCGTACCAGCGGTGCGCGATGATCCGGCCGAGGGGTCCGCAGCTGGTCATCACCACCGCACCGAGAGGAAGATCCTTCCAGTCTTCGTCGATGGCGTCGTAGACCTCGAAAGCATTGATAGAGCCAGTGACGAGATAGTGCTTCGCCTTGAACGGCAGCTTCTTGAGATCCTGAGATCTCGGGCCGATCCAGTGAACCTCGCGGTCGCCCAGTGCGTCGGGAAACTCCTCCTGCCACCGCTGATGGTTCCGGTTCGTCAGCACTACCGCGAGCGTTGTGTAATCCCAAAGCGCAGGACTGCACAACCTGATCGCTGCGGCGCGGTGCTTCTTCCAGCAGACGCCACATGGCAGACCGATCCAATAATTGCTTTGGCGATAACTCAAGGCTACCGCCAGCGCATCTGCAAGGCCAGGCGTGACCTTCTGAAGGCCGCGACTGATCTTCCCTTCCCTCTTGGCGATCGCTGTCATCTCCCCGTCGTTGAACCGCGCAAGCGCCCACGGCTGCTTGTCTCGGGTCAGGGCGAGGAGGCGGTCAATAGACTGCATTCCAACTCCTCCTTGATCGCAGTAATCACCGGCTCAACTGCGATATCGAACCCGTCGAGAATCCTGACCGGCGAGTGAAGCGGGTTCCACAACTTCGTCAGACGAGCCTGATTCTTGTGTTTGCCCGGGCCAATGTTCCGCCGTGTCCAGACTACCGTT